>VFSW01010107.1_pt1 | contig 13415 bp, 13 predicted proteins | sample 5358111 | NCBI WGS metagenome assembly VFSW01 (sample SAMN11554181, study PRJNA540505) | mine drainage metagenome | isolation source: sediment from site ElyBrook_90M | place: USA: Ely Copper Mine, Vershire, VT | collected 2017 | reverse complement strand
TCTTCCTCGCCGAGTCGGCCCGGTTGATGGAAGGGCTCGAGCGCGTGCTCTTCGTTCCGACGAGCGGGCACCACTATCGCGCGCAGCCCGAAGCGACGATCGAGGATCGATGTGCGATGGTTCGCGCCGCGATCGCCGGAAACCCATTCTTCGTCTTCGACGACACCGACTTGCGCGACGACGCGAGCGGATACACCGCCGATCTGATTCCGGCGTTGCGCGAGAAGTATCCCGCAGACGCGTTCACGTTCATCATCGGGGCGGATTCGCTCGTCAACGCGCAATGGGTGCGCTTCGACGAGGTGCTCGAGTCGCTGGAACGGTTCGTCATCGCGCCGCGTATGGGGACCCGGCTCGAAGCGGTGCAGCGCGTCATCGCCGAGATTCCATCGAACCTGCGCGAGCGCGTGCGCACGTTGAACCTGCCGGAGCTTCCGGAATCCGGAACGTTGTTACGCTCGCTGCTCTGCCAGCACCACAGCATCCGCTACCTCGTGCCCGACGCCGTCTGGGAGTACATCGGTGCGCGCAGCCTCTACGGGTATGCGACGGCGCAGCCGGCGTAGCGCCGCGGCGCTAGCGCTTTTGGTCCTTTGCGCCTGCACGCCCGGCCCCGACGACGGCGCGGTATGCCGCGCGTACGCAAATCAGCATAGCCGCGTGGAGGTCATCGCCGACGGCAGCGTGGTTCGCCTGCTCGGAACGCAGCTCGGTCCGAGCGGTCCGCACGAAGGATTTCTCCTCCGTCTGCGCCGTGGCTGTACGCTCACCGTCCGCGTCGAGACCAGCGTCGATTTCACGGGACCGATTCCGCTGCACGCCGGCGACGTGGTGGTCGTGAAGGGAGAGTACGAGTACGACGTACTCGGGGGCGTCATTCACTTCACGCATCGCGAGCTGTACGGGCGCCACGCCGGGGGGTACGTCGAGCTCCATGGCACCTACTACTGGTAGGAAACCGCTGAACAGCATCGTGCTGGCCAGCGGCTCGCCGCGCCGCGCCGAGCTCCTTCGCAGCATCGGCCTGCGCGTCGTCGTCGTGCCGAGCGGCTACGCAGAGCCCGACGATCCCGAAGCCTCACCGGTAACCCTTGCGAAGCGCCATGCCCGAGCGAAGCTCGACGCCGTTCAGGCGCGCTATCCCAGCGAGGCTGTGGTCGGCGCCGACACGGTCGTCCATATCGGCTCTCGCCTGCTCGGCAAACCTCGCGATCCTGCAGAAGCGGCGGCGATGCTCGAGATGCTCTCCGGGCGGGTCCACCGCGTCCACACGGCCTACGCGCTGCGGCTGCCCGGCGCCGCCGGCTGCATCGAGCGGCTGTCGACGGCGGCGGTCCGGTTCTGTCACCTCGACTGCGACGCGATCCAGGAGTACGTCGCGACCGGTGAGCCGATGGACAAGGCCGGTGCCTACGGCATTCAAGGGCGCGCGTCGGCGCTCGTCGAGAGCATCGACGGCGATTACTTTACCGTCGTGGGTTTCCCGCTCGGCGATTTCGTCCGCACGCTGCGCTCCTCGGGATTTGTGCTCTCGACCGCGAAATGAGGCCGCCGGACCATTTGGCGATCTTCTCGTGTATCAAGACGAACGCAAGCTTTTCACGCTAATCGGCATCATCGTCGCCGCTGCTGTGCTATTGCTTCTGCAGATAAATGCCGCGCGCAGCGGAGAGCCGGGCCCGCTCGTCTGGGCCGGCTCGACCGTCGTGGCGTTCGTCGAGGAGCTCACCTCGGCGGTCGTGGGCGGCGTGCGCGATGCCGGCGGGACCGTGCTCTCCGTTCCGCAGCTCGGCCGGGAGAACTCCACCCTGCGCAGCGAGAACGGCAGGCTCCAGTCCGAGAACGCTCGGCTCCAGGAATTGCTGGCGGCGTCTGCGTCACAGGCTGCGATCGCGCCGGTCGTCGACGAATATCCCAACGGGGTCGAGGCGCGCGTCATCGGATTCCCTCCCGAGAACGAATCGCGCACCGTGACCATCGACCGAGGCTCCCGTGCGGGAATCAAGCCGGACGACGGCGTCGTCGCACCATCGGGCGTCGTCGGGCGCATTGCGGAGGTCGGACCTTTCTCGAGTACGGTGCTGCTCATTACCGATTACACGAGCCGCATACCCGCAATCGTCGAGCGAGGACGATGGTGGGGCATCGCGCAAGGAAATCTCACGAGCGTGCGGATGCAGTACGTCTCGCAGGACGCCAACTTGCGCACCGGCGACGTGGTCGTGACGGGAAACGGCCGTTCGTTCAACTCAGGCATCCCGATCGGCACGATCGTAGCTGTCGATCGCAACGACGCCGCGCTCTATCAAACAGCGGTCCTTCGCCCCGCCGTCGCACTCGGCGCACTCGATCGCGTTGTCGTTCTCTCGAAGTAGAGCGCCGGAGCGGTATGTCGGGCCTTCGGCGCGCGTCGCCTTGGCCTGGCTCCTCGCCGCACTCGTCGCGCAGGCGACGATCATGCACTACGCCGTCGTGCGCAACGTCGAGCCGAGCCTCGTGCTCGTCGCCGTCGTGTGGTACGCGATGCGCTCGGACATCTGGCGCGCGACGCTCTTCGGTTTGGTCGCGGGAATCGGCGAGGATCTCATCGCGTTCGACGGCGGTGGCGCATGGACGTTCGCAACGGCGATCACCGCGTTGCTGGCCTCGCTGCCGACGCGGCGCTTCTTCGAAGACTCGATGCCCTTCTTCATGATCGTCGTCGCTGGCGCGACGCTCCTACGCGACCTCGTATTCTGGAGCATCAAGAAGGTTGAAGGCTATCCCGCCGGCCTCGGCACGATTCACCTCCACGAAGCGATCCTGCAAGGAGCGCTCAATGCCGCGCTGGCAGCCATGGTAATGTTCGTGGCGCGCCGCTTCGATCGCCGGCGCGCAATGGCGTGGCGCCGATGATGCCGGTGCGCCCTGCGCGGCGCCGTATTTCGTGGGAGCGCCCTCCACTGCGCATCGTTGTCTTTGCAACGCTGATGCTACTCGCGCTGCTCGTTCTCGTCGCGCGGCTCGCGACGATTCAGCTCGTCGATGGTGCGAGATATCGCGCCGAAGCGCTCGAGAACCAAATTCGCTTGATACCCGTCGCCGCGCCGCGCGGTCTCATCTACGATCGCCGCGGCGTCATTCTCGCACGCAACCGGCCGTCGTTCGTCGTCGGACTCATCCCGTCCGAGATCGCCGACTTGCCGCGCGAAATGGCGCTGCTCTCGCAGACGGTCGGCGTTCCGGAGGGAGCGCTGATGCGTAGACTGTTCCACCATCACGGCATCGACTACACGTCCTTCGCACAGATCGTCGCGAACGAGCCGTACGGTCCGATCATCCTCGCAGTCGACTTGCCGGTTCCGACCGTCGCGCGGTTGTCGGAGATATTGAGGGATCTTCCAGGCATCGATCTTGAGGTGCAACCGATCCGCAATTATCCGTACGGCGATTTCGGGTCGCACATCCTCGGCTACGTGGGAGAGATCAGCGCCGGCGAATACGCACGCCTGCGCCGTCTCGGCTACACCGAGAACGACGTCGTCGGAAAAGACGGCTTGGAGGCCCAGTACGACGGTTATCTTCGCGGCCAGCCCGGCGGCGAACGCATCGAGGTCGACGCGTCGGGACAGGTGGTGCGCGGCGCGGAGTTCCCGCAAAAACCGGCGATCCCGGGCGACGCCCTCGTTACGTCCCTCGACTGGCGGCTGCAGCGCATCGTCGAACAGGCGCTGGCGCAAGGTTTGCAGAGCTGGGGCCGCGGACGCCCGCTGACCGGCGCGGTGGTCGCCGAGGATCCGTATACGGGGGCGATCCTCGCGCTTGCGAGCGCTCCGAACTTCAACCCGAACGATTTCTCGGAGCAGAACTCGGCGCAAGTCGAGAGCTACCTGACCTCGCCGCTCGAGCCGCTCTTCGATCGCGCGATCGCGGCCGCCACTCCGACCGGCTCGACGTTCAAAATGGTCACGGGTTCGGCTGCGCTCACCGAAGGCGTCATCGGGGTCAACCAAGTGGTCTACGACAGCGGCGCTTGGAACTGCGGCGGGTACCTCGCCCGCGACATCGCCGCCGGAGGCCTCGGCGACACGACGTTCGTGCCTGCCCTCGCGGCGTCCAGCGACGGCTATTTCTACCGTCTCTCGTGGTACTTAGGAAACGCGCGATTGCGCACGTGGGCGCTGCGCTTCGGGCTCGATCATGTCACCGGCGTCGATCTTCCCGGCGAAGGCCGCGGCAACTGGCCCACCAACGAATGGATGGAGAAGAACTACGGCGTCCCGCTCGAGCCGAGCGACGTCTGCAGCCTCGGCATCGGACAAGGCGCAATGCAAGCGACGCCGCTGCAGATGACCAACGTCGCGTCGGCCGTGATCAACGGCGGAACGCTCTATCGGCCGCACGTCGTGACGGAGATCCGCTCGCCGGGCGGCGAAGTCGTACGCAGGTTTCCGATCCGCGTCATCCGCCGCATACCCGCTTCGCCGACGGCGCTCGCCGCCGTTCGTGCCGGCATGGCGCGCGTCACGGATCCGGGCGGGACGGCATACGGGCTCGCAATCGCCGGCTTGCCGTACTCCGGCAAGACCGGCACCGTCGAAACTGAAGGCGGGCACGGGCCGAACACGACGTGGTTCATCTGTTGGGCTCCGACCGATCACCCGAGGTTTGCGCTGGCGGTCTACGTCGACCGCAGCGGAGGCTACGGCGCGACGGTCGCCGCACCCATTGCGCGCGCGATCTTGGTCAAGTATTTCGGGAAGAAGTAACCTCATCTGCTCGAGCGCGCAGCAGCGCGCGCCACACCGCCTCACGCACGCCGGCATCGTACTCGTCGTCGAGCGCCTCTTCCAGTAGCGCCACGCTCCAGTCGCTCGCGAGCAGGCCAAGCCGTTCGACGATCGCAATCCGAGCCTGCGGCGTCAGCGCGTCGTCGCCTGCGATCTCCTTCGTCCAACGCACTGCGGGCGGCGCCAGCGCAACGGCGACCGCCTCTTGCGCGCTTCCGCGACGGCGCAGCTGCGTCGCGACGTAGACGCTTGCCGCGAGCAACACGACGGCCAACATTCCGAGGACCGGCATCGTCGTTAGGCCGTCGCGGCGAGCGTGGCGGCACCGCGCAGGCCGTCGAGCACCCTTCCAAGCCGCTCGCGCAGGACGGGCTCGTCGCCCGAGGCGAGCGTCTTCCAAAAGACCTGCGCCGATTGGTCGGCGAGCGACGCAAAACGCTCCAGAAGCGACGCACGATACGGCTGCAGCGACGCGCTCTGCGACGCGCGATACACGATCGTGCTGCCGAGGAGTTCGGCGCAAAGCATCCACGGGATCACCGAGCCCAGCGGCGCCGCTTCCAGCTCGGGAAGGAGGGCGCTCACGCGGTCTCGCGCGATCTCACCGACGATGCGAATGCCGCTCTGCACCGCAAGCGGCATTTCGTCCGCGTCGTCGGCGCTTACAATCGCACGCGCGAGTTCCACGAGCGCAACGCGCTCCTCGACGCTCTCCAGGTCGTCGGCGCCGATCGTCGCGGGCAGCCGTGCGAAGAGTCGCTCGCATCGCCTGCGACGCGCCTGCGCGGACGTTGCGAGGAGCAGGCAGATCCCGGGCGAGGCTCCGGATCTTTCCGGCAGTAAGAATGAAAGCGCGATGAGATGCACGACCGGCGATGCCGTAAGGCCGCGATCGAAAACGCGAATGCAGCGCGCGAGGCCGGCCGCGGAGAGGTCGAGGGCGGACGTCAACGCCCGGCCGGTACCGCCTCTTCTCGCGACGGAATGATGAGGAGCGAGAGCGTCGAGACGATACGTTCCGCTCGATCGCCGGGATGCTGTGCCAAAAAGCGCTCGACCGCCGCTGCGCGGCCGGAGCCGGCAAGTGCGTGTGCTGCGGCGAGAGCGACGGCCTCGTTGGGATCTTGCAGCGCGACCTCGAGCAAGTGCGAGGAGCGATCGTCGTCGAGCGCAGCAACCGCAAAGACGAGATCGCAGCGTGCCGATTCGGAGAGCCCAGCGAACTCATGCCCGGCTTCGTTCGTCCACTCCGAGGTCGCGCGCAGCGGCCCGAAATCGACTTGATCCAGCAGCGTCGGCTCGCTCGTCGACGGCCGCGGAGCGACCACGGCGTAGATACCGAGTGCGATTCCAAGAACGAAGAGTATGGCGATGGCGATGGTGATCATAACGGAAACCTCATGAAACCGCGGCGCGCAGCGATACGAGCCAGGCGTCGAGGGCGCCGTCTAGGACGCCGTCGTGACGGTGTTGGAGCGCTTCGATGAACTCGGCGGAATCCGACTCGGAGAATGCGTCGAGTCGATCGACGAGCAACGCGCGGTACTGCTGCGCCTGCGGTACGGAAGCGGGCATCAGCCGCGCGAGCGCCGCCCAAGGAAGCGCGGTCGCGGGCGGAGCGCCGCGGAGACGCTCGCCGATCTCGCGCAGAGCCCCCGGATCGTACGATCCGCGCAAGACGGCGACGGCACCCGGCGAATCCGCCGGAGCACCTCGCGCCGTACACGCGTCGTGCAGCAATCGCTCGATCGTGGTGCGCGACGACGGCGTCTCGATGTCGCGCGGTGTAATTGCGTAGTTCGGAAGACGCAACTTGATGAAGAGGCGGTCGAGTTCTTCTCGCAGCGCATCTGCGACAGGAGCGATGGGGGCGCGTCCGTCGCCGAGTGCCTCGGGCAGGAATGCGCGTAGCGCAAAGAGATGCGTGACGAGACCCGGAAAACGCGCTTCTTCCAGGAAGCGCAGCGTCCGCGCGAGCCAATCGCTGCTGAATCCGAGGGCGGTTCCGACCTGCGATCCCGCCACGATAGCATCGTGGGCATGACCGTTGGTGTACGTACCCTCCGCGGCCTGAGAGCTGCCATGCCGCGTTCCGTCGCCGGCGATCGCGCTGCCGACGTCGGCGTAACGGTCATCGCGCGCGCCCTCTGCTGCCGGCCCGACGAGTCCTTCGAGGCCGAACTGCAATCCCGGGATGGCGTTGGCAAATACCGGCGCGGCGCGAACCTTCAGCTCGTCGGAGGCGATCTCGTCGAAGCGATCGGCGTCGTACGCGACGCGCGCGACGCGCACGATGGACTCGCCGGCGGGAAGCTGATTGTGGACGACGTCTCGCCAACGGATCGTCGCTTCAACGCCGGGGTCAAACTCATTGAGCACGATGCCGCGATCGCTCGCGAAGGGACCGACCGCACCGACGTCGCGAATCGGCACGTCGTTGACGGTCGTCGAGTTTGGAACGTAGATGAGCGAGGCCGGCTGCGCTACGCGAATTTGCACCTGGCGCGCGGGACCGTCGCCGCCGTTGCGCAAGTGGAGCGCCCATTCGACCGTCTCTCCGAGGTCCGCGGCGTCGCCGGGGTTGCTGCGGAACGTTCCGACTGAAAAATCCGGCGTCGCCGTCGTGACGATGGTCAGGCGCTCGAGCGGAACCGGCAGCATCGAGTCCGCCGTGAGCACCGTATCGATGGTGAGGGGATGTTCCTTGGGAACGCTGCGCAACAGCCGCATTCCGAGCTTCGCCTGGGCGCTCGCACCCGGAGCGATCTCTCCGAAGAGAATAGAGGATCGCTCGCGCGTCGCGCCGTCGACGCTTTCGAAACGCGCCTCCGGCGAGACGAGGAGCCGGACGCGGACGTTTCGTGCGGTATCGCTGCCGACGTTTTGAAGCGTGACCAGGGCTTCCGCGAGTTGATTCGGCCTCAGCACCGCACCGCTTGCGAGCTCGAGCCGAGACGTTCCCGGGGAAAAGGCCGGATGAGAATCCACCCGCCAACTCGCTTCGCCGAGCTGCGTCTCGCCGAGCTCCCGCGTCGTCAAGCTCGCGCCGACGACGATCTCGCTGCGGTCCGCATACGGGGTTCGCACGCGTGCTTGAAGGATGATGCGTCGCGCAAGATAGGGATCGATCGAGCCCAAGTCGGCAGCCGCGCCGTCCATCGCAATTCGTACGCCGCGCTCGCTCAAGGTAACGGCCTCGAGCGCCGGATCGAGACGAAGCGCAAGCGTCGCGTCGAGCGCGGGCGCGCTTCCGTCGTTGGCAATCGCGATCGCTGCCGAGATCTCTTGGCCCGGCCGAACGATCTCCTCACCTGCACGCACGATGGTGTTGCGCCGCCGTACCAGCGCCGGCTCGGACCGGACGAGCACCGCACGCTCGAAGCGCCGCTGGCCTTCCCCTTGTGCGGGCTGCCAGGTGAGTCCCACCGCAACCGGCAGCGAGGTACCGTCGGGCAACGGCGCTACGGCAATCGCCTCGCACCGAAGCTCGACGCGCTCGCCGCCTTCGACGCGGCCGAGATCGAAAACGAGATGCTCGCCGCGGCGCTCGCGCGTCGGGCGCCCGTCGATGCGCGCCGCGCCGCGCACGTAAAGGAGCGCTTCGGGCAACGAAAACGCTACTGTCGTGTTCTCCGCAGCCGCCGTGCCGGAGTTGAGCGCGACGAAGGTCAGCACGACGCGTTCGCCCGGATGCACCTGCGTTGCGGGCTCGACCGTGAACGTCGTGCGATCGTCGCCGAAATCCGGAGCCGCGTGCACGACGAGCGCCGCGGGATCGAGCGCGAAAGCCGGCGTCTCTTGCGAGGCGACTTGCGCGCTCGCCGAAATGCGCGTGCCGTCGGGCAGCGGTGAGTCGATGCGTACGCGATAGACGAGCATCGCGCTCGCGCTCGCGGAGAGAGCCGATGCGACGATGGGCGCGTAGACGCGATCGTACCCGCAACCGAGATCGCGTTCGATCTCGCGACCGTTGACCCGCGCCGAGCCGGGCACGTACGTCGTGTGTTCCGGTACGGGCGCAACCACGACGACGTCGTGCGCGCTCGATTCGCCGGCATTGTGAACGCGAGCGGTGATCTCGGCCTCGACTCCCGGCGCCGGATCGCGCCGCGTTTCGATGGAGATGCCGGTCAGTGCGTTCATCAGCTGCGGACGGCTGCGGGCAATGAGACGAACGACGTTCGATCCTACCGGTTGCACTTCAAAGGAGGCGACGGCCGCCTGCAGCTCGATGGTCGTCCCGTTCTCGATGGCCCCGACGACGCTGTAGGCGACTTCGAGGCGCCGCTCTTCACTCGGAGCGACGTCGCCGATATGCGCGCCGTTGCGCGCGAGCAACGGCGAGTTCCCCAGCTCGTCGTCGAGATCGGCGCCGTCGAGGCGTCCGCTGCCGACGAGATAGACGAGTCCGTCAGGAAGATTGAATCGGACGCGCACGCCGGTTGCCGGCGCTCCGCCGTTGTTACGAAATGTAAATCCGGCGCGCACGGTCACTCCAGGTTCCAACTCGCGCTCGGGAGAAACCACGAGTGTCCGGAGTCCTTCGGGCAACGTCGGTGCACCCGGCGTGAAAACTTCCGACAGGGTACGCATGGTAGGGCAAGATTGGTTCGCCTGCCCCGGACCAGCCCCTTCGACATCCGCTACTGCTTTAGTCACTGCGAAAGGGACCATTAGATGCTTGCCGTCACCGGAAATCGGGTCGCCTCCGCCGTTGCCCGGCTCGGCGCCGAGAATGCCTTCCAGGTCCTGGCTCGGGCCCGAGCGCTCGAAGCCCAGGGACGCCGGGTCGTCCACATGGAGATCGGCGAGCCGGACTTCGACACGCCTAAGCACATCAAACGCGCCGCGGTCGAGGCTCTCGACGCCGGGGACACGCACTACTTGCCGTCGGCTGGTCTTGGCGAGTTACGGGCAGTCGTCGCCGAGTACGCCGGGCGCTTCCGGCACATCGAGCCAGGCTACTCCGCAGAGAACGTCGTGATCACGCCCGGCGCGAAGCCGGCAATCTGGAACACGCTCTGCGCGCTGCTGGATCCCGGCGACGAGTTCGTCTACTTCGATCCTGCGTATCCGGCATACGCATCGGCGGCAAGCTATCTGCAGGCAAAAACCGTAGCGATACCGCTGCGCGAAGAGCGCGACTGGCGCATGGACCTCGGCGAGCTCGAGCGCCGCGTCTCCGATCGCACGAAACTGCTCGTCATCAACTCCCCGCACAACCCCACCGGCGGCGTTCTCCAGGCAGAGGACTTAGAGCGCATCGCCGCGCTCGCGCAACGCCACGATTTCTTGGTTCTCGCCGACGAGATCTACAGCCGCAACTTCTACCTCGATCGCGAGTATCTATCGATCGCAGCGCTGCCAGGAATGCGCGAGCGGACGATCGTCGTCGACGGTTTTTCGAAAGCGTACGCGATGACGGGCTGGCGGCTCGGATACGCACTGATGCCGAAGGCGCTCGCCGACGTCGTGACGCTCTTCAACAACAACACGTTCAGTTGCGTCGCCGGATTCGTTCAGCGCGCCGGCATCGCCGCGCTGCAAGGGCCGGACGAGCCGGTGCGCGCGATGAACGCAACGTTTCGGGAGCGACGCGACCGCATCGTCGCCGGCCTGAATCGGATTGCCGGTCTCTCGTGCACGCTACCGGAAGGGGCGTTCTACGCCTTCCCCAACGTGTCGCGCATCACGCAGGACGATCGCGCGCTTGCGACCTTTCTTCTCGAACACGCTGGCGTTGCGTGTACGAGCGGGTCGGCGTTCGGCAAGGCCGGAGGCAGCTACCTGCGCTTCTCGTACGCGGCGTCGCTCGACGATATCGATTGGGCGCTCGACGCGATCGCAAACGCGCTGCCCGCGTTCAAAGGTTAGAGCAGCTTCATTGCGCGCTTGACGTCGCGCAGGACGTCGGCGGCAACGTCGCGGACGCGCGCGGTGCCATCGTCGACGATCCGCGCGACGGCCGCTGCGTCGGCGCGATACGTCGCGAGCCGTTCGCGTACCGGCCGAAGATAGGCGTTGAGCGCTTCCGCGAAATCGCCCTTGTCCTGCACGCAGCCGAGCTCGCCCGACCGGCAGGTCGCCGCGATGCCTTCGAGCCGAAGCGGATTGGCAAACCGCCAGAGCGCGTAGACCGGGCAGATCTCCGGTCGCCCGGGATCGCCGCGTCGAATCTTTAGCGGATCCGTGATCATGGCGCGCACCTTCTTCACGGTCGTCTCCTCGTCGTCGGCGATGAGGATCGCATTGCCGTACGACTTGCTCATCTTTCGTCCGTCCGTCCCGGGGACTTCGGGAAACTCCGAGAGCGTCGGATGCGGCTCGATCAGCACCTCACGCCCGTCGCCGTAGAGGTAGTTAAAGCGCCGCACGACCTCACGCCCGAACTCCAGGTGCGCGACTTGGTCGCGTCCCACCGGGACGCGCTCGCCTCGCACGGCCGCGACGTCGCAGAGCTGCAGCAACGGATAACCGAGGAATCCGTGCGTCGCGATCTCCGAGCCGAGCGCCTCGATCTGTCCCTTATACGTTGGAACGCGCTCGAGCCAGGAGACCGGAACGATCATCGAGAGCAGCGTGTAGAGCTCGCTGATCTCGGGCACCGCCGACTGCAGGTAGATCGTCGCCTTCGCCGGATCGACACCGGCCGCGAGCCAGACCGCAACCATCTCCTCGCGCACGTCGCGCACCGACTGCGCGTCCTGAAAGCTCGTCGTGTACGCGTGCAAGTCTGCGACCTCGAAAAAGGCGTCCGCGGTATCGCAGAAGTTCGCCCACTGCGTCAAAACGCCGACGAGATGGCCGACGTGCAGCTCTCCCGTCGGCCGCATCCCCGACATTACGCGGGGTTTCGATGCCACGCTCATCGTCGCGCTATTCTCCGCTCGCAGGAGCCGTCATCTTCTCTCGCACGAATGCGCGAGCCGAAACGACGGCTCCGCGCAGCTCGCGTCCAAGCGCGAGCTCGCCCGCGATGGCCATCGCCAGCGTGCATCCGGTGCCGCGCATGTCGGCCGCAATCCGCGACGCGGCGAAGGCTTCGACGCCGTCGCACGTCGCGAGCACGTCGACAGGATCGCCGTCAAGATGGCCGCCTTTGAGCAGCACGGCGCCGGCACCGCGTTCGTACAACTCCGTCGCGGCGGCTTCCATCTCGTCGCGCCCGATCCGCTCGCGCCCGAGTAACGCCGCGGCCTCGTCGAGATTGGGCGTAAGCACGACGCTCGGCAACTTCGCGAGCTCGTTCCGCAGGGCCGTAAAAGCATCGCTCTCGAGCAGCGCGCCGCCTGCACTCGCGTGCAGCACGGGGTCGACGATCGCCCAGACGTCAGCCATCGCCTCGAGCCGGCGCGCAACGAGCGCGACGTTTGCGACGGATCCGAGTGCTCCGATCCGCACGGCGCCGACGCGTACCCGCGCGACTGCGTCGAGCTGCGCCTCGAGCACGTTCGAAGGAAGCACGTGGAACGCGCGAACGCCGCTTTCGTCTTGCGCGCTCACGGCCGCAACCGCCGTAACCACGGCGCAGCCATACTGCGCTCCTACGGCAACGTCGCGGCCGACGCCGGCAAGGTTGCGAGACTCCGTCGTGCCGATCGAAAGGACCGCCGGCGCTTGCGGCATCGCTACGGGCGCTCCCCGCCGTCCCACGTGCGAAGCAGCTCTCGAGCGGCCTCAGCCGGGTCGGCAGCGCCGGCGACCGCCGAGATCGTCGCCGCCATCGCGACGCCGGTTGCCTTCACGTCGCGAAGATTCTCTCGCGTGATTCCTCCAATTGCCGCAACCGGCAGGCGCGCGGCGGCAGCGATGTTACGAAGCCCGGTAATGCCGATCGGCGCGCCGGCATCGCTCTTCGACGTCGTCGAAAAGACGGAGCCGACGCCCGCATAATCCGCGCCGCCTTCCTCGGCCGCGCGCATCTCGCCCCCGTCGGCGCACGAGAGCCCGACGAGCAGCTCGCCGAGCGCGGCGCGCACCCGCACGAGATCTGCAAACCCGTCGTCGCCCGGGCCGAGGTGGACCCCGTCGCAGCCGAACGCCAGGGCCGCGCGCCAGTCGTCGTTGACGAGGATCAGCGCCTCGCGTTGCGCTGCAAGGGCGCGTAGCGCGCGCAGATGCGTCGGATCGATCCCGCCCTTCGCTCGATACTGCAGGATGCGGACGCCGGCATCGACGGCCGCGCGCGCGATCTGCACGACGCGCGGCGATTCGTTCACGATGAGGTATATGCCGTGCAGCAGCGAGGTCCGCCGCGCTCGCGTCACGGCTTGAGCAGGCGGTCGCCCAAGTGCATCAGCTCGCGCGCGTCGGAAAAATGAAACTCGACGCGGCCGCCGCTTCCCGTACGCACGACGGTCACGCGCGTGCCGAAGCGCTCGCGCAGACGACTCTCGAAGTCGCGCTCTTCGGGCGAAAGCGATCGCACCGGCGACGACGATGCGGTACGCGGCGCAGCCGAAGCCGCGGCGAGCCGCTCGAGCGCGCGCACCGGCAAGCCCTCCGCAACCGCGCGCGCGGCGAGCGTGAGGCGTTCGCCTTCCGGCGCCGCCAGGAGCGCACGTGCGTGTCCGCCGGAGAGGCGCCCGTCGGCGATCATCGCCTTGATCGTATCGGGCAACCCGAGCAGACGCAGCGCATTCGCGA
>VFSW01010106.1_pt1 | contig 13416 bp, 15 predicted proteins | sample 5358111 | NCBI WGS metagenome assembly VFSW01 (sample SAMN11554181, study PRJNA540505) | mine drainage metagenome | isolation source: sediment from site ElyBrook_90M | place: USA: Ely Copper Mine, Vershire, VT | collected 2017 | reverse complement strand
GTGCAACGCTTTGTGCAGGGAATCGACCAATTGGCGGAACGGATTCATCAGGGGCAGGACTTGCCCGGCGTGATCCAGGCCGTACTGGAGGTCAGTGGTCTCCTGGCGCATTACCGTCAGGACAAGGAGGGCATCGACCGGGTCGCCAATCTGGAGGAACTGGTGGCTGCTGCCGTGGCGTTTACCCAGGAGGAAGGGTCAGGGGACGTCCTGTCATTTTTGGCGCATGCCTCTCTGGAGGCCGGAGAACACGAAGCTGCGCCAGGGAGCGAGGCGATCCAGATGATGACGGTGCATGCGGCCAAGGGGTTGGAGTTTGAAGTGGTGTTTGTGGCAGGACTGGAGGATGGTTTGTTTCCCCATGAGAACGCCTTGCAGGAGGCTCGGGGCCTGGAAGAAGAACGTCGTCTGGCCTATGTCGCCCTCACCCGGGCCCGGCGTCAGTTGTATCTGACTCATGCCCAGAGCCGCGTGCTTCACGGACAGATGCGTTATGGCGTGCGTTCCCGTTTTCTTGAAGAAATTCCTGAATCCCTCTGTCACATTTTGAATCCACGCGCCAGAAGACCTGAACTTTCCTTTGGGTCACGGGCTCCCAGTTCTGTGCGTTCCCCGACTTCCTCCACAGAATCCACCAGAACCGGGAAGTTCCACATCGGACAGCGGGTTCGGCACGACAAATTTGGGGAGGGCGTGGTTTTGGCGCGGGAAGGTCAGGGAGATGAGGGGCGGGTTCAGGTAAATTTCAGGGATGTTGGCACGAAATGGTTGGCGCTGGCTTTTGCCCGACTGATTCCTCTTTGAGCCGCGGATTTGATCGTGTGCTTAATTTTTGGTGGGGGGGCATGATAGAATGGGACGATCGGTTTCCGTATCCCTCTCTGGCGAGTGAATTCAAGGAAATGACACCATGAATAAATGGATGACTGGACTCCTGCTTGGTTTGCTGGTTCTTCCCGCCTGGGCACAGCCGGGGGATCCGGAAAAAGGCAAGGTCATTGCAGGTTCCATCTGCTATGCCTGCCATGGTCTGGATGGCGTCAGTCCGATCCCGACCCAGCCCCATTTGGCGGCACAGATTCCGGACTACGTGGTCAAGCAGTTGAATGACATGAAATCGGTCAACGGGGCTCCTCCCGCCCGGGATAATCCCATCATGGCAGGCATCGTGTCCATGCTCAGTGCAGAGGATATGCGCAATGTGGCGGCCTGGTATGCGATCCAGCCCCCCCATTTGACGCGCGCCAACGATCCAAAACTGGTGGCCATCGGACAGAAGATTTGGCGGGGTGGGGATGCGGATCGGGATGTGCCCGCCTGTTCCGGTTGTCACGGTCCCGCTGGCGCGGGGATTCCTGCGCCTTATCCGCGTCTTTCAGGACAGTATCAGGAATATACCGAACTTCAACTGCAACATTTCAGGGATGGCACGCGCAGCAATGATCCTGCTGCCGTGATGCGTTCCATTGCACATCGCCTGACCAATGAGGAAATCAAGGCCCTTTCGGACTACGCTGCGGGCGTGTATTGATCTGGACCTTTTTATTTGACAAAGTGGTTGCTTGATTCAAGGAGTTCACGGATGTTGGGTTTGCGGCAATGGGGTATGTTGGCCCTTCTGGTTTGGGCTGTGGCGACGTTTCTGGTTCTGCACCGGGGACCCTACGGAATAGAGGAAGAAGCCGCCAAGGCATTGCTGCTGGATTGGTCGGTGGCCGACCATGTGGCCAACTCCATTGTGACTCTGGGAGTCCCGGACTTTCGCGATCTTCTCTGGCTTCCCCTGGGATTCCTGTGGCCAGGGCAGGTCATGGCCGCCAAAGGGGTGATGATCGCCCTGGCTGCGCTCACGGCATGGGGGTTATACCGCTGGCAGTCCCTGGAAGGACAGGACGAGGCCGCTTTGCTGGCGACGGGGTTATGGCTGCTGACGCCACTGACCCTGTTGCAGATCGATCACCTTTCGCCCGGACTGGGGATACTGGCTGCGTTCATGGGCGGATACTGGCTGGATCGTTCCTACCGGCAACGACCCCACGCATTGGGCGGACTGTATTTCGGGCAGTTGGGGCTGGCCGCCTTTGCCGTCAGCCTGCATCCGGTGGGGCTGGTCTATCCGCTCCTCCTGGCTTGGACCTGGCATAAAAACCCGGTGAATTCCCTGCAAAAAAAATCCTTCTTCATTGGACTGACGGTTTTTTCAGGGATCTCGATTCTTCTGCGCTGGGGTTGGAGCGGCGTTCTCTGGTTCCAGAATCCGGTGCGCGACTGGGCCCCCCTTTGGCGTCATTTCCCCGGTTTTGAGCCCGAAGTCACGGCGACTGATTGGGGGGCAGGGGTTCTGATCCTGGCTCTGGTGCTTTGGGTCTGGTGGCACAAGCGGCAGATGCTCCGGAAAACATTGCTGGGTCAGTGCCTCTGGTGGGGGGTTCTGGTTTCATCCCTCAATGGGGATGCCACCTTTGCTCTGCTGGGCATGATCACGTTACTTTATGCAGGGATTCCGGCGTTGCTCGAATGGGGTGCCGGAAAGATCGGTTTTCTGGCTCAACGGGGCTGGGTCCTTCTGGGCGTTTTTCTGATCTCTACCCTCAGCATGCAGGATGACCGTGCCTGGTTCGAGTTGGGACAGGCACGTCAATTGACCGAACAGGATCAGTTGATCCTGACGCTCACCCAGACGGTGGAACACTACCGCACCGATGCAGAAACCCGTCATTTGCCGGATCCGCGTTTGCGGGTGGCGAGCCAGTGGCCGGCACGGACCATGCTGGCCTGTCGGTGCGATGCCTTGCCCCTACCTCCAGCCGCCAAGGATCCCGCTGCCCAACTGGTCATGATGAAAGGATTGACCCATTTGATCATGGCCCCCAAAACCCCAGCCAATCTGGGGTTGGCTCAGAACCTCTCCCTGCTGGGGAACGAAGTGGAAACCATTTCACTGCAAGCCGGGGGGGTCGTTCTGCAGATCCGTACGCCCAACCTGGCACCTGCGGCACCGGCCCCGGTACTGGATGAGCCGCCGCCTCCTGCTCCTGGAGATCCCGTCAAATGAAAATCAGCCCTCGCGAAGCCCTGGTTTATGTGGTGGTGACTCTCAGTTCGCTGTTTCTGACTGCCTATACCGTGCATATGCTGGTGGGTGGCCTGATTCCGGCGGATAGGGAATACCACTACATGGGGCTGGCCTGTTCGGGGGTGGCGGTGGTGATCGGATTCATGGCTTGGGATGTGGTGCGTCGCCGGCGTTAGAAACGCCGGTGGTTTCCCTCAGGTTCGAACGGCGTCTAGGGAAGAGGCGCCTTCTTTTTGGCAAAGAAATCCTGAAGGGACTGGTAATCCCGTTCAAGAGAAAACTGCCCTTTATGAAAAACGAATTGCAGGCGCTTGCCTGCTGCATCCAGTCCGGTCAATCCGATGGAACGGCCGGAATAATCGCGATACACGTGGATATCCTTGAGTAGTTCGAGGCTCGTCCCGTTTTTCAGGTGGACACGCACGCAGGGCGCCTGGGGATCGGCTTCCAGTCGAACAGGCGCCGTGGGAAGGTACAGCAGACGAGTCTTCAGCACCCGATTGGCCCCTGCAAACAGGAAAAAACAGGCCATGAACAGGAGCAGATAGGCAAGATTCGGGTTCGACGCGTACCAGGCATTGGCAGCAAAGGCACCCAGAGCAGAAACCGTGGGAACATAAAGCAACAGATCCCAGGTCATGCCTCGGGGATCTTTTTTCAATTCATAGGAGCGCAACATAGGGATCTCAGGGGGGCTGACAAATGGGTCGGCAGACTCTTTACGGAAGGGAAGCCTGATGAGGGGCGGGTAGAACGGCTCGAATGGCTGCATCCATTTCCTGGTAAAGCATGGGGCCCGCCTGTTGATACCGGACGATTCCATGCGTGTCGATCACAAAGGTCCAGGGATCGCCCATCACGCGGTAGGTTTTGAATGCTTCGGGGTTTTCATACTGGTCCATGTGCAGAAACAGGACATTGGGCTGATATTTGTCAAGCATGGCCTTGGTGATTTGCAGTTGCCGATCGCAGACGGAACAATGACCGGGGGTGGCAAATTCGAGCAGGATGGGTTTTCCTGTGGCCAACGCCTGATCCAGCGAATACTGGTACATGCGCGGGTCAGGCTGGCGATAGGTGGTCATGCGACTGAGGTCTCCGCCGACATCGGCCAAGGTCTTGGTGGCCAGTCGAGGGGCCTGGGTCCCCAGGGCCAGCCCCAGGTCCTGCCGATTGCAGCCCCCCAGGGCGACGACCAGGACGATCAGGGAATACCTCAATTTGGATGTCATGGGAGGTCAGGCTCCGTGCTTGCCAGTCTTGAAGATATTATAGCCCCAGATGATGTTGGCCAGCAGAACCAACGTTCCGAAGAAGCCCACCCCACCCATCAGATGGGTGACGGTTTTTTCTATTTCCGGACCGGGGTCATAGCCTCCAATACTGCCTGCAATGGAGAACAGAACCACCATACCCATCAGACCGATGTTGTGCATCCAGAAATGGATTTTGACCAGTTTGAGGCTGTAAATCGGGCGATTGACCAGGCGCGGGACAAAGTAGTAAATGGCGCCGAAAATGGCCATTTCCACCCAGCCAAGCAAATTGATATGCCCGTGCGCCAGCAGGATGAGGTGACCGTGGGGGGCCGAATCCACGAACATGCGAAAGGCGGGAATCCCCCCCATCAGAGCCCCCCAGGAAAAACCGATGATGGCGTAGGTAATACAGGCATACACGAATAACAGGGTGAAGGTCGTGTATTCCGGGTCATCGATGCGTTGGTCAAAAGAGGCGGGTGAAGACATGCTCAGGGTTTCTCCTTCTGATTTTGACCTGCATCCTCGCGCAGATCGTGATATTCGGTTTTCCAGGAACTGGGGGCCCAGACCTTGACCATTTCATCCACGAATCCGGAGCGTTCCGGCATGGGCAGACGGGCATCCGCAGATCCTTGCGTGGCTTTCAACTCTGACAGAAACACGGCGATGGAATGGATTTCGTTAGCTGGCAAGGCGGCCACATAGGCTGCTTCCTTGTTCAGACCGTGGTCGACAGTTTTGGTTTCATAGGTGGACTCGGGTTTTTTCAGGAATGATTCGATGTAGTCCAGGGTATGTCGAGAGCCGATACCGTCCAGGCCAACGCCGTGATTGGTCCCGTTACGCACGGCTCGATGGCAGTCAGTACAGCCCCTTTCACGAAACAGACGGGAACCTACCTTCCCTTCCGCAGTGAAGTCAAACTGGGTGGTATTGGGGTACATGGGGTGGTTGAGGTGAGAACGGTAGATTTCCAGCATCACAAAACTGGACACGGCAAAAACGACCAGCAGTCCAAAGATGCCGAACAATATCTTTTCGCCCAGTTTCAAGGAGTTGAATTTCATTAGTCAGTTTCCTGTCAGGTAAATAGAAAACCCGCGCGCTAAGCACGCGGGTTTCAAGCATACTTCCCCGCTTCGCTGACTTAAGCCGACGATGTTTACCGGGTAGTATTCGGGACGCGTGAGTTCCCTTCCGTGGTGCGAGGGGCCGTGGCCAGATAGGTTGCGGCGTCGAGAATATCCTCGTCGCTCAACTTCTTGGCAATGGCACGCATCATGCCGTAAGGATCATTGGTGCGGCTCTCATCCCGCCAGTTGTGCAACTGGTTGACCAGATAAGTGAACTTTTGTTCCCCGATGACCGGAAAAACTGGAGCTGCACCGCGACCGTTGTACCCATGGCAAGACATGCAGGCCGAAACCTTGCCGCTGACGCCGTATTTGACCAGGATTTCACCCTTGTAACGGGTTCCGATGGGTTGGCCCCCATCCTTGATGGCCTGCATATCCGACAATTCCTTGGGGTCAAGAGGAAGAGAATTGACGTAAGCCGAAACATCCCGCCGATCCTGGGGGGTGAGTTGCTGCGCAAACAGAGGCATGACTGCCCCTGCACCCGATGGGGTTCTCCGACCTTCGGCCAGATCCGTCAATTGCTTGACGATATAAGGAAACCCGAGATTGTTGAGACGGGGTGCCCCCATGGCTTCCATTCCCCATCCTGTGGCTCCATGGCAGGTCATGCACGCCGGAGCGGCGCCTTTCCCTTCCGTGAAGATCTTTTTGCCGTTGGCCGGGTCGCCGTTCATGACCCCTTCTTCTTCAGCCAGAGCCGTCATGCTCACCAGAGCCGCGGCCACAGCCAGCCCGGATGTGATCTTAGTGAATGACTTACGCATTTACCCCCCTCCAGAATGACATTGAATGACAGGACAGTAGACAGGACCTACCGTTCCATGAACCCGTACTGCTTTTTTTAATTGAACGGGCTGCAAAGATTCCCAAACGCGGCACGGTTCGCTGATTTTACCGCAGAATTTTGCGATGTCAGCGTTTCCATGTCGCATCGTAGCGGACTATATCATGGGCAAAACCGGCTTCGCAACAGATTTTTGAGGCATGCTTGTCGAAGCCGCTGACGGGGCCGAAATAAGGGGAAAGATCAGACCCACTTGACAGTCTGTTTCAGGGGCGCTACGCTAGGCATATGGTCAGTCGGAGAAGGTGTTTGTCTTCCGGCCATGAGCGTCGTATCACAATAATAAAATATGTTTTTTGTTGGTTTTAACCTAAAACTATTTAATCGATCTGGAGGGGTTACAACATGGAAAAAGGTATCAAACAATCGCGCCGTCAGTTGCTCAAGATGGGCTCCATCGCTATCGTGGCAGCGCCGATGGCAGGCTTTACCACTTCGGCCTTCGCCAAGAAGAACACCGCCGTGCGGACAGCCTTGCATTTTCAGGACCATCCCAATGGGGAAAAGCAGTGCAATCGTTGCATGAACTTCATTCCCAACAAGGACAAGCCGACCGATCCAGGTGCCGTGCACGGGTGTAAACTCTACCCCGGGGACGATGAAATTTGCCCGACCTGCTATTGCAACGGCTTCGTCGCAAAACCCAAATAACTCAATAGTTCCAAGTCGTATTCGAAAAGGTGCCAAGGGCACCTTTTCGTTTCTGTTTCCGATCCGAATTTGGGGATGAAGAGCATGTTTTCTCAGCCCTTCCATTCTGGCTCGGGATGCGTGTGCGTACCGACTTTTTGACAGTGCTTGCCATTCCTCCACGGTCCGTGACAGTGGAGGGCGGTCATGTTCGGGTCTTGGGTGGATACGTGGATGTCAATAAGGGATTGACCGTCAAGACCTTCGTCAGTTGGGGCGAAGTCGCGGGTGAGTTTTTTCTGGGCAGGATTATTGAATGAATTACGGAAAAAGAATTTTTCTCTGGATCGTGCTGTTCTGGATCGGGAGTGCGCAGGTCTTTGCGGAGCCCTTCGTTCAGGGTGGCCCCATTGGTTCGCAAACCAGTGATGGGTACGATGCGCTGGGCCCGGTGGTGGAGCAACCCATCGAGTTTCCACATAACACTCACGCCGGACGCATGCAGATCAACTGCATGTACTGTCATACCTACGCGCGACGCAGCAATGTGTCTGGAATTCCTCGTCTCGACAAATGTATGGGGTGTCACAATTTGATCGAAGGCGTCAAGGATCGTCCGCGGATCAAGAAATTGTTTGAATATTGGGAAAACAAGCAGCCGATTCCCTGGAAAAAAGTGCATGACTTGCCTGATTTCGTTCGTTTCAACCACGAGCGCCATATCCAGCGTTTTTATTTCCAGGAAAAACGACCCGTTCGTGAAGTCTGTGGGTACTGTCATGGCGATATTGCTTCCATGACGACGGCACGGCGTGTCAAAGCCTTGTCCATGGGTTGGTGTGTCAGTTGTCACCAAAAGGATCATCTGGAGAAGGCGGGGAGCACGGTGACCAGTCACGGTCCCAACGATTGCTGGCTCTGTCATAAATAAAACGGCGACCAAACAGGAGACGATGAAATGACAATGAGTAATTTGGATCGCCGAGATTTCCTCAAGGTATTGGGGATCAGTGGGGCTGCTGCCACACTGGCAGGATGTGGTCATACTTCCATCGAGTCAGGGGTGGAAGAGGTCATGTCTTACGTCCATCCTCAAGACTTCGTGGTGCCCGGCATCGGAGTTTTTTATGCCTCGACCTGCGCCCAGTGTGGTTCCGGCTGTGGAATCATGGGCAAGGTGCGCGAAGGGCGGGTTCTTAAACTGGAGGGAAATCCCGAGTCCGGAATCAGCGGCGGAAAGATTTGCGGGCTGGGACAGGCAGGCGTGCAGGCCCACTACAACCCGGATCGGTTGCGTACGCCCATGTATAAGGGTGAAGGGGGATTGACCCCCGTATCCTGGGAGACGGCCCATCAGATCCTGGAACAACGTCTGGGACCAAACAGTCCGCTGAAAGGCGAACAGATCGCTTTTCTGACCGGAGGGGTCAGTGGACACCAGCGGGTACTTCTGGAAAATTTCCTGGAAACCTTTGATTCCACCCATCATGTGACCTACGATGCGCTCTCCACCGCCACGGGGAGAGCCGCCAGCAAGGCCATTCTGGGCGCGGAGCAGCCCCTCTGGAATATCCACAAGGCACGCCTGATCCTGTCCTTTGGTAACGATTTCCTGGGCAGCGGCGTCTCGCCGGTTTACATGGCACGCCAGTATGCGCTGTTTCGAAAGGCACCACGCGGTACCTTGATCCAGATCGAGCCGCGCATGACCCTGACGGGAGGAAATGCGGATCGCTGGTATCCCATCAAGCCAGGGACCGAAGGAATTCTGGCCTTGGGTATCGCGCATGACTTGCTGCAACACGAAGAGTTCTCCAGGGGCGTTCCGCAGGAAATTCTCGATCTGGTCAAAAATTACGATCGGGATGCCGTGAGCGATATCACGGGGATCGGTTCCGATGCGGTACGCCTGATTGCGGCTCAACTGTGGAACAATACGCCTTCTCTGGTGATTGCCGGACCTTCGGTAGAAGGACACCCCTATGGGTTCAGCAATGCGGCGGCCGTACAATTGCTCAACGTGATTCTGGGGAATCGGGGGCAGACGATGGAGGGACAGGCCGAACATCCCTTCCCTCAACTGACGCCTACCTTGGGAAGTTACCATGCGCTGGCTGACCTGAACCAGAAAATGGCCGCTGGAAAGACCCAGGCCCTACTGGTTTATGGTACCAATCCGGTGTTCACGGCGCCGTCGCATCTGCCCTTCGGGGAATCCATGAGCAATGTTCCTTTCAAGGTGGCTTTTGTCACGCACATGGATGAAACGGCGGGACATTGTGATCTGGTTCTACCTCTGCTGTCCGCGCTGGAAGACTTTGGCACCCATGTGGCCGAATACCAGCCGGATGGCGTGGAGGTGATGCTGCAGCAACCCCTGATGGAAAAACTCTATCCCGAGTCCAAGGGGTACGGCGACATCCTTCTGGAAATATTGAAAAAACGCAAGCCAGAGGCCTACGCCGCATTTCCTGACTATTACAGTTATCTCAAAACCGCCATGGTCAAGGCCAAGCCGGTTTTCAAGGTCAGCGACAGCGATGATCATTTCTGGGAAGACGCCCTGCGCAATGGTCTCGTCAAGTGGGACGGAAAACCGACCTCTCTGGAGGCCAAGCTACCGGCCCTGACCCTGCCGAAGCCAGCAGAACTGACGACGGACTACCCCTTCTACTTCGTTCCCTCCATCCGACCGGACATGCGCGACGGGCGTCATGCCTACCTGCCCTGGCTGCAGGAATCGCCTGAAACCATGACCACGGTGGTCTGGGACAGTTGGGTCGAGATCCATCCCAAAACGGCAGAGGCGATGCAGATCAAGGAAGGGGACATTCTGCAAATCCAGTCTGCCACCGGATCCGTGCGCGCCAAGGCCTATCTGTTTCCCGGCATTCAACCCGATACGGTATCCATGCCGCTGGGGCAAGGGCATACCCAGCTCGGACGGTTTGCCACGGGGGTTGGGGTGAATCCCTACAAGATTCTCGATCCGATTTTTGACGATCGTACCGGGGAACTGGCCATGCATGCCACGCGTGTGGCCTTGAGAAAAACAGGCGAGCATCAGGTGGTCGTGAAGGACGAGGGCCCCACCACCTTCCAGAACGGGCAAAAACTTGTCGCCACCTTGTCCGCTGACCAAGCCAAATTGTCCAAGGAGATCTAGCATGTCACTGAGCAATCTGATTCAGAACTGGAACTCGTTTCGGACGCGTCGTCCCTATGAGGGGCAGTACGACGATGCCCCCTACAAGTGGGCCATGGTCATCGACCTGGACGCCTGTATCGGCTGTAACGCGTGTACCGTTGCCTGTTATGCGGAAAACAATCTGCCTGTGGTGGGCAAGGAACGCTTTGGCAAGGGGCAGGCCATGCACTGGATCCGCATCGAGCGTTACTGGGGGGAGGGGGATGCCATGACCTCCGAATTTCCCGATCATGGTGCGCAATACTTGCCCATGCTCTGCCAGCAGTGCGAAGCGGCTCCCTGTGAACCGGTCTGTCCCGTCGGTGCCACGCACCACTCGCCGGATGGTCTCAATACCCAGGTGTATAACCGGTGCGTGGGGTCGCGTTATTGTTCGGCCAACTGTCCGTACAAGGTTCGTTACTTCAACTGGTGGAATTACCCTGACCGGGCCTGGCCCAATCCGCTGGAATTGCAATTGAATCCAGACGTGACGGTGCGGAGCAAGGGGGTCATGGAAAAGTGTACGTTCTGCATGCAACGGTTGCGCGCGGGGATGGACAAGGCCAAGACCGAAGGGCGTATCCTGGCCGATGGCGAAGTGCTTACGGCCTGTGCGCAGGCCTGCCCCACCTCCGCCATCACCTTTGGAAACCTGGCGGATAAAAAGTCCAAGGTGGCCAGAATGTGGAAAAACCAGCAGGTCGATCTGGCCAAGGACAGTCAGGAAAAATCCGAGGAGGGGATTCGCGGTTACCGGATTCTGGAAGAGTTGAATACCTATCCGTCCATCGTGTATCTCGAACGCGTACGCAATCTCGAGGCTTGAGTTGACCCGCGCGTTCACGAATACCACCATTCAGGGAAAAAACCATGAGTCATAGTGTTCATAGCCATCCTCAGCTGGATGTGCAAGTTGAAAGAAAGTTCATCCCCAAGCAGAAGGATCTGGGGGCGGACGTTACCTGGGCCAAGATCAACAAGGATGTGCTGAAAAGTCTGGAAAAGCCGCGCCCCGTTTTCTGGGTGATTTTCTTTTCTGCCCTGGCCTTGTTTTCCTTTGGCGTTTACTGTGAGGTTTATCAGTACCAGAACGGAATGGGGGTGGCAGATTTGAACAACCCGCAGGTCTGGGGTTTATATATTGCCACCTTCATTTTCTGGATCGGGATGGGTCACTCCGGTACCCTGCTGTCCGCCCTGCTTCATATCATCCATGCGGACTGGCGAAAACCGATCTACCGGTATTCGGAAGCCATGACCACCTTTACCTTGCTTACGGCTGCCCTGTTCGTGCTGGTGCACATGGGACGGCTCTGGCAGTTTTACTATGTGGTGGCCTATCCCAACGAACGCTGGACCTGGCCTAATTTCACCTCACCCCTGGTGTGGGATGCCACGGCCATCGGAACCTATCTGACCTCGTCACTCCTGTTCCTCTACATGGGGATGATTCCCGATCTGGCGATCTGTCGCGACAATGCCAGGGGAGCACGGCGGGCACTCTACCGCTTTCTTTCCATGGGCTGGCAGGGAACCGATCGGCAGTGGGCCAATTTCAAGGTGGCCTACATGACCATGGCCTGCTTTCTGATGCCGCTGGCAGTTTCGGTTCACTCCATCGTGTCCACCGACTTTGCCGTGTCACAGAACCCCGGCTGGCACGTGACGTCCTTCCCGCCTTATTTTGTGTTGGGCGCACTGTATTCAGGATGCTCGGGCATCATTACCCTGTTCATCGTGCTGCGTTATGTCTTCCGTTTCGAAGCCTACATGACCCAGCCCATCCTGAACAAGTTGATCAAGATGACCTTCGCCATTGCCATGGTATGGACCTATCTGGATCTGATCGAGTATGCCACCACCTGGTACGGCAGCGATGAAGTGGCCAAGGCCGACCTGATTTACCGGGCGACGGGGGATTATGCCCTGCAGTTCTGGGGAATGATTTTCTGCGCCATGGTGATGCCCTTCACCCTGTTGATCCGTTTCGTGCGTCACAACTATGTGGTCTTGCTGATCATTTCACTGATCCTCAATGTGGGGATGTGGCTGGAACGTTTCCAGATCATTACGCCCACCTTTGCGAAATCGCACTACCCATGGACATGGACGGCGGGCTGGTGGCCGAGTTGGGTCCAGTGGGGCATCGTGGCCGGGAGTTTTGGCTGGTTCACCATGCTCTTCATGCTGTACTGCAAGATCTTCCCCAGCGTGTCCATGTATGAAGTCAAGGAAATGGTGCACGAACAGAACATGGAAGAAAAGGCGCTTGCGGCACAGACAGATGTCCATGAAGCAGGCCTGGTGCCAGAAATGAAGGGAGGACAGGCATAATGAAAAAATCTCATACTCTGGCGCTGTATGCGGATATGGATGAAGCGGCCAATGCCCTCAAGGAACTCAAGTCCTCCGGCATGTCGGGTTTCAGGATGGAGGACGTGGTGGTCAAATCCCCCATCGACCATCCCGAACTGAGCGAGTTGCTGGGCCCTCGTCCCGTCTATATCCAGTGGTTTACCCTGCTGGGGGTCCTGCTGGGACCCACTACCGGGTTGGTGTTGATTGCGTCTGCCCAGGCCAGTTTCATTTATCAGGTGCGGGGCGGACGACCGGTGGTTCCGCTTCCACCGGATATGGTGCTGACCTATGAACTGTTCATCCTGTCCGGGGTGCTCATGACGGTTCTGGCGACTTTCGTGGCCATGAAGTTGCCGGGTAACCGGAGCCCGCTCTATAACGCCAGCGTGTCCGAAGACAAGATCGGTATCCTGGTGAAGGCAGACCCGCAAAGCATTCCTCAGATCAACGAAATTTTGGGGCGTCACAAGCCTCTCGAAATCATGGGAGACCAAGCACGATGAAATCCTTTACTCGCTGGATACCCATTCTGGCTCTGGTTCCCTCTGTCGCCCTGGCATGGCCGTGGAGCAAGGATATGGCCAATCAGATCAGCGTCAAACCCCAGGAGGGGCCGGATGCGGTGCGACCTTTTCCGGAAAATTCCGTGCCGATGTCAGGAACGCCGACCACCCCTTATGTGCACGATGGGGATGCGGCCATGAATCTGCCCAACCCCAATCCGCCCACTGAAAAGTCGGTGGCTTATGGGCGCGAGATGTTCAAGATCTACTGTGTTCCCTGTCATGGAGACTCGGGTACTGGAGATGGCCTGGTGGGCGAGAAACTGATCGTACGCCCCTTTGACCTGACGGCCCCCCGGGTTCAGAAAGAAGTTCCCGAAGGCTATATCTGGGGACATATCACCTTTGGCGGGG
>VFSW01010105.1_pt1 | contig 13417 bp, 12 predicted proteins | sample 5358111 | NCBI WGS metagenome assembly VFSW01 (sample SAMN11554181, study PRJNA540505) | mine drainage metagenome | isolation source: sediment from site ElyBrook_90M | place: USA: Ely Copper Mine, Vershire, VT | collected 2017 | reverse complement strand
GCACCATCGCGGTGAGCTACGACGGGCGCCAGGTGGCCCAGGCCACCGGGATCACGTTTAGGGCCACAGGGGACACAGATGAAATTGATAGCCTAATTTTCACTACGTTTTTTGGTGGACACGATGCATCTTGGGCTCCCACAACGCCGCAACGCATTGACTGGCGAAACTTCTCCGTGAACTAGAAGGGCGTAGCGTAAAGCTATGGCCTCGCTCATCCAAACCAAAAAAGGTGACGTTACCAGCGGTACTACTCTTACCGTCAATATCACGTCAACCGGTAGTGGGAACCTCCTGCTTCTTGCGGTCAATGCCTATAAAACAACGGTCTCATCAGTCGTTGATAGCGCAGGTAATACCTGGATACAAGACTGGTACGCCACCCATTCCAGCATCAACGCCTACGGCTTCCATCTAGCCACCGCTTCTAATGCTGGTGGGATCACAAGCGTCACTATCACTGTTGCCGCATCGGCAGATATCACGGCCACTGTCGATGAGTGGTCAGGCGTCACCAGTACGATAGATGGCACGGCCCCATCGGGCACCGGTGATGCTGCCACGGCATCCTCGGGGTCACTCACAACCACCAACGCAAATGATCTGCTATGGGGCGCCATAGGAACCGACGTCCAAACGATCACCGGGGTTGCAGCGGGGTGGACATCCGAAGGATCAGTAACCAGTAACAACGTTGCGATCACTGGCGCCTATCAGGTCGTATCCGCTACTGGTAGCTATACGCTCAGCGGCACACTGAGTTCTACGGGAATTTACGGATGCGACTTCGTGGCCTTCAAGCTCGCGAGCGGAGGCGGTACGCAGTATACCCAAACCGTGACAGGCTCGCTCTTGGGTAGCGGAACTATGGTGCGGCGCGTAGGCGCATCTCTTAGGGGGTCGCAGCTAGAGGGGGGAAGTATCGCGAGGCGCATCGGATTCAACATTGCTGGGACAGCGAGGGTCTCGGGGTCCATTAGTAGAGCGATCTCTTCCCTACTCTCCACAGCCTCCCTGGTGAGTACAGGGGTACTCGGGGCCTCGCGGCTCTATTCCGTCGCTCTTGGGGGCATCCTAGCGGCATCTGGGGCCATGCGGAAAGGTGTGGATCAGATAACGAGCGGCCACCTTCTCGCGTCTGGGTCCGTCACCAAGCGAATCTCCTCTATAACAGCCGGGGCGATCCGCGCTTCCGGCTCAATGACGAAGAGGATCGCAGCTACTCTTGCAGGAAATAGTCTCCTATCCGGTGCTCTCAACGCCGCTAAGTCTGGCGCGTACTACGTGGTACTAACTGCAAATTTGATTAGCAGCGGAACTATAGAGAAAGCCATCGCTGCACGGTTCAGCGCCCCTCTCAGGGCAACAGGATCGATCACCAAACATTTCGCGCGGTCGCTCCCCGGCGCCTCTCTTCTTGTATCAGGCGTACAGAGTAGACAGGTCCACAAAGTGGCCTCAGGGCTCGCCAAGTCATCCGGCACCATCACTCGCTCCATCGGTAACGCGCTGCATGCAAGCGTAGTGATCCGAGGCAACGCCACACGCCGCATCGCTCGCATCTTCACTAGTCAGGCCATATTTACCGGCGCGGTAAATAAGCGTCTATCTGTGAACATGAAGGGCTACATCAAGCCTGTTGGACTGGTAGGTAAGCGCATCGCCAAGCTGCCCTTCGTCGCGGCTCTTATTGCCACGGCGAATCTGATGCCGCAGTACATCAAGGGCACCTATACCTACCAAGCCGGATCAGTTGTCACGACGATCACGCTCAACCCGGCAGTTGTCACGACGATCAACGTAGTCATCAACACCGTCATCACGCTTACGAACACGGTCAATACATCCATACAGATCGTTGTACAGACCACCTTGTCTTTGGCATCTTGGGTAAGAACGCTAATCGGGTTACCCTAGAAATGTGACCGACTACTTGCAGCCCATCCCTACCGGACAACCGATCAATATCGCATGGACTTTCAGCGTGGCCCCTACCACGGTCAAGTTCAAGTGGTCTATCCCCGCCTCGAACATCGCAGAAAGCCTGAGTACGTGGGTGAGCGGAGCCCAAACTGGCACGCCTACCATCGTGTCAGATAGCACAACGCAGTTTCATGTTGACTTGATTCTCACTGCGTATCCTGGACCCGCTCTCTGGCGCGTAGAAGCCTACGATAGTCTAGGTAACGCTATTGCGGTGGATCAGGGGATCATTAGCATTCAACCTTCGCCCCTCGAATCCTAAGCAAGTAGTATTTAGTTTGTATGTGTCTGGATTGTGGGTGCCATTTAGCGTATCAGTCTCACGGCGATGCGCGGCATATCGTTGAGCCCGAGCTAGAGGAGGCCGCTGCGGCATCAGGCATTTCTCCACTCAAGGCTGCCGAGAACATCCTTGACACCGTACAGAGCCAAATTGCTGATGGCATCCATAAGGCAGCTAAAAACGCTGTAGTCTCCATAGATATTGATGGCACGCTATCACTAGCTACAGAGGCTCTCGTTGTTGCGCTCAACGCTAAGCTGGGAAGGCAGTACACCTACTTCGATTGTGATGAGACACCGCATTGGCGGTCCTTATTCTCCGATGACCACGATGCTGCACGGTGGGCTAAGACCTTTCTGTCATGGGAGTTTGGAGATCATGCAGCTACCATCGGGTTCTATAAGGCCATGCCCCCAGATTACGCGGCGATTTCCGCAGTGCAATCTCTCTACAACGCGGGACTTACGGTCCACATTTCTACACTGCGCGATCCACACCTATACTCCATTAGCGAATGGTGGCTAAAAGCATGGGGCATTCCGTATGACTTTTTGCATGTAGGTCCATCAAGCAAAAGCGATCTGGCAAGCGAATTACAGCAAAGCAACACACCAGTCTATTTCGTGGATGATAACCAAGATGTTGCTAAGCGTCTTTCCCGGTTCGATAACGCGCACGTCTTTCTGCTACAACGTCCGTTTACCCCTCCAAACTTCGAGCTTCCCAACTGCGAGGTTATTTCAACCTGGAAGCCTGTACTGGATCACTTCGGGGTCAAGATAGGCACGGTTCCTCAACTGTCACAACCCCTAGCATCCACGAAGTCTAAGCCATTCCGTGCTGGTGGTATCGCTGTAGTCTCACAAGGCTCTGGCCGCACCCTCATGATCCAGCGCGACAACACGGACAAACAGAAGAAAGCAGCGGGGCGATGGGAGTTTCCGGGTGGACGCTGTGAACCTGGCGAAGAGGTGTGGAGTGCCGCGAAGCGCGAATGGGAAGAGGAGACGGGCAACAAGCTGCCAGATGGGGAATTGGTAACTCACGTAGATACTAAGCACAACACGTACCGCCTCCATGTATACGTCATCCCCACGGAAAGCGAAATTCACCTCAACCCAGACAAGGATGATATGGAAGTGATCGATCCTGATCATCCTCACGCACATCAGACCGAGGTAATGGCTTGGTTCTACCCGGATGATGCGGCCACCATGCATAAAGGGCTCCGCAAGGAACTACGCAAGCTCGATTGGAGCATCATCAAGGATGCTGTGGATGGTAGGGATCGCCCGAAGATCGCCTCAACGCTGATCACCAAAGATGCCACGACACCTAATTCCGCGGTAGCTTCTCTCGTTGAAACCTTGACTAGCGCGCTCCTACACGATGAGCAAGGTGAATGTTCAGAGGCATTAGCCTACGGCAACGCTGCGGTAGCCATGAGCGACATCCTCAAAGACATGGTGAGCGGCACTAAGCGCCAAGCAAGAGACACAATAGATGGCCTCCTCGATACGGTCAATGCACGGTGGGCTCAGGGCGAGACATTATCTTCCGCCATTCGCGATCAAGTACAAGAAGCGCTCACACACTTGGAGCAAGTCATCCCACCGAAACCGAACGACCAAGTGACTGCTACGAGCAAGTTCGAGTACCTAGGGCTACTAGCGAAGTCGTATGGTGACCCCGGTAACACGCAGGGACGCAACTCCCTAGGGCAATTCACGGCTGGAAGCGGAGGTAGACCAAGTGGGGAATCTCTATTCAATACCGCTATCAAAGAAGGTGGTTTCTCTGTACAGGCAGATGGCTCTACTCCATCGAGCGGCTATGCGGTTGGAGGACAGGCGAAAGACCTACAAATTCCCACCTCTACTAGTCCTGATAAGGCTGGGCAACAGATCGACGCTTATGCAAAGGCGCATAGCGACCTCCTCTCGCGCTCAGACATGGTGCTTGGTGGATGGCACAACACCGATTCAGGAAACGTAGTTGTAGAACCATCGCGTCTCTTCTCTGATCGCGCCACGGCGATAGCAGCGGGGATCGCCTCGAACCAAGTAAGCATCTTTGACATCAGTGCCGGAGAGGAAATCAGTACAGGAGGTAGTGGCGAATATGCAGCCGCCAAGTTCTCGCACCTCACGCTGCTACTCATGCCCACTCGAAATCCGTTCACCTACCTAGATACCATCTCCAAGTCCTATGGTGACCCTGGCAATACGCAGGGTCGCGATTCTGTAGGAGAGTTCACCCCAGGTGATGCTACCGAGAAGATGAATCAGAATGCCGATCAGACATTGGCTGCACACGGCATGACCCGCGATGATCTTGCCTCTAGAGCAAACTCAATCCTAGCGAATAGTTCAGGGACTACAATGAGTAGTGGGCAATATCAGGGTATGAGCGCACCGGATGCAGGGATGCAGTGGTACTCGAATGCCCATGACGCGGCAGATGTCCTGGGCCAGAAATACGGGGTGGACGGAGCTACGGCTGCCTGCGCCATTGCAGCTTGCTCTCCTCAATGTCCGTGGGAAACACGGGCAGCAGGGAAATTAGCGAACATGCAAACGGCTGAATCTTGTATCAAGGTGGCCACTGAACATCCCAACGACGATCCATCCTCGTTACTCTCCCAGGCCAAAGGCCAAGGGCTCAAGGCTGCCAAGCTAAAGGCCCTGACGATTGTTCAGAACTCAGTCAACAACGGAGGTTCGTTGGATAAGAGCTACGCAGATAGTGTACTCAAGGGCTGCAAGGTTCGCTCTTTCGCATCGAACATCATTGACCCATCCAACCCCTATCCGGTGACGATTGATGGTCATATGGCGAATATGCTTCTCAACGACTGGCCCGGTGGCGCTATAGAGAATTTCGTTGGTACTACAGCGGGATATCAGGCACTATCCGATGCAATACGTAGCGCAGCGGATGAGAATGGAATTACAGGAAACCAAGCACAGGCAGCTATGTGGATGACAGACATCGAGGCAGGAGGCCATAGCACATATGCCAGGGCGTAGTAAGGGTTTTTTCAACCCTGACAAACGTGGGAGAACGATTGATCCTGAGTACGGCAACACGCTCTCCGAGCCAACTAATGGATTCGCCAAGCCTATCGTGGAGGACGAAGAGGCCATCAATAGTGCCCCACCTCTAGGCGCAGATGTCCTAAGAGCGCTAGCACCAAAGCCAGTCAAGAGATAACATCGAAGTATGGCTGCATCTGTGCCCAAGCTAACATACATCGGTCTTGCGACCATAACCAAGATCGACAAGTCCGAGGATGGCGAATTCCGAACCGTTTACGGCAAGGCCACGGACGAAACCCTCGATGGTGACAAGCAGATTGTTGACCTAACTTGGGCTCGCAAGGCTCTCAAGGACTGGCTTGCAAGCGGAGGAAATCTGCGCGTACAACACAATCCGATGCTCTATCCCGCTGGTGTGGGGATCGAGGTCAACGATGAGGATGATGCTGCATGGGTGCGTAGCAAGGTTGGGGAACCAACGGCTATCAAGCTCTTGGATATGGGAGCCCTAACCTCCTATAGCGTCGGGATCGCTAACCCAAAGGTAGTGTTCGATCCATCCGCGAAGAACGGTCGTATCGTTGGAGGTGAGATCGTTGAGGTTTCTCTAGTAGACCGCCCCGCTAATCCTTCCTGCGGTATCAAGGTAGTCAAGGCCGCTGATGGTGAGTTCTCGTTCGAAACAATTGAGAAGCGCGCCCGTCCACGGCGTGGCAAGAAACCACCTGAGCCTGATCGCCATGATGATGTTCCCCACGTTGCTGATGCCCCTAGTGCAACCCATGAGCCTCATGCGACACTAAAGGTAGAAGATGGCAACGAGAAGAGCAACCACGGTCAGCACGAAGAAGTACTCGGGGGTGCATCGAGTGAAGGGCCGCACAGCAGAAAGAGTGGTCAACGTACCCTCGAAGATGGCAACGCGCCCGGTGGGACACCATCGGATGTCCAGGTAGCCAAGGGTCTAGAGAACCTAGACGGTCATAAGGCTCCACCGTTTACCGCAGAGGACGCGGCGAACGCACGGAAGAAGCGGCGTCATAAGAAGAACAAGAACTTCGCACGCGCTGTACGTAAGGCCGTACGGGCAGAACTAAAGAAGCGTGATCGCGCCAGTGATGGCACTTTCTCTTCTCGCTCGAACCCACTCAAGCATGATCCATCGCATCATGACGATGTATCTCCAGATCGCGTTGTCGGAAGCCCGGAGTATAGCGGCGAAGCTAAGGGAACTACTCCGACTGGCAAGCGGGGCAGGGGCTCTTTCGATGAGGCAACCGAGCGTCAGTATGACGATGCAGAGCATGAGCGCCTATCGGGCACTCCTCCACGGGCAACTAATCCACGGAGTATCAAAGGGATTGCCCCAGATCGCGTAGCGTGGATGATTGGAGACGAAAGCGAGGCCATCTACAAGAGCGATGTATCCACGAAGAGGAAGCGCGAAGGTGCTAAGTACGTTCTGCACGACAGCAACGGCAAGGCAAAGTACCCTATCAACGATTGCTCTGATGTCCATGATGCATGGCAACTCCGAGGACGCAGCAATATCGATAAGGACACCGTTGCACGGCATGTGCGTCGCGCTGCGAAGAAGCTAGGTTGCGAGATTCCCGGAACACAGGAGAGCAACAAGTATCGCGCCGCAGTGAAGAAGATGCGCGCCATGCGTAAGGAACTCAACGATCTTCGCGCAGTAAAGTCCGATCAGACCCCCTTGCTCACCAAGGTCGCCAATCTCGAAGAGAAGCTAGAGAAGATCGGTTCGCAGCCAACTCTAGGAACCGCTATTCGCAAGGCTCTCATTGCTGAGCCTCCAGTACGTACCAAGGTAGTTACGCCTGATATCGCAAAGGCCGCCCAGGCTGCACAACACGAACAGGATGTTGAGTTCTTGGAGAATATCTCCACTTGGGGCACGGCGGAACAACAGGACTTGGCTCGTAAGATGCTTCGCAAGCTGCAAAAGACTACTTAGGTATTGCGCAGTAAAGGCAGCAACGAGAGAATAGACATATGGCAACCGTCGTAAGCGAGAGCATCGAAGCCGCAGCCGCACAAGCAGCCGGTGCATCTGTTGCAACAAAGCAGAAGATTGTACGCAGTGAACTAAGCTCTGCGATGCTAGGTGCGGTCAAGGGTTGGGGATACCGCGAGCCGATTCGCGGCGCACGACCAATCAAGGGCACCAGTGCATTCGCTGGTGGTGCTCGCGAGCTTTCGCAGAAGAAAGAGCTAAAGAAGGCCGCTCAGGCAGAGCGCGCACTGCGCGACGCAGTACGCACTAGCGAGCGTAACCCCGATGGCGTCATCAAGGGACTAAACCCGAACTTCGTTGAGAACTTCCCTCTCTTCGGTCAGGCACTCTATCCACAGAACCCTGCAATCTCTCAGCTACAAGCTCAGATGCAGGAACTATTCGGGGAGCTAGGCAAGAACTTCACGGTTGGTGGAGGCTCAACTGGTACTCCCGTAGCATCCGGCCTCGTACCTTTCGATCTAGAGGCTCCGTCTCACCTCGTTTATTGGTTTGACTGCCCACTACGCGCCAAGCTTCCACGTTTCCCCATGCGAGGCATTTCGCACCGGACCAAGGTAATCACCGCAATCACGGGCTCTCAGACAAGCGCTTCCGCTCCTATCGTTGACCCGTCACTCACCGAGGTAACGAGTTTCAACACCTGGCCATCCACAAACCTTGGCGCTAATGGCGCTCAGGTAGGAGTGGATGTCAACATCGCCGCAAAGTTCATCGGAATGAACGAGAACCTTTCCTGGCTCGCTCAGTTCTCGGGTGTAGGTTTCGAGGACATTTCTGCTCTCACGAACCTAATCCTCATGCATGAAATGTACTTTGCAGAGGAGTACCTAAACATTGCTGGTGCGACTACCCCTCTCACGGCTCCAGCCGCTGTATCCGCTTCGGCTGCCGCTAGTGGCAGCGGTCAGACCGCCATCACCGGTCTAACGACCGCAACCGGGTATTTCTGGGGTGTCTCTGCGTGCAACTACTACGGCGAAACCGTAGCCACTTGGAGTACTTCGAGCACTTGGGCAACTGGTGACGTTGAGAACATCGTCATCACCCCTGCCGCCAATAGTGGCGCCATGCAGTACAAGCTCTACGTGAGCACCACTGGTGCCGCTGGATCGGGCCACCTCGTTGCACAGTTCGGTGGAACAAAGTACACGGTGCAGGGGGCAGTTTCCCTTACCGCAGCGGCAGATCACACGGCCGATAGTGGAACCGGTAAGGCGTCACGTTGGGATGGGCTTCTCTCGGTCCTCTCTGGTCAAGCTCAGGCGAACTCTGGCACCAGCGGATATCCCGCAGGTTTCCAGGGCGGGTACTTCAACCCGAACGCAGGGACGCAGCTACAGCTTGCAACCCTCACCCCAGCTTTCAAGCAGCTTTACGATGGTAGCTCTGCTTTCGGTGCAGGTAACGGAGCATTCCGCGCCTCGCCAGAGGAGCTTATCGTAGAGGGCTTTGATAGTGCGAACCTCTCGGCTGATGTTGCGACCAATGGCGGATCAAGCCTCCCATACCAGCTACTCGTTGAGCAGGGTGATATGGCGGGTATCCTCCACGGCACTGCGGTTAGCCAGATCACCAACCCGATCACTCGAAAGATTGTCAACGTCACGGTTCACCCAGGATGGCTCCAGGGTAGCGCGCTCCTCATGCAGTGGAGCACTCCACAGGCTGTCCGTAACCCCAACACCTTCGAGCTTCGGATGGTCCAGGACTTGCTGTCCATCGCATGGCCTGTGATCGATCCAACCTACCGCTACTCGATGTTTGAGTACGGCACGCTGTTCGCTCAGGCTCCACAGTACTGCGGTCTTATCGCAGGGCTCCAGGCTGCGGTTACCAACAGCGGAACCACCTTCGCGTAAACGCCCCTCACCAGGGCAAGGAAACCAGGGCAACGAATCGCGTGATCGTTGCCCGTTTCTTTTATCTGCTAGAGTAAGGGTATGACTAGATTTGCGGTGCCAGAGAACGCTTCTCTAGGCGTCAAGATGACCGATGGTACAGTGTATATGCCATCTCGTACCGGAACCATCGATGTGACGGATGAGTTTCACGTCAAGCAACTGCGCGGTAAGAGTATCGCGAAGGAACTCGATATGATCATCGAGAGCGGAGCGATGCCCCAACAGACCGCCACTGGAACCAAGGAATGCGCGGCTTGTCTCTTCGTAGCATGGGAGTGGAGTACTGAATGCCCACGCTGCGGGAGTACACTATAGCTATGACAAGACGTGTCTACGGTCCAAGCAACATCAGAAACCTATCGCACGGTTCTCACGTACACGACTTCACGGACGGTCGTTCTCCCTCGCCCGGTTATGGCAATGACGGACGTAGCCTTGCCGTGCTTGAATGTGATGAGTGTGCGGAGTTTGCGGTAGAGCATTATGGATTCTCTACGACACCAAAGAAGGTCCGTCTAACCCACGATGAGGCAGAGTACAACCGCGAATTGAAGGAACGCGCTGATGCGGAGAAGGAACTGCGCATCGTAGAGATTCTCGATAGGCTTGCGGAGCAGGGCATTGCTCGCGGGAACGATGATCGCGATACGGTGATCGCCAGGGTACTTGCAGAGCTAGATCGTAGAGAAGTAGCGGCTGAGCCTGACTTTGTTGCGGTAGATGCCACTGGTGGCGAAGGGGCCACTACTCAAGCACCACGGCGTAGGGCTCGCGCTACTTCCGAATAGCAGCGACAATTGAAGTATGGGAACCCCATACGTTCTTCCCTCCACGTTGATCAATGCTCCTACAGGTATCGACTGGAGTACACTGCCAGTACCTGATTCAACCGCCGCTGAACAACTCTCGGTACAGTGGGAAATGTGCGTACGCGCCACGGCGGTTACCGATGCATTCTGTAACATGCCTCTACGCGCCACCATCAATACTCAGATCACACCCGGACCTTGGCCTCACTACGGAGTAACCGTTGACCCGTATAGCGGCGTAGGGCGAATGCGTATGGATAACTGGCCCGTTCTCGCCATCGTCTCAGCACAGATTAGTGCAGCCGCAACCTTTCCCCCAGCATGGACAACACTAACGGCCGCGAATATGTACATTGAGGGAGGCGTACCGTTGCTACAAGGCAGCGCAGCTATTGGAGCGGCAGCGCAGGGCTCCAACGCTGTTGATTTCGCACCAGGCACGCTTTCTTACTCATTCGGTAAGCGCGGGTTTCTTCTCTCAGTGACCTACCTCAACGGATGGCCTCATGCTGGTGTCGTAGCTGCCACGGTTGCAGGGACAACTACGAGCATCGATGTGGACGATGTGACGGGGTGGACTATCGCAACACCGCAACTACCTATGGTTGGAATGATCGCTAGTAGCGCAGGGCGAGAGTATGTGTCCGTAACTGGAACAAACCCAAGCGGCACAAATGCCTCTGGACCAGGAACGCTCACGCTTGCGGCTCCCACGCTCTACTCCCACGCTGGTCCAACATCCAATATCCCTGATGCCCTGATAACGACGCTCCCAGAACAGGTAGAGCGCGCGGTCATCTGGCTCTCACTCGCTGATGCCCTAGTGCGAGGTGCTACGGCGATCACTGTGCCTGATCTCCCTGGCGCAGAGATTCATGAGAAGGGTGGAGACGGTATGGACTTGCTAGCTTACGAGCAATTACTACCGTTCAAGAGGGTCACCTTTTAGAATGCTCAACACGGTTCTCTACTACGTCAAGACCTCACTAGACGGGCTCACTTTCCCCACCGGGCTCACATTCGATGGAGTAAAACAGGTTCCAAGCCTAAAGGCTATCGTATCGGTCCCATACGGGCTCACGGCATCAGCGCAACCTATTGCCTTCGTCTGGGGCTCCACGATCAATGAGCGGCGTCAAACTATGGGTGGGCCTAGAGCGAAGCAGGTGAACACGGCATCGCCCTTCCGCGATATGCAGTTTCGCGTCGAAATCACCCTTATCTACGCGATCCCAAACTCACAGAAGAACATCGACAGTATCTTCCCGGCTGTATTCGATAGCGTCATCGAACTTCTGCGCGGCGTGCAAATGCCCATCACTCTAGACGATCCTCTCACGGGGAGACAGGTGCAGATTACTGATATCGGAGAACAGTTCGATTCTACGATCCCCTCCGTCATGCAGCTTGTGGATAAAAGGTATTGGCGCTACTCTGCCAAGATCATGATGCGCGTCAAGGCCAAGGTACAACAGTAGATGATCGATCTCGTAGAGACTTTCGAAACTGCGCTAGAGACATCGGTTCTGAGTATCGCTGAACTTGCTCTAGGGGAAGCCCAGATGATGGCACCAAAGGAAAGCGGTGCTTTCGCTAAGGGGTTACACGTTGCAATTGAGCGCGGAGTACCTCTCACGATCATCAGCATTCTATCCTCCGTTCCAAAACCTAAAGCCGCATGGATTACGGAAGGGACTAAGGCACATGAGATCGGAGGCGATGGGCAGCTATTATCGAACGCAAACAACAAGTTCGCGATAGAGGATTTTGGTCCTGTACACGGCCCTGTTGAGCATCCAGGAACCAAGCCTGATCCTTGGATCGAACGCATCCTCACCATCATGGAACTCAAGGCGCAAGTAACCATAATGGATGCACTAGAACGCGCCTTCCTCTAAACTGAGAGTATGCCAACCTTTGGTCCAGGCTATGAGCTTCCTGGTAATCTATCAGTTGCGGGACTAGCGCACGAATCGACCTTCAATACAGCTACGCCGCCCACGCAGCTAGAACCATTTAGTGAGTTCACTCTAGAGCCACCGGACACCGGATTGTTTTACCCCAAGACCACGATGGGTGTCCGTGAGACTGAGGTGTTCCCACTCTACGGTCAAGTCAAGGCAACCGGTAACCTAGGCGGTGGTCTGTTCCCCGTCAACGGCATTCTCGCTTGGATCGCGGCAGTCGGGACCGATGGCTCGCAGTCTGGAACCGCCGCTGCCACGGCTAAAAACGGCACGGTCGCGGCAGCCGCTAAGGGAGCCACTACCCTTACTTACACTGTCACCAACACTACCCCTGCACCCGCAGTAAACGACATCTTCGTCATCGGACCAAGCGCCGTTGGTACGCTAGGGGCTACATCGCTAGGCACTATCGCCAATCCCTCTCAGGTGGTCAAGGTCACCGCAGTTTCTGGAACTGGACCATACACTCTGACGGTGGATGCGATCCCCTACGCTATCACAGCCACGAATGACATTGCCCAAGCCGTACAGGCGCCGTTCTTCCATGCGGTCATCCCTACGCAACGTCCAATCTCCCTAACGGTAGAGAGGAACATTGGCGGATATCAGTCGCAGCAATACACGGGGACAATGGTCAACACCTACAAGCTCACCCTACCAACCACCAATGCAGAGGCTAGTTTTACGGCTGGACTATCTGCCGCAGGATTCGATATTCTCGATACGCCTAGTGCCGTAGAATCGCTCACCGATCCAGCACCGCCATTCGTGTTTGCTGAGGGCTCTATTTCCCTGTTCGGTACAACGGTCAATACTCTCGATAATCTGAGCTTCGAACTAAGCAATGAGGTCAAGGAAAACTGGACTGTATCTTCGCCCCATCTTCCAACCTTCGTTACACCCACATCACGAACCCTAAAGGGCGATTGCTCTGCCGTGTTTTTTAGCTTGGATGACCCAACATACGGTTACTTCAAGAATTGGAACCCTGTACTGGGCACCCCCACATCCGCTACAGTATCGATCACTCTCGCCCACCCAAGCACGGGAGGGTCATTCTTTATTTCATTCCCCCAAGTGAACGTTCAGAAGGTTGGCACCGAGATCAAGGAAGGTGACATTATCAAGCAAACTCTCAGTCTCGGGATGTCGTACCAGCTAAGTTCTACATCGCTCTTTAGCTCATACTTCACAAACGCTTCTGTGTACGCGCCTTACTAGTACACTTAGGGTATGGGATTTCTCTCTCCATTCGATGCTACTGAGCGTGTAGTCGTAGCGTAAGGCCAGGATAAGGACGGGAACACTGTACCGTATTGGGTGGACCTCAAGAAGTTCCTCAACAATGAGGATTTCACGGCTGCATCCGAGGAGTTGCTGCAACAGCAACAGCTT
>VFSW01010104.1_pt1 | contig 13418 bp, 13 predicted proteins | sample 5358111 | NCBI WGS metagenome assembly VFSW01 (sample SAMN11554181, study PRJNA540505) | mine drainage metagenome | isolation source: sediment from site ElyBrook_90M | place: USA: Ely Copper Mine, Vershire, VT | collected 2017 | reverse complement strand
ATTACTTCATCGAGGAGCGCTACGAGGCCGGCATATCGCTCATGGGCTGGGAGGTGAAGAGCATGCGGGCCGGCAAGGCGCAGATCGCCGAGGCCTACGTGTACCTCAAGAACGGCGAGGCCTACATCTTCGGCGCGCACATCAATCCGATGAATTCGGCCTCCACCCACGTCACCACCGACCCCACCCGGACCCGCAAACTGCTGCTCAGCCGGCGCCAACTCGATCATCTGCTCGGCGCCGTCGAGCGGCGCGGCTATACCCTGGTGCCGCTGCAGCTGTATTGGAAGAGCGGCCGCGCCAAGCTCGAGATCGGCCTGTCGAAGGGCAAGAAGCAGCACGACAAGCGGGCCAGCGAGAAGGACCGCGACTGGCAGCGCGACAAGGGGCGCATCCTCAAATCGAGCCGCCGTTGAAATCTCCGCCGCCGGACCCGATAGTCCCCCGTGGAGGGGCAAAAAGAGTAATATTGCGCGGGTTGATTTGGGGCCGACCGGTTTCGACATGGGTTGCGAAACTTCAGGTGCGTACCGAGGTGCGAGTTACCTCGTAAAACTACTTGCAAACTTATAGTTGCCAACGAAGACAACTACGCTCTAGCTGCCTAGTCGCAGCTGAACCCTGACCGGCCTGTGCTGGTGCGAACGGCTCAGGGGTAGCGCTCACCAGATAGCGGGATACACGGGTCCGGGGTGTGTCTTGCGAATCGCCACCGGGCTGGCTGCACGCTTTCCCTGCCCGTCGGGTTAGCGCGTGGTGAGAACAATAGACTGGGCTACGTACGTAGATCTTGCAGCGTAGGACTTATGGACGGGGGTTCGATTCCCCCCGGCTCCACCAATTTCAACCGCCCGACCGCGCGTAGCGGCGTCGGGCGCGTTCGCGGCGGGTTCGCCCGCCGCCCACCAAAGACATTCCCCGCGGGACGCCAAGCCGATGCAAATCGATCCCACTGAGCACTCCAAGGCTGACAATTACAAGATCCTCACCAATGTCGTCGTTCCCCGTCCCATCGCCTGGGTGTCCAGCCTAGGCCCGACGGGGGTGGTCAATCTGGCGCCGTTCAGCTTCTTCAACGCGGTCTGCAGCGATCCGGTGTACGTGGCGGTCAGCATCGGCGTGCGCGAGGGGGGAGCACCCAAGGACACGGCGGCCAACATCGCCCGCGAGCGTGAATTCGTGGTCAACCTGGTGACCGAGGAATTGCTGGCCGCGATGAACGTTTCGGCGGCCGACTTCCCGCCGGCCGAGGGCGAGGTATTGGCCGCGGGACTGCACACCGCCCCCAGCGCGCGGATCGCGGCGCCCCGGCTCGCCGAAGCCCAGGTGAGTCTCGAATGCCGCTTGCACCAATCAATTCCGCTGGGCGAGAGCACGCTGTTCATCGGCGAGGTGCTCATGTTCCATGTCGCGGACCGGCTGCTCGGGCCGCGCCTGCACATCGAGAACTTCGCGCCCATCGGCCGCCTGGGCTCGCCCTCCCTGTATTGCCGCACCGCGGATCGCTTCGAGCTGGGACGCATCTCCTACGCCGAATGGCGCCGCCGCAACGGCGGCTGACACCGCCAGGCTCAAGGGGCGGAGCAATAGGCCGGGCGGTGCCCCGTGAATCCCTCTATAGTGCGGCCTCGGTTCAACGGATCATCGGCTGGGCGAACGGCATGAAAATACCCAAGGGCCTGCAGCCCCTGGTCGACGACGGCATGATCGACGGCGTGGTGCGCAAGCTCAAGAGCGGCAAGGAGGCGTCGGTCTACATCGTGGCTTGCGGCGGCGAGCCGCGCTGCGCCAAGGTGTACAAGGAGGCCGAGCAGCGCGGGTTCCACCGCATGGCGAGCTACCAGGAGGGTCGCAAGACGCGCAACAGCCGCGACACGCGCGCCATGGGCAGGCGCGGCCGCCACGGACGCCGCGTTCAAGAAGCCGAGTGGAAGAATGCCGAGGTGGAGGCCCTGTACCTGCTGACGGCGGCGGGCGTGCGCGTTCCGGCGCCCTATCTGGTCCATGAGGGGGTGCTGCTCATGGAACTGGTGCGCGACCAACGGGGCGATCCGGCGCCGCGCCTGAACGACGTCGAGATCACGCGCGAGCAGGCCCTGCAATGGCATGCCTTCATGATGCGCCAGGTCGTGCGCATGTTGTGCGCCGGCCTGATCCACGGTGACTTGTCGGAGTTCAATCTGCTGCTGGATGCCGGCGGCCCGGTGATCATCGATCTGCCGCAGGCGGTCAACGCCGCGGGCAACAACAATGCCTTCGCCATGCTCGAGCGCGACGTCAACAACATGCGCGAGGCGTTCGGCCGCGCGGCGCCCGAACTGCTGGCCACCGAATACGCCAAGGAAATCTGGACGCTGTACGAGGCCGGCGACCTGGTCCCCGAATCGGCGTTGAGCGGGCATGTGGCCCGCGACAACTCGATCCCGGACGTGGCCGCGGTGCTGCAGCAAATCGAAGCCGAAAGGCTCGAGGCCGAGGCGCGCAAGCGTCGCCGCGACGAGGCGGACGCCGCCTGAAACGGTCGCCCGCGGTTTGGCTAGAAGGCGTACGGGCCGCCGCGTGCGAGCGCCCGCCGGTAGGCATCGCGCTGGTGGATGCGCTGCAGAAAAGCCTGCAGATTCGGCCGGCTCGCATTCACCACGCCGCGAAAAGCCGCCGCTTCGAGCGGAAAGCTCATCTGCACATCGGCCGCCGTGAACTCGCCGCCGGCGAACCAGGCATGGCGGGCCAGCTCTGCCTCGAGGTAATCGAAGTGCCGCGTCAGCTGCGGGACGATGAAGCCGTCCTGCACCTTGGCGGCGATGGCGCGCGCCAGCGCGCCCACGGGCCAGATCATCGGCGTCGCGGCCAGGCGATCGAACACCAGCTTGAGCAGCAGCGGCGGCATCGCCGACCCTTCGGCATAATGCAGCCAGTAGGTGTAGCGCAGACGCTCCGGACTGCCGGCCGCCGGAAGCAGACGGCCGTTGCCATAGGTGCCCACCAAATATTCGACGATGGCGCCCGACTCCGCCACGGTGAGCCCGCCGTCGGTGATGACGGGCGACTTTCCGAGCGGATGCACCGCCAGTAATTCCGGCGGCGCCAGCATGGTCTTGGCATCGCGTTCGTAACGCTTTACCTCATACGCGAGGCCGAGTTCCTCGAGCAGCCACAAGACCCGCTGCGAGCGGGAGTTATTGAGATGGTGGACGACGATCATGCGGGGAAGTCTAGCCGAACGGCCCCGCCGGCGCAGATCGCCGCCCCCCGGCCTCCATCGCCGCGCCCGTCGACGAGCGCGCCGCCACGGCAATGAGCTCCGGTCGGCAGATCTTGGCTCCGGTCGGTGGCTATGGCACCCTGCGAGCTTGCCCGCGCATTCGTGGGCTGCGGTTGGCATCGAGTGAAAACGAGGAGCGGGTCATGGGCAGGATGATGAGTTTTCAGCGCCCGGACGGGCAAAGCGTTGCCGGCTATCTCGCCGAGCCCTCCGCCGGTGCGGCCGCGCCCGGCGTGGTCGTGATCCAGGAGTGGTGGGGCCTCAACGCGCAGATCAAAGGCGTCGCGGAGCGGCTCGCGGCCGCGGGCTATCGGGCCCTGGTGCCGGATCTGTACCGCGGCAAGATCGCCCTTGAAGCCAATGAGGCCGAACACCTCATGAAGGGGCTGGATTTCGCCGCCGCCGCCGGCCAGGACATACGCGGCGCCGTGCAGCATCTCAAGGCCTCGGGCAGCGCCAAGGTCGGCGTCACCGGATTCTGCATGGGCGGAGCGCTCACCCTGTTGTCCGCCGCCCAGGTGGCGGAACTCGATGCGGCCGTCGTCTGGTACGGCTACCCGCCGCTGGATTTTTTGGATCCGACCAAGATCAAGGCGCCGCTGATGGCTCATTGGGGCACGCTGGACAGCGTATTCCCAATCGCCACGGTGGATGAACTGGAGCGCCGCTTGCGCGCCGCGCAGGTGGCGTTCGAATTCCACCGCTACACGGCCAAGCACGCCTTCGCCAACGAGGGCGCGGATGACACGCATCTGCCCTACCTGAAATCCGACCCGCAGGCCGCGGAGCTGGCCTGGCGGCGGACCGACCAGTTCCTCGCGCAGCACCTCCGCTAGCCCCCGCCCGCACGGCCTTGCTGCGAACCGGCGACGCATTTGCCCTGAACCTCATCTCGGTGCGGCGCGCCGACCAGCACCGCGGAGCCGCCTCATGAGTGTGCGAATCCCCGTCCGACTCCGGCACCCACACCATCGCTCCCGGATCTCATGCACTGTGGCCGCCGGCACCGCCATGCTGCTGGCCGCGGCGACGGGGGCGGCGGCCAGCCCCGCGGACGCCGTTTACCGCCACGGCGTGATCTATACCGCCGATGGCCAGAACCGGGTGGCGCAGTCCCTGGCCGTGCGCGATGGGCGCATCGTGTTCGTGGGTTCGGACGAGGCGGCGGATGCGCTGGTGGATGCCCACACCCGGGTGGTCGATCTCGGCGGACGCGCGGTGCTGCCGGGGCTGGTCGACGGGCATATGCATCCGCTCGATGGCGGCGCCAATTTGTTGAAATGCAGCCTCGACTACGCCCCCCTGACCGTGGCGCAGTTCCAGGCGCGGATTCAAGCCTGTCTGGACGCCCGGGCGGGCCAGGAGCCGGACCAGTGGCTGGAAGTGGTCAATTGGTTCCGCTACGACATGCGCCCCAAGGGCATCAGCGTGTCGCGGGCCACCCTGGATGCGCTGCGCACCCGCCGACCCATCCTGGTGGAGGATTCCTTCGGCCACTCGGCGCTGGCCAATTCGCGCGCGCTGGCCTTGGCGAACTACCGCGCCAATACGCCGGATCCGGTCGGCGGGCGTCTGGAGCACGATGCCGCGGGCGAATTGACCGGCATGCTGGAGGACGCCGCCCAGGAAGCGATGGCCGCGCTGCTGCCCGCGGCCACCGCCGCCGACCGACTGGAGGCGGCGCGCCCCGCCGCCACGGCCCGTCGCGGGGGCGGGGGGGCCGCCCGGGCCCCCCGCCGGCCTCCGGTGTGGGGGGGGGCCGCGCCGCCTCCAGGGCGCTGCGCGAACAGGGGGTCACCTCCTTCCTCGATGCGCTCGCCGAAACCACCGACATCGAGGCCTTCGTCACCCTGGAACGCGCCGGTGGACTGACCGCGCGGGCTCATTTCGCCCCCGTCATCCGTCCCGCCGAGGTGCCGGATGCCGCGCACGCCACGATCGCCGTGCGGCGCGTCGCCGGCATCGCCCATCGCTACGACCAAGGGATGCTGCGCGCCGCCCCCTCCATCACCGTGCGCAACGCCAAGCTGTTCCTCGACGGTGTCATCACGGCGCCCGCCAACACCGGCGCCCTGCGCGCACCTTACCTGGAGAATCACGGCACGCCGGAGGCGCCACGATTCGAGCCCGGCTCGAACCGCGGTACCGTCTACTTCCCCGCTCCCCTGCTCAGCCAGATCCTCATCGGCCTCGCCCGCGCGGGCCTCGATCCTCACCTGCATACCGACGGCGATGAAGCGGTGCATGCGGCGCTCGACGGAGTGGCCGCGCTGCGCAAGGCGCTGCCCGGCAGCGCGGCTCGTCCGGCGCTCGCGCACTGTGAACTCGTCGCTCCGATGGATTACGGTCGATTCGCCGCATTGCGGGCGATTCCGGTGCTCTCCTTCCAATGGGAAAAGCCCGCCGCGGATACCATCGAGGGCGCCCGCGCAACCCTCGGCGCCGAGCGCCATGCGCGTATCGAGCCGGCCGGGGTGCTCGAGCGCGCGGGCGCGAGAATCGCCTTCGGCAGCGACTGGCCGGTGGATCCCTTGAACGAGTGGCTGGCGCTGCGGGTCGGCATGACGCGTACCGCGGAGCCGGATGCCCCGCCGGAACACGCCGGCCGGCTTGGCGCCGACCCCGGATTGACGCGCCTGACGGCCCTGCGTGCGATCACCATCAATGCCGCGTATGAGCTGCATCAGGAGGCGGTGACCGGATCCCTGGAGCCCGGCAAATTCGCCGACTTCATCGTTCTCGACCGGAACGTGCTCGGCATCGAGCCGGCGCAGATCGCGGGCACGCAGGTATTGCTGACCGTGGTCGGCGGCCGGACGGTCTATGATCGCGGCGATTTGCCGGGCGCACGCACCGGGGTCAACGATGCCTCGCCGTGATTTGCGCGCCCGGCGCGGCCAAGGCGGCCATGGCGCATTACATGAAGTCCCTCTCCACCCGCTTGCTGCCCAAGGTGCGCGTCAACGTCGTCTCTCCGGGCGATACGCTGTTTCCAGGCGGCTATTGGGACAGGGTGCGACGCGAGGATCCGCCGGCCTTCGAACGGGCGCTGCTGCGCAATCGCATGCGACGCCTGGCCACGCCCGAGGAAGTCGCGCAGGTGGTGGCCTTCATCTCCAGCCCGCGGGCCAGTTTCGTGTCCGGCGCCAACTGGTATGTGGATGGCGGCTCGGTCGCCCATGTGCAGATCTAAGCCTCGGCGGCGTCGCCGGGCGAACCCGTCATCGAATTTGTCATATGCGGAGAAACGCGCCGGCGACGCTCCTGCCGGGCGGGCGGCGGCCGCACAATGTGAAGCAGCGCCACGTTCAGCCGGGCGTTCTGCGCCACGATGACCTCAAGCGCAGACAAGTCAAGGATCGCTCATGTCGCTGGTCGTCGCGTTGTTCGCGGGTATGTTCGGTTTGTCGGGCTTCGCCCTGTTCCTCGGTTTCCTGGTCGCTTCGCTGGGCGGCCAGACGGATGCCGCGCTGTTGCTGTTCAGTGGCGCCGGCGGCTGCATCGCCGTGCTGTGGCTGCTGTCGCTGACCGGAGAAACCCCGTCCCCCTCGCCGGCGGCGCTGAACATAACCACGCCCGGCGGAACGGCGATGCGACATTAATCCGTCGCGGGGTTGACGCTCGTCACGGTTCCGCCACCCGCTTCTGCATCGACTGTCGCAATTTGCGAACATTTGCCGGGCGGAAAGAACTCCGTCAGACAGTGCAACGACGCAACCAACCTGGGACGAATCACGATGGCGGGCATGAGCGGCTCCGGCGGCGGCAACGACGACACATTCAGCTTCGGACTGCGCGAATTGCAGCAGGCCGAGCAGGCATCCACGCCCGCGCCCACGCCCGCGACTCGGGTGGAAGGCCCGGTCGGAGAAAATCGCGGCTTCGACCCGTACAACTCCGGCAGCTTCGACCGGCGCAAGAACTGGACCAGCGTCCGCAAACGCTGATTCCAGCGGCCTGCCACCCGTCCCGCCAGCCCGCTCTAGGGCGGCCGGCGGATTATCGGTTACGATGGCGCCTTGCCGAACGTCGCCAAGCCGCCACCCACCCCTGCGCCGATGAGCGTTCGCGACCCGCGGCGAAATGCGCGGCGCCGGCGATGAAGAAGGTCACTCCCCGGGATTTCCGCGATGCCTTCGCCGCGGTCGTGCGGGCCGAGGAGAACAGCCTGCGAACGGCTGCGGGCTTCGAAGCGAAGTCCTACCTGTACTTCATGCGTTCCAACATCTTTCCGCGGGTGGCCCGCCACCTGGGTCTGTTGACCTGGAACAAGGAGTATTGCGCGCTGGACGCGATTTTCTACGAAGAACGGGGCCGCGATGGCGCCGGGCGATACACGCCGTACGCGAAGTGGATCGCCGTCGCGCTGGAACATGCCTTCAAACCGGCGAAGACCCCGGATGACATCAACAAGCTGCAGATGTACAACGCGCCGCTGAAGGTCCTGGTCACCTATGCGCAGGAGGCGGAGGACGAGCAATTATTGCGCAAATACGCGGCGATCATCGGTGAATCGGACGTGTTCGGCGATGCCGCCACGCTGCGCAAGCAACTGGTGATTTTCGGCACCCCGCGCCAGGTCCGCGATTGGCGTTATTACGCCTACGAAGACGATGGCTTCGTGCTGATGCTGCCGGGATAGGGGCGACTCTCAGGGTCCGCCCTGCACCAGCTCGATGTTGTCGACCACTTTGCGCCCCTCGGCCGCATCGCGCGCGATGTCGACCGCGTGCCGCCGGTCGGTGTTGTCGAATACGAAGCCGCGCAGCACCACCTTTCCCCTCTCGATGGTCACATCGATGTGCTTGTCCGAGATATCCGGATCGGCCCTGAGCGCCGCCTTCACCCGCAGCGCCAGCTGGTCATCGCTACCGGCCACACTGTCCGACTTCGGAGGTCCGTCCTGGCTTTGGGCGTACAGCCGCGTCGGCAGGCCGCCCGCTGCGCACAGCAGCAGCGCGACGAAAGTCACTTTAGCCCGGTTGCCATGCCTGCAGGAGATGTTCACGGCGCGCCTCGTCCTCATGATCTGGGAGCGAGGAGAATATCCCTTGCCCCGGCCGAGGACCAGCGCCGCGCGCTCACGGCCGCGCCCCTGGTAGCGGGCATCGTCCGGCTTGCCGCCATGACACACCGCGCATCGGTTCTCGTCGATGCACCGGCCATTGCCGGGGTCGGCGCGCAGGGCGTGGCTGATCCTGGCAGGGCACCGAGTTCCAGAATCTCTGCAGCGCAAATCCGCCGATCAAGAAACCTACGCCCGCGGTGGCGAGGGTGGCCGCGCCGGCGCCCTTGCGCCCGAACGCGGACATGATATATCTACTCGGTTACCAGATAAGCGCTCCATGCGCCAAACTCCATGCGTCGCACCAAGCACACCATGATCGAGGCCGCCGCGCACCCCGCCCGGGCGATCCAGGTGGCGGCATTCGCGCCCGGAACGCGTCCCTGAGATGTGGATAGTACGACTCGCCCTCAGGCGGCCCTACACCTTCGTGGTCTTCTCCATCCTGATTCTCATCCTGGGTCCGCTGGCCATTTTGCGCACGCCCGTGGACATATTTCCGAACATCAACATTCCCGTCGTCAGCGTGATTTGGAACTACACCGGCCTGTCGCCGAACGAAATGGGCAGCCGCATCGTCAGCCAGACCGAGCGCGCCATGACGACGACGGTCAACAACATCGAGCATATCGAGTCCACGGCGTACAACGGCGTGGCCGTGGTGAAGGTGTTCTTCCAGCCCCGGGTGGACATCGCGGCCGCCGTCGCGCAGGTGACGGCCATCTCCCAGACCCAACTGCGCCAACTCCCTCCCGGCACCACGCCGCCGCTGGTGATCCAATACAGCGCCTCGAGCGTGCCCATTCTGCAGATCGGGCTCTCCGGGGAGGGGCTGACGGAGCAGCAGCTGAACGATTTTGGCCTGAATTTCGTCCGCACCCGCCTGGTCAACGTCGAGGGTGCCTCCATACCCTATCCTTACGGAGGCAAGCAGCGGCAGATCCAGGTCGACATCGATTACCGCGCCCTGCAGGCCAAGGGGCTGTCGCCCGCCGACGTGGTCAACGCGATTTCCCTGCAGAACATCATTCTGCCCTCCGGCACCGCCAAACTCGGCCTGTTCGAGTACCAGATCGAGACCAACAGCGCCCCCAACACCATTTCAGCGTTGAACGACCTGCCCATCAAGGCGGTGGACGGTTCGATGGTCTACGTGCACGACGTGGCGCACGTGCGGGACGGCTTTCCCCCGCAGACCAACATCGTTCATGTCAATGGCCACAGGGCGAGCCTGCTGACCATCCAGAAGACGGGCGGGGCCTCGACTCTCGACATCATCAGGGGTATCCGCGCCAAACTGCCGAGCATCGCCGCCTCGCTGCCCGGCGAACTGCGCTTCACGCTGCTGTCCGATCAGTCGGTCTTCGTGCGCGGCGCGATCGCGGGAGTGGTCCGCGAGGCGCTGATCGCCGCCTGCCTGACCGGCCTCATGATCCTGCTCTTTCTCGGCAGTTGGCGCAGCACGCTCATCATCGCCGTCTCCATTCCCCTCTCCATCCTCACCTCGGTGATCGCGTTGAGCGCGCTCGGCGAGACCATCAACATCATGACCCTCGGCGGTCTCGCCCTGGCGGTGGGCATACTCGTCGATGATGCAACCGTGGAGATCGAGAACGTCAACCGCAATCTCGAGGAGGGCATGGCGACCGAGCAGGCGATTTTGCACGGCGCGGCGCAAATCGCCGTGCCGGCCTTCGTATCCACCATCGCGATTTGCATCGTCTTCATCCCCATGTTTTTCCTCAGCGGGGTGGCCAAGTACCTGTTCATCCCCCTGGCCGAGGCGGTGATCTTCGCCATGCTCGCCTCCTACTTCTTCTCGCGCACCATCGTGCCGACCATGGCGAATCATCTGCTGAAGCCCCACCGGGTCGGCGGCCGCGGCCATGCGCCCGCGCGCAATCCCCTGGTGCGGCTGCAACTCGCCTTCGAACGCCGTTTCGAGGCGCTGCGCGGCGGCTACCGCCGGGTGCTGGAGACCTGTCTGACCTACAGCACGCCGTTCATCGCGATTTTCTTCCTCGGCACGATCGGCTCCGCGGTCATGCTCTTTCCATGGCTCGGACAGGATTTCTTCCCGAGTGTCGACGGGGGTCAATTCCTGCTGCACGTGCGCGCGCACACCGGCACCCGCATCGAGGAGACCGCCCGCCTGTGCGCCCTGATCGAACGCGAAATCCGCCGCGAGATCCCGGCGGGGGAGTTGGTGTCGATCATCGACAACATCGGGGTGCCGTACAGCGGCCTGAACCTCTCCTACAGCACCTCGGCGCCGGTGGGCACGGCGGACGCCGACATCACCGTTTCCCTCGCGCCCGGCCATCGCGCCACGGATCGTTACGTCGATGAACTGCGCGAAACCCTCGCCGAGCATTTCCCGGGCACGGCCTTCTACACGCTGCCGGTGGACATGGTGACGCAGATCCTGAACTTCGGCCTGCCCGCGCCGCTCGACATTCAGATCGTCGGTCAGCAATTGGCGAAGAATCACGCCTTCGCGGAGAAGTTGCTGCAGGAGATCAAGCACGTGCCCGGCACCACGGACCTGCGCATCCAGCAGCCCTTCAACGAGCCCCGCTTCATGGTGGACGTGGATAGATCCAAGGCCCAGGACATCGGCCTGACCCAGCGCGACGTCGCCGGCAGCCTGCTGGTGGCACTGAGCGGGAGCTTTCAGACCTCGCCCGCCTTCTGGCTCGACCCGCGCAACGGCGTGAGCTACAGCATCGCCGTGCAAAGTCCCCAGTACCGCATGGACAGCCTGCAACAGCTGAAAAACATCCCCCTGACGCCGGGCGGCGATGCGATCGGCGCGCCGGCGTCCACGCTGCAAGGCACCGCCCCCTACATGGTCAACGGCGCCACGCCCGGCGCCAGCCTGCAGTCGGTGATCAAACCGATGCAGGTGCTGGGGGGAGTGGCCAATTTCACCCGCGGCGAGGAGGTGGCGACGGTCACCCACTACGACATTCAACCGGTGATCGACATCTTCGGCAACGTCGCGCACACGGATTTGCACAGCGTCGACGTGCGCCTGGAGAGGATCATCGATGAGCATCGCAAGGAACTGCCGCGAGGCTCGGAAATCGTCGTGCGCGGCCAGGTGCTGACCATGAAGAACTCGTTCCGCGGACTGGAGCTCGGCCTGATATTCTCCATCGTGCTGGTCTACCTGTTGATCGTGGTCAACTTCCAGTCCTGGCTCGATCCGTTCATCGTCATCGCCGCTCTCCCGGCGGCGCTGTCGGGTATCGTCTGGTTTCTGTTCGTCACCGGCACCCGCATCAGCGTTCCCGCGCTCACCGGCGCGATCATGTGCATGGGCGTGGCCACCGCCAATTCGATCCTGGTGGTGAGCTTCGCGAAGGAGCAACTGGCGGACACCGGGGCGAACGCGCGGGAGGCCGCCTTGAGCGCCGGATTCACGCGCTTCCGACCGGTGATCATGACGGCGCTCGCCATGATCATCGGCATGGTGCCGATGGCGCTGGGTCTGGGTGACGGCGGCGAACAGAATGCGCCGTTGGGACGGGCCGTCATCGGAGGCCTGCTGTTCGCGACAGTGGCGACGCTGTTGTTCGTGCCCACCTTCTTCAGCGTGATGCACGGCCGCCGCGCCGGCCCGCCGGCCGGAACGGGCGCGAACGGCGACGGAGCGGCGGCCAATTGACATCCCCCGGGAATAGGAAGGACACCGTGCAGGACGCTTCACCGACGCCGACACCGCGGACGCAGCCGGCGGACTGCGCCGGGGGGCGGGAAAGCCAGGGACCGCTCCCCCGCCGCGCCGCCGTGAAGGCGGTGGTCTGGTTGGTGGCGATCGGCGCGCTGATCGCCATCGTCGGCATCGTGCCGCGCGTGCTGGCCGAACGCTCATTGGCAAGACGCACCGAGGCCGGTGCGACCCCCGACGTGGTGGCTGCGGTGCCGATCGCCGGCAGTCCGACGCTCGACATCGTCTTGCCGGGCAACGTCTACGCCTTCACCGATTCGCCGATCTACGCACGCAGCGATGGATACCTGCGCAAGTGGCTGTTCGACATCGGCGCCCACGTGCACAAGGGTGACTTGCTCGCCGTGATCGACACGCCTGAACTGGACCAGCAGCTCTCCCAGGCGCGCGCGGACCTGATGACCGCCAGGACCAATGCGGCCATCGCCGCGGTGACATCCGCGCGTTACCAGGATCTTCTGCCGTCGGAAGCCGTATCGAAGCAGGATACCGATACCGCGGCCAGCCAATCCGAGGCGGCCAAGTCGGCGGTCAAATCGGCGGCGGCCAATGTGGCGCGCCTGGAGAGCCTGCAGACCTTCGAGAGGATCTACGCCCCCTTCGACGGCATCGTCACGGCGCGCAACGTCGACGTCGGTCAATTGGTGACCGCCGGCACGACTGGCGGCGGCGCCTCGCAGCTTTTTCACATGGCGGCGGTGGCGACCTTGCGCATCTACGTGGGGGTGCCGCAAAGCTACGGCGATGCGGTCAAGATCGGCATGCCCGTGAAGCTCACCTTCGATGAGTTCCCGGGCCAGTCCTTCGAGGCCCGGGTGGTGCGCACGTCGAAGTACATCGACCCGGCGTCGCGCACATTGCTCGTCGAAGCCGATTACGACAACCATGCGGGATTGCTGACGCCCGGCGCCTATGTCCAGGTGCATTTCACCGTCAAACCCCGCGGCACCTCGCTGATGGTGCCCTCCTCGGCGCTGATGTTCCGGGCGGAGGGGCTGCGCATTGCCGTGGTCGTCACCTCACCCTCGGGCGCCACGCTTGCCCGGCTGCTGCCCGTCACCCTCGGAGCGGACGACGGCAACGTCGTGCAGATCGTGGACGGCTTGGACGCCGCCTCGCCGGTCATCCAGAACCCGCCTGATGCGCTGATCGACGGCGAACCGGTGCGACTGGTGCAAATGCCCGCGCGGCCCGATGCACACCAGGCACCCGGGAAGGGGACTTGACCCGGTCCCGCCCCACACCGCGGGTGCGCAGGGCCGTCGCCCGCTTCGGGCTGCTGCTCGGCGTCGCATCCCTATGCGCCTGCGCGGTGGGTCCGGACTACCAGCGGCCGGCGGCGGGCCCGCCGACGGCCG
>VFSW01010103.1_pt1 | contig 13419 bp, 14 predicted proteins | sample 5358111 | NCBI WGS metagenome assembly VFSW01 (sample SAMN11554181, study PRJNA540505) | mine drainage metagenome | isolation source: sediment from site ElyBrook_90M | place: USA: Ely Copper Mine, Vershire, VT | collected 2017 | reverse complement strand
TGCTGATGTAGATTGAATCCGAGCGCAGGAGCTCGTGCAGGAACGGAATCTGCATTGCCTGGCTCTTTATGTTGTCGAGAATCGGCTCGTCCAGATAGCGCGTGCCGATCCGATAGTCGGCCGAATAATGGAACCAGTTGCGCTTGCGAAGCGCATAGGCCAGGCGTGTTTTGCCCACTCCGGACATCCCGAGCAGGGTCACGCACTTATTGTCCCAAGCCCTAAATTCCTTGATGCTGAACTTCATATTTGCACTCCCGACGGTCGGCAAGGCCTATTGTAATCCACAACCGGCCGCGATCCTCCTTCACCCTGAATCCGGGAGGTCCGACCGGCAGGTTGTGTCACTGCCATAGCACCAGAGCCGGGAAACCTGATCCCTGGGGAACCGTAGCCGGTTACAGGACTAGCTGCCGGAAACGCGACATGCAGGTGTGCATCGAACAAGAAACGCATTCTTTGCCGATGAACATGCCCCCTGTTTTTGTTAGACTGGGGGCCCTTACCGAGGTGCCGGGGAATTATGAGCAAGGCAATAACCATACCCATCAAGGTCGATATCACTGCGGAGAACAAGTGCGGATTCTGCACGAATTCGACCTGCTGTACCTATCTTACGCAGCAGCTCGACACCCCACGCTCCATGGAAGACTTCGATACGCTCCTGTGGCAGGTGTCGCATCACAATACCCAGGCATACAAGGACGAGGATGGATGGTTTCTGCTGGTCAATAACCGCTGCGGCCATCTTCTGCCCGATGGCCGCTGTGGCATCTATGCCAAGCGGCCTCAAATCTGTCGCGAGCACTCGAACGACGGTTGCGAGTTCGAAGGGCCTGCCGGTGCCGGGGATTTTGATCTATTTTTCCCCGATTATGGGTCCCTGCTCAGATACTGCCGCAAGAAGTTCAAGAATTGGGACGGGCGCCTGAAGGATCCGGTGAAAAAGAAAAAAGCGCGGTCGCGCAACTAGTCAGTCTTCAGCGTACCCACTTCCTGCTCAATCCGGGGTGTTGAGTATCACTTCCGCGGCCGCAGCCACGTCTGCAACACAGCGGACCTGCGACGGCAGAGTCGCGCGCGATTCGGCACCATAACCTGTCGTTACGAGTATGGGAGTGAGCCCGGCGGCAAGGCCGGTTTCCACGTCAGCACTCTTGTCACCGACGATGTAGGAACGCGACAGGTCGATGTTCCAGTCCTTTTGTGCACGCAGAATCATTCCCGGCGCAGGTTTGCGGCAATCGCAGACAGTCTTGTCACCGTACTCTGGGTGATGAGGGCAATAGTAATAGGCGTCTATGCGCCCGCCCAGGGCCGCAAGTTCCGCATCAATCTGCTGGTGGAGCCTGTGCACGTCGGTCTCGGTGTACATCCCGCGAGCGATTCCCGCCTGGTTGGTCACCACGATTACGAGAAAGCCGGCCTGGTTCAGGCGGCGGATTGCATTTGTCGCGCCGGGTATCCACTCCCAGTCCGCAAAGCGGTACAGATAATTTTTCTCGACGTTGAGGGTGCCGTCCCGGTCAAGGAAAACTGCGCGGTTGGACATAACCGTCCTACTCCTGTTCGGGCAATGCGGCAGGGCCGGGCGACAGGCCAACAGGAGGCAGGGTCGGGAATTGCCGGATGCGATGATTCACTCGCGGAAGAACTCTTCTTCCACGCATTCGCACAACGAATGGGCCAGCACAATGTGGATTTCCTGTATCGTGCTTGTGGCGTCGCCATTGGCCACAATGCAGTGGTCAGCGAGCTGTCGCGCGCGACCGCCGTCACGACCGCAGAATACGATGCTCAGCAATGCCATCGAACGGCACTGCTCAAGTGCGCGCAATATGTTGGGTGAATTGCCCGAGGTTGTGATTCCGAGAAATACGTCAGGGCTGCGCATCTTTCCGGCTATCTGGCGCGCAAAAACCTCTTCATAGCCGTAGTCATTGCTGATCGCAGTCAGCGTCGATGAGTCGGTGGTAAGAGCCTCCGCCGCAAGCGACGCGCGTTCGCGCGTACCCAGCCTGCCGACGAACTCCGCGGCCAGGTGCTGGGCATCGGCGGCCGAACCGCCATTGCCGGCGATATAGAGGCGGCCGCCATGCCGATATGCGCGCACGACTGTTTCGACCGCACGACTGAAGTTCGTGATTTGCTCGCCGTGCAGGAGAAATTCCTGCTTGGCTGCAATGGAAATCTGCAGATTCCGAATGAGCTTGTCCTGGTACGCCATGTGCGTGTCTCCGTCCACGCCACCACGCGCGGAAGTTATGTCCGGTTTAGCCATTGCATGTACTCCTTGACGCCTTCTTCCACTGTCTTGAACGACCGGTCATAACCGGCGGCACGCAACGCGCCGATGTCTGCCTGTGTAAAGCTTTGATAGCGACCACGCAGGTTATCCGGGAAGGGAATGTATTCAATATGGCCACGCTTGTGCCAGGCAATTACTGCATGTGCCACGTCGTTGAAACTCTGGCTTCGTCCGGTACCGACATTGAATATGCCCGAGCGTGCAGGGTGGTCGAGGAACCAGAGCTTGACTGTGCAGGTATCGCCGACATAAACGAAATCGCGTCGCTGTTCACCGTTGCCGTAACTGTCCGTGCCTTCGAATAGTTTCAACCGGCCGTCGTTCAGAACCTGGTTGTTGAAGTGATAGGCGACACTTGCCATCGAGCCCTTGTGCTGCTCGCGCGGGCCATAGACATTGAAGTAGCGCAGGCCGACAACCTGGCTGGTCATTGACGGCATTAGGCGTCGCACATACTGGTCAAAGAGAAATTTGGAGTAGCCGTAGACATTGAGCGGAGACTCAAGCTTGCGATCCTCGCGAAATACCTGCCCGCCGCCGTAGACTGATGCCGAGGATGCATATATGAAGGGAACGCGTCGCTCCATACAGTAATGCAGCAGACTCTTGGAGTAATCGTAGTTGTTGCGCATCATGTAGCGCCCGTCCCATTCCGTGGTGCTGGAGCAGGCGCCGAGATGAAACACGGCATCGACAGGTTCAAGCATGTCGTTTTTACTGCCGATCGCCCGAAGGAAGTCCTCCTTGTCCTGGTAATCCAGTATCTCGCAATCGGTGAGGTTCCTGAACTTGACGCCGCTGCTCAGATTGTCCACCACAAGAACGTCACGACGTCCGCGCGCATTGAGAGCCGCAACCAGGTTTGCCCCGATAAATCCGGCACCGCCGGTAACTATGATCACGATGGAGTTCCCTTTGTTGTCATGTTCAGTGCCGCGCGTGTGTCGTCAGCGTTTAGCGCCACGTATCGCTTCGATTATATTGCTTGTTGAGCAGCCATCCTCGTACGGGAGGATCCGGACTTCGCCGCCGCGCGCGGTAACACAGTCATAACCGGCGATGTCCTCGGCGCGGTAGTCGCCGCCCTTGACCAGAAGATTCGGCGCAATCGCGCAGATCAGGCGCTTCGGGGTGTCCTCGGAAAACGGGACGACCCAGTCCACCGCGGACAGCCCGGCGAGGACTGCCATACGTCGTTCGAGCGAATTGACCGGTCGTCCGCTTCCCTTGAGTCGCCGCACGGAGTTGTCGTCGTTGACCGCCACGATCAGGCGTCCGCCGAGACGGCGTGCCTGTTCGAGGTAGGCGACGTGGCCGGCATGCAGGATGTCAAAACAGCCATTGGTCATTACGATGATCTCGCCATGCGCGCGGGCATCATCCACTGCAACCAGAAGCTGTTCTTCAGTCATTACCCCGCGTGCAGACGCCTGTTCATCGCGCAGCGCGTATCTGAGTTCAGGTACGCTGACTGTCGCCGCGCCGAGCTTCGCTACCACGATACCCGCAGCTGTATTGGCAAGGACAGTGGCGACCTCAATATCTAGACCTGCGGCAAGCACAGCCGCGAGTACAGAAATCACGGTGTCACCGGCGCCGGTCACGTCAAAGACTTCACGCGCTTGGGCCGGCAGGTGCAGTTCCTGCGCGTCATCGCGCACCAGGGTCATGCCGTGTTCGCCGCGTGTGATGAGCACCGCGCCAAAGTCGTGCGCGCGCAGCAGCGCGATGCCTTTTTCCACAAGTTCGCGTTCGTCATGGCAGGGTCCGACCACCGTCTCAAACTCGGCAAGATTCGGTGTGATTACGCTGGCACCATGGTAGTTGCTGAAATCGCGGCTCTTGGGGTCGACCAGCACCACCTTGCCTTCCGCGCGTGCTGCAGCAATAAGATCGCGCGCCGGCCGCAGGGTGCCCTTGCCGTAGTCCGACAGGACCACGACATTGGTCTGCGGCAGGCAAGCCTTGAAACGCGAGAGCAACGAGGTCGGGTCAAAACCCTCAAATCCGTCCTCAAAATCGAGCCGGATCAGCTGCTGATGGCGGCTTACCACCCTGAGCTTGGTTACGGTGGAAAATTGGGCCTGGCGCTGGAACAGGCAGGTTATGCCCGCTGCGTTCAGCCGCTGTTCGAGGATATCGGCAGCCTCGTCATCGCCGGTCAGGCCAAGCACAGTGGCGTGTCCACCAAGCGCGGCCACATTGAGGGCCACGTTGCCGGCGCCGCCAGGCCGTTCCTCGACGCTTTCCACGCGTACCACCGGAACCGGCGCCTCGGGCGATATTCGGGCCGCCGGACCATGCCAGTAGCGGTCCAGCATCACGTCCCCGGCTACCAGCACCCGGGCTTTATCGAAAACTGGTATCTGAATGCGCATAGATTTAGAGGGGTAAGAGGGGACCCCGGATTCGATGAATTTCCCGGCCATGATACCACGCCGGCAGCCGCATTCGATGCAGCTGTTGTGTGCCGGGCCCGGCAAGCAATGTTCCGGACTCTTAACGGAATGCTTGCTCAGCCAATCGGGAAAGCGGGCGGCGTTTTCGGCAACTCGGGCTTGCCGGGCAGTGCCAGCGCCCGCCTGGGTGTATGCATTCATGGGATTGCGACTTGAAGCCGGGATCCATGGCCTCCCCAACTGGACCTGTACGATCGTCGCATTCGGGCCTGTCGACCCGTCCGTGCGATCGACCCTGGAGCCCCTGTAGGCCGGGGTCGGGACGGGCATTTCAGTGCTATCCGGGCACAAGGCGGGTCCGGGGAGGTGCGAATCAGTCGCTTTGCCGGGCTCGACGCGCGTGCCGCGTATCGGAGCCAGGCGGCACAGCCGCCTCCTGCGCGCAACCGGAAAGGGGTGGCCGGTTTGGAGGCGACGCTCGAATTCGGCTCGCTACCTATATGCCGGACGCAAGAAAAGGGAGGAGTTCAGGCTTTCTGCGTCTGGCAGGTGATTAATGGCAGGCAGTGCCGGCAAAAAATCCGGCTCTCCCGGGTCGGGACGACATTCGTCAAATTCCCATTTTCGAGTGGAGCACCATTGGCAATGTGGTAATTGCCAGCGCAATGTTCGAAGAATTCTTCCGCGCGTTTCCGGGTCGCGAGATTGGCCTTAACACAATGCCTCCGTGCGACCGCTACATTGCACTCGCCATTCATATGCGTCCGCGATCTGCCGGGTGGACAAGATTGTCGTGACCGGTGCGTTTGGTGAGGCGCAGGCATGCGAGCAGATTTTGCATGTGTGCACTGCGTGCTATCAAACGATACCGGCAGCGCACATCTCGCGTCAGCTGCAGCGCGGCCCATGGTGGTGGTGTGCGAGCCAGCTGACCCGCGTTGGGCAAAGCCGGTCGGCGGCAATGCCGCTACGCTGCAAGTGCCGATCTACCGCGTAAACTGTTACCGCAAAACCTGCAGCCATCATTCACGCCTGATGCTTATCACCCCGGAGATGGTAATTGTGCGTATCGGGCAGCTCGGTGTCAGGGCGCTGGATAAGTCGCTACGGCATGATATCGAGGAACGAGCGAATTGCCGGAAAATCGCCAACGTCCTTTTCCGGACCTTTCGAGTCCGGGCTTCTGACCGCGAGCAGCTGCGCAATGCCGTAATTGCGTGCGGACCTAAGCACCGGCAGGCTGTCGTCTATAAGCAGTGTTTCGCGCCGATTGAAAGGCTGCGCTCCCTGCAGCCGGTCCCAGAAGGCATTGTGTTCCTTCGGCATACCAAGATCATGGGCGCATACGACGGCGTCAAAATATTCTCCCAGTTGCGTGCGGTCCAGCTTGAGGGCGAGACTCTTGCCGTGGGCGTTAGTCACGAGGACGACGCGTTTGCGGCGCGCACGCAGCGTTTTCAGAAAGTCGATGACATGGGGGTGAACGGCAATCAGATGGTCGATCTCCTGTTTAAGCAGAGGTATATTCAGGCCAAGCTCGCGGCTCCAGTAATCGACGCAATACCAGTCGAGCGTGCCTTCGGCGCGGCGAAAGCGCGGAATCAATTCGCATTTTGCTGCTTCGAACGTAAGACTGTGCTTTTCGGCATAGCGGTGTGGAACATGCACCTGCCAAAAATGGTTGTCGAAGTGAAGGTCGAGCAGGGTGCCATCCATGTCCAGCAGCACCGTGCGGATTTCATTCCAGCTGACCATAATTGCCATCCCAGAAAGTTCGGTGGTGACTCGCGCGATGCAAGTCGAATTCGTGCCGCGACAACGCGGGCAGCGGTTGCCGGGCCGGCGGATATGCCGGAATTGCCCCGCGGCAGGTATTATACGGTTTTTTGGCGCTTTCAGAGACTCTTCGGGGACGATTCTTGAATCTGTATCTGCGGTTGCTGATTGTATTGGTCAAGACGCTGTTTGTCCGGCGGCGTAGCCTTCTCGAATCGTCGCGGCTGCGATTTCGCGTATGGCCGCACGACTGCGATCTCAATTTTCATCTGAACAACGGCCGTTATCTGACTTTCATGGACCTCGGGCGTATTCATTTGCTCGGCCAAATCGGCTTGCTGGCGCCATTGCTGCATGTACGCTGGATGCCGGTGCTGGGGGCAGCCGAAATCAATTTTATCCGGCCGTTACGACCAATGCGCAGTTTCGACCTTCTGACACGTCTCGTTACCTGGGACGAGAAGTACTTCTACATCGAGCAGCGCTTCGAGGTCGGCGGACGGCTGTGCGCGATCGCGCTGGTAAAGGGACTGTTCATGTCCGGACGCTACAGGGTAGACAGCGAAGCAGTACTGAAAATGCTGAATCTCGATATGGCGGCACCGCAGATGCCCGAGGTGGTTAGGCACTGGAATGATCTGTCGACGCTCAAGAAGAAGCATTACAGTTGAAACGCAACCAGGCCGCCAGCATGAATCCCTGTCCTCTTTGCCGTGCCGAAGGTGAGATCGTCCTGTGGCGGGGCCGGGAATGCCGCATCGTTCTCGTCGAGGATTCCGACCATGCCGGCTTTTGCCGGGTCATCTGGAATGCGCACGTGAAGGAGATGACGGATCTTGCGGCCGGTGCGCGCACCCATTTGATGGATGCGGTATTTGCCGTGGAAGAAGTCGTTCGCGCCCTCGTGCATCCGGACAAGATCAATCTTGCATCTCTGGGTAACCAGGTGCCGCACCTGCACTGGCATGTCATTCCGCGTTTTGCCGACGATGGTCAGTTTCCGGAGGCCATCTGGGCACCGGCACGTCGGGCCGCAAAAGCGCGCAGCGCAGACACTACCCGTCTTCGCCAAATGATCCAGGAACGCCTGGGGAACGGCATATAGACCTTTTGTGACCGGGCCCGGTTCCGCCGCCGGCGCGCAGTCCGGCGCTAACCTCCTGCAGTGACGCGGTTTTCTGGCCGGACCCGGCCGGTAATTGCCGTTTCTCCAGCCTCATCCCTGCGCCCATGGTCTACACTTAGAATTACAGAAAAATTACAAGAAGCATCCTTCCCGGCGGTCGGGGCCGCACCGGGAATAATAACGGGACAGGCTGAATCCGAAGTTGCGGCAGCCATCGTTATTCCTGTCCAAAACATAGATCCTTCAGGGTGTGAACAAGAATCTTAAAATACTTGTGGTTGATGGTTCGCGCGTTTCCAGAAAGGTTATTGCGAAGACTCTCTCCACTCACATCAGCGCCGACTCCGTGGACATCACGGCGGTCGCGTCGGCGCGCGCTGCGCTCGAAATCAGCGCGCGCGAAAAGTTTGATCTGATTACTTCTTCGCTGCTGCTGCCCGACATGCATGGCCTGGATCTGTGCAAGACTATTCGAGGCAGTGTTGCCCATCGCTTTACTCCTTTTATCGTCGTCACTGCGGAAACGCATGAATCCCTGATCAAGGACGGTTTCAGCGCGGGTGTGACCGACTATTACGACAAAACGCGAGGGTTCAAGAACTTCGTTCGCTTCATCCAGTCAGTCGCCGAACATTACACCGGGCTCGCCGGGAAGGTGCTTTATCTGGAAGACAACCTTTCGGAAGCGAAAGTCATGTCGGCAAATATGGAGCACTATGGTCTGGATGTTGTGCATGTCGACAGCGCCGAGCGCGCCCTTGGGATCATAGACATGAGCTACGATCTCGTAGTCGCAGACTTTTTTCTTTCGCGCGATATGTCGGGCGGTGATTTCCTGCACAACATACGCTGCGGCCTGCGCCTTGCGCGTGAAGAGATGCCTGTTCTTATCGTGACAGGAAATGAGCACCGCAGCATGCAAGCCGAAATATTCCGCGCCGGAGGAAATGATTTTGTTACAAAGCCGGTAGCTCCGGAGGTAATCATTTCGCGTATCCGCTCTCTGCTCCTTATGAAGCGGCAGTTCATTGAACTCAACCGGATTTCCGAGGATATGCGCACCCAGGCGACCGAAGACAGTCTGACGGGCCTATACAACCGGCGTTATCTTGTTGAGCAATCAGGCACGTTTCTTTCCGACATCTCCAATTTCCCGGCCTGGGTAATCGTTCTCGACCTGGATCATTTCAAGTCAATCAATGACCGTCATGGGCATGGCACCGGTGACCGTGTGCTGGAAGGGGTCGGCCGTCTGTTGAAAGCATTTTTCCGGAAAGACGACCTGGTAGCGAGAACCGGAGGCGAGGAATTTGTCGTTCTGGTAAGGAAGTGCACTCGCGCCGACTGCGCAAAACAGGTTGGTGAGTTGCGTCGGCTTATCGAGAAACTCAGGCCGGCCGGACTTCCGATCACGGCAAGCATTGGTGTTGCTACGAGCCATGACTGCAACCCGACCGGGTTCGAGGAACTGCTGGCGGCTGCGGATGCGGCGATGTACAAAGCGAAACACGCCGGCCGCAATAGGGCATATTTCGCGGACGGCGCGCGCATCGACGTTGCAGTCCGGTAGCGGCAGAGCAATGTCCAGAATGACAGGCAACAGGCTCGCAAATCGTGAACTGGTATTGTGTGTGAGCCGAAGAGCGCGGGTGGAGACGACGCCCGTGCGCGAGGTAGCTCGCGATGATGGCACGCAGCTGCGCCGTTCATTAGGACAGCCGGCGCGCCGGAACTCAAGGCCTTTTCCGTTCGGCACGGGCAAGCTTTGCTGCCGTGCTGGCTGAGTCTCGACTCCCGCGCCGGAAACTGGTTTGGCGAATTCGGTTGCTAACGCGCGTTTAGCGCCCACGCGCCCACGCTTCGGCCGGCGCCAGGTCGGTAAAGCTGCCGATCTCGGCATCGGTAAAGGCAGTCGCAAGCCACCCCAGCCAGCTGCGCCACTCATCTTTCGTAAGTACCGCGATACGGGCAAAATCATGCGGGTGGCTGCGCGTAAACTTGATATCTTCCCAGGCCACATCAAGCGTAAATCCGGCCATATTGGTCAGATCCATCAGCAGGTTCAGCTTTCGGTCAGCCTTGAGTTTTGCGGCGATGGTGTTCTCGAGTTCATGGTAGTCTTTGAGAGTGAATTCCGCAAAGATGCTGGCCTTGAGCAGGTTCCTTTCATCTTGTATAACGATCATGCCTGTATACCCCGGGGTTTGATTCGGATCTGCCGGAATCGATTTTGCCGCGTGCCACCGGCTCAGGTTACGCATAGAGTATCACATCCCGGCCCAGGCGATTGATGTCAGGAAAACAGAGGGTCGGCCGGATTCGGTTTATTGACGGAACACCATGGCGCAGAAACCCGAAATCATCAGCACCGAGACCGTCGCACGTACCCGCCTGTTTCATGTGGAGCGCCTCGATCTGCGCTTCTCCAATGGCCGTGAAGTCCAGTTCGAACGCCTGCGCAGCTCAAGCGCCGGAGCGGTTCTGGTCGTGCCGATGCTCGACGAATTCACAGTTCTGATGATCCGCGAGTATGCCGCAGGGGTGGAACGATACGAGCTTGCTTTGCCAAAAGGGCGCATGGAGGCCGGGGAATCGCCGCAGGAGGCGGCCAACCGCGAGATCATGGAGGAGGTGGGTTTCGGAGCGCGGCGCATACGTCACATAAAATCACTGACTCTGGCGCCTGGCTATTTCAGCCATGTCACGCACGTGCTGCTCGCGCAGGATCTCTACCCGCAGCGACGCGAAGGTGACGAGCCCGAGGCAATAGAAGTTGTGCCTTGGCCGCTCGATGATCTGTCTGGTTTGATCATTCGTGCCGAGTGCACCGAGGCCCGGTCCATCGCAGCACTGTTTCTGGTGCGGGACCTGTTGCGCAGTGATGGCTGACTGCGATTTTCTGTTTCACGTGAGCTCAAAACAATCATGAATCCGCCTGACCATCAGTCGAATGAAATCGAGGAGCTTGTGGCAATCGCACGCGCAGCCGGTCGCAGCATTCTCCACATCTATGAACGCGACTTCCATGTCGATAGCAAGAATGACGGTTCACCATTGACAGAGGCTGACAGTGCAGCCAACCGGCTGATCGTGCAGCGGCTGGCCGAGCTGGCTCCGGTGCGACCGGTGCTGTCCGAGGAGATGGAAGCCATGGCTTACAGCGAGCGCCTAGCATGGCGCAGGTTCTGGCTCGTCGATCCGCTTGATGGAACGCGCGAGTTCGTGAAGCGTAATGGGGAATTTACCGTCAATATTGCACTTGTTGAAGACGGTCGGCCGGTGCTTGGTGTCGTGCACGTCCCGGTCACCGATGTAACCTATTTCGGCTGCCGCGGCGCGGGAGCGTTCCGGCAGGAAGCAGACGAAGTGCGCCGGGAAATCCGGGCGCGGCCCTATCGCGGCGGACGGGCGACGGTAGTCGCCAGCCGTTCTCATGCCGGAGACAAACTTGGGGAATTCCTGGCGTGCCTTGAAGCGCGCGAAGGCAGGTACGAAACTGCGAGCCTCGGCAGCTCACTCAAGATCTGTCTGGTGGCCGAGGGGCGTGCAGATATCTATCCGCGGCTGGGGCCGACCAGCGAGTGGGACACAGCGGCTGCCCATTGTGTGCTTGAAGCTGCCGGAGGCCGTCTCACCGATCTGCACGGCCGACCGCTTGCCTATAACAAGGAATCGCTGCTCAATCCGTGGTTTCTGGCAAGCGGGGAAGGGGATTACAACTGGACTGCGCTGGCGACTGGCGATGAATGAACGCGACAATTCTGCGCCGCATTTGCGCACCCGGCTTCCCTGTTCGCCGACAGCGGTGGCAATCCTTTCTCCTCACCCCTGGCGCCGTGGCACACGTACACGCGCGCACGCGCCGCATGGCGGCAGTATCAAGAGCCGTGGCGTGCGAGCACCGCTTTACCTGGCCATCGACCAGGGCGGCCATGCGAGCCGGGCCCTGCTTTTCAACGGGCGCGGCAAGGTTGTCGCGCGCTCTACGCAGACCGTGCAGGTGCACGAACCGCATCCGGGGTGGGTCGAGCAGGATCCGGAAGAGATTGTGAGCTCCGTGCGAACCAGCATGGAGCATGTCATGCGTGGGCAGGATGCAGCTCAGGTTATCGCCGCGGGTCTTGCTACCCAGCGGTCGAGCATTGTGTGCTGGGAACCGGGTGGTGGAGCGATATCGCCTGTAATCAGCTGGCAGGACCGGCGTGCCCATGGATGGCTTGAGCAGTTCGCGCCGCAGCGCGAACAGGTGCATGATTCGACCGGACTCATGCTGTCCGCTCATTATGGTGCCAGCAAATTGCGCTGGTGCATGGATCATATTCCGGCGGTGCGACAGGCGCACGAACGCGGCGAACTTCGCTTCGGACCGCTCGCGACCTTCCTTGTCTTTCGCCTGACGCGGGAACACTCCTTTCTGATCGATCCGGCCACCGCGGCACGTACGCTGCTTTACAGCCTGGCTGCGCATGACTGGGACCCGCAGTTGCTCGAGCTGTTCGGGATTCCGCGCTCTGCGCTGCCGCGTTGCGTGCCGACACGCCATAGCTTTGGAGGATTGCCGGTCGAAGGACAGACTGTGCCGCTTGCAATTGTCACCGGCGATCAGTCTGCGGCACTGTTTGCCTTCGGCCGGCCTGAACCCGCGGTCGCCTACATCAACATCGGTACCGGGGCATTTGTCCAGAGACTATGTGGCCAGAGCCCATGCCAACACCCGCGCCTTCTTGCAAGCATTGTTCTCGATGACCGGAATTCCACAGTCTATGTGCTTGAAGGAACGGTGAACGGCGCCGGCAGCGCCCTGCAGTGGGCCCAACGTGAATTTGGACTTGATAATATCGAATCAGGACTCGCTGCCTGGCTCGAACGTCCCGGCGAAACGCCGCTCTTTCTTAACGGCGTAGGCGGCCTGGGTTCTCCATTCTGGGTTGCCGATTTCCCGTCGCGCTTTGTGGGCGATGGCGAACCTTGGCAAAAAGCCGTAGCGGTAGCCGAAAGCATCGTATTCCTTCTGCAAACCAACCTTGACGAACTGCGCAAGTTATCGGTGGAATTGGACCATATCCTGATCAGCGGAGGGCTCGCGCAGTTTGATGGATTATGTCAGCGGCTGGCAGACATCAGTCGCTTGCCGGTTTATCGGCAGGTCGAACCGGAAGCAACCGCGCGCGGGATTGCGCATCTGCTGGCGAACCACACTGAACCGCTGCCTGAATCGTTGGCCGGTGTATGGTTCTACCCAACCGGTAACCCGTTATTTGCAGATCGTTACCGTCGCTGGCGCGAAGCAATGGATGCCGCGCTGGCTGCGCCGGCATCGTGATAGAATAACTTGTTGAAGGACGTCCTCGCTTCCAAATTGATGTCACAACTTCGGACTACCAGCATGAACATAAACCAAGAACAACGTGAATGTGTCATCGCCCAGGCACAGGGCGCCATAGCGCTTGAGATCGCATATATCGGCGTGGCCAACGGCTTATTGTCACAGCTCGATCGGATGGGGCAGGCAGGAGCCGAGAAACTCGCCAGTGCGGCCGGAGTCGATGCCGGTTACGTGAATCGCTGGTGCGACGCCGCGTTTGCCTTTGGTTATCTATCGGAGTCGAACGGACAGTTCCGCCTGACCGAACTCGGCCAGGCATTCCGGCCTGAAGTGCCCGGGACGCTCATGGCGTTTGCGGTGCAATCGGTGCTGTCTGCGCACATGGCCGAGCGTGCCGCGACATTCATGAAGACCGGCGAGCGTCCGGGTGAAAAGGTGCTCGCTGAACGCGAAAGCATTCTGCCGCTGTTCGGACCGATGCTCG
>VFSW01010102.1_pt1 | contig 13419 bp, 13 predicted proteins | sample 5358111 | NCBI WGS metagenome assembly VFSW01 (sample SAMN11554181, study PRJNA540505) | mine drainage metagenome | isolation source: sediment from site ElyBrook_90M | place: USA: Ely Copper Mine, Vershire, VT | collected 2017 | reverse complement strand
AACAAGCAATCAGGAACAGTATCGGTATTATGCAACAGCATTTTCAACAGGTCTGTTTACAAAAATGTTTTACGTATGGTGGGTGTAGCTCAATGGTGGAGCATTGGACTGTGGCTCCAAGGGCTGAGGGTTCAAATCCCTTCACCCACCCCATTTCTTGTTTTTACCGCATTATCTTGAAGCTCTGATGGGCGTCTGTCGGTTCAAGCTCTTTTATATCTATATTGGCGACCCGTGCCCCGGGAGGACCTTTGTAACACCACTGGATAAACTGTTCCAGGGTATCCGTTTCTCCGGATGCGTCAACCTCTACAGAAGAATCCGGCAGGTTCCTTACCCATCCTTTTATACCAAGGTTGTCGGCAGCCTCCTGAGTGCTCGCCCTGAACCAGACACCTTGAACGCGGCCGGTTATGATAAGGTGAACATGCCTTTGGTTCTTCATACGAACGTCCCCGGAGAGGTTACCGGTGTTATCAGATACGGAGTTCCTTTTTTACCGGCAGGTAGAATGCAAGGACTATCAGAACAATACTGCCGTCGATAACGAAGTTGGACAGGTACAGTAACGACTTTTGATACAGAAAAAAGCTTATGAGAGAGATGAGCGATGATGTGGTTTTCCCGACAATCAAAACAGGTGTCAGGTTGAGATTTTTCAAAACATCCCTGCTTATCAAATAGGCAATCGCCGTTACACATGCCATATACGCTACCGCCAGGTCCAGATAAAATTTTTCCATATCCTGCGGGAGCGTCTGAAAGTATCCGATTTTCGCGGAAACTAAATTAAATACGTTTATGACATGGTTCGGTATGATATAAAAGGACATCCCTGCGATCAGAAACGTCCAGAAAAGCAGGATCATCAGAATTCGGTAGTTCTTTTGTTTTGGTGTTAATTCCGGCATTTTAATCTCCTTCTTAAAATCTATCAGAGCATGGCCTTGACTTGATCGAGCAGCTGCGGCAGTACAACACCCGCGGGTCCCCGCAGCATATAATTGTCTATGTCCGAGTAGAATGTTTCTCTCGGATTTATGTCAATGATTACTGCACCGGACTTCTTGGCATACCTCGGTATTTCTGAAACCGGGTATACCGTGCCCGAGGTACCGACTATGAGCACTACCTTAGCCTGTTCTATTTCCATATAAGATTCCGGGATCATGTGGACGGGTTCCCCAAATAAAACAACATCGAGCCGTGCCTTACCGCCGCACTTGCATGCGGGCATCGTATTTATGATACGTTCCATGGAACCGCTGCCGAGTTCATAAACCGCCTTTTTCAGGAAGGCGATAAAATCGGTTTTTGTAAACTTGAATGTTTCATTGCACTGCGTGCATCTGAACGCATAGATGTTCCCGTGTACCTCAATCACATGCGTGCTTCCGGCTTCCTGATGCAGATTATCTATATTCTGGGTAATTACACAGTCAAGCAGGCCCAGCTTTTCAAGCTCTGCGATTGCACGGTGCGCAGGATTAGGAGGGGCGTTCCCTATGGAATTCATAGAATCCGTCAGGAAGTCTATCAGTTTCTGAGGGTTGTTTTTTGCAAGCTCTATGATCCCCTGGGTGGTACCGAATTCCATGGGATTGAACCTGTCCCATAGCCCTCCAGGGTCCCTGAAGGTCGGTATGCCGCTTTCCTGTGACACACCCGCGCCGGTAAAGGCCACAACGTGACCTTTTTTTATGATCTCTTTAGCGGCCTTTTTAATCGAGTCGTTAGCCAATCTTTTTTTCCTTTATAGCCTTTTCTTTTTCCAGGGCCCTCAGTTCCTTCTTCAAGACCTTACCAATAATATTTTTCGGCAGGCCGTCAATAAATTCAATATACTTCGGTATTTTGAAAGGGGCAAGCTTTGTTTGCAGATAGGTTTTGATCTCCTCTTCGCTGGTTTTTTCGCCCGGTTTGATTACGATAAATGCCTTTGCCTCCTCACCCATAATCGGATCAGGAATTCCTATGACAGCGGCATCCAGTACCTTCTGATTTTCATAGAGAGTATTTTCTATCTCTTTCGGATAGATGTTTTCTCCGCCGCGTATGATGAGATCTTTTTTCCTGTCAACGATGTAAAAATAGCCTTCGTTGTCAACGTAACCTATATCACCGGTGTGCAGCCATCCATCGACAATCGTTTGAGAGGTTTCCTCAGGTCTTTTGTGGTAGCGCTTCATGATGGCTCCGCCCCGTATGACAATCTCCCCAATCTCGTTCACCGGTACCTCCCTGCCGTTATCATCGACAACCTTGACTTCCTGTCCCGGCAGGGCCTTGCCTATGGAACCGATCTTTCTCGTACCGTTTAACGGATTCAACGTGCTTGCAACAGTTCCCTCTGTCAGTCCGTATCCTTCGATGATCTTGATGCCGTAGGTAGATTCAAATTTATTAAATGTCTCTTCTGCGAGCGGTGCAGCCCCGCAGACACCGAACCTTAAACTGCCGAGGTTGTGCTTTTTTACATCATCCGCGATAAGGATCAGAATATTGTATATCGCAGGGACGCCGCTGAAAAACGTTGCCCCGTATCTTTCCACAACCTCTCCGAACTCCGAGGCGGAGAACGTTGTCCTTAAAGCAATCGTGATGCCGGAGTATAAGCCGCTGATCAACGACATCATTGCGTTAACATGGAACAGAGGTAAAAAGATCAGAGCGACTTCATCTCCTTTCTCTTCTTCAGAATGGAGGACGGATCGGATGCCCATGACGGCATACAGAGCATTAGCGTGTGTTAACAGTGCTCCCTTTGGTTTGCCCGTTGTGCCGGAGGTATAAAAGAGATAGGCATCATCGTCGGACAATATCTTTACCTCCTCAAGTACCCCGGAGTGCTTCATAAGCTCGTGATAGGAAGTAGTTCCTGCGGGGGGGTCTTCTCCATAATAAATTATATGTTTCAGATAGGTTAATCCGGGCTTTATAGTCTCTATATTGTAGTAGTAGGAGGCATCAACAACAAGATACTTACCCTCTGAATCGTTCAACAGGAACTTTACCTCTTCTGCACTCCACCAGCAATTTATCGGCCCTGCTATTGCACCGAGCTTGTTTGCGGCAAATGCCGCATAGAGGAATTCCGTGGAATTGTTCATATAGAGATGGACGGTATCACCCTTTTTTACACCCACTGATTTTAATCCATTTGCAAAACGGTTGACCCTTTCATTGAACTGCCGGAATGTTACAACATCGTCATAAAAATAAATGTATGCCTTGTCCCTGCTTTCTTCTGCCCTTTTTTCGATCATCTCCCGTATGGTATTATATGCCAATTCCATAATCCCTCCGTTTTGATTATAATATCAATTTTAAAACCCTTGTTACAAAAAAGTCAAATGGAATGCGTACCCATTCCGGCATGATTGACTTCATAGGGACAGATGTTATATAAATTTCAAGTAGGTATGTTTATTAAAAAAATAATATTCGCTGTTGCTTCCCTAGTATTCGTGGATCTTATGCTTTTTGTTCCAAAGGCATCGTGTTTTACACCGACAACGGTATCCATTGTATTGGAAAAATATGCCGGTATCACCTCTACAACCTTTACTGCCACAGCACAGACTGCAGAAGCACCTTCGGCAGTTACCTTTACCGACGCCTTATATAAAGCATGGATCCGTAATAACGGGGCAATAAACAATATCAAGCCGGTCGTTGACGAATTAAACACGATAAAGATTGATAACGGCTTTATAAACCTTTATCCCTACAGCTTGGTCCTCCTGGATGAATACAGAAACCTTCACTCGGAGAAATTTCTGGATTATGCAATACTGCTGTCACCGTCGATGTCAGAACCGTATTTCGAGCTCTCGTATTCTTTGCTTACCGGCCGGAAGTCAAACTATACGTTGACCGTTCTTAATCTATGGAAGGCCGTTACAAGCTTTTTCGACGATCCGTACAATATACTCAGATTTGCTTCCAACAGACTCATCAATATTACCCTGTCAATGCTGATCGTTCTTTTTATCTTTTCTTTACTTCTTATCATAAGATACTACGCGCAAATCTATGGGTCGCTGAAATCGCACCTCCCGGAGTATATACCGGAGTATGCCATTCTTGTATTTTCCATTGTCGTCATAATACTTCCTTTTCTCTTTGGAATTGGGTTTCTGTGGCTTTTGGTACTATGGCTTGCCGTTACGTTTACCTATCAAAAATTAACCGAACGCATGGTGAGTGCGGGATTTATAATTTTTCTCGGGTTGCTTCCCTTTATATCCCTGGTGATTATTGCTACCATAGTGAAACCCGGGGAAGAGCCCTTTACCGGCATCATGAATATAAATTACGGAAATGTTTCTGCAAAAGATATCAATGCATTGAAAACGTATGCGGACACTCATCCCGGGGATCTTTACAGCAACCTGTACATGGGCGTTTACAACAAGCGGGTGGGCGATTACGCAGAAGCATCTTTGTACTATACAAGACTCCAGGATAACGGGTACGGAAATCTGCCTGCGGTGTTGTGCAATATCGGAAATCTCGAGTACGCGACAGGAGATGCGGACGGGGCGGAGAATAATTATAAAAAAACGATTTCTGCAGATCCGGGATTTTTCCCGGCCAGATATAATCTCGGGCAGTTGTACCTTATCAAAGGCAATATAGACGGGACCAATGAGCTTGATATTGCGAAAAGTATAAGTCCGGCACAATTTGTTTATTATGCGTCCCTGTATCAGAAATCCAATCTCAACAGAATATTTATTGACGCGCTTCCTTCTCCCAGAGAATTGGCCTATACCATGTTCAAGGATACGTTTCATAATTCTACGGAAATAGGCATGGCAGATATTATGGTAAGCCGGCTTATAAAATGGCCGTCTGCGAAACAATTGCCGTATCTTGCCCTGTGGCTTTTATTGTTGTTCATGGGGGTCGTTTTCCTGTCAAAATTTGTTAAAAAACATTTCCGTTGCAAATCATGCGGCAGGCTGTATGAGCCCCTGAGCAGGAGCGACGAGTACCGGGAGATGATCTGCAGCGATTGCCTTAAGTTTTATATAAAAAATGAAATAAAGGACAATAAGAAAAAAATAGAAATAACGCAGAGAGTTTACCGGTGGAAAAAGAGGTTAAAAATTATGAATATCGCATCGTCGATCCTCATACCCGGAAGCGGTTCTATTCTCAGAGGACAGACCATTCGAGGGATGCTGATGCTATCGATCATATGCTATCTTAGCGTAGAATATATAACCTCGTTCGGGCTTATAACATCCATATTCCCCATGTTTAATCCGTACACCGGCATATTGAAATCAACGACCGTCTTCTTCCTGATACTGGTATATTTATCGAATATTTTTTTTGCGATTAAAGCAGAGGTAAAATGGTACTAAAGGGATCGATCGGAACATTTGATATTATATCCATCATTCAGATGGTGACGTCCCAGCAGGTTAACGGTGTACTGCATATAAAAGGTCTGGGGAAAAACGATACGTTCGAGATCATCATAGACAACGGCATGATCGTCAGGGCAGCCCCGTTGTTTGAAACGCCGGTAAGATATATTGCAGAAAGACTTCAAAAGGCAGGATTGCTCGGGTCCGGTCAGTATAAGGTATTGATGGCTGGAATTAAAAAAGAAAATATAACCGAGTCGGATATACCGAAGCGCTTTTCCGTGCCTGTATCGGCCATTAAAAGATTAATCCTATCCATAACCTATGAATCCCTGCACAAGATGTATGCCCTGAAAAGCGGTACGTACGAGTTTGAACCGAAAACTATAGCGTATGACCACCAGCTCTTTGAACCAATGAACACGGAATTTGTATTAATGGAATCTTCAAGGATTGTAGACGAGGTAGTTCACAGTAATTGGAGGTATGGCGATGATGTTATATTCCAAAAAGCAGCAGGCAGGAATCAAGAACAACAAAAGCCGGTTCCTCTACAGACTGCAAAAAAGACTGAAACAGAAGAAGAATTTATTATAGAAAGGACATCAACAGCATCCGGAGAGGTACCGAAAGAACAAAACAAAATACCCGAGGAAAAACATAAATCCGCGGAGGAGAGCATCTTAGAGCTTATTGACGGTCAAAAGACATTTAACGATGTTTATTATATGAGCTTATTCAGTAAAAATGAGGCAATACTCGATCTTGGCAATATGCTCAAAGCCGGGAAAATTATTGCCGTTGACACGCCCAAAGAACAAATACTACCAAGGAAAACACCATGGTTCGAGAGATTTATCCAGGCGTTTAAGGATATACTGATCCTGCTGATCAATATTGTTATACTGTTCACTATACTCTATTATTCAAGAATCAACCCCTTTAATATGAAAGCAAAAAAGGTAGAGGTAACGTACAGCAATTTATTGAAATATATAGGTAATTATCAGCAGATAAAACTATCAAATGCCATAGTACTGTATAAACTTGAATATGGCGAATATCCTGTCTCACTGAAGGCATTGGTTGACAGGCGTATTTTAAGTAGTAAGGATTTGACATTCCCCTATGGCAGTGAATACTATTATTCTGTACAGAGTGGAAATTATATATTAATTGCTCCTAAATATGCAGCTAAGTAGGTTAGTACTATAACTATGGAAATAAAAGAAGCAACCAAGGTATTTGAGTCAAACGAACTTGCCAGGATTCTTTTCGGCGTTAATAATGAAAATCTGAAGGTTATAGAGAACAATCTCGGTTTAAAACTGAACGTCCGGGGAAATGTAGTAAACTATAACGGAGATGACAGTTCCGTAGGCTTTGTCAACAGACTGCTTTCGGAACTTTATACCGTTGTAGACAGAGGATATGCTGTCGGACCACGGGATGTTCTCAATGCAATAGATATATTGAAAGAAGATCAAACAATAGACCTTACCACCATATTTCTCGATGACTCCTTCATAAATCTAAAAAAAAGAAAAATCATACCCAAAAGCCTGAATCAAAAACTCTATCTTGAGGCAATAAAAAAATACGATATTGTTATAGCAATAGGTCCTGCAGGCACCGGTAAAACGTACCTTGCAATGGCAATGGCCCTTATCATGCTTATACGCAAGGAGATAGACAGGATTATCCTTACCAGACCTGCTATAGAAGCGGGTGAAAAGCTGGGATTCTTGCCCGGGGATATTTACGAGAAAGTATCTCCGTATCTCAGGCCGTTGTATGATGCGCTGTATGACATGATGGACCAGGACCGGGCAAATGATTTGATCTATAAGGGCGTCATTGAAGTTGCACCTCTTGCTTTTATGCGGGGAAGGACATTAAATGATTCCTTTATCATACTCGATGAGGCCCAGAATACGACCTCAGAGCAGATGAAGATGTTCCTGACAAGGATCGGGTTTAGCTCAAGGGCGGTGGTAACAGGAGATATAACACAGATCGATCTCCCGCGCGACCGGCAGTCAGGACTGGTAGAGAGCGTAGATATATTGTCAGGTATTGAAGGCATAAAATTTGTACGGTTTTCAGAAGTGGATATCGTCCGGCATAAGCTCATTCAGGAAATCATTAAAGCGTATGAGCTTAAAGAGAGCGGCAGGTATTCCGAAAAGAACCAAAACAAGAATTATAAATGAATCTCCTGTCTGCTGTGAAAGCAGTTACCAAAGAAAAATATACCGGATTTAAACAAAAAATACCCCTTATAAAGGACTCGCCGTATTTTATAAAAATACTGCTGGTGGCGTTCATAAGCATCATCATTGGTTTCATAATCTCCCCGATAACCAATATCAGAAGCATAAGGCATTACCATACAGGGGACGTTGCGAAACAGACGATTTATGCACCTCAGGATATAGAGGCAACAGATGTTATAGGGACAGAACAAAATACAGAGAAGATGTTAAACCAATTGCCTCCTGTTTTCAGATATAATCCCTTTATAAAACCCCGGATGTACAATACCCTAACCATGGTATTTAACACAGGCCGGGCAATGCTCCTGGAGCAAAAAGATGCCAGCGAGATAGTGCGTGTATTAAATAAACAGGTAAAACAAATTGCCGGGGTGTCCTTGTCTCCGGATACGGTATTCTTCTTTTACAAAAAGGGATTTAGTAAAACGTATGAAGACAAATTGCTCGGGATAATCCAGAAATTTTACGACAGATATAAGATCATCGAGGAAGGTTCCATAATTCAGGACTATGCGAGTACCGGCATACTTTTGATAACACCAGGCATAGGCAGGTTATACATCCGGGACATCAATAGTTTTATAGATTCGCAGGATGCGAAAAACATACTCTTTGATTATGTTTCCGAAACCTTTCCGTTCCTTTCCATTGAAGATCATATTTTACTGACAAACTTTATGACCAACTTTGTAATATCAGACGTACAGTTCGATAAAGAAGCAACGGAAAGCACTATCGCAAAAGCTAAGGCATCCATAAAACCGATAGCGATGCATTTAAAGAAAGGGGAGATAATTGTCCGGGAGGGAGAGAGGATAGACAGGAGCGCCTACGCAAAATTGAAAATAATAACAAACACAGGTATTGTGAGGCACTGGTATGTACTGGTTTTATTCTATGCGTTTATATTTTTTATCATGATTTTTTCCGTACTCGAGTTTTCTCAAAGGAATATAAGGAAATTCAACTTAACGTTTAAAGACGGTATCTTCCTGTCGATAACCCTGCTTTTAACCGTTTTGATCGCAAGACTTTCGACAATGCTCACCAGCATCAGCGAAATTGCATCGTTCAATATCCCCCAGGAGGCCTACTATTACGCGGCACCTATTGCATTCGGAGGCATGATTGTAAGGCTCATACTCAATTCAGAAATAGCCATCGGGTTTAGCATAGTTGTGGGATTGACAGCGGCTATGACCGTATCAAACAATGTGTTTATTGTATTATATTACATCATCAGCGGGCTTTTGGGCGCGCACATGCTTGCCAAATGCGAACAAAGGACATCCATTATCAAGGGCGGACTAATCGTTTCAGCGGTGGATATGATTCTGGTGAGTATGTTTATGCTCATTCAGGGCAATCAGCCGGCAACGCAATTTATAATCAATATTCTCATGGCATTTTTCAGCGGTGTAACATCGGCGATCATGGTAATAGGGCTGACACCGGTATTCGAATCCCTTTTTGATTATGCAACCGATATAAAGCTGCTTGAACTTGCCAACCTTGAGAACCCCCTTTTGAAAGAGCTGTTTATGACAGCTCCCGGCAGCTATAACCACAGTATGATGACAGCAACACTCTCGGAAGCAGCTGCATCATCGATCCATGCAAACCCCCTTCTGACGAGGGTGGCGTCATATTACCATGATATCGGCAAGGTGAAAATGCCGGATTACTTTATAGAGAACCAGCAATACATGGCAAACAAGCATGACAAGTTATCCCCGAGCATGAGCAGTCTGATAATAATATCGCATGTAAAAGAGGGAAAAGAACTGGCCAAAGCGTATAAAATACCCCAAAGGATTATAGATATTATAATGCAGCATCACGGCACAAGTCTGGTTAAATATTTTTATGAAAAAGCAAAAGAGAAAAACGGTGCGAATATTCAGGAAGAAGAATATCATTACCCCGGACCAAAGCCCCAGACACGGGAGGCCGGGATTGTTATGCTTGCCGATGCCGTTGAAGCAGCTTCCAGAACACTAACCGAGCCGACTCCGGCCAAGATAAAGTCAATGGTGGAGAAGATTGTAAACGCACGATTTGAGGACGGCCAGCTCGATGAATGTACGCTGGCATTGAACGACCTGAACGAAATCAAAAAGAGCTTTGTAAAGGCGCTCTCTGCCATCTTTCATAAGCGGGTTGATTACCCCGGTTTCAAATTCAACGTGCCCACGGCAAAAAACAATGGATATTCAAATATCCTGCCAATACAAAAAAAACAGTAATCTTTTGCGGGTCGTTTCCGCCCAACTGAAGAGGTTTGCAGCTTCCGTTCAGGACAACACAAAAATATTTGTTGCATTTGTGGATGATCCCGTTATGAAGGAACTGAACCTGCGGTACAAAAAATTAGACAAAACCACCAATGTCCTTTCCTTTGAAATTAATCAAACAGATCCCCAGGACGGTGCGCTTATAATAGGTGAAATAATTGTATCTGTTGATACCGCAAAAACAGAGGCAGCAAATGCAGGCCTACATGCTTATGACAGGTTAACCGAGTTGTTCATTCACGGGCTTGTCCATCTGTCTGGTTACGACCACACCATCAATAAAAAAGAGGCTGTCAGGATGAAGAGGAAAGAAAAGGAACTTATGGAAAAAATTCATACGATTGAGAAAAACCGCAGGAGACGGGCTTGATCGTGCCTTTATTCTTTTCCGTCCTTTCTGGCGTATTGGCCGGGTTTAGCTTTCCCAAATACGGCGTGTCGCTGCTCGCATGGATAGCTTATATACCTCTGCTGTTTTCCATAAAACAGATCGAGGGCGGGAAACAAATTATCAAAAGCTATTGGTATGGATTTGTGTCCGGTTTTATAACGAACATAATTTTGTTGTACTGGGTCGTCGTCGCCATGAACACGTACGGCAATATAAATTTGGCTGTCAGCATATTGGGTCTTGTACTCCTTGCCGCCATACTGAGCGCTTTATACTCGGGTACCTTCACCATGTTTATAAAGATATTCTGGAACGATTCTGCATCCGGCGAATTGCTCTTTATTCCGGTTTTATGGGTTGTCCTTGAATACGTCAGAACCTTTTTGTTCTCGGGTTTCCCCTGGGAGCTGCTGGGATATTCCCAGTACAAGAATCTTTCCCTGATACAGATCTCAAGATTTACATCGGTATACGGGGTATCGTTTTTAGTTATGCTCTTTAACGTCCTTCTCTATGAATCCATAGTCTGGTGGTACGATACAAAAAGCTTAAGGACGGCAAAATATCCCTATCTCTTTGCAAAAACGATTGCAGTTGTACTGCTTATCACCGGCATACTTATCTATGGCGATGTGACCATAGATAGCACAACGTCGGTTATTCAGCATGCGAAGAAGGATATAACCGTGGGATTGATCCAGGGTAATATCGATCAGAACCACAAATGGGATCCGGTTTATCAGAGCAATACCATATCATCGTATTTCTCGCTTTCACAGCAGGCTTACAATCAGGCACATCCTCAACTGATTATCTGGCCTGAAACAGCTACCCCCTTCTTTTTTCAGTCGGATCTTAATTATCAGACAAAGCTCAGCGATTTTGTGAAGTCCCAGGGTACTTATTTGCTGTTTGGAAGTCCTGCTTATGACTACGCACGGAGCGGCATTCATTATTTTAACAGTGCGTTTCTTATGGCCCCGGACGGCACGATAAAAGGCAGGTATGATAAGAGGCACCTGGTACCGTTTGGAGAATATCTGCCGCTGAAGCACATTTTTTTCTTTTTAAAGAAATTAACCGACACTATCGGTGATTTTACCGGAGGTGGAGGTAACAGTCTGCTTCAGTTTGGAGATGTTCGCGTGGGAACGCTAATCTGCTATGAAATAATTTTCCCTCAATTGTCAGCCGACGACGTCCGAAACGGAGCAAACCTGCTGGTTACGATTACCGATGACGCATGGTTTGGCAATACATCTGCGCCCTACCAGCATTTATCCATGGCGGTATTCAGGGCTGTCGAGAACGAGAGGTTTGTGGTAAGGGCGGCAAACACCGGAATCACCGCTGTAATATCACCGACCGGCAAGATCCTTGCTTCGACAAATTTATTCGTGCCGGGGTTTATCGATTATAAGGTTACCTTAATCAATACAAAAACGTTCTACTCCCAACAGGGCGATATATTCGTTTTTGTATGTATGATAATATTTTTATTGTTTGTTGTTCGCTATGCTTATGACCGTTTAACCAAACATCGTATAAGTTGAAGGCACCCATACGGGTTTTGCCGGTGGGAATTTCAGAAACATTTTACTTAGTCTCAATCTGTGATATGAAATAAATATGAACATTACGATATTCGATATATTCAATAAGAGGCTTGATATATCTTTGCAGAGCACTGCGAAGATACCAATATTTTATTTTATCATGGTATTTTCTATCCTTATGATCGTACTCTTTCCTTTCTATATAAGGGGTAACGGTGCAAAGCCCCTGCAATGGATTCTCACTTCTTTATTCCTCGGCATTGTCGTTTATCTTTTATACATAATATACAGCACCGGGGGGTTTAATGTTTAGGAGAATTCTTATCTTCATACTGGGTCTTTCGATTGCACATGCTGCTTATGCCCAGTCTGCCGGTACGGCAATCGATAAATTTTGTTCCGTGCTCACCGATAAGGATGTAACGAGTATACGCACCCGGGCGGTGCTGATGCCCTTTTTTGTTTCGGAAAAGGACCTGTCAAATTTTATAGTTTACATGAACGTTAAGATGGAGAAAGCCGGGTTTAAAAGGTTTACCGTTTACAGCTGCACGCCGAAAGACGTAAAAACGAACGGATTAGATGCCAGAGGAGAGCTTGAAATTACAGGAGAAGGACCGTTATTTTTCTGGAAAAAGCATATCCTTGTTACCACGGTATGGGTAAACAAGGATGACCAATGGTATGTAGAATCACCTTCGGTTATCAATACGGATAAATAGGGTAACCGGCAAATACATTTTATTGCTTTTTTTATTCAGGGCGTTTTATGACGGGGATAACGGGAAATGGGGCAGTAGCTCAGCTGGGAGAGCGCCACGTTCGCAACGTGGAGGCCGAGGGTTCGATCCCCTTCTGCTCCACCATTTTTTTACGAATAATAATTGAAATCCTGCCGAGTTCGTGTATAAATAAAGAATGAACGATTTGGATATCCTGCTTGCGAATCTGTACCCGTGGTCGTATCTTATCATAGGTGTCGGGGTAATGATCGAGAATGCAGGCATACCGGTGCCGGGCGAGACCATTATGGTTGCAGCGGGCATACTTTCATCAACCGGCAAGCTGGATCCGTATATGGTAATTTTCAGCGGTGCCACAGGTGCTATTATCGGAGACAATATAGGTTATTGGGCAGGCCGGATCGGCGGCAGAAAAATTCTCGATCGGCTGTCAGAACAATTCTCTTATGTGAATAAATCAGTAAAAATCACGGAGAAATTTTTCAATAAATACGGAGGGGTAACCGTCTTGCTCGCGAGGTTTGTGACAGGTGTAAGGATATTTGCAGGGCCTTTTGCCGGCGTATCTCGTATGGATTTTAAAAGGTTTTTTGTTTTCAACGCCATGGGGGCAGTCCTATGGGCATCTGTACTGGTGTTTGGAATAATGCATCTCGGTCACATGTACATAAGGTACATAAAAGATTATCAGTATGCAGACGATATAATCTATGGACTTTTATTCGTTGTATTGTTATTTATTTCTTATAAAATAATGAAAAAGTTGAGGAGCCGGTAA
>VFSW01010101.1_pt1 | contig 13420 bp, 22 predicted proteins | sample 5358111 | NCBI WGS metagenome assembly VFSW01 (sample SAMN11554181, study PRJNA540505) | mine drainage metagenome | isolation source: sediment from site ElyBrook_90M | place: USA: Ely Copper Mine, Vershire, VT | collected 2017 | reverse complement strand
CTTTCCAAAGATCAGGTATCGCATAGTGAGCATCACACGTAACGACGAGTTGATCAGTGACACCGTTTCGTTTTGCAAACTCGATGATCGCTCTGTTCACGAGGTTCTGTGCCGGGAGCTTGTTAAATTGAATTTCCAAAAAGTAGTTCTTCTTCCCAAGCGTGTCTGTCATCAGCTCATACGTGTTACCCACTGCTGCGATGCACTTCTCGAGGAACACCTTGTCGTTGAGCAAAGACTGATCCAATTCGTCAAACTTGATCTTCTGAAGCTCTTGAAACACGCTCCAGGCGGGCATCCCTGCGATGCATGCAGACGAGGCGATGATGTCGCCATCCTTACATGCTTCCTTGAGCATGAATGCATCCATTCGCGGGAAACGATAAAATCCCTTGAGATAACTTTGAGAGACCAACCCAAAGATCTTCTGAAGGCCGCGTGGGTTCTTTGGCAACAGGACAAGGTGATGACGACGGTTGACGGGATTGAAGTGCTTCGTAGATTTCGATTCTTCTTCGTCTTCGACAGTCAAGGCATTCGACATCTCGATGTCTTCAGTCTCATCGTTTTTATCAACGACTGCGATGATCTTTGTCGGAAGCTCTTCTTGTTTCTTTGCAAGCTTCTTTGCCTCCTTCTTGTCGAGCTTTGCCTGTTCGTCCAAACGCTTGTCGTTGGCCCACGTGGAGAGATCAGGGTGGAAATACGCTTCGACGCCGGGCACATATTTGAAGGGAACATCTTTGTGTTCGGCATTCCATTTTTCAGCCCAAAGAAGAGCATGCGCGTAACTATTGCAGTTGCCATGCTCTGTAATGGCATGCCCGTCAACTCCATTTGCGATGCAGTGTTCGAAGTGATCTGACGGGTAACCTAATCCATCAAATGGCGAAAATCCCGTGTGATTATGAACACTTATGAATCTTTTCGGAACTCTATTCATTCTTCCCACGCATCAATCTTAGAGGCAAAAATACGCCTAAGCTCATTATACTCAGGATGACCAACGACTTGCACTCGATGCCGAGGAAATAATTCACCAAATTCTTTCATTTGCGTCGTAGATCTTACATTCATCCAACCCTTTACTTCTATCCATAAATCTTCATCAATGAGATAAAAATCAGGTGTATATGATATCGTTTTGAGTTGAAAAATTTTTGGCTCATATTCCCATTTTCTATTTTGCAAATTCAATATTCTGGCTACATTTGCTTCCCATCTTGATCGAAAGAATTGATCGTTCAAGTCTGATCTTTTTCCACTTTTACCTCGACAAATTAAATGCAATCGACTTTCACGATCGTATTCTCTCGTCCAATGAGTTTTTGCATTTCCTAACACGCTAGCTTGAGACGTTTTTTCACGACTACGTTGCCATGTTTTCTTCATCGTTTCACTGAACTTCTTTCGAAGCTCAGGACCAAAGACGTCTCTTGACGCGTACGTCGCTTTACAAGAGATTCGCTTCTTCTCTTTTTCTTCTTCAGTCTGAACGTACGTGCCATTTGCTCGACGTTTTGCGACCATCGACGTATTTTGACATTTCCAACTACATGTATGAAGAAGATTTCTCTTTGTCACATCAGTGAATGTACAACCACATTCCATACACGTCTTCTCACGACGAACGTAGTCTGTCGCATAAAGAGCGTGTATGGAATGAAGATATGAACTCATTTTTTCATAGCAGGTAGTATATGAACAATCTTGCCGGTTAACGTGTCAACAATTGACATATCGCCAGTACCGTCACTTTTGTCCCACAAAATGTCACATATTTTTTTCGCTTCAACAAGTGTAGCTTTGCCAGCTGCAAAACCATCTTCCCCCCAGACACTATGCGCTTCAAACATGGAATTTGTGTTGATAAGTTGTTTATTGCGTGGAGCTTTTCGTGTTAAATCAAAAATATGAAAACGTTTTTTACGTTCTTCTGTGATTACAGTAATCATTTGTTGGTTCCTTACGGCGAAATTGCCGTCAATTTTATCTATGGACATCAAAATCACAAGATCACAAAAAGTGAACCTAAATAGTTGTTTTTATTGACAGTAAGTATCTTGCACATGCATTTCAACTAAGTAACTTCTACACCACTTTTCACTTTTCACCATTCATAACCCTCGTCATTGAACAGCTTTCTCAACCAAAACGTTGAACGCTTCTCTATGCGTTGGTTCGACCACAAGACGTGTACCACACCGCTTCCACTTGAGCTTTCAATGATGATCCCAGCGATGGCTTCGAGGCTGTTTAGACGCCGCACCATGTCTCCCGGCAAGAACTTCATTTTGCCCTCGCTACGATTTCAAAGTGATGCGTGTGCCTACGCATCACCTTCCCGACGAAACCATAGTGCCACAAGACGTGTACGTGATGCGCATCCACGGCGATGACAAGCGAAAGCATACGCTTGTTGATCATTACGTAGTCTCCCGGGAATATCGCATTGATCATGGTAACCTTGACACGAGCTCGACGTTCGTTCCGATCCATGCTTTTCCCATGCGTCCATTGTCCCACAAGACATGCATCAGATCATAATCGATATGTGCCGGTAAGATCTCGATGCTGATGACGATAGCATAATAGATCCCTCTGATCTTTACGTAGTCGCCGGGAAAGAACTCGTGTTTCACCTTTAGGTGCTCATCTTTTTGATTTTCTCTCTTTGCGCCATGAGCTGAGAGAACATCTTCAGCAATGCTTGGTGTTCTTTCTTCACTCTTTTCATATGTTTGACACGAGATCGAGCATCGTCACCCTGGCTCTTATATACGCCCCACTTGTTCTCGTTCGCGAGGTTAACCTCATCTTCTATGTCTTTTTCGTGGTCATACAAGTTTTCTTAAAAAGACGACCGGATCCAACTCAAGACCCTCTCTTCTCCGATTTGGTTCAAGACACGTGCGATTGTGTCTTCTGCTTCTTGTAGCTTTTCTTTTATCGACGGGTTTTTCATTTCATGATTTTACCTTCCGCGTCCACGTTTTACACCCTTGACACGATGACAAGACCCCAATCAGAATATGCAATGCTGATCGTACCATCTTTCCACAAGACACGAATCGCATATGAATCCGATTTAGACGTACCTACGCCGAGGATGATTCCTGTCCATCCGGCAGTGTAATTTTTGAATGCAATGAAGTCTCCCGGCAAGAATTGGACGTTCGCTTTCATGCTCTTGATATTAGCTCGACTTGCCATGGTCTGATCCAACTGAAAACAGTGTCGGGCCACATGACATACATGTTTTCTTCAGTGGTTATGTTCACACGAATGACCAACAGCAACATGGTCGTGACAGATCCCTTGTACATGACATAGTCTCCCGGCAAGAACTTGCTTGTCACGGCGCTTTCCACAACAATGCCAGTCCGAGCCATTGTGAATGAATGTAGTCAGTCCTGTAATCTGACCACATGACGAACAACAGGTCGTATGATCCGTAATATTGATTGACTACCATTCGTTCAACGCTGATGACGATCCCTTCATGGCCATGATTATTGTCATAGAGCTTTATGTAATCACCCGGCGAGAACTTATGTTTCATCGATCCTCTGTTCAAGAGAAACGTTCCATCGTGAACTGATTTCTTCAAGTAATCCATCTGCCCACAACACTTGCAACATGACGTAATCGCTCTGTCTAAACGTTCTTGCGCTTATGACGATGCCGTGCCACGAAGCAGAGTAACCCACCAACGTGATGTAGTCACCCGGTAAGAACTTATATTTCATCGACCCTCGCTAACACGCTAATGTTCCAGTACGAAGCACACTTCTGCAACGCACCAAAAGACCACAAAATATTGATTGTGTCATAGCCTTTGTTCACCGAACCGAAGTGTTCAGTGTTGATGACGATCCCACACCAGTGCCCTGAAACAACGTAGTCGCCAGGAAGAAACTTGTTTCTCATCTATCTAGCCACGACAGTGATCTGATCCCAACATTCATACACTGAACCTATTCTCATGTTGTCAGACCACAAGACCTGCTCGATGTTGCCGGCGGGCGTGTCCAACGTCTCAACAGCGATGATGATCCCAATTTTCGTTTTAACAAAATGAGATTCATACACGATAAAATCTCCCGGCAAGAAACGATTATTCATCTTAAACACGCAAAATTGATGACGCCTAAGAAGTACGTTGGAATCGTTTCTATGTAACCGGTCGACCATAAGACACATGCAACGTTGTCTCTTGCGGGAAATACACCGTCTCTTTTCCAAGCGCCAACGACAAAGCCAACGCATTTTAATTCAGCTAGTGACACAGGCGAGTTCAAGCTCACGATGTCTCCGGGAGTGACCTTCGTTTTGTCCTTGATACAAGGTTTATCACTACTGAACTTAAACTTTTGCTTAGTCCTCCGTCGTCCCACAAGACGTACACCAGTTCTTTTGAATAGAACGAATCATGTTCGACTGCAAGCAAAAGACCGAAATGAACGCTACCGGAACCGTTCAGTCGAACATAGTCGCCTGGTAAAAACTCAGTGTTCACTTCCTCGTCGTCTTCTTTGCCATCTGACCGAACGTCTCGTACAACTGGCGCTCAGGCTTGTTGTCGTCATAGTTCGACATGTGCCAACACTCGTGGCCGTCAGGCCCACCGCATTGGTGGAACGTTCCCATGTATTTCGATCCCTTGTCGAGGACGTCTTTCTTTGAACGCTTGTGCACAGTGTGGATCACGTAATCGCCGCACCCAGGACAAACTCGCGACCACATCACTCGGTCGTAACGTTCCTTGTTGATTCGATTCTCAGACGTTTTACGATTGCTCATTCTTTTTTCTTACCACAAGTTTAGACGTTTTTGCACTAACCACGTAAATCCTTGCTACGTTAAACCCTCAAGATCACCTTGACATCCCACGTCGTGCTGATCACCTCCATGCGTCCGTCTGACCAAAGGACACGCAGCTTATCAACACCCAAGGTAGAGGGCACAAAGCTTAAGATGATCCCATGCCCGAACCAAGAGTAGTATTTGAGAGTGATGTAATCACCCGGTAAGAACTTGTGTTCCATCGTAGACATCGACCCTTGAAAACAGTTCAACGTTCCAAGCATCGTGCGAAACGATGCTCATGCTACCATCGTCCCACAGGATTCTCGTGAATTTTACTTTCTTCTCCGGAGAACAACCGGTGAAAAATTCAATGCTTAAGACCAGTCCTCGTGCAGACATCGTTCCGTAAAAAACTACATAATCTCCCGGTAAGAGTGTCATTTGTTTCTTTTCGGGAACGTCGTTCCGTATGGGATCGTCACCGGATGAATGAACCTCACGCCATTTATGCTCACCGGGTTTTCAGGAGACGCGTGGATGTATGCATCTGTTTTAAAGACAACGTCTGATTCAAGGGTTAGGCAACTGTCATCACAACAGACGCTTATTGGCATTTCGGCGGGAGTCCTGTACGGGTTCACGCTTTTATCTCTCGTGGAGGTGGCAACCGTTTTGGCGGCTTGGGTGCTGGTTTCTGTTCAGGATAAAGCTCAGGAAGGCTTTTCAGCCAACGCATGACCCAGTGCGGCGGTGAAATACAAATGCCAACGTGCGCCGGATCACCACACTCTTTGCAAGAAGGAAACGGATCGAACGGTTCTTCGGGAGCTGATTCTCTATATGGATTCATCAGCCCGATATTCTTGCTTCAACCATTCTTCATATAGCTCACGAGCTTCCGCAACGAAGCACTTTGCCTCGGCGATCTCGATCATCGGGTTTCCGTCAAGGTCTTTGCTCAACCATGGATTCGCAGCAACGTTTGATTTTGTCGTCAACGAAGCTTCGCTTCTGTCTTTGGAGGTGAAGATGATCCAGTGATTGATGACTGTGGGATCGTATGCATTCATGTGTTTAGGATCCCATCACCGCATCAAGCTAAAGCGTGAACGATATTGTTTCATGCTGGTGTCTGTGAGTTCAAACAATTCCGCCGGTGAACGCTCGCCGTTTGACCAGACACGCCACGTGTCGTAAAATCTAATCCACAACGCCTTTTCCTCCTGCGTCGGAGGAGACTCGATGTACCAAGGCAAAGATTTTTCAATTGCCTTCTCAGCCGGCGGAGATCTGTACGGTTGTAAACCGACGCAAGCAGTCGAACCACTCATCGAATTTTCCCTTTTTCAAACATCATTTTGATCTTCCTCTCGTTTACTTTCCAATCAACGTAGATGCAACAACGCATGCACTTGTCGAGCGTCTTTCTCCACTTCTTTGCCTCACGCTTCGCGTCTTCAGAGGTGTCGAACGGACCACGTATTTCTCCGTCGCGACCATCGATGACAAAGAAGTCATATGCACTGTCAAGAAGGATCCTGTTTCGCATCGCTCACTTCAACTCGCGGATGTTTTTTGCAGCAGCAAAGAGCGCATCAGCAGAGATCTTTTGTTCTTCTGTCCAAGCTCGACCAACGACGACCATCTTCTCGCACACGTTTGCAGCCTTTTCAAGCGCGGAAGCAGAACTAGCGATGTGTGACGTTTCTTGGGCTAGCTCCCAACCGAATCGCACTTGTTCGAGCGCATCCTCGCCGTACTGATAGCCCTCTGCTTCTTTTGATTTCCAGGCTTCTTCGAACGACAACGACATGTTTTTGACGTTTTCTTCATTCATCAACCTGATCGTCTCTTGAAGAAACTCTGCTCGTCGACGCCAGTATTGCATAGCAATGCGAATCCTTCGAGGATCACAGCGACAACCTCCGTTTGTTGCCATTCCTGATGGTTTCGCAACGGAGCACGAATTGTCTCCACACCCGGTAACAGGCAGATCGCCCGGAGTTTCGTGGATCTTATCGATCTGCTTTCGCAGTATCGAGTTCATGTATTTGAGGTGTTCAACCTCTTCGTTTTTTCTTGCCACGTGACTTCCTTTTTTCTTTTTTGAGCACCTCATCAAGAGAACAAGCGCTGCACTTGCACTTTGTCTTGTTTAGCGTCGCCAAGGTATGCTCGGCGATGATGCAAAAATCCTGGTGAGATCGATACCACATTGAACTAGCGATGTCATTCACAAATGTTAGCGCTTTACGCAAACGAATGATCTCTTTTTCAAGGTTCTTTTGTACCGGAATGATTTTCATCTCGCGTTCAGTGGACATCGACGGGACAAACTTTCTTCATCAATTCATGAGCTTCTTCGGCCGACGGCGCAGAACCAAGCATCGCATCGCTACGCCACGGAATGTGACCCTTGACGATAAAAGCACCGTTTACTGAGCTAATACCAGGAACTGTCTCCATTGACGAGTGCCAGTCGACGTAACACGAATCGACCTTTCCGTTAGCGTGCAAGGCTATGATTCCAATGATGATTCCACCAAAGATCATGGTCAAAAGCGCCATGATCAATGAAAATCCAAACCAGTCTTCTCCTCGCCAGTCTTCACGCATATTTTGAATAAGTTTCATGTGTCCAACCTCATGTAGAAAGTCAGTACCACACTCATCGAGCTTTTTTACACAGCACGAGAGCCTGATCCATCCCATCTGTTCGCTGTTCGTCATCAAAACGTACGCAATGTCATCACCTTTGTTTTTTGACAACGTCACGATCATCGCCGACGATTCAAGCTCAGTCGCCGCGCAACTTTCTCCGTATTCTAGATCGGACGTAGCCCACACGTACTTATTGAGTCTTCGAGAACGAAGTTCAGTCGGCACATGGATCATGTCGCCTGGTTTAAAACGGTTTTCTGACTTCATGTGGTACGTCTTTTTTTGCACTTCACCTGTTTTTACATCGCTTTGTGCACGGCAATTCTGACCAATGAACGAACGCGCTACAACGATGACAATACCATCGTCTGTAGCATATCGTTTGATCGGCGTCGTTTCTTTTTGCGTGAAAGTCTTCCGGTTGCACCGTCCCACCACAATCTTTACACTTCTTTGTCGAACTCATTTTGTGAACACTTTTTCGTACAGTACAATTCTTGAATTGCGATTTGCACATCACACTTTGCACACAACCACAAACGATAACACGTAGAATTAGCTGCGAATCTACCTGTATGGACGTTCACTTGTTCGACGTTTTTGCCACATTTGGGACACCTCTTTGTCACGGTCTTCTCTTGCACTTGTTCGAACAATCAAGGATGTCAATCTCGAGGTACGAACACTTGGTGCACTCCCAATACCTCATACAAGAAGCACGTGAAGAATCATCTTTGTTGATGTGTTGATCGATCGGAAAAATAGTCTTGCCACAATCTTTGCACTTCTTGTTTATACTCATCAAATGACCTTTTTGAAGTGCTCGATTGTCCGCACGAGCCCTTCCGACAGCTGAACCTTAGGTTCCCACACCAATAACTCACGGGCCAACGAGATGTCAGGTTTACGCTGCTGAGGATCGTCGATTGGAAGCGGTGCATGAGTAAATTGACACCCAAACAGTTTTTGAATTTCAACCGCAAGTTCATGAACAGTGAACTCATTAGGATTTCCCAAATTCACTGGAGTTTTTGGGTTTTCTTTCAATTCTCCCATCTTGATGATGCCATCTACAAGATCATCAACGTAACAAAAAGACCGTGTCTGTTGACCGTTCCCATACAGGGTCAACGGTTTGTTTTGAAGCGCTTGTCTGATGAAGTTGCTCACGACTCGTCCATCGTATGGATCCATGTGAGGACCGTACGTATTGAAGATTCTTACAAGTCTTACGTCAACCCCATGTGAATGCAAGTAATCGTAACACAGTGATTCTGCGGCTCGTTTGCCGTTGTCATAGCATCCACGAGGTCCATACGAGTTCACGTTGCCCCAGTGTATCTCTTTCTGGGGTGATTCTTTTGGATCACCGTAGATCTCAGATGTAGATGCATGGACGACGATCGATCCGTGTTTTGCTGCAACGTTGAGAACGTTTTCGACGCCAGCGGTGCATGTCATCATCGTCTTCACCGGCATGTCTTGGTAGACAGGCGGCGACGCCGGGCATGCAAAATTGTAGATGATATCGTACTTTGCTGTGCCGTACCATTTCAACGGTTCACAGATGTCCGCCTCTCTAAAATTGAAGCGTTCAAACGACGACAGATGCTTCATATGAAGGCTTTTTGACTTCGATGATGAAAAATCGTCGACGCCCCAAACTTCATCGCCGCGCTTCAGGTGTTGGATTGCGATGTGACTGCCGAGAAACCCCGCGCTGCCCGTGATGAACACAACTTTCTTCATGACTCAAACCATTGTACTACTGACACGGGGAGCTGTTTCAGCCATACTTACGTACATGAAAACCTCTCATGATGTCGAAAAAATCTACAAAACAATTGTTGAGAGATTCGGCGAACCGATCGGTGATGCAAAAGATGCAGGTGAAGGCGTAGCAGACGAACGTGGTGGTCATTCTCACAAAGGCGAAGACATGGGTAATAGAGGTTGGGGAGCAGATATGTGCGAAAGCTGTCAATCGATGCTTTTTCTCAACGAAACAACCTGCCAAGCGTGCGGGATGATGTCTGGCAAGATGGATGAAGACGAAGGGTTGTCAGGAAACAGCGATCAGACGGGTGACCTAACAGGAAAGGACATTCACATCGATGCAAGCGGAAGGGCATCTGTCAAGAGCTCTTCGCCAGGTGCAGGGAAGTCTTCTTCTTCATCGTCACAAAAGAACAAGACAAACATGGGTCCGACCGTCGATTGGAATGGGATGCTAGAGGCTGACATCGATGAGGTCAATCTTGGCATCTCAAGTCGTTGGGGTGGCACAAGCACGGGACATGGACTCGATGACGATGACGTCAAAGAGCCTGAAGAGATTGGTGCAAAGCTTGATCCACGAGACAGCATTGATGTCAAGAAAAACGACAGCAAACCCATGCCCCTAGACATGGACGAAGAAGACGGCATGCTTGACAAGCTTGAAAAGGGCGCGCGTAAGGTTGCAGGAAAGACGTTTGACAACTATGGAAAGGTTGCAGGCGCGATGAGCAAGGTTCCGGGAATGCCATCGGTCGCGAAAGGCGCATTGGCGGGTGCCAGCAAGTTCAACAAAGAGCTAGGAAAGATCGTCAAAGGAGACGATGAAGTCGATGAAGTTGCGCCTCCAGGCGGTGAAAAGGTCGTCAAGGCTCTGAAAAAACAAAAAGGCGTCGACAATCCGTTTGCTGTCGCATGGGCAATGAAAAACAAAGGCGAGATCTGATGAAAACGACGGTCGGTCACATTCGAAAACTTGTCAAAGAACACGTTGGTCGTTCGCGAGTTTCTCCGCAAGAGGTCTTGGCAACTTGGGAAGAACTTTATGTCAACTCGCTTCAAAACAGGCGATCAGGAGACATGCCGGGCATTGAACCGGGGAAAGTCTCTTTTGAAGAGCTAGTGAGTTGGCTTCAAGCCTCCAACACAGCCGTTGAAGACGTGTTGTCTAGGGTTGGTCTGATCATCGATAGGGATGGAAATGTTGTTGAACGTGGACTTAGCGTTCATCCTTCAGCGTGATTTCATCTTTCCCATTTTTTGTCTTTTGCTGGCATCCCACCTGCAGAAGAAAACTTGGGAACAAGGCTTTTTAACTTATTACTGACGTTGCTAAGTTCAATCGCCAAATTGTTGAGCTCAACAGTAAGATCTGACCGTACGTTAGAAGAACCAAAGTGAGCAACGATGTTCATAAGTTGTTCTACTTGTTTGACCAAGTGTCTAACAACTGTCATAACAGCAATTGCTGCATACCTGTTCGCTTTTCCTTGACTTTCCATCTTTATTCACCGCATCGTTGCTTAAGCAAGTACACGTGACCTTCGTGCAAGTCTGCAATGCCTTGAAGCATGTTCTCAATGCCATCAGTCAGCGTTCCTTGTTCACGCATCTGTGAAAGCATCGTTGTGATGCATTTCAAGAGGCTAATTTCTGCAGTCATTGACTTACGTGCCAACTCTTTAGGTTGTGGAATCGTGCTTGTAGGCTGGTGTTGTGACGCTAGCTTATGAAGTTGTGCGGTCTGCGTTGTGAGATCTACGTTTGCTGCAACGCCTAATCCGACTGCTTTTTCAGCGACGGCGTCGATCTCAGGCAGAACATCTTCGTACAAACGTTGAAACAACAGGTGATCGCCGTAAAATGGGTCGCCCTTCGCCGTCCAGTGATGCGTTTGGTGCAAGAGATACACGTACCTCAGTTGAACCAAGATCAACGACAGCTGCGAATACGGTATCGAACCGTACTGCATTGACATGTCATCGAGCATGATGCCGCTGCTGTGATCTGGCATTACTACGTTTGCTGGCATCATTTCGTCACCTCAAAATCGCGGAAAAGCTGATCTTCCCGGTTTGCGTAGGATTGTAAGACCAATCGAGTTTAAGTGGCTCTCCCTTTAGAGCCTGCTTTGCAGACCAGTGCGTACAGTACTCATCGAGAGCGCGTTCGCATGAAGAAGCATCGATACCTTCAGGCATCATGCCAACGACGGGAATCTCTACGTTCAATGAGCTTCCTTCTTCGAGGTTGTACTTTTTGACGCTGGCCGGGAGCATTGCGTGTTTCACTTGAAAGATCGAATTTGACCTTTCAACAAACTGTTCAGCCCCCAGTCCTTCGGACATCAATGATTCGATGACGTTTTGTTCTTCGATGACAGGCATTGCTGATTCTTGTAACTCTTCATGTTCGGCGCAAGAAGATAGCCACGCTAACGTTTCTTTCAACGCATCACGTTCAAGCGCCATCTCTTCTCGTTCTTCGATAAGATCTTTGATCGCCTTGAGAAGCTTAGCTTCATCGATATCAACGCCAGAGTATGCCTTAGTGCTACGCACAAAGCTCCTGGCTGCAAGTTCTTCCCATGAATTTTCCATGTTGCCGCCAAAGTCCTGGATCAGCTTGAACGCTTTGCTCTTGTACCATTGTTCGCTTAGCTCTGGCCCTGGTTGTTGTTTGCCAGCGGCACCGAGACGTTTATCGCCATGGATGTCAAATGGTTCTTTGACGGGTTTCGGTTGTGGAACACCAGACTCAGTCACAATTCGTTTTCTATAGATCGTTCTCAACTGATCGTCTGTCGGAAAGTTTTTCATCATTTCGCGCACAGTGTCAAGCTTTGCTCGTGAAGCAACGACTGCTCGAACGCTCGTTGAACGATCGTTGATCAGCTTGGACAAAAACTTTTGAGGAGCAACACGTGCAGCAAACCTACGAACTTGAGGATTTCCATGGTCAAGGTATTTTGTGACGACGTTTGGTTTGAAATCTAAACGTTCTATCTTTCCCGTCTGTTCCATGATGTCAATCATGTGATTTGCAGACTTTGCAAGCTCTTCGAGCTTGTCCTCTGTCAAAGCTGTGGGACCAAGAACACGCTTTAGTTCATCACGAAGGACATCCAAGCCCTTCTCTTCATTCATTGCCTTCTTCACAACACGTTCGAGTGCATCAAGCTTGAGTCGCATGCGGTCTCCTGAGACCTAAGTATGTGGCTCACGTCTATCGGGAAGGCTTGTGCGTGCCGGCGAGGCCCATCTTCTTCATCCAAGAGCTTATTGACCTCTTGATGTCATCTGGTACAAGAACGCTGCGCTTTTTTAGTGCTTCGTCTTCATCAAGTTCTTGATCGTACGTTTCATCAGGGTGAGAACCACCCCAACAGTCATCCTTGATCGCTTCGTTGATAATCGACTTCAGTTGTCTCAGTGTCAGCTTCACGAAGACTAAGTACAACGATCTCGTGATCGAGTCGCCTTCGAGCGCGTCTCAATCCCTTCTTCAACCCCCACTCTTTGGGATGACACGTGCAGTGATTGTGACGAGCAAGGGAACCTTGAGGATTCGCTTCTCGTTTTGCTTTTATAACGAAGTGTTTAGCACCCATCTCAGACGTTTCCCAAGAAGATATCCCAGTCAGGATGCGTGACGTTTGACTTCATCGCGTCCCAAAAGTGAAGCGACGTAGGAAGAGAAGGAGCTTTCATAAGCTTCATTCCCGCTTCATCTGGCGTCTTGTTCGCCTTGTGCCTGTTGCATGGTCTGCATGAAGTTACACAGTTCAACCAGGTTGTTGGACCTCCACGAGATGAAGGAAGAACGTGATCGATTGTGACAGCATCCCAAGAAAGGTGCTTCGTGCAATACTGACATTTCCAATTGTCACGGTTGAAAAGAACCTTTTTGCGAAAGCGTGGAGCCTTCCACCTCTTCTTCACTTGGTTCAGAAGACGAATTGTCGCCGGGACATCGTGTTCCACAGGCGCCGCCCCGAGCACAGGTCCAGCGGATGTGAATTGCTGTGACATCCATAGCGAAGGCTGTCCGTCTTCGCTTACATTGATGATTTCGGCGCGGCCCTTGTAAACAAGGACGATCGCCCTCTCATCAGAGATGAAATGCAGTGGACTCCAATCAGCGTTAAGAAGCAGTGCGCGTGTCATTTTGGGTT
>VFSW01010100.1_pt1 | contig 13420 bp, 15 predicted proteins | sample 5358111 | NCBI WGS metagenome assembly VFSW01 (sample SAMN11554181, study PRJNA540505) | mine drainage metagenome | isolation source: sediment from site ElyBrook_90M | place: USA: Ely Copper Mine, Vershire, VT | collected 2017 | reverse complement strand
CGAAGGTAAAAATTGACAATACCCCTCTGGACCAGTCACTTAATCAGAGTTTCCTAAAGCAGAACTATCAGGAAAAATAGTTGGCGTGTGAAAAAGGAACCAATAGCTCTCTCGCGCCCTTTATTCATTATGGAAAGTTTCATCATAACCCCAAAGACTCCGCATGAAGCCGAAAAGCTTCGGAGCTTTCTTGCAAACATCCACCTGCCTGCCAAAGTCCTTACGGACGAAGAAAAAGAAGACCTCGGAATGATGCTCTTAATGTCGGAGGTCGACATATCGGATACGGTATCGGAAAAAGAAATTCGTAAGATTCTCTCCGACTCATGAAGCTCGTTTTCACCAGTCGATTTTCGAAGGATCTGAAAACGATTCGAGACCGATCAGTGAAAGCCGACGTCTCCGCTCAACTTGACGCAATGCAAACGGCCTCGCGGCTTGAAGAAGCAGGCGACATCACAAAGATGAAAGGCTCAAAGAATGCCTTCCGCGCGAGGGTAGGCAACTATCGAATTGGGTTCTACCTGGACAACGATACCATTACGCTCGGTCGCTTCGCAGACCGGAAGGACATTTACAAGCTGTTCCCATAGCAGGTTCAACACTGTAACTAAACGCCACCCTCAATTCGTCGCGAGTGATGGCTTCGCGCGGGTATTCCTACTCCCGCTCCCCCAGCACCAGCACACACTCCCCCTTTACGTCCGCTGGGAACCGTTCCTCAATGGCGGCGCGGACTTCGGTGAGAGAGCCGCGCTCGAAGGTCTCGTGGAGTTTCGTGATTTCGCGGGCGAGCGCAGCGCGGCGCTCGGGGCCGCAGAGTACGATAAGCTCCTCCAGCAGCCGCTTGATGCGGTGCGGCGATTCGTAGATGACGACGGTGCGGTCTTCGTTCGCAAGGTGTTCCAGCCGTTTGCGGCGGCCTTTTTTTAGCGGGAGAAATCCTTCGAATGCAAAGCGCGTGGTATCCATGCCGCTTGCGGAAAGGGCGGCGATGGCCGCACACGCGCCTGGAATCGGGATGACCTCGATGCCCAGCGCGATCGCATCGCGCACGATGGCCCACGCCGGATCGGAAATCCCCGGCGTACCCGCATCGGTGACGACCGCTACGGAAGCGCCCGTGCGCAAATCCTCCGCCAATTCCGCGGCACGGGATTGCTCGTTATGTGAGTGATAACTCACGAGCCTTCTCGGACGAATGCCGTGGCGCTCGAAGAGGATCCGAGCATGGCGCGTATCCTCGCACGCAATAATATCCGCCTCCTGAAGCGTGCGGATGGCGCGAAGCGAGATATCTTCAAGATTGCCGATCGGCGTGGCGACGAGATATAGCACGTATTAATGACGAATTACAAATTTCAAACTACGAATTAAGAAATCTTTGATCAAGGAATCCCAGCCCTGGGCGGGGAGCTTACTTTGCTTCGTACCTCGCAACCACCTTTGGCTCCCTTCGGCCGTCACAGGTTCCTCACCCCTACGTCTGGGAGGACTTAATCGGAGATTCCTTACGAATTAAGAAGTAAGAATACGAAGGAAAAGCGAATAAGAAAATAAAAAATACGAATGAACCTAACTTCGATTTGTGAAATTATTCCTATTTTAAACTCTTCATTCCTAACTCTTAACTTTCTTATTTAACTCTTAACGTGTCATTGTTAATTCCTAACGGACTTGGCATGATTCTTTCACGCTGAACCATTGAACTTCAGCTAGAGAAGCGCTTTCGCCTACCCCGCACTCGATGATGGAATAGATATCCTTGGCATTCACCGTTCGCGTAACCGGTCCGGAGTTCACTTCGGAAGAGAATGGGCGAGCCTTTCTTCGCATAGAAGAATCGGCGCGGCAATACTCCGCGCATTCGCGGGAGCCGGTGTATCTCGTCCGCCAGCCGCTGGAAATTCCGGAGGATCATTTCGTTTTGGCGTGGCCACGCGGAATCGCCCTCGTCGGGATGTATCCCCATGGCGGCATCATTCGGGGCCGGGAGCATGGCGCCTGGGAATCGGAATTTCCCACTTCGCCATCCGCGCCGCGCCATATCACGATACGGCCGAGGCTGGAGCATCCCATTGCGACGTTCGCTAATCCCTACGCCACGCTGGAGCGCGCCCGCAAAGAACTCACCATACTCTTGCGCGGAGATTCCCTCGAGCACCCACCCCTCGGAACAAGCATCGCCACGGGGAATGCCACCAACGAGAGTCCAGCCAGAAACGCAACGCCAACGCCTTCGACGGACACCGATATTCCCATCGCGCTCATCGCATTATTCACCGGCCCGGTGGAGCAAATGCGGATTGCGCCGATTATGAATGCGCTGTTTTCTGCGATGACGATCGAAGATGCTGTTTCCCGTTCGATGGTTCACACGCCGAACCTCTTGCAAGTCTCGGATATACCGGGCGTCACCTACTCGAATGACGAAATCGAGCGCATCGCGAATCTGCTGGAACACTCCGCGAGCACACACGAACAGGAGCGAACACAACTGGTAGCAATGGAATCTGCTGCCACGGTTCCCAGCCCATCGCGCCCCTACGGCAAGCGATTTAGGCTTACGGCCACATGGCTCGTGCCAATTCTTATCGTTGTGGCACTCGTCGTATTTTTTGCGATTCGTTCCGCGCTCCTGCCCAGTCCACCGCCACCCGCCCCAGCGCCGGCGCCGATCATCCAGCGCCCGCCGAGCGAAATCGTGATCCAATTGCCGGTCGAAGCCGAGCTTTTTATTTCGAATTACGAGTTCCAGACCCGGCAGCAGTTGGACCGCGCCCTGACCTACGGCGAGGGCCAGCGGTTTTTGCCCGATACCGAGCAACTCGTCGTCATGGACAGCGCATCGCTGGCCAAAGGAGTATATGGATATTTCAAGGTCGAAAATTCCTGGCGCAAAGGGAAACTCCTGCAAACGTTGCAACCCATCGATACCATTACCGTCGTAAAATTTCTGGACGCGTTACCATAAAAGTATGAGGACTGAAGTATGAAGTATGAACTGCCGGTTCGCAGCCTCCTTGCCATCGCAGCATTGCTCCTTGTGGGAGGCTGCACCTATTACGTTCCAGCGAAACTCGCTGCCAGCCGCGTTGGCGATACGCTCAGCGTCGCCTTGGCCGGCCCGGGCGCGGCCCGATGGGAACCGCAAAAGGACAGCCTTGTCATCGAATGCGCCGGCTGCTCGGAAGAAGCGGCACGCGAAGTCGAACATTTCGAAGAACGAAACGAAGCGCAATTCGATGTCGCCAATTCGGAGCAGCTTACGCTCCTGCTCTATTCGATGGGACACGTCGATACGGAAACGATGACGGGAACCGTGCCCGAGACGGCAACCACGAAACCGCGGCTCCTGCGCCATCGTTACCGCCCCGCAGCTACGGAGAGTGCAGCGGCAGCCGAAGCAAAAGCTGCCGAGGCAAAGGCCGCAGAGGCAAAAGCTGCCGAGGCAAAGGCTGCCGAGGCAAAAGCCGCGGCGGAAAAAGCTCTCCAAAAGACCACGTTACTAAAAGTTACCGCTCCGGAGGGGGTCGCCATTTATAAAGATAAGACAAAACGGGAAGTGCTCAAGATATTGCCGCAGGGCAGTACGATTATTTTGCTCGCCCGCGAAGGAGATTTATATTCTGTATCGGTCAATGGGGAAGAAGGGTTTGTCGATGCCGAAGCCGTTCAAATTCAGGAATAATATGCGAACGCTAACCCGCGCGTCCCTCTCGATTGGAATTATTCTCTCCCTCGCGGGCTGCGGAATTTTGTTGCATCCGGGAATTGCGGCGGACCTTCTTTTCGGCACCGGTGCGCCACCCAAGAACCCGAACGAGTATCACATCGGCGCGCATGAGTGGGTGGGCGATTCCATTTCCGTCCGCGTTTTCCGAACGGCCGAGCCATCCGCCAACACGGCGTTGCCCAAAATAACGGGTGAATGCTTATCGTGTAATCTTGCACCTACGCCGGAGGAGCTTGCATTCAATTCGGAGGACCAGGCGATCATTTATTTTCCCGAAGCGCGCCAGCTTATCAGCGCCCGGATGGAACTAAAAGGCAGCGGCATCGACACCACCTTCATCCAGTTTCAGCGCCCACCCGCGGAAGCCCAAGCCTACTTCCATTTATCGCGGCCGCTCATGGGGCGCGTTCTCGTCGATCAACTTGCGCCGCTTTATCTCGATACCACCCAGGATTCGGTCGTCACATTTGCATCCAAAGCGGACGAACTGAATATCTATGGCGAGCGCTCCGCGTTTTATCTCGTCCATCATCCGAATTTCCGAAAGCCGCTGTATTTATTGAAATCGAACGCAATCCGGCTATATTAACATTGCCGTGTAGCGCAGGCTTACAGCCTGCGTCCGGGCTTCCAAGCCCGCTCGTGTATCGATCTCCCGCGCGCGGCGGGTGGGCTGGAAAGCCCACCCGCAGGCTCAAAAGCCTGCGCTACACAACGCGACGCGACAAACCCGTTATCGTTCCAGAATAAATTTCCGCTCGGCGCTCGCGCGCGCATTCGTAATTTGAAGCAGATAGCAGCCCGACGCATACCCCGTGAGATCGAACGTAACCCGATCGAAGTGATCCGCCGCGAGCGATTTCCGCCACAGGGTTGCGCCCGTCTCGGAGAGCAGCGTCACTTGCGCAGGCCCGGGAAATTCGCTGGCGTCAACGGTTATCGAGCGCGAAGCGGGATCGGGAGTGAGTTGGAAATCGGTCGTGGACGAAGCACGGTCAAACACAGAGAGCGGCACACTTGAAACAGGCAGATGCCAAAAGGCCGTCGCGAAGATAGTATCTCCACTTACAGGATCGACCACGGCAAGGGGGGCACTATCCGCCGCCGGTGTTGGAACGTAAATGATGCTCCAAGAGCGATTTACGTCAATCGTATCTGTTCTCAAGCCAATCTGAACCTTACTTGAGTCCGAGGGATCAATCCGTGACCATACCATCGAGGTATCAAGGAATTGACCATCCTTCATAAGCGCAAACTGCTGCACGTTACGAAGCAATTTTAGTTTTACAGGAACACCGTCTCTATTCCATGCAAGTGAAAAAATAGAGTGCCCCTTTATGGATGGATCGCTAACCGACTCGAAATAAGCAACCGTATCCGGCATTACCGGGGGATACATGGACGAGCTAATTCCGTATCCTTTTTTTAGGATTGCGCCGGCAAACATTCGCCCAACCGCCCAGCACGTAGGTACAGCGAAATGCAAATTGTCGCTCCGCAAAGGCCATCCGACGGCGGTTCCCACCAAGGTGGAGGGTGGCAAAACGCGCAAAGCTTCGCGAGCCTGAGACCAAAATGCATCCCACGTGCCTGGATTCGAGAATCCAGAAATTTGCAAATGGTAAATTGGAAAAGAATCTTGGAGATCGGATTGAAGCTCACCCATTAACTTTTGGAACGTGTCGCGGTAAACCTTGGGGTCTGGCAAATAGGACGAGCCATCGGATTCCCCTTGAATCCAGCATAGACATTCCAACTCTCCGCCAGCACTTTTGAACCGGCGCAACGCGTCACCATAGACCGAGCTATCTTCGGGATTCGTATCGTTTCGGACCCAGCGGCCGGCACCGATATCTACGTTAAGACCGGTGCCTCCACGCGCCACATTGACAATCCCAATTGGAAGGGAATCACCAATCTGCGCATAGAGCATGTTCGCCATAACGATCCACGGCCCGCCCGCCACGTGGTCGGTTGGCTCTCCGGCGTGCTGCCAGGCGGAATCGTCCGTGAGCATGCGGATATCGCCGATTGCTGGTTGCCACATTTCCCACGAATTTCCTTCCGCGTTCGATTGGCCGGCAATGCCGATGATATGGCCAGGAGTAAGCCCAGAGACTCTTCCCGAATCTGTTACCCCGGAGGAATCAGCGTACCAGTAGAGCGTAAAGTTATTCCTCGATCCAGGAATGCTAATAACCGTGTCAATAGAGTTCCCCGGAATAAAGCAAAGAGCGGAATTATACGCGGAATCCGAGACGATCTTGAATCGAAAATTTTGAACATTGGAAGGCATCGTTGCCAAAAGCCGAAACACAGCACGATTGAGCCGTACTTGTAAAATGGCGGCAGGAAGCGGAGAAATAATTCGCACCTGGGGTGACGCGCTGGAAGCAAAACAAATGAAAAACAATGCAAGCGATTTTTTCATACGAATTAATTAGTCGTCCGTGAGATTGAAGCCTTTTGCACATTAGTGGATAAAAAAAGCATTTACTGACTGCATAAGTTCAAATCGGGCTTTAGCCATTTATATCGCCAAAAGTCAATTTGGCGAAAACCTGCACGAGGCACTTGATGTTGAGGGGTAGAGATATTTCCATGAAACTTTTACCCCCTTCCCGTCACCTTACTAATGAGAGCGCGAAATAAACGGGATCACGTGATTTTGGAAGACGGTTCATTCTGGGAGCTGGTCGCTGCGGAGCGCCATGTAACATGGCGGCTCTGCCGTGCGCTCACGCGCTCCTACGAGGATGCGCAAGACCTTATGAGCGATACCATGCTGGCGGCATACCAAAGCTTTCCCGCGCTGCGGGATACGAAGGCGTTCCGGAAATTCCTGAGCACGATCGCCGTTCGCCTTCAGCGCCGCAAGCAATGGCGCGGGCGGCTGTTCGCCCCGCTCGCGGAAGCGGAAGACGTGGGGTATGATATCATGGCGGAATCGTCGCACGATTTGGAACTACTGGTTTCCGCCCTCGACCGGCTGCCACAACGCGAACGCGAGGCACTCGCGCTCTTCGAGCTTAGCGGCCTTTCGATCAGAGAGATCCAGGAGATTCAGGGCGGGACTGCCTCCGGCGTGAAATCGCGCATGAGCCGCGCGCGCATAAAATTGAAAGGTCTTTTGCTGGATGCGGATTTCGAGACTGGAACATACGGAGAGCAGGCTTCGCGCGAAGAGAGCGCACGCATGCTTCCCGCACCGGCATTCCGATTACAAGACGCATGAAATTACCTTTTTCCAACGCTTCGCCGGAACGTGGCGCTACCGATGAGCTTGGTCCGCTGCGCGAATTGCGTTCTCCGCTTTCCATGAGCGCGATCCGCGAGCGCGTGCTCGAGCGGGCCGCCGCTCCTGCGCTCGCTCCTGCGCTCTGGGGGCAGTTCAGGAATATTCTCGCGGAGTTTCTCGTGATTGGCGTGGCGGGTGCTGCATTGCTGAAAATTGCGGGGCCTGCGGTGCAGCAGGATCTGCCCCATGGAACGCATCCTTCGTATGCCACCGCTCGGATAAGCGAAGCGGCAACCAGAATCGGGGCCAATGGCATTGGTCCATTCGATGGAAAAAAAGGAGAACGGGAGAAAATTTCCATTTTTCGCTCTTCCACACCCGTGATAGCCAAGGATATTCCTGTTGCTTTGGTTAATGCCGTTGCTCCTTCTGCGGCACCCTTGATTTTTCATTCTTCAACAACCCTCAATCTTCATCCTTCCTCTTTCAAGATTCAGACTTCTTCCTTTAGCGTTCGTCCTTCATCCTTCAGTGTTGCGGCTTCCCCGGTATGGTTCGCTTCGGCTTCCAGCGGAGCGATATTCTCCCGGATTCGAATACTGGGCGAACGGGGCGAAATTGGGTTTCAGGACGGATGGAAAACCGTCGCTCTCTCCTATATGACGGCCGATGGCAGCCGCGATCTTCGGGATGAACTTATTCATCATCCTGGCATGACGGCGCCGTTGCTTTCGAAAGAGCACGATCAGGAAATTTCACTATTGATCGGCGCGACCGCTCAGGCGGGGCCGTTCGAGCTTCGCGCGATGGCCGGGCCGGCATACCTTTCTTCTTCCTCTGCTTATTTTTCTCCGCTCAGCGGCACAACTGGCGCTCCTGCTTCGTTTCAGGGCGCGCCGTCGGCGATGCTGGGCGCGGCGGCGGAAATTTCCGCGCTGTATGCGTTCAATAGCTCGATCGACGCGGGCATAGCCGAAACGGCGAATTACCGATCCGGCTCTCTCACAGATGGTCTTTTCGCATCTATCGAATATCGATTCGGCCCGCAATAGTGGCCGGAAAGAAGGGCACGTATGTTAAACAGAGGACTCTCCCAAATTGGACTTCGTATCCTCGACCGCGCGACGGACGCCTTTCCTCACGCCGCGCCGCGAATTTTCGAGCGCGCCTTCGTCGGGATTCTCGGTAGCCGCCCCGTTGCGTCTTTTGTCTTGCGAAAATATCGCAAGCAGTGGGACCGCATCGCGGCGGACTTAGAGCAGCCCTGCAAGATTTTACTCGTCGTCGATGTGAGCATTGGCGATACGGTGCTCGCCTCCGAATGTTTGCCGGCAATTCAGGCGGCATTTCCGAAAGCGGAAGTGCATTTCGTCTGCAATCGAACGGGCGGAGAACTTATCACGGGAATGCCGGGCGTTCACGTACATAATTTCATCCAGGGCGCCCGCGGGTTCCCAACCGAGGAGGATCTTCGAAGACTCGGTGAACTAATCTCGAAGGAATCGTTCACCGCTATTCTGAACTTAGGCCCATTTTTGGACGCGCGAAGCCTTCCCGAACCGAAGCGCGTGATGCAAATCTTCGTGCCGTTTGCGGCGTATATGCTCCGAGCATGGAAAGCGAATGGCCGCCGGCATATTTCGTATTATGCCCGCGCCTACGTCTATGACTTTTTGGGGCGGCGCGGAGAAATCTTCGAGAGGAAAGAATTTTCCGAACCGGCGATTCCGCTCAATACGAATACGGTCTATCTTTCGCGCGAGTCGATCGAAATGGCGAATGCGTTCCTGGCTTCGCACGATCTTCTGCCTGGCGGCGGGTTGGTTTTTTTGAATCCGGATGCGACTTCGCAATTCGGACAGATACCGTTCGACATTCAATCGCGCGTCCTTCGACATCTTGTGGAACTGGAAGAAGTGAATGCGGTGCTCCTCGGAAAGACTTATTCCTTCGAGGGCATGGAATCGCGGTTGATGGCCGAGCTTCCGGAGCAGCTCCAGCGAAAAGTGGTGATTGTCCCGCACGTGCCAATCGAAGTTTATACCGCACTTATCGACGCCTCCGATATGTTTATCTCGGGCGATACCGGCCCCCTGCACGTATCGGCTTGCCGTAAGCAGGGGCCAGCGGGCTACCCGATGCGAAATAACACGGCGATCCTCGCGATTTATGGCGCGACGGATTCCCGCATGTATGGCTATGATTCCGAGCAACCTCACCATGTACCGGCCAATCAGGACGCACCCTCGCGGTCGTTTTCCGCGCCCGCGCCGTGCCGGAACATATCTTGCATCAATAAATTTGGGAAATCGTGTAGCGAGGTGCGCTGCTTCCAGCACCTGCCGCTCGACGAAATTACCGAATACATTACATCATATTTTGAGCGGCGCGCCGATCCGGGCGCTGGTCAGTCTCCAATAACGATCACGCTCAAGCCTAAACGTGAGTACGCTTTTTAATACGGTTCTTTTCCTCGTATGCGTCTATTTTTTGGGCTTTCTTGCAGCGATACCAATCGGAGCTTCCCAGATCGAGGTCGCGCGCCGTTCGTTGAACGGGTACCTCGCCTCCGCGCTGATCGTCGTAGCCGGCTCGGTCTCTTCGGATTACATCTATGGCGCTATCGCGCTCTATGGCCTTGCGCCATTCCTTCAAATGGCGGAGGTTCAGGCTATCTTTTGGCTCGTGAACGCCGCGCTCATGCTGGTTTTCGGAATCGGGATTTTTCGCGAGAGCAAATACACGGGCAAACTCCTTACGCCTCGGGTTCCGAAAGAGGCAATCGAGGGCGTTCCGGTTACGGAGCACCCAGCGACAACCGCAGCGCGGCGCAAGCTTACAAGCACGCGGCTGGCCTATATCACCGGCTTTTCGCTGGCGTTTACCAATCCGATGATGATCGCCTGGTGGCTGCTGGCGGCGCGCTTTTTGAAGGACCTGGGCGTCACGGGAGAATTGACCAGTGTCTCGAAGGCATTTTTTCTATTGGCGGGAGGACTGGGTATCGCGTCCTACCTCACGCTTTTTGCGATCGTGATTCACCGGCGGCACAAATCTTTCTCACCCAGGAACGCGCGCCGCGTAACGCGCGGATTTGGCGTTGCGATGATACTCTTCGCACTTTATTTTGTGGTACGCTCGATTATGATGTTTAAAAACCCCACGGCCTCTGGCGGCTTGCTGGGATAAGGCAATGATTAAATCCCGAAGAGAATTTCTTACCGGACTCACGAAAGTCGCGGGCGGGGCAATGCTTGGCTATGCCGCGCTGCCGCTCCTTCAGGCATGTTCACCCACCTCCGTGCCGATGCTTCCGGAACAGACGACAACGCCCATCGGCTCCGATGGCAGCATCTCCGTCGATGTGTCGGCGCTTTCGCAATCCAGCCCGGCTTTCCAGGTGCCGAGCGTACTCGGCGCGGATGGCTTCGGCGTGATGGTCACGCTCCTCTCCGATGGCGTGGTGAATGCGTTTTCCATGAAGTGTACACACCAAAGCTGCCAGGTTGATAGCCAGCTCGCGCATTCCGATATCCATTGTAGCTGCCACGGCTCGCTGTTCGCGCTCGATGGATCGGTTATTCAGGGGCCGGCGCCGCAACGCCTGGGACCCGCTCAGACCAACGGCACTTTCGGCTATCCCGTCACCTACAATGCAGCCACGCACATTGCGAAGATTCAAATTATTACGAAATGAAGGATAATCGGCTATCGAGTTTCGGGTATCGCAATGTCATTTGCGTCCTGGCAATCGCTTACGTCTTTTGCCTAACGTTTTTTGCCGCGAAGTGCGAGGCCATTCCTCGGTTTTCGCTGCTTACGGGAACCCGATGTTCCGCCTGCCATTTCGATCCACAAGGGAGTGGGCTGCGCACGGAACTCGGATGGGAAATGATGAACCAGACCGGGCTCTTCCAATGGGGCGGGCCGGATACCTCTGCAATCTCGCCGACGAATATGCTCTTTAACGGCATGGTCGTTCCTGGCGGAGATGCCCGATTTCAGCTTGTGCGGCTTTCAACGACCGGCCAGGAATTACTCATTCCTATGCAGCTCACCACGTCGCTCGGCTTCATCCCGACTCCCACGGTCACGATGTTTACGAATATCAACTGGGCGAGCGTCTATGTTCGCAGCCAGCCGACTTTTTCGAGCAGCCTCTATCCCGGCGAAACCGATTACGACGCGACGCTTATGTATCAGCCAGGCGTAACGCTTCCCTCGATTCGCGTAGGCATGATCGAGCCGAGCATCAGTATCCGGCAGGACGACCACACGCTCTTCGCCCACCAGGAAGCGGCCATTCAGGGCATCGCACTTATTCCGCCCTATTACAACGAGGTTGGCGCGGAACTTACGTATGAAGGAATGAAGTGGCTTACGGTGAACGCCGGTATTTTTAATGCGAAGAATCTCGCGCAGATCGATCCCTCGGTCGGCACGATCACTTCGAGTCTCGATTTCAGCCATCCGACCCTTTCGGCGCGCGTCGTGCTCTGGCCGCAATTGCTCGATCAGGGGCTGAACGGCGAGCTTGGCGGCTCGATCCTCGTCAACGGCTCCTTCCGAATGCTCAATGGTTTCGCCGGAATTGGACTGGCCGATAAAGCAACGCTTTTTTTCGAGGGACTATATAATAAGGACGCGGCGGACCGGATCGTTCGCAACTGGAGCGTGATCGGAAGTTTGGAACTAACTTCGTGGCTCGCCGCAGAATGGCGCTACGATTGGGGCATGACGGAAGTCTATCCCGGCCAGGCGCTCGGATATGCCTCCGCATTCCTCGCGGGCCTCGAGTTCTTCCCATTCCCCTATATCGAGATTCGGCCCGAATATCGCGTCTTCGATAAAAATCCTTTCTACGGCACCGGAACCCATACGGGACAATGGACGGGGCAAATACATGTATTTTATTGAAGAATCTCTGAGTACGTCATTTTTTTCGTCATTGCGAGGAGAACAAAGCGACCGAAGGGAGCTTTGTTCGACAAAGCAATCTCCCAGCTATCATGAGCGATAAGACCTTCGCGGTTTACATACTCAGCAATCAATTCGATACCGTGCTTTACACCGGAGTGACAAACAACATCCTACGACGCGTCGCGGAACACAAAGAGCATACGGTTCCCGGATTTACGAGCCAATACCGTGTCGATAAGCTTGTCTATTACGAATATTTTGGTGAAGCGGCCTTAGCAATTGCACGAGAAAAACAGATCAAAGCAGGCTCACGCAAGAAAAAAGAGGAATTGATTCACTCGATGAATCCGAAATGGAACGATCTTTACAAGGCGCTTCAGGAATAATCGCTGGGAGATTGCTTCGTCGGAATCACTCCGCTTCGCTGCGTGATTCCTCCTCGCAATGACAGGTAAATTTTTTAAGAATGGCCACCATGAGACCTCGGAAACCCGTAATCAAAGCTCGCAGCCGGATAGCTGCGCTCGTTTTTTCTTATTGTGTATTTCAGATTTCTTTTCTCCTCGCCGGCTGCCAATACACCGTCGACGGCAACCCCGATATCGACCTGACCGAGGTTCACCTTTCGCCGGTCACGGCGGCGGTTTCGAGCGGCGGGCATCTTGTGCTTTCCGCGACCGTCCTTGGATTTTCTCGTACCGGAACCGTAACGTGGTCCCTGGAAGGAACGGATTCCGGCTCGATCGTCGCCAATGGCCTGACGGCGGTTTATACCGCGCCCCAATCGTTCGGGCAAACCATCAACATTCGAATTACTTCGGACGAGGACGCGAATCGCTCCGTGATCTGCAAGGTCATTATCGTTCCCGTGCTGGATACCGCGTTTACAATAAATCCACCGTCGGCCACGCTGCTGACGAATTCCTCGCTGCAGTTTTCCGTCGATTCTGTCTCCCAGCGGCCCGCCGTTACGTGGCAGGTCACGAGCGGGCCGGGCACGATTAATAGTTCCGGTCTTTACACGCCGCCCGCCACGCCCGATTCCGATGGCGAGCAAGTGACCGTGCGCGCAACTTCGAACGAGAATAATTCCGTCTTTTCGGAATCGACGATCATCCTGCGCAACGCAAACGATTCGCTCCTCTGCTTCACGCGCGATATTCTGCCAACGCTCTCGGCAAGCTGCGGCGCGAGCAACTGCCACGATGCCGGAGGCCGCGGCGGGTTAAATGCGATGACGTACGCAGGCACCGTAAACGGGGAAAACATAAAGCGAGGCAACGCGCGCGGAAGCCGGCTCTTTCAGGCAATTATCCAGTTCGACGCGAACACCCGGATGCCACCGCCCCCGCAGCCCGCGATGACCCAAGCGCAAGTCCTCAAGATCGGCCAGTGGATCAACGAAGGCGCGAGCGATTGCCAGTAGCGGCGTGGTAAAAAAGAAGCTACCGAACTAATATAATAGGTATGATGTCGCGATGCCCCTGTCCAATAACCGCTGCAAAATAGCGGCCAGAATTGCAAAG
>VFSW01010099.1_pt1 | contig 13420 bp, 8 predicted proteins | sample 5358111 | NCBI WGS metagenome assembly VFSW01 (sample SAMN11554181, study PRJNA540505) | mine drainage metagenome | isolation source: sediment from site ElyBrook_90M | place: USA: Ely Copper Mine, Vershire, VT | collected 2017 | reverse complement strand
GCGGGGGGGGGGGCGGGGCCGGGAAAAAATCCGGGTCGGGTGAGGCGAGGACGGCGCGGATCGAGGCCGACCGGGTGACGTGGAACCAGACGGGGAGCCAGAGGAGCCCGCAGAGAGAACTTCCGGCGAAAGCGAGACGCCAGCCAAAGTTGTGCTGGAGAGCGACGGCGAGGGAGGGCGCGAGCATGGCGCCGATGGAACTGCCGGTGAAGAGAACCCCCAGTCCACGCGCGCGGTTGGCTGGGGAGAGCACCCGGTGGACGACCTGTGCAGCACCGGGGAACGATGGCGCTTCCGCGATACCCAGGCACACGCGGAGAAGAAACAGCGCAGCAAATCCAGGGACAACGGTATGCAGCGCTGCGACCACCGACCAGGCGAGAACCGCGCGCGAGAGTCCACGACGCGCGCCGATGACGTCGATCCACCGACCGGCCCAGGGGGCGGCGACGAGATACGCCATTGAAAACGCTGAAGACAGCAGTCCGTAACCCCGATCGCCGATGTGCAGGGCAGCGGTCACGGTGGGCGCGAGGACCGAAAGGGTCTGGCGGTCGATGCAGCTCACGGCCATCGTGAGGGTGGCGGCGACAACGATGACCCAGGACGAACAGCGCGAGAGGGGTGGGGCAGGCACGGGGCGAAGTCTACGACGGGACGGGTTCCCGATCTGGAATACCTCTTGGCAGGCTTCGCTGCGGGGGCGCGGAACTCCGCCGCGGGGGAGGGCAGGGTCCACCGCAACCCACGCGAGTACGTTACCGACTCGTGCTTTCTGCCTGGAGGGGCTTCGTCGGAGATCAGGGAGATGCGACGTCCGGGGGTACCTTATGCCGCGGGATGGACGACAAGACCCCCAAAGCGGTACTCACAGGGGGCGGCACCGACGGCTGGTACAGACGAGGGAGAATCGAAGGGTCATGAGCGACCGGCTGGAGCAGACGATCGAGAATCTCAAGACGCAGTTGATGATCCGGCCCAACGACCCGGTGAAACGTAACTTTCTTGGCAATGCCTTCCGGAACATCGGGAGGCTTGAGGAGGCCGTGTCGTCCCACCGGCGATCGATCGCGCTCGATCCGAATTACGCCGATGCGCACTACAACCTCGGGTTGGACTACGTCGTGCTGGACGACTGGGCGGCCGCGGGCGCTTGCCTCCGCGAAGCCGTGCGCATCAAGAAGGACTACGCCGACGCGCACTACAAGCTCGGACAGGTGGAATTTCGCCTCGGACACTACGCCGAGTCCGTCGCCGCGTACCGCCAGGCGCTCTTGTTGAAGCCCGAGAACTTCGCGGCGCTCAACGAACTCGGCATGGCGCACCTCCATGCGGGCCAGTTTGCCGAGTCCATTGCCTACCTCCTCAAGGCCGATGCGCAGCGTCCCGCGGATCCGGACATCCTCCGCGCGCTAGGGACCGCGTACCACGGCGCAAATCGTCTGCCCGACGCGCTCAAGACCTATGAGTCCTTGTTTCGGTGCACCACGGCGACGGCCGACGATCAAGAGCACTACGGGGACGCCCTCCTTGCTGCGGATCGTCGGGATGCGGCCCTTGGTGCATACCGGGCGGCCGTCGGCCTCGACCCGACGCGGGTGTCTGCTTGGCGCTGTGTCGGCAGGCTTTTCACCGCGGCGGGACGCCATGCCGAGGCCGTGGACGCCTGGCGCGAAGCGACGACACGCGCGCCCGACAACGACGAAGCGCACGTGGGCCTTGCCATGGGACTGCAAGCACTGGGACGGCACGGAGAAGCGGTCACGGCGTTTCGAGACGCGATCCGGTTGCGACCGACGGATCCGCTTCTGCGGGTCGGCCTCGGGGTATCGTGCTCGGCCGTGGGGTCCATGCAGGAATCTGTCGAGTCGCTGGAATCCGCGGTGGCCATCGACAAGGATTGTGCACCCGCGTACGACCGTCTTGGCGTGGTGTACAATGACCTCGGGCGCGTGCGCGAGGCCGCGGACGCCATCCGCCAGGCCATCCGCCTCAAGCCAATGGAGGCTGAATACCGGTTTACCCTCGGCCAGCACGAACTGGCGTTGGGCAACCTTGGCGCGGCCGAAGACGCCTTCAAGCAGGCGACGCGCCTCAAGGATGACTACGTCGATGCACAGCAGCAACTCGGACTGGTGTCCGTGGAGCTCAAGCGTCCAGACGCCGCTATCGAGGCCTTTAAGAAGGTCAATGTGCTGCAGCCGGACCTAGTCGACGGGCACTATCATCTCGCGCTGACCTACGCGGGTCTTTCTCGCTTTGTTGAAGCCGTTGAGTCGTACCAGCGCTGCGTGCGGCTTCAGCCCGATCACTTTGAAGCAAACTTTCAGCTCGGTGTAGCTTACGCGGCCATGGGTCGGCATGGTGACGCGACCGAAGCGTTTCGACGCGGGTTGGTCTTGCGCCCCGATGATGCTGAGTGCCTTCGGAGACTGGGCGAAGCGAGTTCGGCGCTCGACCGTCCTCTGGATGCCATTGACGCACTCGAACGCGCGGTGCGGGCGCGGCCCGAGGCGCCGCAGTCGTATTTGGATCTCGGACGCGCGTACCACACGCAGGGTCGTCACGACGATGCCGTGCGGGTGCTCCAGCAAGCCATCCGGTTGCGGCCGAACGACGGCAAGCTCCAAGCTGCCGTCGGGCAGGTCTTTCTTGATACCGAACAATGGCAAAGCGCAGTGGATGCTTTTGAGCAGGCGGCGTGGATTTCTCCGGACGATGTAGACGCCCTGCGCAACCTTGGAATTGCATTTGAGCGTCTGGATCGCAACGACGAGGCGCTCGAAGCGCTGCGCAAAGCACAAGCCCGCAAGCCCGACGACCCCGAGACCTTGTACCATATGGGCCTCGCGTCAGAACGTCTCGGGCGAGCAGCCGAAGCCCTGGGGTATCTCCGTGACGCCGTGCGCATTCGTCCCGAGCACGCCGACGCGCAGCACCATCTTGGGATCGCCTACGAAAAGATCAACAGCCTCCGCGAGGCTGCCGAGGCTCACCGTCAGGCAACCTTGCTCCGTACGGACTTTGCAGACGCCTACGCGGCCCTTGGCGCGGTGTACCGTCGGCTTGATAGCCTGCAAGACGCCTCGCAGGCATATCGGCAGGTGGTGCGGTTACGGCCCGAGGATCCCGACGGGTATCTCAATCTTGGACTGGTGTGCCGGGATCTGGGTCGACAGCCGGAGGCGATTGAAAGGTTTCGTCAGGCCCAGAGGCTGCGGCCTGATGACGCAAGGGTGTACGCCGAACTGGGGGTGTTGTACGCCCGCACGGGCAAGGCGCAAGAAGCCGTCGATGCGCTCGCGCAAGCCATTCGCATGGACCCGCGGAACGTCACGGCCTACCGAACCCTCGGGGAGACGTACTTCACTGCGGCACTCTTTCAAGAAGCTGCGGATGTCTTTCAGCGTGCGCTGAGGATTGATCCCAAGGACGCCGGGGCACTCCGCGGGCTGGGCGCAACGAACGTCTCTCTCTCCCGGTACGATGACGCCATTCCGTTGCTCGAAGATGCAATTCGCTTGGAGCCATCGAACCCGGAGGCCTACCGGCAGCTTGGTCTCGCGTGCCAGCACATGGACCGCGTACAAGACGCCGTGACTGCTTTGGAACGCGCGGTGAAGCTCCTTCCGAGCGAAGCCCCGCTGCGTCTCGCGTTGGGCATCTCTCTCCGTGACCTGGGTCGGTACGAAGACGCCGCAGGGGCGTTTCGGGCGGCGATCGAGGTCGACAGGGACTACGCCGAGGCTTGGGAAGCACTGGGTAGAATCTACGCGGAGTCGGGCCACCATCCCGCGGCCATCGAGGCGTTTGAAGGCGCGACGCGCATCAAGACAGACTACGTCGATGCGCTGTACGGTCTCGGGAATTCTCTCGGAGAACTAGGCCGGTGGGAGGACGCTGCGGAGGCGCTTCGGGCTGCCGTGCGCAGTCGTCCCGACCACGCGGACGCATGGACGCGCCTCGCGACGGCGTACGGACAGCTTGAGCGCGCACAGGAGGCCGTGGATACATGGAAGCGGGTGGTCAAGCTCCGCCCCAGCGATCCCGAGGCGCATCACCAGCTTGGGCGTATGTTGGATGCGGTGGGACAGCACGACGCGGCGGCGGATGCGCTGCGGCTGGCGGTGAAGTACAAGCCTGACCATGGCCTCGCGTGGTACGCGCTGGGTCTCGCCCTTCGGGCCCTCGGGCAACGCGACGAGGCGCTCGAAGCCATGGAAAAAGCCGTCGAACTGTCTCCTCGCGACCCGGTGCTCCGTTCAGGCATGGGTTTCGTGTACGCCGAAGCGGGAAAGGTTCCCGAGGCGGTGGAGGCGTACCAGCAGGCGACGAAGCTTCGGCCGGACGACCTGGACGCGCACCTGCAACTTGCCCGACTCCTAGACAAGCTTGGCCGAAGCGAAGAGGCCGTACGGTCGTACCGACGCGTGCTTCAGTCCCAGCCCGACCTGGCTGAAGCGCACCGAGGATTGGGCGGGGCATACAAATCTCTTCGGCGGTACAAAGAAGCCATCGAGCCGTTGCGGCGAGCGCTGCGAGCATCGGGCAACGACCCGGCGATACGGTTCGACCTTGGGGAGTGCTACCACCATACCGGCAACTGGGAAGCTGCGAACGAGGAATACCGCGCGCTCAAGAACGTCAACCGCGCGCTTGCAGACAAGTTGTTTGACCTCATCAACGTGTGACCGTGCCGGAACCTCGACGCGAAGTCATGCGTACACTGGAGGCGATGACGAGTGCGGTCGTGTGGACCTTGACGTCTTGCGGAGGGGCGCACACGCCTGCGGCTGAAGCGCCCACCACGCCACCGCAAGTGCGGACCGAGCCCGTCGTGTTGGAAGCGCCCCAACGAGGTGGATGCGGCGCAATGGGTGGAATGACCGTCGAGGGACAGTTGGGTTCCCTGGCGCCATCGGGGGTTTCGCGGGTACTGCGCGCCGCGACGGACGACCTTGCGGGGTGCTACCGCAGGCGGGTGGCGACGCTGCCATTTCTAGCAGGGCGAATCGACCTCAAGATCCGGGTGGGCACCGACGGTGCAGTGCGATGGGCGCTGCCAACGGTGAGTTCGTTAGGTGACCGGGAGACCGAGCGTTGCATGATGGACCGTGCGCGGACGCTACGTTTTGATCCGCCCTGCGGGGGAGAAGCCGAAGTGACCTTTCCGATGGAGCTTGCGGCCGGAGAGGACGCCCGACCAGCCACGGAGTGGGCTTCCGCACGGATGGAAACCACGGTACGCCAGCACCGAACAGCCCTCGCACGATGCCGTGGAAGTGTCACAAGCGCGATCACGCTGACGGTGTACGCAGGGATGGACGGTAGAGTCGTGAGCGCCGGCGCAAGCGTCCCGGACGACGGCGCCCTCCCTTCTGTGGATTGCATCCTTCACGAGGTAACCACCTGGCGCTTGCCGCTTCCGGGATCATGGTACGCACGGGCGACGGTACAGATTCCATGAGGATCGGTAATGGATTTTGAACTGAACGAGACGCAGTCCCTCGTGAGCGGCACGGCGCGGGCTTTTGCCGATCGCGTGCTGCTCCCCAACGCGGCACGGTGGGAGCGTGCCGAGTGCATTGATCGCGAAGCGCTGCGCGAGATGGCTTCGCTGGGACTGATGGCCGTGAACGTTCCGGCGCGACTCGGCGGCTCCGAAGCGGGCGCAGTGGCCTACGCCGTTGCGATGATGGAAATCGCAAGAGGGTGTGCGTCGACGTCGGTGACCATGGCCGTGACGAACATGGTGGGCGAGGTGATCACCCGATTTGGCACCGAGGCACAACGGGAGAAGTACGTCCCGCGGCTGGCCGGTGGAACGTACGCTGCGGGTGCCTTTGCCTTGAGTGAGTCCGAAGCGGGGAGTGATCCAGGTTCGATGCGCACGACGGCGACGCGCGAAGGTGGGACGTGGGTGATCCGCGGGGCAAAGCAATGGATCTCGTCAGGCCCCATCGCGGGCGTCTTTGTTGTCTGGGCGCGCACGGGCGGGGCTGGGACAAAAGGCCTGTCGTGCTTTCTGGTCGACGGTGAAACGCCGGGCCTTGTGATCGGTCGGCATGAAGACAAGATGGGCCAGCGGGCCTCGGCGACGGTTCCATTGATCTTTGACGACTGTGCGGTGCCTGCCGACGCGCTCCTGGGAGAACTCCATCGGGGCTTTGGCATTGCGATGATGGCATTGGACGGCGGGCGGATCGGGATTGGTGCGCAGTCCGTGGGGATTGCCACCGCGGCGCTTGAAGAAGCCACGAGGTACGCGCAAGACCGCCAACAGTTTGGGAGACCGATCGCGGACTATCAAGCGATCCAGTGGATGCTGGCCGACGCGCGCACGGAGACGGACGCCGCTCGGTGGATGGTCCTTCGGGCAGCGTGGCTCAAAGAACGCGGAGTCGCGTACTCGCGCGAGGCGGCGATGGCCAAACTGTACGCGTCGGAGTCAGCCTGGCGGACATGCAACCGCGCGGTACAGGTGCATGGAGGCTATGGGTACACCCGAGAGTTTGCGCCAGAGAGACACTTGCGGGATGTCCGGGTCACGCAGATTTACGAGGGGACGAGCGAGATCCAGCGGACCGTGATTGCCCGGCATGTCCTTGGGTAGGAATCTCGCTACCGGACGCACCAGAGGCGGACGGCGTCGTAGAGGGTTTCGGTGCCCCATGCGAGGCCGTCAATCGGGATGCGTTCGTCGTGACCGTGGTAGAGTTGACCGAAAGAGACACCGTGTGCGGGGTCGAAGCGCACGGGGGTAAAGCCGAAGTACTGCGCCCCAAGCTTGGTAAAGGCCTTGGCGTCCGTAAAGCCCGGAATGATGTAGGGCACGGGGATCCCCACGGGGTCGTGGGAACGGACCATTCGAGCGAGGTGGTGAAACATTGGGTGATTGCCGTCCGAGACCACGGGCTCGGAAGACTGAGAGACTTCAAGTTCGACGTCAGCGCCGAGGCGATCGCGAACCTCGGCGAGAAAGGACGCCGTCGAACGTCCGGGCAGCGTACGACCGTCGATTTCGACTTCGGCCTCGCCGGGGATCACATTGATCTTGGACCCCGCACGGAGGATCGTCGGGGAGGCGGTGTTGGATACCAACGCGGTGAACTGTCGGCGCTGCACCGGATCGCGGATGGCGTGCTTGAGGAGCAGCGGTCCGAGGGTGGGGTCAGAAAGGCGTGGAAGGAGAAGCGCAAGCGGGCGAGGGAGGTGGTCTGCCAGCGCATGGAGAAACGCCGTCGTTGGGTCACAAGGGTGGATCGGCAAAGGGGCGTCGGCGAGACGGGCAACGGCGCGTGCAAGTTCGGCGACGGCGCTGTTTTCGATGGGCATGGAACCGTGCCCAGGCTCGCCACGAAAGCGGGCTTTGAGCCAAACGAGCCCTTTTTCCGCAACCTGGATGGGATAGAACACTCGGCCAAAGAGGTGCAGCGAGAAGCCTCCGACTTCGCCAAGCGCGCACTCCGCGCGAATGAGGTCAGGGTGATGGTCCACCAGCCAGTGGGCCCCGTAGACGCTCCCGGCTTCTTCGTCCGCCACGCCAGCAAAGATCACATCGCGGGCGAGAGAAATCTTCTCACGCGCTAGGCGTTCGATCACAGCAACGGACATCGCGGCCATGTTTTTCATGTCCACGGCGCCGCGGCCCCAAAGGTAGCCGTCGTGAGCCTCGCCGGCAAACGGTGGGTGGCGCCAGCGAGACGGTTCCGCAGGCACGACATCGAGGTGCGCATTGAGCAACAGCGGTGGCTTCGTACCGTCGCCACGTAGCCTCGCGACGACGTTTCCCCGACCCGGAAGGCTTTCGAGTACGGTGGGCTCGACGTGGGCGTCGGCGAGAACGCCAGCGAGAAGTTCGGCCGCGGGAAGCTCGCGCCCCGGAGGGTTGGTGGTGTCGATCCGCAACAGTGCCGTCAACAGTTCAAGTGCACGGTTGCCGAGTTCGCTCGCCATGACTCTGGACGTTTACACCGAATTGTCCGTACCGTGGCAGTCAACATCACTCAAACGGCACTCGAAGGTCATGACCATCGCCCTTCACGTCAATGTCGACCACGTCGCGACGCTCCGTCAGGCTCGGGGCACGCGGTATCCTGATCCCGTTGAAACCGCCCTCGCGGCCGAGCGAGCAGGTGCCGACGGGATTACGGTTCACCTTCGCGAAGACAAAAGGCACATCCAGCCACGTGACGTGCGGTTGCTCCGCGAGGTCACCCGCGGAACCTTCAACTTGGAGATGGCGGCGACGGCGTCCATGCTCGCGTTCGCTCTTGAAGTACAGCCCGACCACGTCACCCTAGTCCCAGAGCGTCGCGAAGAGCGCACGACCGAAGGTGGTTTGAATGTGGCTGAGATGCGAGAGAGCCTCGAAGCCGTGGTGGACACCCTGCGAGTGCATGGAATCGTGGTGTCGTTGTTCATCATTCCCGAACCTTCGCAGGTGGCAGCGGCCGCGGCGCTGGGGGCAAGCCAGGTGGAGTTTCATACCGGGGAATACGCCAACGCGACGGACGCACGGACGTTGGCCGTGACCCTCGCGGCCCTTGAGCAAAGCGCTGCGCTCGCACACGATGCAGGACTGATCGTCGCTGCGGGTCATGGACTCACGGTGTCAAACGTTGGCGCAGTGGCTAGCGTTGCACACGTCGTAGAGTTGAACATCGGCCACGCGATCATCGCAGACGCGCTGATGCTTGGAATTGACGGTGCGGTTAAAGCAATGCGAAGCGCCATGGATCGGGGACGAACGAGGCGATGAACGGCATCGCAAGTGCACCCGGCGAGGCCTTGCTTTCTCGTGTGCAAGTACGGGCGGTGGACCAGGCCCTGATCAACGCTGGGATTCCGGGTATCGTCTTGATGGAAAACGCTGGAAGGGGTGCAGCGGAACTCGTCGCGACACGCGTGCGTTCGATCGGTGCGCGGCATGTGGCCGTGCTCGTGGGGCCGGGTGGCAATGGCGGCGACGGGTACGTGGTTGCGCGGCACCTGAAAGTTCTCGTCCCCAACGTTTCCATCGGGGTCGTCGCGTGCAGCGATCCAGCCCGCGTCCGCGGTGATGCTGCCGTGATGCGAGACGCATGGCGTGCGGTGGGCGGTACGATTGCGGTCGCAAGCGCCGATGCGACCACGTTTGGTCAACTCATGACCGAGGCTGATTTTCTAATCGACGGCCTCTTTGGCACCGGGCTTGATCGGCCGCTGACGGACACAGCGCTGGCCCTCGTGTGCGCAGCCAACGCAACGCGACGGCGGTACACCGTCGCGTTGGACGTTCCGTCAGGATTGAACGCGGACACAGGCGGGGCGCTGGGCTCGGAGGATACCGTGTTGCGAGCAGACGAGACTTTTACCTTTGCCGTGAGCAAGCCGGGCCTACATACCGGTTACGGCCTCCGACTCGCGGGAAAAGTCACCGTCGTAGGACTGGGCGCCCCGATTCCACCGGAGCTTTTGGCGCCGCGAACATGGCTGCACAAGCACCAGGCCGCAACTCGCCGCGCCGTCGATAGCCACAAGGGCACGGCAGGACATGTCCTGGTCATCGGTGGAAGCCGCGGCAAAGTGGGTGCCGCACTTCTCGCCGCCCGTGGAGCCCATCGCGCTGGGGCGGGACGTGTCACGATCGCCTCACGTGCGGCCATGAGCATGGATCGCCGCGTCGTAGAAACCATGACCGCCCGGCTACCCAATGAAGCAAGAGCCGCATGTCTTGTGGTCGCGGCGTTGCTCCAGACCGCCAACGCGACAGTAATTGGTCCTGGCCTGGGTACAGACACATGGGCGGCGTCCATTTTCGAGACTGTCATCTCATCGAGCCACGCGCCCCTCATCATTGACGCCGACGCATTGCACGTTGTGCGTGCGCTGGGAGCTGCTCTAGGCGATCGTCGCGGAAACTGGCCTGTCGTGTTGACGCCACACCCCCTTGAGATGTCCGCCGTGATGGGAACCAATGGCGACATTGCAGGAATCCAGAGCGATCGATTGAGCGCGGCAAGATATGTGGCGAGTTATTATGGCGCGATTGTCGTCTTGAAAGGGGCTGGATCAGTGATCGCGGACCCTGATGGACGCGCATGGATCATGCCGCATGCGAACCCAACGTTGGCCGTGGCGGGAAGCGGCGACGTCCTTGCGGGCGTCATTGCGGCGGGACTCGCGGAGAATGAACGGCAAGCGCCGGACCATGGCCGATGGATCGCCGCCGTGAGGAATGCCGTTGACGCGCATGGACGCGCCGGCGATCGACTCGAGCGAGATCGATCTGCGCAGCGTGGCGTCCTGGCCAGCGAGATTGCCGACGCGGTCTCGGCGGCGCTCGAAGAGCGCTAGACCGAACGGCGGAAGCGGCGCGGCCCGGGGGGCTGTGCGAGCGAGCAGGAGAGCGACGCCCGGGGGGTCATGGAGCCCCTCCCTCCACAGGATCTTAGACCCGCATAAGATTGATTCTGTATACTCGGCAAGCGCACAGGCGGGAGGGGGTGGCATCAAGGACTGGCCGATGCGGCCAACCCGTCGTGGACGAACCAACCCATGGCCGTGCGCCGCTGTACGCGCCCGCGGACCCGGGGCGCGTCGAGGCGATTTCTCAGCGCGTGACCAGGCCGTAGGCGTACAGCACGCCGGCGTTGGTCGAGAACAGGAGTCTTTGGCCCGTCACAAGCGCGGACGCACTCTCACCGTCCCGGAGGAGCCCTTCCATGGGTTCTCCGTCGGACGCCCGGACAATCCACAGCGCCTGGTCGCCTGTGGGCACAAATAAGAACGGACCGGCAAAGCTCAGTTCTTCAAGGGCCCGGCTGCCGAGATCGCGGTCCCAGATCACCCGGCCGTCCGTCGGATCCAGTTTGAGAAGACCAAGAGTCGCTGAACAGCCGTAGAGATACCGCCCATCGGTATCGATGGACGAAATGTTCACCAAGCCCTCTTCGCGCCAACGCACCCCCCCACCCTCGGGGTTCAGTGCGTAGAGCCCGGCACTGTACGACGCCGCGTACAGCGTGCCGTCCAGCATCACGGGGGTTGTGTCGACATCAATGGCGCGGTGCCCCTCGTTGGCGCCTTCGTGCTGTTCATTGTCCGCCGACGTGTCTCGTTCCCACGTAGGCGTCCCGTCTGCCGCGTCGATGGCAACAATGTTCCCATCGGAGAAGCCGGTGACAATATGATTGCCAAGATGGAGTAGCCCGGCATGGCCACTGACCGTGATTCCGCCAGGCGGTTGTCGTCGGTACCGCCAACGGAGGGCACCATCCGCTTGCTGCACGGCAAACACCGTATCATCCGAGTTGACGAAATACACCGATCCGCCGAACAGTATCGGTGGACGGATGACTTCAGCGACCGTGCCGACCCGCCACCGTTGGTGCCCTGTTCGTGCGTCGATGGCGTACAGCGCTCCGTCATCCGACCCGAAGTACACCGTGTCGTTCGCCACCACGGGCGTTCCCTCGACGGCGCCAAGCGTCTGGAATCGCCACAACTCAGCACTGTCCGTCCCTCGAATGGCGTACAGGCCATGGTCAAAGCTTCCTGCATAGATCACATCCCGTCGTGCGTCGTATGCAGGCGTGCCGCGAAACCTCGGTCGACTATCCAGATCGTCCGCTGCTGTGAGCGCATGCCGCCACCGCAACACCGCGACACTCCGCGGATACCACCCTTCGTCCTCCGTCGGACGCATCGCGCCCCGCGTACCCACGCAACCAAGGGACAAACCGAGGATCAAGACAATGTACGGCGTTCGCACGGTGCGATCAGCGGCCCTCCACGGGCCTGGCGCTCAGTGTCCTGGCGCCTGCTTGGACTGCGCCTGGCGCATGATCCGCTGGAGAATCTCGGGTGGAATACCCTGGGCGCCCCCCCGACCAAAGCTTCCACCGTGATCTTCGCCAGGTCCGCGGTCGTGCGCGATGACCGCCGGATCGAGTGGGTCGATGTCTCGCAGCAACGCCATGGACTCGTCCCGAAGCCCGGACGACGCCGCCGCGGTCGGATCGCCCGCCGCGATCCGTCCAAGCCGGTCGATCAGCCCATGCAAGATTTCTTTCGCGTGGGCGGCGTCTCCACGACGGTTCATCAGCCGGGCTTCGTCGTACTGCGCCGCGTCCCGGTAAGCACCGTCGTCGACCGTTTGCAGTTCCCGGTACTTGGCCATCGCCCCGTCCAGGTCACCGGTCGACTCCAGTGTAAACGCCAAGCCCTCGATCGCTCGCGATTCCAATCCCGCGAGATCTCTCCCCTGAATGCTTCGGTACACCTGCCGGGCTTCGTCGTATCGCCCAAGCTGGTACAACGCACTGGCTTCTCCCAGGCGTGCAATCGGTGCTACCAAGCTCTGTGGATACCGTTGTTCCACCTGCCGGAGCTTTTCCATTCCCGCCCGGGCCCGTTCGTCCATTGTACGAAACCGTGGGCCGCGGCGGGGTGGCATCGTGTCCGGGTCCGGTGTGTCGTCGGCATGGATCGGCGCGTGAAGTACATCCAACGCCGCCGCGTAAGCGTCGTATGCCCGAGCTTCGCGATGCGCAACATGGGACGCCCACCCGAAGACCCCGCCAAACACCAGGCCCACGGACAGTACCCCCCCCACGATGGCCGTTCGCCGTGCGTTGAGTCCGTTGCCAATCCGCCGTACCCAGTCCGGTACGCCTTCTTCGTCCCCGGTCCCGCGGGACATCGTCCGGGGTGGAACCCTCGGGCGTCGGACGCCCTCGCCCTTCGTCGCCGTCACCGGCTGTCCACCCGGTTCGACCCCCACGATCACCGTGTCGCCCGACGCCGTCGCGGTCGTACTCCCACGCCGGGCCTGCTTGGCAGCCGCCCGCCGTTCGGCCCTGTTTCTCGCAACGGGTCCCTGCTCCGGGGCCTCACGGGGAATCTCCCGTTCGTCCCCTTCCGCAGCGTCTTCGTCCTAGCCCGCGGCATCTTGGCCGAGGCTCTCGTCTCTCGACACCTGCAGCGCTCCCTCGGTGGCCGCCTATGCGAAGACGGCGGCGGATCGTACACGCAGAACCTACCGAGTCAACGGGTCCCGTGCGTCCCGACCGTCGAAAGCTACCTCAGGCATCTCTCTGCCCGTCACGCAACGTCACCCCGGCGCGCGCACGCACCGAGTACACCCGCGCCGCGGTGACGTATGCTCGCAAGGCCATGACGTCCGATGACATCCGCACGTTGCGCAAAGAGCTCGGGATCACCCAGCGCCAACTCGCCGAAGCCCTCAAAGTTCACGTCGAACTCGTGCGGGAATGGGAGCGCGATGAACAATTCCCGACCCGGTCTCATGTCCGGGCGATGGAAGCCCTGCGCTTGAGTCCCGGGGGGCGGGGGGGCGCGGCGCCGTCGTTGTCGCCGGGTGGTCTGGTCGGCGGCCGGAGGGGCGCCGGGCGCGTGGGCGGGGGGGGCGCCGGGG
>VFSW01010098.1_pt1 | contig 13421 bp, 7 predicted proteins | sample 5358111 | NCBI WGS metagenome assembly VFSW01 (sample SAMN11554181, study PRJNA540505) | mine drainage metagenome | isolation source: sediment from site ElyBrook_90M | place: USA: Ely Copper Mine, Vershire, VT | collected 2017 | reverse complement strand
CAAACCGGCCGAGGCCATGAGGCCGTTTGACCGTTCGCGTGATGGTTGTGTTCTCGGAGAAGGGGCGGCGTTTTTTGTCCTTGAGGAATTATCCCATGCCCTTGGCCGGCGCGCTCATATTTACGCGGAGGTGATCGGGCATGGCCGGAGTTGTGAAGCGTATCACGCCACGGACCCGCATCCGGAGGGGATTGGCTACGTCAAGGCGCTCGAAAAGGCGATCCGCAGCGCCCGCATTCACCCAAGCGAGGTGGACTACATCAACGCCCACGGCTCCGCCACGCCGCTCAACGATCCCATTGAAACCAAGGCGATCAAAACGGTGTTCCGCGAACACGCCAAACGCCTCGCCATCAGCGCCACCAAGCCGGTGACAGGCCATCTGATGGGAGCGTCGGGGGCAATCGAGACGATGGTTTGCGCGCTGGCGCTATTCCATCAGGAGATTCCGCCCACCATCAACTTGACCGATCCCGATCCCGCCTGCGATTTGGATTATGTCAGTGGAGATGCGCGTTCTTATCCCCTGCGCATTGGCGTGAATTTGAATGCCGGCTTTGGGGGGCGCTACGCCTGCCTCGTGCTTAGAAAATTCTAGCGGCGATGACCACCCTCGAAATCATCCAGATGACGGCGCTGGCGGCGACCAGCTTCAACGTCGTGCTGACGGTGCTCGTCCTGTTCAGGGATTTTCGGTCCAACCTGCACCGGGTTTACCTCGGCTGGGGCATCTCGGTGACGCTTTGGAATTTGGGTGTCTATCATTTGAGCCCCCACATCAGCGAGGAGGAGGCGAACCGATGGGCAAAGGTGTTGCAATTGGGCGTGATCTTCATGCCGGTGACGCTGTTTCATCTTTGTTTAATCATCGCGCAGGCGCCCCGGCAATCGGTGAAATGGGGAATGAGGCTTTTGTATTTGGTTCATTCGGGCTTCGCTGTGGCCCTTTTCACAAACCACTTCATTGCCGGAGTCCGCTGGCTCGAGGTGGGTTGGTGGTCCAGAAGCGGAACGGGCTTTAACATCTTCAGTTATGTCTATGTTTTTGAGACGGCGGGGCTGGTGACGCTGCTCTATCGCAAACAAAAATCGGTGCCGCCCATTCAACGCACGCGGCTTCGGGCGCTGCTCCTCGCCATCGCTGGCCTGTGGATTTTTGGGACTAACGACTTAATGCCGATTCTCGGCCGCGACACGTATCCGTTCACCCACATTAAATTCTTTCCGCTAGGCAGTTTGGCCGCGGTTTTCTACGTGGTCATCATCGCTTACAGCGTGCTGCAGCACCGCCTGCTGGACATCCACCTGACCCTGAGCCGGTTCGCGGCCCAGACCGTCCGGATGCTGTTTATGATGCTCATGGCATTCGTTTTGTTGCTGCTGGTCACATGCATCGCGCCGGAAAAATCATTCACGCCTTTTTCCTTTGGCGCGGATATGGTGGTGCTGATGGTCAGCGCGCTGGTGGCTTCGGTATTTTTCCCGCAGTTCTTTGGCAAGGGCAGCGACAAATTGGAGCGGCAGATTCTGGGCGACCGCTTCGAATACCACACACAGGTGCAAAACCTCATCCAGATGATGCGCACGTTTCCCGAACCGCAATACCTGATGCAGGAATTGCAGGACCTGCTGGCTGGCACGATGAAAATGCGGAGCTACCAAATCATTCTTCTTGACGAAACCACCCGCGGCTTCAAGCTCTTCCATTGCCATCCGGCCGGCATGGCTTCCAGCCTGCCGGAATTGCAGGTGGATTCGCCGCTCATCCGATACTTTCAGCGCACGCGCGCCAAATGGCTCTCCTGCAATCCCGTCTATGAAACCGACCAGGAATCCCAGTTGCAGCGGGAGGCGCGACTGCAGGCAAAACCATTCGAGCCGGAATTTTGCTTTCCATTCATGATGAGCGACGACCTGATCGGCTTCATGATGCTCGGACGCAAGGCCAGCGGCGAGCTTTTCACCCTTTACGATTTGCAATTATTGACAGAATTGTCCGCCGGACTCGGACTGGTGCTGAACCAAATCCGCCTGCGCCAGCAATTGCAAGTGGTGCATGAGCAGGATTTGCTGGGCCGCATGTCGCGCGGGCTGGCCCATGATTTGAATAATCTGCTGACGCCCGTCCAAACGCTCCTGCAGCTTTGCCGCGATTCGCACATCAACCAGGAAACCATCGACGAGCTGCTGCCGATGGGCCTGCGGAATTTGGAGACGGTTCGCTCCTACGTCAACGAAGCGCTGTTCTTTTCCCGCTCGGCCAAATTGCAGGGGCATCCCGGAATGCTCGACCAGATGGCGCGCGAATCCATCACGCTGGTTGAGCCGCAAGCGCAATCCAAGGGCGTCTTGGTCAGCTATGAAGGGCCGTCCGACATCGAAATTGAAATGGATTCGGTGCTCATCAAGCGGCTCGTTTGCAATCTGCTTTCAAACTCCATCGACGCCTCGCCCGCGGGCGCGCAAGTGGAATTGCGGCTGACGCTGCTGCCCAAAACCGAGGTGCTGCGCGAATGGTATCGCTTGCGGGTGATCGATCATGGCGAAGGCATCAGCGCCGAGAATTTGCAGCGCGTTTTCACTCCCTATTTCACGACCAAGAACACCGGAGATGGAAAACGAGGATTTGGACTTGGCCTGGCCATAGCGCACAAGATTGTCCATCTCCATGGGGGAAATTTGAGCATCACCAGCAAGGAAAAAGAGGGCACGACCGTCCAGATCGATTTGCCCAGCCGGTTAAACCAAGGCGCGGGCGCGGCGGTTGGCGCTGGCGCTCAGCGTTACCACGCGGTCCTGGCATGAGAACACTGCTCGTCATCGGTCCCAACACAGGTCTCGGGGCGGCGGTGCGGGTGGCGCTTGACTCGACCCGCTACCGGGTCATCGAGCAGGAGGATATTTCCGAGGAAACGCTCCAACTGACAGGCGGCTCGTCGTTCGACGTTTGTCTATTTGACGCTGACCTGACCAACGTCGAGCCCATCCGCAAAGTGGAGCAATTGCGCCAATGGCTTCCAAATTGCCCGATCATTCTCTACGCGGCGCAATCGCACTGGACGTGGGAGGAAGACGCTTATCTTCTCGGCGTTCGCCATATTCTGACAAAACCGGTGCGCGGCCGCTTGCTTCACGCGCTGCTGGATCGATTATGGGAGGCCCCGGCAGCGGAGGAAGCGGCATTGATGCCGATGCCGATCCCGCGCCCGCGCCAGGAGGAACAGCGCCCGGTGGATGCGGCGGCGGCCCCGGTGCGAATGCTGGAGTTATTGCGCGACGCCTCCACCATTCTTTGCCACAGCCTCAGCGCGGAACCGCTGTTGAAGGAATTTCTCCTCGTGCTGCGCGAGATTCTCAGCCTCAACCGCGCCGCGATTTTCCTGCGCGCGCCGCTGCACGCGGGCGAGGCCGATCTTGTGCTGGGCAATTCCCAGCGGCTCACTTCGGCCTGCGCGCTGGGGCTGGCGCAGGGAATTCTCGAGCACTTTGAACTGTCGCTCGGGGCGGGCATCGGCGCTTTTGCCTTCCGCTCCGGCCGCGTCCTGCGCCGCGACAGCGCGGAAGCGGAGCGCGATCCGCGCATCGCCCGCGAATTCGACGCGCTCGGCGTGCGGGTGGCCATTCCGATTCTCGCCCGCGGCACGCTCATCGGAATCGCGATGCTTGACGAACGCATCACCGGCGAGCCGATGAGCAATGACGAGCTGGCTCTCATTTTCCATCTGCTTGAGCAACTGGGCCTCGCCATCAAGAATATCTGGTGGCATGAGCAGGTCACCGCCCGGCACGAAATGATGTTTGACATCCTTCACCACATCCGCGCGGGCTGCATTGTGGTGGGGCCGGAGCTGAACATTCTCCACGCCAACGAGACGGCCAAAGACTTTTTCCTCCGCCCGAATCGAACCTCGAACACCTTCGATTTCAGCGACCTTCCGCAAATCATCGGGGGCAAGGTTTTCACCGTCTTAAAAACGGGCCAGCCCGTCATTGATTACAAGTATCATTCGGCGACGTCGCTCGGGCAGCGTTTTCAGATTTCCATCACGCCGTTCCACAAGAAAAACTCGCCCGCGCCCACCGCCGCGCTGGTCGTGGTGGAGGACTGCAGCTCGAACGACCGCTTGCGCCAGTTGGAAATTGAAACGGCCAATCTGCGCCTGGTCCAACAGATGGCCGACCGGCTCGCGCACGAAATCGGCAATGCGGTTGTGCCCATTTCCACGCACCAGCAGCTTCTGCGGGACCGCATCAGCGACCCGGAATTTCAAATTTCATTGGGGTTCGCGATGGAGGAGGGCGTCAAGCGCGTCAGCCGCCTGGTGGATCAAATGCGCTTTCTTGCCTGCGACCGGATGGGTAAGATGGAGAATGTGCCGGTCAAACAAATCATCGAAGACGCCTTTCGCGAGGCGCGCGCGCATCACCCGTCGAACACGGTGATTCTGCAATACGAAGGCGCCGGCGAGCCTTTGAACGTCAACTGCGACCGGCAGGGATTGCAGCATGCCTTCGCCGAAGTCGTACTCAACGCGCTTCAAGCCAGTGATGCCTCGTGCCAGGTTCAGGTTCGCGCGCGCACTGAAACCGATTCCGCCGGATTGCGCTGGGCCGAGGTTGAGGTGCAGGACAGCGGCTCAGGCTTTACCCCGGAAGCAGCCGCGAAGGCGACCGAGCCATTCTTTACCACGCGAAAAGTCGGGCTGGGATTGGGATTGGCCGTGACAAGCAAAATTATCCAAATCCACGCCGGCAAAATGGAAATTCCGCCGCCGAAGGCCAATTCGCCCGGAATCGTTCGGATTTCACTGCCGCTCGATCAGGCTGATCCCGCGGATCCGGCCAAGGTTCCCGCCCACTGATTTTCAAAACACGGGTGTGAGACAAATCGAGAAGTGGCCACAGATTGACACAGATCAACACAGATTTGGGAAAGGGATTCGTGTTCCGAGCGTTTGGGAGTGGCGTCAGCATTGACCGCGTCATGCTCGACCCATTAAATCTTATCTGTGTTGATCTGTGTCCATCTGTGGCTTCCCCTTCCCCTTTGAATTTAGTGGTTTTGCGCGCCTCGTTGCCGGGACGCAATGCAAATTCAGATGCGTTTGCGATTGAGGCTTGTGGCATAGCCTCGTTGCTGCTTATGCTGGTTTAGGCGGCGGCATCCTCGAAAAAGAGCTGCGATATGTGCAACAAATTAAACATCGGCCTGGCCTTGGTCGGGCCCGAATCTGGACGAGGGCTAATCGAAAACCTGTTGAAAATGAAGAATAATATCGCCTTCCGAAGCGAAGCATCATCGTCCGGCGACGGGTTTCACTTCGTCTTTTCATCCTGTCCATCCTGTTCATCCTGTCTCAAGTTCTTTCTGTTCGGCTCTTTCGTCTGCATGGTTACGGCTAAGCCCGCATGACAAAACCCGCACGCCACCCGAAATTGGATTTCGCTTCGATCAAGCCGGGCGGCGCTGACGTCTGGGCGCGGCGCGATTTTCTCAAGGCCACCGGAGCCGCCGTCACCGCGCTCGCTTTTCAGCCGTGGCGCGTGATGGCTGGGCCGTTTACTCGCAAGGATTTTGACCAGCTCGTTCCCGCCGACAAAAAGCTCTCGCCCGAATGGGTGAAATCGCTTTTCGCCCGCGGCGAGCCGGAGGTGATTCGGCGCAATTTAAAATTAGTCGGGATGCCGGTCGGCGGCATTGGCGCGGGCCAGCTTTATCTCGGCGGCGATGGGCGGCTGTGGCATTGGGACATTTTCAACCAGATCATCGGGTCGGGCGCGGAACATTACGCCAAGCCGATGACGGCCGCGGCGCCGCTGGCCCAAAAATTCTCGCTGCGCATCGGCGACAAAACTCACGCGCTCGACAGCGCTGGATTTTCTGACATTCGCTTTCGCGGCGAGTATCCGATTGGCATCGTTGAATATGCCGATCCTACTGTGCCGCTCGCGGTGAGGCTGGAGGCGTTTTCACCGTTTATTCCGTTGAACACGGACGACTCAAGCCTTCCCGCCCCGGTGATGCAATTCACGGTTCGAAATTCGACGAATAACACCGTGGAGGCGATTTTGTCCGGGGATTTGGAGAACGGTGTTTGCCTGCAACATCGCTGGCTGGATGGGCTGCTGCGCACTCGGGTTGCTCATGATTCGGGATTGACGATGATGCTTTGCTCCGCCGAGCCGGCGCCGGCGGATCCGTCGGGCAAACCGGACATTGTTTTTGAGGATTGGAACAAGGACACCTACGACGGTTGGACGGTAGAAGGCGCCGCGTTTGGGAATGGCCCTGTCAAAAAGAAGGATATTCCCAGCTACCAGGGCGACGTCGGTGGGGATACCGAGCGCGTCGCCAATTCGCACGCTTCCGCCCCCGCTGATACTGTCGAAACGCGCGATAACGCGCTGGGCAAATTGGCGAGCCGGGACTTCGTCATCGACCGAAGGTTCGTCCGTTTCTGGATCGGCGGCGGACATGCGCGGCCAAATTCGCAATTGGGGATCGCGCTTGTCATTGACGGAAAACCCGTTCAAAAAGCGTCCGGACGTGACAGCAACGAAATGTCGCTGCAGCATTTCGACCTCCGTCCTCTCGCAGGGAAAACCGCCCATTTTGAAATTATAGATGACGCCACCGGCGGCTGGGGGCACACGGGCGTCGGCAAAATTACTTTCAGCGACCACGCTCCCCAATCCGGCCCGATGCCTGAGCTGCCGGATTTCGGAACGATGGCGCTCTCTCTGCTCGGCGCGCCAGCCGACGACAGCAGCGCAGACGCAACAGCACCCTTCGAGAGAGGATTGTCCGGTTCACTTGGCCGCAAGCTCATTCTCGCGCCGGGAACCTCGGCGGTCGTGACATTTCTCGTCACATGGCATTTTCCAAATTTGTCCCTGCCCGGGCCGCTCAAGAAGGCGGGCCAGTATTATGGCACGAAATTCTCCTCGGCGGAGGCGGTGGCCAAATATGTCGCATCGAATTTCACCCGGCTGGCGAGCCAGACGAAATTGTGGCGCGACACCTGGTACGACTCCACGCTGCCCTACTGGTTTCTTGATCGCACGTTTCAAAACACGTCGATTCTGGCGACGTCAACAACGCATCGATTGGCCAATGGCCGCTATTACGGCTGGGAGGGAGTGGGCTGCTGCGATGGCACTTGCGGCCACGTTTATCACTACGCGCACGCGGCGGCGCGATTGTTTCCCGATCTTGAGCGCGGCACACGCGAGCGCATCGATTTCGGCGCCTCGATTCAGAGTGATGGCGCCATTTTCTTCCGTGGCGAATTCAATGATTTCCCAGCCGTCGATGGCCAATCCGGCACGATCCTTCGCGCGCTGCGCGAGCATCAAATGTCGGCCGACTCGCAATTTCTTCAGCGCACATGGCCGAAAATAAAATTGGCCACGCAATGGCTGATCGCCAAGGACGCCAACAACGACGGCATCATCGAAAGCAACCAGCACAATACGCTTGATACGGATTGGTTTGGGCCAGTGGCGTGGCTCAGCGGTTTGTATCTGGCCGCGCTTGAGGGCGCTGCGGCGATGGCGGACGAAATCGGCGACTCCGCGTTTGCCGCGCAATGCCGAAGCATCCTGGCCGTTGGACGTAAAAATATCGTCACCCGTTTGTATAACGGAGAATATTTTATCAATCTCGTCGATCCAAAACATTTGGACGCCATCAATTCCGGCACTGGCTGCGAAATCGACCAGGTCTTCGGGCAAAGCTGGGCCTTTCAAGTGGGATTGCCGCGGGTGTTTCCGAAAAACGAAACGGTTTCCGCGCTCAAGTCGGTTTGGCGCTGCAATTTTACGCCGGACGCGGGGCACTATCGCGACACCTACAAGTCAGGCCGCTGGTACGCGATGGCTGGCGAGGCCGGTTTGCTGATGTGTACATTTCCGCAGAGCGACTGGGATTACGCGCAGGCCAAAGGAAAAGGGCAGACGGAATGGGCCGCAGGCTATTTCAACGAATGCATGAACGGCTTCGAGTATCAAGCGGCCGGCCACATGATTTGGGAGGGGTTGACGCTCGAAGGACTGGCCGTGACGCGCGCCGTCCACGACCGCTACAACGCCTCGCGCAGAAATCCGTGGAACGAAATCGAGTGCGGCGATCACTATGCGCGGAGCATGGCCAGTTACGGAGTGTATCTTGCCGCGTGCGGATTTGAATATCACGGGCCAAAGCAGCACATCGGTTTCGCGCCGCGCCTCACGCCGGAGAATTTCAAGTGCGCCTTCACCAGCGCCGAAGGGTGGGGAACTTTTTCCCAATCCGTTGAAAAGTCAGCGTGCGAAGCGGAAATCGCAATGCGGTGGGGAACGTTGAAAACCAAAACCATCGCGCTCTCGCTTCCGAAAAAAGTGAAGGGTCATCTCGAAGTTGCCTTGCTGGAACCATTGCGCCACGTCCGCATGCGGCGCGACGGCGAAAGAGTCGTTATCGAATTCGATAAGGCAGTGGAGGTCGCCGCTGGGCAATCGTTAAGAATTCAAATCGGCCACCCGAAAAAAACGATATGAGATCAACTGGCAGGGCCATTGTTGAATCTTTTGTGGCGGCCATCAACAAGCGTGACCCGGCCGCTATCGCGAGCTTGATGACAGAAGATCACACGTTCATCGATGCATCGGGAGCGCCGCATGTGGGGCGCGACACGATGAGCGAGGGATGGAAGGGTTATTTTGCGATGTTCTCGGATTACGAAATTCAGATTGAGCGCGTGCTGGCGGACAAATCGGTGGTAGCCGTTTTCGGCTACGCCGCCGGCACCTACAACGGCAAACGCGGATTGGTCGCTGACAACCGAATCGCCATGCCCGCCGCCTGGCGCGCTTTGATTGAAAACGGAAAAGTGAAACTGTGGCAGGTCTACGCCGATTGGACGGATGGGTGGAAAATCATTGAGAAGGACAAGGCGTCGAGTTGAGTAGTCGCTAAATTTGCGTTGCGCGCGCAGCGGACGGCGCGTGAGGCAAAAATCTCCTGGCGGATTTTTCATTAACACCCCGCTTCAGCGGGGTGGTCCAAGGCTGAGGAAGGAGAAACCGTTTTAACGGTTTCGGGCCTTGGTTTGCGGCGCCGTCTAAATGTGTTCTGGCGGAGCGTTACGGATTGAATCGGCGCGATGACAAAACCGTTAAAACGGTTTTGTGGCTCCGGCTGCACCCTCACCCCGCTGAAGCGGGGTGTTAATGAAAGCCTGAATCAGCACCCCACATCCCGCATCACGCGCAAAATATTTTCTCCCGCCACTTTCTTCAAATCGGCATCGCTGTAACCGCGCTTTTGCAATTCTTCCAGCAGCGCGGGGAAGCATGAAACATCCTCCAATCCCAGCGGCGGCGGATTTTTGAACCCGTCGAAATCCGAGCCGATCCCGACGTGATTAATTCCCATTGCGTTGCGAAGGTGGTCGATGTGATCCGCAACGTCTCTTAACGTCGGTCGCGGAAACTGCGGCTGCTTTGCGTGCCATTCGGCGAGCGCGGCGGATTGACGCGCGGTGTCGCCGGGATAAAGTTTCGCCAGGCGCGATTCCTCCGCGCCCATCGCTTCACCGGCGAGGTGCGCTGCTTCAGTCACATACTCTGGCAGAAAGACCGCCATCACGATCCCGCCGCTCGCTGCGATTCCTTTGAGCAACTCATCCGGCACGTTGCGCGGATGGTTGCAAATCGCGCGCGCTCCCGAGTGCGAGCAAATCACCGGCGACGCGCTCGCGCGCAAGGCGGCCGCGACGGTTTCATCGGATGTGTGCGAGAGATCGACCATCATGCCGAGGCGGTTCATCTCCTTCACCACTTGCTCGCCGAACGCGGTCAAGCCGTGATGGGCCGGGTTGTCGGTGCTGGCGTCCGCCCATTCGTTATTCTTGACGTGCGTCAGCGTCCTGTAGCGCGCGCCCAAGGCATGGCAAATCCGCAGCGCCGCCAGCGACGCGCCGATGCCGTGCCCGCCCTCCATTCCGATGAGCGACGCCAATTTCCCTTTCGCGTGAATCTTCAGCACGTCGTCAGCGGATAGCGCGAGTTCCGTTTCATCGGAATAGCGCGCAACGAATTGACGAATGCAATCCATCTGCTCCATCAACACCGCCACCGCTGGCGGCCCTGACAAGGTGAACGGAACATACGCCGCCCAAAATTGCGCGCCGACGCCGCCAAGTTTCAGACGCCTCAAATCCGTAGCCAGCGGCGGCGTGAATCGCGTGGTGTCCGCCGCCCAATCCATCGCGTCGAATCCCTCTTTGGAAAGTTTGCGAAATTGGTAGGGCAGATCGTTGTGGCCATCGACCAGCGGCACCGATTTGAGAATGTCGCTGATGGCGCTCATTCTTCAGCAGAACCAATTTTGGCCAGCACGCTCAAATCTTCCAGCGTCGTGACGTCACCTTTGATTTCACCACCCGCGGCCACTTGTTTAAGCAAACGGCGCATGATTTTGCCGGAGCGAGTTTTCGGCAGGGCTTCCGCGAAACGAATGTCATCCGGCTTGGCCACCGGGCCAATTTCCTTCGCAACGTGCTGGCGCAATTCATCGCGAATTCCGGAAGTCGCGATGATGCCTGTCTTAAGCGTAACAAACGCCACGAGCGCCTGGCCTTTCAAATCGTCGAGGCGGCCCACTACTGCGGCTTCGGCGACGGATGGATGGCTGACCAGCGCGCTCTCCACTTCCGCCGTGCCGATGCGATGGCCCGCGACGTTCAACACATCGTCAATGCGGCCCACGATCCAAAAATATCCGTCCTCGTCCTGGCGGCAGCCGTCGCCTGTGAAGTAACAGCCTTTGACTTCGCTCCAATACGTCTCGACAAATCGTTTGGGGTCGCCCCAAATGCCGCGCAACATTCCCGGCCACGGTTTGCGAATGACAAGTTTGCCGCCCGAATTTTTCGGCACTGCTTTTCCTTCATTATCCACCACTTCCGGCAGAATGCCGAAAAAGGGAAGCGTGGCGGTGCCCGGTTTTGTGGGAGTCGCGCCTGGCAGCGGAGTAATCATGATGCCGCCCGTCTCGGTCTGCCACCATGTGTCAACAATAGGACAACGCTTGCCGCCGATGATTTCGTAAAACCACATCCACGCTTCCGGGTTGATCGGCTCTCCCACCGTTCCCATCAGGCGCAGCGAAGAAAGATCGTGTTTGTCCGGCCATTGGCGGCCCCATTTCATGAACGCGCGGATCGCCGTGGGCGCGGTATACATAATGGTCACGCCGCATTTCGCGACAATGCGCCAGAAGCGATCGGGTTCGGGATGATTTGGCGCGCCTTCATACATCACCGTCGTCGCGCCATTGGCCAGCGGGCCATAGCCCACATAGCTGTGGCCAGTCACCCAGCCGATGTCCGCTGTGCACCAGTAAACATCCTCGGGATGCAGATCGAAGACGTATTTGCTCGTCATCTTCGCGTGCAGAAGATACCCGGCGGTGGTGTGGAGAATGCCCTTGGGCTTGCCGGTCGAGCCGCTGGTGTAAAGAATAAAAAGCGGCGCCTCGCTGTCCATCTTTTCGGCGGGGCAATTGGCATCGACGTATTGCAATTCGCGATGCCACCAGACATCGCGCCCCTCCTCGATGTAAATTTCCTGATTGGTGCGGCGCAGGACGACGACTTTTTCAATCGTCTTCGCCAGCAAATTTCCAGCGGCATCGCGCAGTGTGAGCGCTTCATCCACGCTCTTTTTCAATGGCACAATGCTGCCCCGGCGAAAACCGCCGTCCGCCGTAATCACCATTTTGGCTTGCGAATCAGAAATGCGGTCCGCCACCGATTGCGCGCTGAATCCGCCAAATACCACCGAATGCACCGCGCCGATGCGCGTGCAAGCCAGCATGGCGATGGCGGCTTCGGGCACCATCGGCAAGTAAATCAGGACGCGGTCGCCTTTCTTGATGCCGTTTCGTTTCAGGACGTTGGCGAAAAGGCAGACTTCGCGGTGAAGCTGCTTGAACGTGTAAGTGCGCTCTTCGCCGGGCGTGCCGGGTCCGGCAGGCTCGCCTTCCCAAATAATGGCCGCCTTGTTTGCCATCGGCGTGTTGAGATGCCGATCTAGGCAGTTGCAACTGACGTTCAACTTGCCGCCGACAAACCATTTCGCGTTGGGCAACTTCCATTGCAGCACTTTGCTCCACGGCTTGAACCAGACCAATTCCTCCTTGGCCAGCCGCGCCCAAAACGTCTCCGGCTTGTCGATGGATTCGCGGTAAAGTTTTTTATATTGGGCCATCGATTTGATCCACGCCTTCTTGGAGAACTCCGCCTTGGGCGGGAACACACGTTTTTCGTGCAGCACGGAAGTGATATTGGCGGACGGCGCGGGCGTAGTGGTGGCCATAGTGTTTGTCGTATTTCTGCCGAGATACTAATGATTGCGCGAGGGCCGTCAATGCCGCACCAAAATGAACCCAATGTTGGATTCAATTACGGAATCACTTTCTTTACGTCCACCACGCGCAGTTCGAGGACCGGGTCGTCCGGCCAAAACGTGACAAGCCACCGGCCACATCGTTTCACTTGGTATTCACGCCCGGAACGCCCCTTCTGAATCCAGTCGCCCGGTTGATGAGGTGAGTCGGCCAAAGACCGGAAAATGCGGAGAAGATCTTCTCGCTCGCGATGGCTGCACCGAGAGAAGAATTCGACAACGGAGTCGTCCGCCGCGAACAGACAGCGCGAAATCATTCGCCGCGATTGCTTAGAGTGCGATGCTGCCGCTCCAGTTCGTCCAGAGTTGTTTTCTTGCCGGCATCCATCTCCGCCGCGCGATGATCCAGGACGGATTGGTATTCCGCGTCATCAGCCCGATTGAGGTGGGCGATCAAGGCGGCCAAGTCAAGGCGTTCCTCCACTGTCAACCCTGCAATTTGTTCCCGGATTTCAGCCATGCTCATAGCGCAAATTAAACAGAATCGCCATCGTTTGCAAGGTTCCCCATCTCAACCGGCGTAACTCTGGTTCTTTCTTCCAATTTCCGCCTTGGTCGGAAACACGCGTTTCTCGCGCAGCATGGACATGATATTGGCGGACGGCGCCGGGGTAGTGGCGGCCACAATGATTGTTGTATTTCCGCCGAGATGCTAATGATTGGAAGAATGCCGCCAATGCCGCGCAAAATCAGGAATCTTCAACATGCGCCGACGAGCATGCGCCACCAACCTGCCTATTTTGCCCTCGGCTTTTGAAGTGAGGCGAGCGGATACACCCGAATATTCTTGCGACTAATGATCCCTTTATTTGCGTCCACATGGATACGCTGACATGATTGGCGCTTACTCCGGGGCCGCGCCGCCCCATCTCGATTGATTGCCCCGGGACGGCCCCCAATGAATCGCCTTTTTCCGCCGCGTTCACAAGACCATCCAAGCCCCCTTGAGTGCTTGTCGAACCAAAGATTTT
>VFSW01010097.1_pt1 | contig 13422 bp, 15 predicted proteins | sample 5358111 | NCBI WGS metagenome assembly VFSW01 (sample SAMN11554181, study PRJNA540505) | mine drainage metagenome | isolation source: sediment from site ElyBrook_90M | place: USA: Ely Copper Mine, Vershire, VT | collected 2017 | reverse complement strand
CCGCTTGTGCGTCGAGCGCGTCCGCGAGGGCCGCATCCAGATGAAGCTCGTCAGCGCCGACTACACCCTCGACGGGCGCAAGGTCGTCTTCTATTTCGTCGCCGAGGGCCGCATCGATTTCCGCGACCTGGTCCGCGATCTCGCCAACACGCTGCGCGTTCGCGTCGAGATGAAACAGATTGGCGCCCGCGATGAGACCAAAGTCACGGGCGGGATCGGTCCGTGCGGACGCGAGCTATGCTGCTCCAGTTGGCTGCGCGACTTCGAGGCGGTCACGGTCAAGATGGCGCGCGAGCAGGGCCTCGCTCTGAACCCCTCGCGGCTGGCCGGGATGTGCGGGCGGCTCAAATGCTGCCTGCGCTACGAATACGCCAGCTACGTCGAACTCAAGCGCGCGCTGCCCAACGTCGGTAAGCGCGTGCAATGCGTCAAGGGCGACGGCAGAGTGGTTCGCCAGAACACCCTCAAGCAGACCGTGCTGGTTCAGCGCGAGGAAGACGGCGGCGTGGTCGAAGTGACGCTCGAGGATTTGGTCGCCTCGCGCCCGCAGTAGCAAGCGTCCTGACCGCCTCACGTCCCGGCGCGGCGCATCGATCTGGTTGCCGGCTATCGCATTCGTGATCGGCGGCGCGTCTTCAGTTCGCAAGGTTGTACGCGCCACCGCGTTCCAGCGCTTTCTTGTAGGCAGGCCGCTCGTGCAAGCGCCTGATCCATGCGTCGAGGTTGGGATACTGCGCGCGCTTGCCGAACGCGCCGGCCACCTCGCCTACGAAGCTCATCTGGATGTCAGCGCCGGTCAGGGTGTCTCCCACAATGAACTGCCGGCCCTTCAAAGCGCCATCGATGTAACCGAGGTGATTGGCAATCTCGCTCTCGATGCGCGGCATCAGTGGCGCCGCCGCTTCACCCAGGCGCGTGACATAAAGGTTGAGCATCAGCGGAAGCATCGCCGAGCCTTCGGCATAGTGCATCCACTGCACGTACTCGTCATACGCCGGAGTCTCGGGCGCGGGCTGCAGGCGGCCTTTGCCGTGGCGGCGTATCAGGTAGTCGACTATCGCGCCTGATTCGATGACGGTCCGATTGCCATCAGTGATGACCGGCGACTTGCCCAGCGGGTGAACCTTCTTCAGTTCCGGTGGCGCAAGCCGGGTTTGCGCATCGCGCTGGTAGGGCTTGATCTCATAGGGCAGGCCGAGCTCTTCCAGCAGCCAGAGGATACGCTGCGAGCGGGAATCGTTTAGGTGATGGACGACAATCATGCGGCAATTCCTCCGTGCGGACCATTATCTAACACTGTCGCAACTTAACGCCATCCGCATCTTCTCCTGACTAAGGTGCAGGGGCTGGCCCCTGCTCGCGCGGCGCCGAGTGACCCGCTACTCTTGAGCTCCTGATGGCAAATCGCATCCACATCACGACCGCGATCATCTACAGCAACGGCCCGCCCCATGTCGGCCATGCCTACGAAATGCTGGCGACCGACGCGTTCGCGCGGTTTCAGCGCCGCAAGCTCGGCCCCGCCAACGTCACTTTCCTCACCGGCACCGACGAGCACGGCGACAAAAACAAGCGCGCCGCCGACGCGATCGGACTCCATCCGAAGGCCTTCGCCGACAAAATCAGCGCGCTCTTTCGGCAAGGATGGGCCGGGCTGGACATCAGCTACGATATCTTTGTCCGCACCACCGACGCCGTGCATGAGGCGTTCGTGCAGAGGATGCTCGCGCGCACTTACCAGTCCGGCGACATCTACTTCAAGGACTACGAAGGCCTCTACTGCGTTGGATGCGAGCGCTTTTATACCGAGAAGGAACTGCTGCCCGGCAACATCTGTCCGGTGCACAATCGGCCCGCCGAGCCTATCAAGGAAGGCAACTATTTCCTGAAGCTCGAGAAACACCGCGAGGCTATCCGCCGCAACATCGAGAAAAATCCCGATTTCATCCGCCCCGAGCGCTATCGCAACGAGGCGCTGCGGATGCTCGACGAACCGCTCGAGGACCTTTGCATCTCGCGTCCCAAGGCGCGCCTCGATTGGGGCATCGCGCTGCCGTTTGACGACCAGTACGTCACCTACGTCTGGTACGACGCGCTGTGGGCCTACATGAGCGAGCTGCCCAACACGGACGACGCGTCACTGAAAGCAACCCTGCCGGTCACCGAACATTTCATCGGCAAGGACATCCTCAAGACGCACGCGGTATACTGGCCCGCGATGCTGATGGCGGTGGGCTTGCCGACTTATCGTCATCTGAACGTCCACGGATTTATGAATTTCGGCGGCGCGCGGCTGTCGAAGAGCTCGGGCAACATCGAGGACCTCGTCGCCTATCAGCAAACTGTCGGCCCCGACGCTTTACGCTTCTTCATCTTGCGCGAATTCACCTACGGCCTCGACGGCGACTTCTCCGAGGAGCGCGTGATCGATCGCTACAACTCGGACCTGGCCAACGATCTCGGCAATCTGACCAGCCGCGTGCTCTCGATGGCGGCGCGATACTTCCAGGGCGCGATCACGGCGGCGCCCGGCGCGGGCGCAGGCGCCGACCCGCTCGACGTTGCGCTCGCCGATGCGTTCGCCGCGATACCGGCGCGGGTCGCGCCGCTGGTCGAGGAGCTCGCGTTCAATCGCGCTCTGGAAGCCATCTGGCAAGCGCTCGATGCGGCCAACAAGTATATTGTGGCGACCTCGCCGTTCACGCTCGCCAAAGATCCCGCCAAGCTGCAGCGCGTCGCGCAAATCCTGGCCAACCTGGTCGAGGGATTGCGGGTCGTCGCCGACACGCTCGAGCCGTTCATGCCGGTAGCGTCGAAAAAGATTCTCGGCCTGCTCAATGTCGACGAGAAACTCGCGCGCGCGGCGTATGGGGATGGCATCAGGCCGGGGCATCGCGTAAATCCGACGACGCCGCTGTTCCCGCGCATCGACAAGAAAGCCCGCACCTGATGATCGTCGATACGCATTGCCATCTCGCCGACGCGAAGTTCCGCGACGACGTCGAAGCCGTGATCGCGCGCGCATCCGGCGCCGGCGTGGCGCAAATCATCTCGGTCGGCGCGATCGGACCGATCGACAACGATCGACTGACCGTTGCAATCGCCGAGCGTCATCAGAATGTCTTCGCCGCCATCGGCGTGCATCCCCACGACGCCCGGGATTGCACGCGAGAACGAATCGCACAGTTGCGCGCGCTCGCCGCGTCGAAAAAGGTTGTCGCGATCGGCGAGAGCGGACTCGATTTCCACTACATGCACTCACCGCCGCAAGCGCAGGAAGCGTCGTTGCGTGCGCATCTTGCGCTCGCCGCCGAACTCGACCTGCCAATCGTGATTCATTGCCGCGATGCGGAGCGCCGGCTCGTCGAGATTGCGCGCGAGACCGGGATTCCACCGCGCGGCGGCGTGATTCATTGCTTCACCGGCGACGCCAGCGCGGCGCGCGAGTTCCTCGCGCTCGGACTGTGCATCTCGTTCTCGGGCATCATCACGTTCAAAAATTCCGCGTCGGTTCGCGAGGCCGCGTCGATCGTTCCCGAGGACCGGGTGATGGTGGAGACGGACGCACCTTATCTCGCGCCCGAGCCGTATCGGGGCAAGCGCAACGAACCGGCCTACGTCACTCGCACGCTCGAAATGCTCGCGAATCTTCGACGCGCTGACGCCGCCGCTCTCGGCGCGCAGGTGATTGCGAACGCCGCGCGCCTGTTCAGGCTTCCGCCACCGGCAAACACGCCGGCGCGACCCGCCTAGCCGAGCGGATGGCCGCCGAAGATCATCGGATGCAGCGCGACGATCAAAACCGTCAGCACTACGCCCGCGCCAATCGCCGCCCACGGCATATCGCCGCCGGCCCATCGAACGCGCCCGCCGATTAGCGCCGCGAACGGCACGAACGAGGTCTTCGCGACGAACTGGCGATAGCGATCGCCAAGTTCGCGAATCTTGCGCCGGTCCTGATGCATCCCGCCGATGATTCCGAGCACGGGGAACAGGCCGAAGAAAATCACGTCGCCGGCCCGTCCGTTCATCAGCATGTGCGCAATTCCAAACAGGCTGAATCCAACAAAACTCGGATGCCGCGTGATCTTCAGGAGGCCGCGCGGTTCAAGCCCGGCGGCCGGGGCGCCCATTGTGCCCGGATTCGGAGTGATGAAACTCCCGACCAACAGGATCAGCGCTGTCAACATTAGCAGCCACGCAAGCTCTCGAAACGGGGGCACCGCGCGCAGAGCCCAAAGCAAGGGGCCGGCGTGCTTGTGGCGCGCGAATTCGTAGATTAACGGTCCCAGCGTCGCGAATGCGATTAGTGAATAGATACCGCGATATGGCTGTTCGCCGACCGCATTTATCAACCGAGGTCGAACGGCAGACGACGATATGATCAGATGGCCGGCCAGGAACAAAACTGCCCACAACGCGATCCAGACAGTCGCATCCATAGAGCCCTCCGCGCGATCGCCCAGTAGTCGAGGCTCGCGTCAAATGCAGCGCGCCGGTTGCAGACCAACAGCATCGGCACGACCCCGCTCGATTCACGAATCGGCTCGAGCGGGGTTATAGATATCGTAATGGGCCGGGCATGCGAAATAGGGATCCCGCCGCCGTTCGAAGAGGCGGTGAAAAGCATGGAACGCGAGATCATGCGCTTCCTGATGCGCTCGACCGGCGACCGCGAGGATGCGATGGACCTGTTCCAGGAGACGTGGCTGCGCGCCTATCGCGCCTACCCCACGCTGCAATCGGAAGACGGACTGCGGCCGTGGATTTTTCGAATCGCATCGAACCTGTGCCGCAATCGCGCGCGGGACAGGATGCGCCGCGGGCGCGTGATCGCCAGCGAGACTGCGGACGGCGCAGCGCCGGCCGATAACGCGTCCAACCGGCTCAATGGCGGACCCGAGGACGCGCTTCATTTGAAGAGAGCCATCTCGCGGCTGCCCGGCAAGCAGGGTCAGGCATTGATGATGCGCAAGTTCGCGGGACTCGAATATGCGGAGATCGGCACGGCGCTGAATTGCTCGGCCGAGAGCGCGCGGGCAAGCGTCTATCAGGCAGTGAAAAAACTGAAGAAACTCAGGCTGGACGAGTAATCAAGATGAAGACCAATCGCATGGCGACGCAAGCCAACGAGAGTGCGCCGATCGACGACCGGGTGCTCGACGCAATGATCCGGCGGACGCGGCCTCGCATCGCGCGCGCGATGAAGATTATCCGCCGGCCGCAGGCGCGGGTCGGCGTGATTGCGTCGCCGCTTGGGCAACTGCTGGTTGCGGAGAGCGACCGCGGCCTCGCGGCGATTCACTTTCTCTTCATAAGCGGGGGCGAGCGGACGCTCGCGATGCTGCGCAGGAAGTTCGATCTGATCGAGAATGAGGCGAGTGCCCGCCGGATCGGCGCGGAAATCGATCGCGTGTTCGAGGGCGACTTCAATGCGACGGCGCATCCGGTGGATCTGAGCCTGGTCGAGAGCGACTTCCAGCGCCGCACGTACGCCTCGCTTCGAAAAGTCCCGCCCGGCGCGGTGATCACTTATCACGGGCTAGCCGCGACGGTTGGACAGCCCGACAGCCAGCGCGCGATCGGCAACACGATGGCGTCGAATCCGATTCCGATCTTCGTGCCCTGTCATCGCGTCATTCGCTCCGACGGAACCATCGGCAATTACGGCGGCGGCGTGGACAACAAGATCAAGCTGCTGCGCGCGGAGGGATTCGAAGTCGGGCGCGATCTGCGATTGCCGGCACTCGCCGTGATGGGCCATCGACGCACCGGAATCTTCTGCCGACCCGACTGCCCGTCAGCGCGGCGCGCGGATCCAGCAAAGATGCTGATCTTCGCGGACGCCGGGTGCGCGGGACACGCCGGGCTGAGAGCATGCAAGCTGTGCAAGCCTGCGTGAATCAGGCCGGCTGAGAAAGAAAAAGAGCAGCACCGAATGCGGCGCCGCTCTTCTCAGCCGATCTCGTTGTCCGATTACTCGGTTTCCGATTGCGATTTGAGCTGTTGAATCTGCTGACGCTGATTCTCGATCTCCTGCTGTTGCTGCTGCACCTGCTGCTGGGTCTGTGCGTTGGCGTTTTCCTGATTCTGCATCTGGTTGCCGACTACATAGCCGGTGCCACCGCCCAGAACACCGCCGATCGCGGCGCCCGCCAGAGGATGGCCTACAGCCGCTCCGACCAGCGCACCTCCACCTGCACCCAGCGCCGCGCCCCCGAGGGTGCCTTCTTCACGAGTCGAGAGCGGCTGCCCCGTGCATCCTGCAAGAACGAGCGTTCCCGCCAGCGCCAGACTCATGATTACTCCAATACTTTTGCGCATAATGAGAACCTCCATCTTCCAATGTTTATACGTCAGCCGAGCTATTCGGTTTCCTGCTGCGTCTTCAATTGCTGAATCTGTTGACGCTGCTGTTCCAATTCCTGTTGCTGCTGCTGGACCTGCGTCTGGGTATGCTGGTTGGCGGTATCCTGATTCTGCATCTCGTTGCCGACCACGTATCCGCCCAGCGCGCCGATGCCGCCGCCGATTGCCGCACCGGCCAGCGGGTTACCCACCGCGGCGCCTATAATCGCGCCGGTTGCGGCTCCGACTCCGGTGCCGATGAACGTGCCCTTCTCACGTGTCGAGAGTGGCTGTCCCGAGCATCCCATGACCGCCACAATCGCAATCGCCACGAGCAGACCTTTAATTAACGACGCCACATTTGTCCGCACGAGCTTCCTCCTTTCACGGGGAGCAGTTTTCATGCCTGCCAACGGCTGCAACAGTTCCCAGCCAACCGCAGGGGTGTTTGTCTATCCACCGCTAGTTTTCTACCTTCTGCGTGGACGATCAACCATTTCGGACATGGAGCGTAGCAGGAATTCCTACAAATGTCCGAAATTGTCGCGCGTCATAAACGAATATTCATCTTCTCCAGTTGCCGCAAGGGTTATCGCATCACGGCAAAAATCCGGGTCGGCCCGCCGGACTATTCGCTTCGGCTGCGAAACCCGCTCGCGCGATGCCGAGCGCGACGGTCATCATTAAGGAATCAGATCCGGGGTCCCTCGGCTACGCTCGGGATGACAAAAAAACGTGCAGGGGCTGGCCCCTGCCTACCAGCCGATCACTTGCGCGGGCATTACGGGCGCGGCCTGACCGCGCGGATCGGCGCCGCCCGAGAGCACGCCGGTTTTCGTGTCGATCTGCACCGCGAGCACGCGACCCTCGGACCACGGCGGCCGAACTTCGATCTGATGGCCGCGCGCGGCGAGCGCGTCGCGCACGCTGGCGGGGATTCGATCCTCGATGCGCAGGACGCCGGGGCGATTGTCGTGGGGAGAGAACGTCGAGGGGAAATGCAGCGTCGAAAACTTGGGCGCCTCGATGGCGGCCTGCAGGTCCATTCCGAAATCAACCACGTTGAGAAAAAATTGCAGCGTCCATTGATCCTGCTGATCGCCGCCTTCCGTGCCGAACGCCAGGTACGGCTCGCCCTTCACCATCGCGAGCGACGGCGACAGCGTGGTGCGGGGGCGCTTGCCGGGTTCGAGCGCGTTGGGATGGCGCTCGTCGAGATAAAAAGTCTGCATCCGCGTTCCCAGCGGAAAGCCAAGCGCGTCGATCACCGGCGAGCTGGGAATCCATCCGCCGCTGGCGGTGACAGCAATCATGTTGCCGTCGCGGTCGGCAGCCGCGACGTGAATCGTGCCCGCACCCCATGGGCGAGCGCCGGCGGCGGGAGCGCCCCGCAACGCACGCATCGCAATCGGATCGCCCGGCCGCTGATCCATCGAGGCGCGCCCGGAATCGATAAGCTCGCGACGAATCGCCGCGTAACGATCGCTCAGCAATCCGGCAAGAGGAACGTCGATGAATTCAGGATCGCCATAGTAAGCCTCGCGATCGGCAAACGAGAGCTTGGCGGCCTCGATGACAGTGTGGATATAGCCGGCGGAGTTGTGGCCCTGAGCTGCAAGGTCGAAGCCTTCGAGCAACTTGAGCTGCTGAAGGAAGACAGGACCCTGCGACCATGGCCCGCACTTGAAGACCGTGGCGCCGCGATAGTCCGCGCTCACGGGCGATTCGATTCGAGTGGTGAAGCGCGCGAGGTCGGAGGCGGCGAGCAAGCCGCCGTTGGCGTCGGACCAGGCGACGATTTCGCGCGCAATGTCGCCCCGATAGAAGCGCTCGCGCGCGGCGTCGAGGCCGGCTTCGCGCCCACGATTCTTCGCGCCTGATTCGGCATCGAGCACACGCTTGAAAAAGTTGGCAAGCGCAGGATTCTTGAGCACGCTTCCGGGCTGCGGGACTTTGCCATCGGGCAGATAAACGCGCCCTGAAGACGGCCATTTGGCAAGGAACCGCCGGGCATTGCTCCGGATCGACGCGCCCGCCCCGGCGACCGCATCGTCAGGGCCGCCAGCCTCGCCAGACAGTCCCACGTGCATCGGGAAACCGTCGCCCGCAAGTTCCAGCGCCGGCTCAAGAACGTCGGCCAGAGATTTGGTCCCGAAATCTCTTAGCGCAGTCACCAACGCGTCGAAGGCTGCGGGGACACCGGCGGCAAGCAGCCCGGTCCCAGGGATCAGTTCGAGACCCAGCGAACGGTAATGGGCAATTGTCGCGCGCTCTGGCGCCATCATATTGCCGTTGATTGCGACCACGCGGCGGGCAGATGCCGAATAAATTAGCATTGGCGCCTCGCCGCCGATCGTATGCATGTGCGGGTTGACGACGCCCTCGACGAATGTTGCAGCGCCGGCAGCGTCGGTGGCATTTCCGCCACGAGCGAAGATTCGCGCACCGGCAGAGGCGGAAAGATAGTGCTCCGTCGCAAGTATCGCGCGCCGGCCCATTACGAGCGGATACATTGTAGGCATCTGATTAGTGCTTTCCTGAGCTGGGTTTCGTCATCGGATCGATCCGGACCCGGTTTTTCGCGATTTGTCTTTCCGGTGCTTATCTGAACATCAAATCCCGAACTTAGCAAAAAGATGCCTGTAATCGGTCAGCGCAGTGTCGCGAATCGGTAATGCAGGCAAGGACGTCAATGCTCAAATCTCATCGAAAAAACATAAAAACCATTGATTTGCGCGGTTTTCCACAGCTCTGGATAAATGAAACGCGGACCCCTGCCAGACGTATAAATATTAGGCCCAAAGATTGCTAGTATTAGAGGCAGGATGAGGGTGGCGGTCGATGGCCAGGAGGGAGTGGAGGGGTAGAAATATGATGAGCAGCATAAACACAGCGAAATTGGTCGGAAGGCATTGCAAGCTGCAGAAACCCGTGCGCGACCACGATGGGCGCAGTCGATTCAGCGAACAACCACGCATCCTGCGTGAGGTAAATAATCTGGACCGGCGCATGTATCTGGTGCAATTCGACGACGGCGCCACCACGTTCCTCTTTCCGGACGAAGTAGTAATCCAGTAGCAGGTCTGCGGCGCACAGCGCCGTTCACCGTTCACACGCAACGGATGCGCCGGTTAGCGAGTCTTAGCCGCGGCGCTCCAGGTCGAGAAAGTCGCGGGCGCGATAAAGCGCGACGATTGTCTTCGCATCGACGATGTCGCCGCGACGAATCATCGCAAACGTCTCCTGGAAGGGCACGCGGCTGACGGCGATCACCTCGTCGTGATCGAGCGTGCCCGCTCCCGCTGACAACTCGCGCGCCAGGTAGAGCTCGATTCGCTCGTCGCAGAAACTTGGAATCGTGATAATCGACCCAAGATGGTCCCATCGCGCGGCCGCGACGCTGGCCTCTTCGCCGAGTTCGCGCCGCGCGCATCCGAGCGCGTCCTCGCCGGCGTTGCGGCATCCGGCGGGAACCTCCCACATCCAGCCGCCGATCGCGTGCCGATACTGACGCAGCATCGCAACATTCAGGTCGGGATCAGAATCGAGTGCGACGATCGCGCTGGCGCCGGGATGGCGAATGACGGCGAGATCGACCTGCACGCCTCCGGGCAGCGTCGCGTTCTCGACGCCGAAGTCAACGACACCCAATTTGAGAACTGGCCGGCGATTTGAAGACATTGTGCATCAAGAATGTGCGCGCCGCGTGAGCCGCGCAAGCGCCGCGGGGGATGCCCGAGTCAATTGCAGGCGATGCTTGAACGGGAGATTATCGGAGTCAGCGCGGGCGGATAGCGTCGCGAAGATATGAGCCGGATTCGGATTCCAATCTACTTCGATTACGCCTCGACGCTTTGCTACATCGCGTGGCGAATCGTCGCCGAGCTCGAGAACGAACTCGGCTTCGAGGCGCTATGGAAGGGCGTGCCCATCGCGATGCGCGATTTTCGCTTCAAGCCCGGCCGCGTGTTGGGCGAGCGCGAGCGGCAAAAGGTACTGCTGGTCGCGGCGGAGACGGGCATTTGCGTTGCGCCGCCGCCGAGCTGGATCGATTCGATGCCCGCGCTGCAAGGATCGGAAATCGCGCGTGACGCGGGCGTTTTCCCGGCGTATCACGAAGCGGTCTTTCGCGCGGCATTCGAGCAAGGCGCCGATATCGCGGATCGCGGAGTGCTCGACGCGATTGCACAGCGCGCCGGCATCGATCGATCGAAGTTTCGCGCGGCGCTCGACAGCGGAGCGATGTCCGTGCGGCTGGCCGAGCACAAGCGCGAGGCCGACGAGTTTTCCGCGCTCGGTTTCCCGACGTTTATCCTGGGCGAGTTCCCGATGATCGGGATACAGCCGATCGAATCGATGCGCCTGTTGCTCGGCCGCTTCATCCGTCAGCGCGCCGAGGAGCCGCAAGCCTAGCGCGCCAGGAACACCGGGCAGGGCGAGTTGCGCAGCACGAACTCGGTGGTCGAGCCGAGCACCATCTCGATAATCCTGCTGTGCCCGTAGGCGCCGATGAAGAGCAGGTCGGCATCGTGCTCTTTGAGGAACTTCACAATTTCCTCGTTGGCGTGACCCTGCAGCAGCTTGAACTCGGCCTTGGGCGTGTAGTTCTCGAAGTAGGTGCGCGCTTCGGCCAGAGTCCGCTCGCCCAGCTTGGGATCGCGCGCGCAGGTAATGACGGTTATCGGAACGCCGAGGCCGTTGGCGATTTCCGCCGCCGAGCGCATCGCGCGCGATGCGCGTTCGCTGCCGTCGTACGCCAGCACGGGGCGTTTGACCTCGCGAAATCGCCTCGGCGAGATGAACAGCTGGCGTGGAGATTTGCGCGCAACGCTTTCCGCCGTCGAACCCAAAAGCCCGGTCGAGAACTTTTCGTTGACGCCGCGATGGCCGATCATCACGAGATCGGCGCTGCGCGCCCTCTCGCAAATCTGGTTGGCGACGATCCCCATGTCGATCACGGTCTCGACCGCAACATTCTCGCGCCGTGCCGCAGCGGCAAATTCGTCGAGCGCGCCGCGGCCCCGGGCGGTCAGCACCTCGCGCATCTTGGACGAGAAGTCCAAATATGGTTCCAGCCCAAGCGAACCTGATATATCATGGAAAAAGGAGCCCTCGATCGATACGATATCGACGACATGCAATCCGATCAGCGACGCATTGAAGATTCGGGCAAAATAGAAGGCATACGCCTGTGCGTTGTGGGAGTGCTCGGAGGTGTCGATACCGACGAGGATCTTCTTGATCAAGTGCGTGACCTCCGCGTCAATTACCGCGATAACATGCCGCGCGGTGCTGCCTCAAGAGGGGGCGCGGCCGCAGCCACAATCGATTGCGCAAGCAGGCGGGTGAAATGAGCGAACTTAGCGAGGCGCGGATGATGAGAATCGTGGACGAGCTCGCCGAGGCTGCCGAGCGCGTCGGGCTCGAGGTCCGTCGTGAAAAGATCATGCGCGAAATTGGCTACCGCACGCGCGGCGGCGCCTGCCGGTTGCGCGACAAGAACCTCCTCATTATCGATCGCGATCAGCCTGCCGCCGAGCAGCTCGAAGTGATTGCCGAGGCGCTGCGCTTGCGCGATCTCGAATCCTTATACCTGTCTCCCGCGGCACGGCGCGTCGTTCACCTCGGAGACGCCCCAGCCTGAGCGCTGCGATGCCGCGCCCCGGCGAAACCGCGTCGGCTGGTCACACCGTAATCGATCGCAAACCTGCGATCAGCGCGGAAGAGCGGATGCGTGCCTTCCACGTCCGGCTCAAGGAGCGCGGGCTCAAGTCCACCGGTCAGCGCGACGACATCGCGCGCGTATTCTTCGAGCTCGGACATCATATCAGCGCCGAAGAACTGCATGCGAAGGTGAAGCAGATCAACCCGCACGTCGGCTATGCGACGATTTACCGGACGCTGCGCCTGCTCAAGGAATGCGCGCTGCTGTACGAGCGCCATTTTGACGAGGGCCAGGCGCGTTACGAAGCCGTCGGCGAGCGCCATCACGACCATTTCATCTGCGAGCGATGCGGCCGAATCATCGAGTTTGAGAATGCCGCGATCGAGCGCATGCAAAACATCGTCGCCCGCGATCTCGGCGTGACGCTGACCCGGCACAAGATGGAACTGTACGGAATCTGCTCCGACTGCCACGCCCAGCAGGGCATGTAGCCGCGATTTTCGAGCAATGTGCCGGTCGCGCCGCGCCCGAGCTGCGCTCATCTCCGGGAAGAGCGGCCGCCGGAAGGCCGGCGCCGGGCAGGCCGCAGGTCCGCCGCGGCCCTGGGAACCGCCTCAGGACCGGCGCGATGGCGATACTTCATGTCGTTGCCGCAGTGCGGACAGTTGACGTCGTCATACCTGACGACGCGTCCGCAGTACGGGCACTTGTAACGGCGCCTTCCCACCCAGTAGAAAAACGCCGCCGTCAACGCCACCATCAGCAGGCCGATGATTGTTTGCCGCACGAGACCTTCTCCGAATGCGATCAGAGCATCGGCGCCACCGGACAATACGCAGCGCTGAACATCGCGTGACCGCTGAGCGCCAGGCGAATCAGCTCGATGACCGGCTCGGCGATTCGCGCAGCCGGGCGCTGCGCGATCGACGCGACCATCTTGCCGATGGTGAGCGATTGCAGCAGTCCCGGCTGCTCGGGCAGCTCGATGATTCCGACCGGCTGATCGGGAGCGAGGCGCGCCAATCCTTTCGCGGCCGCCATCGCGTCATCGAGTCCGCCAAGCGAATCGACCAGCTTCATCTTGAGCGCCTGCTCTCCTGTCCAGACCCGTCCCTGCGCAACCGCATCGGCCTGCTCCACCGTGATATGGCGGCCGGCCGCGACCAGTTTCAGGAAGTACTGGTAGTCGCGCATAATCTCATCCTGGAATTGTTTGGATTGCGCGGGCGTGAAGTCGGTCCACATGTCGAACATTCCGACGTTTGCTCCGCGGCTCACCGCGTCGGTGTTCGCATAAATTTTTTGCACGGCGGGCGAGACGTTAAACTTGCCGCCGAGCACGCCAATCGAGCCGGTGATCGTGCCGGGTTCGGCGACAATCTTCGCCGCGGGAATCGATATCAAGTATC
>VFSW01010096.1_pt1 | contig 13423 bp, 12 predicted proteins | sample 5358111 | NCBI WGS metagenome assembly VFSW01 (sample SAMN11554181, study PRJNA540505) | mine drainage metagenome | isolation source: sediment from site ElyBrook_90M | place: USA: Ely Copper Mine, Vershire, VT | collected 2017 | reverse complement strand
ACCCTTCAACCAGCGCCAAAAAGTTTTTCCCCGGCATCCAGAAGAGGCCAGGGCAACGGGGCTCAATAGCACAAAGGCTTAAACTATTGCTCTTCCGCCAGTTTGCGCAGGCGCGCGGTCACATTCCAAAAGGCCCGTCCGTCGTGGTATCCGCCCTTCCAAATGGAGCCCTTGTCCTGCGTAATGGGCGTGCCGTCCGCCTTGGTCAGGTTATACAGGCCGTGATACTGCTGATCGATCGTATGGTTCTTGATAAAGTCCCACTGCTCGAGGAACCGCTGAAAATAAACCGGATTCTGCTTGCCGTAGCGCTCGTGCATCATCAGCAGGGCGTTGAGTCCCTCAACCTCCACCCACCATTCCTTGAGCGTGCTGTGCGGCCTGCCGTAGGTCGTGCCGTCCTGGAAAAAGCCGCCATTCTTGTCGTCCCAGCCGTAGGCCAGAGCGTGATCAACGAGCGCCTTCGCCATGAGTTCCGTCTTCTCGCTGGCCTTGTGATGAAGCACCTCGTCGCTCTCCAGCATCAGGTAGGCGGTCTCCACATCGTGGCCATAGGAGTCATAGTCGGGAATCGCCTTCCAGTCCGGAGTGAAGAAAAGGTTCATCACGCCGGGATCAACGCAAATCTTGTCGCGCACAACAGAAAGCAGTTCTTCCACTCTGGCGCGCAGCGCAGGGTCTGGCCAAACCTGGTACAGTTCCGTGAACGCCTCCAGCAGGTGAATGTGCGTGTTCATTGACTTGAAGTACACCGGACCAATTGGCCCCATGGCAATCCGTCCGTTGGGAACGTCAGGCTTGATCGGTACGCCTTCGCGCGTCAGCCACTCGTAGTAGCCGCCGTTCACTGAGTCATGCGCGTGCTTGTCGGCCCAGAAAAATGCTTCCTTGGCCAGCGCCAGCGCCTTTGGATCGCCCGTGGCCTTGTAGGCCGCGGCTAGTCCATAGATGCCGAATCCGATGCCGTAAAGATGTTTGCCGTCGGTAAATGTAGGGCTGATCTGGCCGTCGTCATCGAGTCCCCAGTAGAAGCCGCCGTACTTCTTGTCCCACATCGTATTTTCCAGGTAGGAAACGCCCTGCTGCACATACGGCAGATACTCTTCCTTCAGCTTCGGCTCGCGCAGCACAACCTGGGATGCAACCCACGTCATCCGTCCTTGTATGACAGAAGCCTTGCCATCACCGGGCAACCACTTCCAGTCGCGCGCAAAGTGAGTATGGTAGCCGCCATGCTCTTTATCGATCGAGCGCGGGAACCACACGTTCAAATCATCCGCGTACAGCGCGTCATTCACTTCCGTGGCGAGCTTCAGATAGTTCTCCCGCGTGGGCTGCATGCCTGCCGTCTGCGAGGAAGCTGCGGGTTGTTGCGCGACGCACATACCAGAGCACAAAAGCGTTAAAAGCAGAATATGCCGGAATTGCAAAGTGTGATTCCTCCAGGGGCTTTTGATTCGGCGACAATGCTAACACAACCAAGAATGGTCCCGCCGTGCCACTCCATGCGCGCGTTCCCATCACAGCACAGCACGCGAAGGTCCTTCTCTGAAGGAGCCAAAACTGCTCATCTGCACTGCGTACCAGAGCCCCTTTGCCACAGCCGCTCTGTCCCAACTGCTTCATCCGGCAGCCACCTGCAAAGCGCTCCCAAATGCGCGGGCAGCCGATACAAAGGGGCAGGCCTTATACTGATCATTGCCCGTCAAACAACCATGCGTTCTCTCTTCCGAAAACCGATTGCTCCCCTGGTATCTGGTCACCCACCGATGCGCCGCCGCCTCCTGAGCCTGCTACGCATCGCGCGCCCGGCGCCGGGTAGACAACGCAGCGCATCTCACAGCGCACGAGCCGCCGTGTCTGGCCGCACGCTCTTTGCGGGCATCCTGCTTTGCTTGCCCCTGCTCGCCGCGCCGTGCGCATGGGCGCAGGCGGCGCCACAGCAGGGCACATCAGGCGGCATGGCCACCGGTGGCATCTTCAAGCCCGTATACGACTCGGCCAACCGCCCCATCACAGCCGGCGGCACGGTCAAGACGGGTCCCATCATTTTCATGGATACCGCCAAGCAGGCCGGCCTGACCACCTGGCATCACACGGCGGGCACACTTGAAAAGCGCTACATACTTGAAGCCAAAGGCCCCGGCGTATGCCTGTTGGACTATGACGGCGACGGCTGGCTCGACATCTATCTGGTAAACGGCTCCACCTACAAGGCGCTCGATGGCCAGGAGCCCGCACCGAAGGCCGCGTTGTTTCACAACAATCACGATGGCACGTTTACTGAGGTCACAAAGACCGCCGGTGTGGCCAACGATCGCTGGGGATACGGATGCGCGGTCGGCGATTACGACAACGACGGCTGGCCCGATCTGTACGTCACCAATTACGGAAAGAACCGCCTCTACCACAACAATCACGACGGCACATTCACCGACGTGGCAGAGAAGGCCGGCGTCACGCTCGGCACCTGGTCCACCGGCGCCACCTTCGGCGACTACGATGGCGACGGCCGGCTCGACCTCTTCGTGGGCGGCTATCTCCACTACGACGTCAAGAATCCTCCCACCCCTGGCTCCAAGAGCGTCTGCCAATACCGCGGCACGTCGGTGATGTGCGGCCCGCGCGGCCTGCAGGGAGAGCGCGACCATCTCTTTCACAACAACGGAGACGGCACCTTCACGGATGTCAGCGTCAAGCTCGGCGTCAGCAATCCGGATGGCTACTACACGCTCGGCACCTTGTTTGCCGACGTGAACAACGATGGCAAGCCCGATCTGCTGGTCGCCAACGACTCATCGCCCAACTATCTCTACATCAACAAGGGCAACGGCACCTTTGAGGACGACAGCTACACCAGCGGCTATGCCCTCAACGCCGATGGGCGCGACGTGGCCAACATGGGCATCGCAGCCGGAGACTATGAGAACAACGGCCACCTCGACATCGTAAACACCACCTTCTCTGACGATTACGATGTGATCTTCAAGAACGACGGCACCGGCTCCTTCAACGATGTCAGCTACGAGGTCGGCGTCGCGCAAGTCACCATTCCTTTTGTCGGATTCGGCGATGGATTCCTGGACTACGACAACGACGGATGGAAAGACCTGCTGATCGTGAACGGCCACGTCTATCCCAACGTGGACTAGCACCCCGAATGGGGCACCACCTACGCGCAGCGGCCGCTGCTCTTCCATAACCTGAAAAATGGAAAGTTTGACCTGGTACCCGCCGTCGAGGGAACAGGACTGGCCGTCGTCAGCGTGGGCCGCGGAGCCGCCTTCGGAGACATTTTCAATGACGGCAAGATCGACGTAGTCATCAATGATATGAACGGCTATCCCGTGCTGCTGCGCAACGTCAACCCCGATCATCACCACTGGGTCGAATTGAATTTAATCAACGGGCCCAAGGGTCCGCGCGATGCTGTTGGAACCACGGTCTATTTGACGGCAGGCGGCATTCGCCAGCGCGGCGACGTGCTCAGCGGCGGCAGCTACCTCTCTTCCAATGACCTTCGCGTTCATTTCGGACTGGGCGATACCGCATCCGTCGACGGCGTGGAGATCCACTGGGCCGACGGCCCCACAGAGACCCTGAAGCTGCCCGCCATCGATCGCATCTACACCATCATGCAAGGCAAAGGCATCACCGGCGAACTCTGCGCAACCTGCGCTTCACACGCCGCTGAGCCAAGTGCCGGCGCAGCCAGGCCGGCCGCCGGCCCGGCTGCTCATTAGCCAAACAATCGCTCGCGTGCGGCGGTTTCGGTCTACACTTGCTTGGAACCCGCAGTAACTGAGGTAAGGCCCTTCCATGACTGCTCTTCTCACAACAAATCTCGGCGCCACGCCTCTGCTTGGCCGTGGCAAAGTGCGCGATCTGTACGCCGTAGACGACGCGCTTCTGCTGGTCGCTACCGACCGCATCTCGGCCTTCGATCATGTGCTGGCCACCGGTATTCCCGGCAAGGGAAAAATCCTCACGCAGATCTCCCTGTTCTGGTTTGATCTGCTCAAGGACCTGGTTCCCAATCACATCATCACTGCGGACGTCGCCCAGTTCCCTGCCTCGCTCCATCCGTACGCTGACCAGCTGGAAGGCCGCTCGATGCTGGTCAAGCGGGCGCAGATGTTTCCTGTGGAGTGTGTGGCGCGCGGCTATCTGGCCGGTTCGGGCTGGAAGGAGTACCAGGCCAGCGGAACCGTCTGCGGCATCCCCCTTCCGGCGGGCCTGCTCGACGGATCGCGTCTGCCGGAGCCTGTGTTTACTCCCGCCACCAAGAGCCAGGACGGCGCGCACGACGAAAATATCTCCTTTGCCGCGACCGAAAAGCTGTTGGGCGCCGATGTCGCCCAGGAGCTGCGGCGGCTCACCCTCGCCATCTATCGCAAAGCCGCGGCTCATGCCGAATCGTGCGGCCTGATCCTGGCCGACACCAAATTTGAGTTCGGCGCCACGAACGATGGCATCATCCTTGCCGATGAAGTACTAACGCCGGACTCCTCCCGCTTCTGGGAAGGCGCGGCGTGGAAACCCGGCGGCGCGCAACCCTCATTCGACAAACAGTTCGTTCGCGATTATCTTGAATCGATCCGCTGGAACAAGCAGGCGCCCGCGCCCGGCCTTCCCGCCGACGTCGTCGAGCGCACGCTGGCCAAGTATCTTGAGGCGTTCCGCCGGCTGACCGGGCGCAATCTCGATCTTTAGCATCTGTTCACACTACTGAGGCGGTACATCCGTGACGTTGGTTGATTGGATCATCGCAGCCATTCTGGCAGTGGCCACCTTGGCAGGCTTCATCCAGGGCTTCTTTCGCTCGGTGTGCGGCCTGGGCGGACTCGTGCTGGGCCTCGTGCTGGCGGCGTGGAACTACGGCCGCCTTGCGCGCGTGCTCAAGCCCATGATCCACAAGGAGCAGGTGGCTGACGTTGTTGCATTTCTGCTGATTGCGCTGCTGGTGATGGCCGTGCTTGCAGTCGCGGGCTCGCTCCTGGCCAAGGCCCTGCACGCCATCGGGCTGGGCTGCCTTGACCGGATCGCCGGCGCGGCCTTTGGCCTGTTTCAGGGCGCGCTGATGGTCACCCTCGGCATCCTGGTCACTGTGGCTTTTTTTCCGCAAACGCAATGGCTTACGGAATCCACGTTGCCCAGATACTTTTTTGGGGCCTGTCATTTAAGCACGCGCGTCAGCCCTGAAGAACTGGCAAAGCGTGTGCGGCGGGAATTGAAGACGCTGGAAAATGCGTCGCCACGGTGGATGCGCCCTGGCAGTGCAGGCGTATGATTTTGGCGGGCCGCGGCGCGGTCCAATATGGCAAGCTATAAGAGCAAGGGGTTAATGTGAGACGAGAACTGGACAGCCTGGTGACACAGATGCATTCCAGCGGCATCCGCTATGACGATGCCGTGCGCGAATTTAAAAAGCAGTATCTGCGCGAGGTGCTCGTGGCCAACCGGGGAAACCAGTGCAAGGCCGCCGAAGAGTTGGGGATTCATCGCAATACGCTCAGCCGCACCATGGCCGAGCTGGGCATGAGCCTTGCTGAAGTGCGCGCCGGGCTCAAGCGTCCGCCGCGTAGCGAACGTCCTGTATTTGGTGCGGCGCGCCAGGGCTTTCGCCAGGGCTGACCAATCCACCAGAGCATGCAGACAACCCAACCAAGCACCGAAGCGCATATCGTCATTGAACCGGGATTCGTCTGGGATCAGCAGGACGCCTATCTGTTCGATATTGATGGCACCCTCCTGCGCAGCCGCGACCGCGTTCATTATGAGTCCTTCGCAGCCACCGTCCAGCAACTCACCGGATTTGAGGTGACCCTCGCCGGCGTAGCAGTGCATGGAAGCACCGACACCGCCATCCTGCGCGAGGCATGCACCCGTGCAGGTATTCCCGCTGAAGTGCTGGAACCCCAGGTCGCCGCCATTCTCAATGGAATGTGCCAAAACGTAGCCGAGCGGCGGCACGAGTTGGACCTGGTGCTGATGCCCGGCGTAAAAGAAGCGCTCAGCCACCTTGCACAACGCGGCGCCCTGCTGGGCGTAGCCACCGGCAACCTTGAAGTCATCGGCTGGATCAAGATTGAAGAGGCCGGACTGCGTCAGTGGTTCCGCTTTGGCGGCTTCAGTGACCGCTTCCCCAACCGTGCAGAGTTGATTGAGCACGCCGCCACCAAGGCCCGCGAACTGGCCGGTGCAGCGGCCGGCGTCTGCGTCGTGGGCGACACCCCGCGCGACATTGCGGCGGCCCACGCGAATGATCTCCCGGTGATCGCCGTGGCCACCGGCCACTACACCTTCGATGCGCTGCTCGAACATCGGCCCGAGGTTTGCGCCAGCTCATTGGCCGCCCTGCTGGCGCTCACGCGGAACACCCCATGAGCGGGCATTGCACGCTGCAGAGCATGTGGCTGGCGGCACTGCTGAGCATTGCGGCCGGCGTCGGCGTCGCGCAGCAGGCCTCGCCACCGGCGCAAGCTCAGACTGCGCCAGACCAGACCGGGCAACCCGAGACCAAGCCAGCCCAGTCCAAGCCGGACCAGGCAAAGCAACATCGCAACAAACACGCCGCAGATGCGTCCCGCTCATCTGTTCCGCAAAGCAAAGGTACAAGCCGCAAAGACCAGCGGCGCGCCGCAAAGCTTTTCCTTGAAGCCACAAAGCTGTACCAGAAGGGGCAGTTTGACGAGGCCATGCGCGACTATGAGCAAGCCGCCGCACTGGACCCCGCCAGCGCCAACTACTCGCTGGCCGCGCAAGTTGCGCGCAGCCATGCAGTTACGGCATCAATTCAGGCCGCAGCAAAGGATCATCTGCTCGGCGACCCCGCTGCAGCGCGCGCGGCCTTGCAACACGCCCTGGAACTCGACCCCCAGAACGTGTCGGTGACTGAGCATCTGCGCGCATTGGCCGACGAAAATTTGCTCGGCCAGACGAAACCGCTCTACCAGCAAATTGTCGACACGCTGGGAGAAGTACCGGAGTTGGCGCCGGACGCGGGATTGCACACCTTTCACCTGCGCAACGACGGGCGGCAGCTCATCCAGACCGTCTGCAGAGCCTACGGCATTGAGCCGCTCGTGGACCAGAGTGTGCGCGGTTCACAGGCGCGGCTGGACCTGGACGATGCCACGTTCACTGAGGCCATGCGCGCGCTGAATATCGTAACCGACTCCTTCAGTGTTCCTGTGGATGCGCATCATGTGCTGGTGGCCGGTGACACCGCCGCAAACCGCCGGCAATTCATGCGGCAGGCCATGGAGACGGTCTACCTGTCCGGCCTGACTTCGGAGCAGATGACCAGCGTGGGCGCCCTGGCAAAAAATATCTTTGACGCGCAACAGGCAGTGGTCGAGCAGAATTCGGGGACACTGACCATCCGCGCTCCCGTCAGCACCATCGACGCCTTCAATGTCACGCTGCGCCAGCTCCTCGACGGGCCCAGCCAGGTGCTTCTCGATGTGCGGCTTATTCAGATTGCGCATACCAACGAGCGCAATACAGGCGCGCAGTTGCCGCAGCAGTTCACAGCCTTCAACGTGTACGCCGAAGAGCAGTCCATCCTGAACGCCAACCAGAGCCTGGTGCAGCAAATCATCTCTTCAGGCCTGGCCGCTCCGGGCGACACGTTGGCGATTCTGGGCATTCTGCTGGCATCGGGCCAAGTCTCCAATTCCCTGTTCTCCAACGGCATCGCGCTGTTCGGCGGCGGACTCACGCTCTCCGGCCTGTCACCCGGCCCCGCGACGCTGAACCTGAACATCAACTCCGCTGACACCCGCGAGCTGGATCAGGTGCAGCTGCGCCTGGGTGACGACCAGGAAGGAACGCTTCGCTACGGGCAGCACTATCCCATCATGACGTCCTCGTATTCCAGCATCGGCACAAACACCCCTAACATCGCCGGGCTGACGGGTGTGGGCTCGTCCAGCGCCCTTTCGTCGCTCCTCTCTTCGCTGGTCGGATCAGCGGCCACCATTCCGCAAATCCAGTACGAGGACCTGGGCTTGACACTGAAGGCCACGCCCCGACTGATGCGCAGCGGCGACATCGCGCTCTCGATGGACATGAAGCTCTCGTCCCTTGCCGGCCCCTCCCTCAATGGCATTCCCTACCTGAACAATCGCGCCTACTCCGGCGTCATCACGCTCCGGGACGGCATGGGCGTGGTGCTCATGGGTGAGCTGGACCAGCAGGAAAGCCGCATCCTCAGCGGCACTCCGGGAATCACGGAGATTCCAGGCTTGAACGATTTGACGGGAAATGACTTGCAGAAAGACTATGCCACGCTGCTCATGATCATCACGCCCCGCGTGATCAACGGACCCCAGGGCTTCGGCCACACGCCCATGCTACACGTGGAGCGCACCCACTAGACCGGCTCTTCAAATAGCCCGGAGATGGTCCCGGCTCCACATAGAGCATTTCTCCAGCACACCGCAAAAGAACAGCCCCCCAACTGTGCGGCGAGCGATGCATCCGGCTCACGGCACAAATGGGGGGCTTGGACCTTGCTACAGCCTTCTTACTGAGCCGCCACGCCGTCCAGTTTCGCCTGGTAGGTGATGATCTTCTTCAGCGTATCGTAGGGAAGCCCGCCGATAGGCATCTGACGGCCATTGACCATCAGGGTGGGCGTCTCGTTGATGTTCAGGTCCTTGGCCAGCTTGACTGAGGCGTCAACCTCCGCGCCAACTGCCGGAGTGGCAGCGCAGGCCGCAACCTTCGCCGGATCCAGCCCGGCCTTGGTAACCGCGCTGTTCAGCGTAAGAGTCGCGCCATCCTTGGTCGCCAGTCCATCCTGGGCATCATAGACGGCTGAGGCAAATTGGAAGAACGCTGTGCTGCCGCCCAGCTTGGTTACGCACACGCCATAGGCCGCTGCGGTCTTGGCTTCAGGATGAATGCGCACGATCGGGTAATTCTGGAAGACGATCCGCGCCTTGGGGAAATCGGCCAAAAGCTTGTCCATGTTGGCCTGAGCTTCCTTGCAGTGGGGGCACTCGAAATCGGCAAACTCCACCAGTTCCAGGTCCTTTGAGGCCGCACCGCGGTACGGGCCGTCGGCGCGCTCTTCCAACATGGCGCGGTCCGCGGCGAACGGGTGCTCACCAAAGGGGATGATATCGTTGCCGACGATGATGTGCTTTCCGTCCGGCAAAGCCAGAAACTGGATCATGGACATCTTTTGTTTGCCGCTCTTGTCTCCCACCAGAACCACAACCCTGCTGATCCCTTCAACCGGAGTCTTGAGGATGGCCTGAACCTGCCAGATGCGGTTTTCGTCGTATCCCCAGCTCGCCTGCAGGAATGCGTCAATAACATCCTTGGTCGGCGCCGGAGCCGTAAAGTTCGTGGGATCAGGCTTGGGGAACACGGGCGCAGCCGAGGGTGCAGGCGCGGAGGGCGTTTGCGCCGGCGCAGCGGGAACCTGCTGCTGTGCGACGGCCTGGAGCATGGGCAGGGAAAGTACCGCCAGCACGGCGGCGCTGGCAAGACGAGCAGACGGACGAATCAAGCTATATCTCCTTCAACGGCGGGAAATTCTTCCCTCCTAACTTATACCTGAACCTTGACGGCGATGGGAAATCTGCGGCCCATGCCAAACGACTTGGAGGTGACTTTCAAAACCGGTGCGGCCTGCTGCCGCTTATACTCCGAGCGCTCCACTAGCCGCACCACCTGTTGGACGAGTTCCAGCGGAAAACCGTGTGCCTTGGCGATGCACTCGGGCGTCTCATACCGCTCCACGTAGGCCTCAAGAATCGGGTCGAGCACGTCATAGGGCGGCAGCGAGTCCGTATCCTTCTGGTCGGGGCGCAGTTCAGCCGAGGGCGGCTTGTCCAGGATCCGATGCGGAATCACCTCGCGCTCGCGGTTAAGCCAGCGACACACCGCATACACGCGCGTCTTGATCAGGTCGCCGATCACCGCCAGCGCCCCCACCATGTCGCCGTAGAGCGTACAGTATCCCACCGCCATCTCGGATTTGTTCCCTGTCGTCAGCACCAGCGCGGAGAACTTGTTGGACAGCGCCATCAGCAGGCAACCCCGAATGCGCGACTGGATATTCTCTTCGGTAGTGTCGGCCTTCATGCCCGCAAACAGCGGCTCCAGGGTATGGGTAAACTCTTCGAACAAGCCGCTGATACCCATGATCTCAAAACGGATTCCCAGGTTCGCGGCCAGCTCGCGGCTGTCGTTGATTGAGCCTTCTGAGGAGTACGGGCTGGGCATGCCTACCCCGATCACGTTCTCCGCGCCCAGCGCCTCTGTAGCAATGGCCGCCACCAGTGCCGAGTCGATGCCGCCGCTCAGCCCCACAAGCACCTTGCGGAAGCCGCACTTGCGCACGTAATCTCGCGTGCCCCGCACCAGGGCGCGATACGCTGCCTCCGTGTCGTCCGGCGGTGGAGCGGGAATCGGCGGCGCGGTAAACGGGTCCACCAGCACCATGTCCTCCTCAAAGGACGCGGCCTGCGCAACCAGTTCGCCGCGCGCATTCAACGCCAGTGAAGAGCCGTCAAAGATAAGGCTGTCGTTGCCTCCCACCTGGTTGCACAGCAGCACGGGAATCCCGTCGCGCTGCGCGATGGCGGCCAGCATCTCACGGCGAATCTCCCGCTTGGAATGCCAGAAGGGCGACGAAGAAAGGTTGATGTGCAAAGCGGGATTCTGGCGCATCAACTCCTCCATCGGATCAATGGAGTAGAGGCGGCGCGGCCAGAAGTTCTTGTCGTTCCACGCGTCTTCACAGACCGTAATGCCCAGCCGGACGCCATCCAGCTCAACCACTTGCTGCGGGCGCGATGGAGAAAAGTAGCGCTGCTCGTCAAACACGTCATAGAACGGCAGCAGCCGCTTGTGCTGTTCCAGCAGCAGCCGGCCTCCGTCCAGCAGCACGGCAGCGTTCACCGCCGGCTTGCCCGCATCCGGTGGCGCCGGCAGCGCCACACCCACCAGAACCGCCGTCGTCAGGTCGCGGGTAGCCGCGGACAACTCATCCACAGCCGTCCTGCAACGGGCCAGAAAGCTGGGCTTCTCAAGAAAGTCGGCCGGAGGATAACCGCAAATTGCCAGCTCGGAAAAGACGGTAAGCCGGGCTCCCTGCTCCGCCGCCCGGCGGCTGGCCGTGACAATCTTTTCAAGGTTTCCGGTGAAATCCCCTACCGTGGGATTGATCTGGGCGAGTGCGATCTTCACAAACTCAGTTTAATCCCAGAAGCACAAGGGCCGCCCCGATAAGGAGCGGCCCACACAAAGAGTGTGCTCACCAAAAGCCCTACGTGCCGGTTCCGGAAAGAACCACCCCGATGGTGCGCACAATAATCTTGATGTCCAGCCATACGCTCCAGCTCTCGATGTAAGTCACATCGAGCGATACATAGCTGTCGAACGATGGATCCTTGCGGCCCTGCACCTGCCACAATCCGGTAATGCCGGGGGTCACATCCAGGCGGCGCAGATGGCTCAGCTTGTACTCCTTCACTTCGCTCGCAATCGGAGGCCGCGGACCGACAACGCTCATATCGCCCAGCAAGACGTTAAAGAACTGGGGCAACTCGTCCAGCGAATACTTGCGCAAAAAGCGGCCCAGCCTATGTCTGGTCGCTTTTCATTTGGATGGGGGAATTTGGCGAAGGTGTCCCGATACGCTAAAAAGAGGTAAACTGCGACGATAACTCTTGGAGACGGGGGTATTTCGAAAGGCTTGATCCGACTTCAAAAGTCACCAGTGGACCAACCGCGAGTGAGCAGAGTTGCTGAAAAAGCCCTGCCGGGCACGCCTTCGCGCGTTCGACGAAATCCTTCAACAAGGACTCGATAAAGGCTAGAATTTCATCTCTGACAATTTGATCAAGCGCTGGCGACACACGGAAGTGCAAACCTCCCCCTTCATCTTGAAATACAAATAAGATGATGGACTCAACAGGTAGGGAAAGGGTGCTCCATGGCTGCGCATTATACGCCAAGGCGCAAAACTGCGCCTGAAACTGTTCCGCGTTCTCCTCGCTTTTCTTCTCCATGGTTATCAATGATCTCATCGAGTACCCTCAGGAGCATATGCGGGTTCGCCAACAAGTCCAAACAGCGTCCAAGGCTGCTGACTGCCGATACCGACTTCCACTCTTCCGGTAACGCGGCTACGCAATGCCAGAGTCTGTCGACATCCAAGGCCGTTAAAGCAAACAGATGACTCAGGATGTTTTCATAGCATATATCAGAATGAATGCGCGGATCAAGGTATCGTGATGCCCTGATCGGGACCTGTCGCCGGCCTTCGGCGCCGCCAAAGAGGTGGCCGTGGTCAATAAAGAAGGCGTCTAGCCATCCTCCTACATCTTCGACGAACACCGCTTGCCGGTTGTCGGCGTGTTCGGCACAAATGTCGAGTAACCACGCCAACCAAAAATTGATGCGATCACGAATCCGCTTGAAGCTGGTGCCCGGAAGGATTTCCAACAGGCGCTTTCTGTCCCCGCCAAGGAATTCTGAGCCAAAACAAAGACCTGAGTTCGGGCGGAGGCGCCCTTCCACGGTTTCAAACCAGCAGGATGGATTCTTGTCGAGAAAGGAATCGGTAACCATCAGAGGCTTCCAAGAAGGAACAGGAAGCTTGCAGGCGCGATAGAGTTCGGTTCCCATGCTCTCGTTGAAAAGAACATTGGGGCCCTGTGGGTTGTCGATAAATTTAACGACATAATACAGGCCATCACTGGCGTGAACAAGAATGGGCTGTGAGCCTCCCCGCAACTTGCGAATATGGTGAGTTACAAGTAATAAGCCGTCATCCCCTGATAACCCCATCGTGCACCCCAAAAGAACCCAAAAATGGTGTTGAAGCGAACTTTCACAGATCCAGCAACCCTGCAACCAAAATGAATCAAAATCAATGAGCAGGTTCTACTTCAGACGCCCAACTGGAGGCTTTGTATCAAAAGCAAACATTCACGCCGCTCGGCGCAAACCATTTGTAGCGTTTTCATGCAGGTCATTGAATTAATCTTACCGTAGTGTAGTTACCTTCTTGCTTTCAACCCGTCCGGTGAAAAAATCTGTGTATATTGCCCCATAAGTTGCAGAAACTACAACTAAAGATGTAGAAAGAGAGCCGCGCATTGTAGGAATTCTGGCAGTATCCCTCGAAAACCGCCGAAATGGCTTGGCAAAACCTCTTCATCCATTAGCGGGACTGCTTCAACACCTAGCGCAAAACAGGGGAAATCGCCCTGATAAGCAGTTACGGATTCACTGATATGCGATTCCTAAGGTAACTCATACGCATCCAGGGTAAGAAACTGTTGGACATGACGATCAGGGGACGCGAGAAAGGCCGCAAGCGGACCAAAAAAACTTGCCCGCCCTTCGTGCAGAAACAGCACTGTATCCGCAAGCCGTTCGGCAAAGCGCATATCGT
>VFSW01010095.1_pt1 | contig 13424 bp, 10 predicted proteins | sample 5358111 | NCBI WGS metagenome assembly VFSW01 (sample SAMN11554181, study PRJNA540505) | mine drainage metagenome | isolation source: sediment from site ElyBrook_90M | place: USA: Ely Copper Mine, Vershire, VT | collected 2017 | reverse complement strand
TTTGGTGGGGGCCACGGCGGCGGGACGGGCGGTCGGCACTGAGCTGACTGAGCTGGGCCGGATCCCGCTACTTCGGCATCTCCGCGAGCAGCTTCACCGCGGTCGCGTTGTCGGGTTGCTCCTTGACCGCCTGCTCCAGCCACTTGCGCGCCTCGGTGTTGCGCCGGCCGCGCTCGACCGCGTCCTTCGACCGCTTGGCCCACTCGAGCTCGACCGTGCCGAGCGCGATCTGCGCCGCGACGCGCGTGGGCGCGTCGGCGAGCGCCAGCCGATCCGCGTCCGTGCCGGGCTTGGGCTTGTCGGGATTGGGCGCCGCGAGGGGGCGGAGCTGGGCCTCGGCCCCGGCGAGGTCGCCGCTGAGCTTGAGCGCCTGCGCGAGCTGAAGCCGGGCGACGGGCGCGCCCACCCGGAGGCCGGCCAGGAGCCGCGCCTCCCGGGTGGCCGGGGGGCCGTCGCCGCGGGCGAGCGCGAGCTGGAGCAGCTGGTCGTGGGCGGCCTCGAAGAGGGGGTTGCGGGCGACGGCGAGCTCGAACTGGGCCTGCGCCTCGGCCTCGCGGCCGAGGTCGTGAAAGATCTGGCCCAGGTAGGCGTAGGCCTCGGGCGCGGCGGGATCGAGCTCGATGGCCTGGCGCAAGTGGTACACCGCCTGGGCATTGTCGCCGACCTTCAAGTAGGCGAGGCCGAGCGCGGCGTGGGCGGGCGCGAGCTGGGGCTGCTCGGCGACGAGCACCTCCAGCAGGTCCACGGCGCGGCTGGGGGTGTCGGCCTGATCGAGGGCGGCCATGGCGTCCTCGAAGCGGGGCTTGGCGGCCGCGGGGATCGCCCGGGACACGCCCACGATCCGGTCGACGAGCCGATGGTAGGCCTCGACGTCCGCCTGGGAGGGAAAGAGCAGCAGCGTGCGACCGATCTCCGCGAGGGCGTCCGGGTCCCGGCCGCTCCGGTGGAGGGCGAGCACCAGCGGCAAGTGCGGGTGCGGGTCGTCGGGGTTCGACGCGACGGCCGCCTGGAGCAGGGGGAGCGCCTCGCCGGGCCGCTCGGCCTCGAGCAGCGCCGAGCCGTAGCGCAGCTGAAGCTCGGCGGTGTCAGGGGACCTGGGCGGCGCCAGGCGCGCGGCCTCCGCGAGCTCGGCGAGGCCCACCTGCTCGCCATCGGTCCGCGCGAAGAGGCACAGGCCCAGCCGGTAGTGAGCGAGGGGATCGGTCGGCGTGAGGGCGACGGCGCGCCGCTGCGCCTCGGTGAGCGCGTCGAGCCTGCCCACCGCGCGGGCGGCGTCGACGAGGTGGCGGTAGGCGGCGAGGTTCGCGGGGTCGGCCTTCACCGCGCGCTCGAAGTCGGCGTAGGCCTCGCGGGGATGGCTGCTGCCGAGGGCCTGCTGCCCGGCCCGGTCGGCCTCGAGACTGCCGCCAGCGCCCGTGGTCGCGCAGCCAGCGCCGACGGCGAGCACCAGCGCCAGGCGCTTCACGCGGGCCTCCCCTCGGGCAGCGACACGGGTTGATCGCGGTCGCCGCCCACGCCGCCGAGCGCCAGGTTCGCGTCGATCATGCGATCGTGGACGACGCGCATCAGCGCTTCCTTCTGCTCCTGGGTGTAGCCCGCGGTGGGGATCGGCTCGCCCACGCGCACGCGGACCCTGCCGGGGAGCATGCGGATCCCGCCCTTGCGCATGATCTCCTTCGTGCCCTCGACCACCACCGGCACGATGGGCACCTGCGCCGCGATGGCCATGGCGAAGGGACCCTTCTTGAACGGCCGGATCACCCCCTCGCGACTGCGAGTCCCCTCGGGATAGATGAGGATGCTCTTGCCGTGCGCGATCTTCGCCGCGGCCCGCTCGAGCGAGCGCAGGGCCTCGCTCCGGTTGGCGCGGTCGATGAAGATGTGGCCGGCGACGAGGATGTACCAGCCCAGCACCGGGACCCAGCGCAGCTCCTTCTTCGCCACGAAGTGCAGGTTGTGGGGGAGGACCTTGCAGGCCACGGCGATGTCGAAATAGCCCTGGTGGTTGGACATGAAGACGTAGGGCTTCTTGCGGTCGAGCGGCGGCAGCGGGTCGACCTCCAGCGTGACCCCCGCGGACCAGAGGATCACCGGCGCCCAGATGTTGCGGGCGATCCAGAGGCAGGTCTCTCCGGAGAAGGTGAGGAGGGCCGACAGCGTGCACGGAATCTGCAGGATGCCGGTCCAGAAGAAGGCGAGCGTGAGGACGAAGAGGCCGCGAAGCACGGCGGCATTCAACAGGAAGCTCTGCGCGGCGGCAAGGGCCGTGAGGGACGGAATCCCTCGAACTTCCGCTTGCTTCCGTCGGGAGGGTCCCCTAGTGTCCGCGCGCTTTGCGCCCCGCTTTCGCCATCCTTGCTACCCTTGCGCTGGGCTGCGAGAGCCCCGCGGCCAATCCCGCGCCACGCACCCGCCTGCATTTCCCCACCGGGCTCGCGGTGGACCATGAATACGACGGGGATGGCGGCATCGCGCATGCCCTGTACGTGGCGGGTTTCTCGAACTTCGACCTCCAGTACGACACGGGGCTGCTCTACGCCCTCGACCTGGACGCGATGTTCGCGGGCGCGGACTGGGACGCGGGGGTGCTGCAGCTGCCCGATCTCGCCGACGCGGGCTTCTGGGATCGGGACAGCGGCGTGGTGCTGACGGACAGCATGGGCGGCGAGCTGCGGCTGGTGCAGACCTCCGATGGGGGACGCCGCCTGTTCCTGGCGTCGCGCTACGCCAACGTGGTGACGGCCATCGATGTCCCCTCTCCGGACCAGCTGGTCTGCTTCGGCGGCGGCCTGGACTGCACGAACCCCACCGCGGCCCCGCCGATCGACATCCAGATCGCCGGGACGCTCGGCAACCAGGTGATCGATGTGTTTGGCCTGAGCAATCCCATCACGACCTCGACCGGGGAGCGCGACCTCTTCGTCACGCACATGCGCGATCTCGGGTATGGGTCCAACGGGCTCACCGTCGCCTACTACGGGAACAACACCAGCCAGCTGGGTGAGGACTTCCTCATTCGCCAGAACATCGACACTCCGAGCCTGCGCATCGCCGATCCCATCGGCCCGACCGGGGCCTCCAGCTCGGTGGCCTTCGCGAGCGGCGGGTCGGTCTATGCGCTGGTCACCGGCCGCTACGGTGGGGGCATCACCGGGATGACCAACGGCATCCGGACCCTCACCACGCCGGACTCGCTGGTGTGCGAGCCCCCCGACGCGGGGATGGTGGCGGTGGATCCCAACCTTCTGCCGTTCGTTGGAACGATCGATCTGACCTCGTCGGTGAAGGGCAACGATGGCCGCGGGATGGCGATTGGCGCGAAGACCTACGGCGGCTGGCCTCGGGTCTACGCGCTGACGCGCAACCCCGATGCGCTCGTGGTGATGCAGGTGGATGGGTTCCTCTCCTACGGTCCCTCGGTGCATGTGTCGACCGTCGTCTCGGTGTTGCCCGGACCCACGGAGCTCCTCGTGCTGCCGCGCACCGACCGCGCCGGAAATCCCATCGGCGACCTGGTGGTCATCAGCTGCGCCGACGTCGATTCGCTGGCGTTTTACGACGACGAGCTGGGGATCGTGAGCGCGGCTCTCCCTGGCGTGGGCAATCTCCCCTTCGCGATGGTGGCCACGAGCCGGACGTCCGGGACGGGGGCGACGGCCCAGGTGCTGCCCGGCGCGCGGATCTTCGCCACCGCGTTCGGGTCCGGACAGATCGCGGTGGTCGACGTGCCGGATCTCCTCGACGCGCAGACCGCGCAAGTCGTGGCGATGATCGGCACGTTCGAGGACACGAGCGTGTCGCCGATCAACCCCGACCAGACGACCACGGTGTTCATGAACGCCTTCGGGGGCGGCCCGGCGGGCATCCCATGAGCGCGTCTCGGGTTCAGCGTCGCCTGGCGGGTGCGCTCGTGGTCCTCCTGGGCTGCAGCCAGGCCCCACCCCCGCCTGGCGGCTTGCTGTCTTCGCCGGCAGGTGAGGCGCTGGCTGGCACGCTCCTGTTCGTCGCCAACCAGGACCAGGATGAGCTGCACGTCTTCGACACGCTCACCGACGCGTTCCGGCCCGCGCCGAACTGGATGTTTCCGCTGTCGATCCCGACGGTGCGCAGGCCCGGCCCGGTCTGCGGGAACACGACGCAGATCTTCACTGCGTCCAGCGTCGACCCCGTGGGCGCCTTCATCGACGCCAACGACAACGGCTTCGATGATGGCGGCAGCGCCGATCCGGTGAACCCGGGGTCGGGGCTGGTCGAGCTCGGGCAGCTGGCGCTCCCCGGGGTGCCGACGGACGCGGTCTGCGCCCCGGAGCCAGGAGCGGTGCTGGCCCACCAGCTCGCGGTCGCCGGGAGCATCGCGGCCTATCCCGCCGCCGTGAGCTCGATCCTGGATGTGCCGCCGCCCGACGGCGGCCTCGACGAGCGCCACTTCATCGCCCGTCTGCCGATGGCGGTGTTCCTCCCCATCAACTCGCTGGCCTGCCAGGACGGCGGCTGCCCCACGACGATCTGGGAGGCCACCAACGACATCACCGGCGCGAGCTGCGACGCGGGCGCGCCCGCGTTCTGTCCCTCGCTCAAGCCGCTCCTCACGCTGCCGCCGCAGCCCGCGAGCTGTCAGCCCTGGGGGCCGCCGCGCGCGCTTCGAGTCGACGTCTCGGGGGCGAACGCCGGTCTCACCAACGCGGGGGTGCCCAACGTCGAGCCCGCGACGCTGAACCAGCTCGTGGCCTCGGACAAGAACTCCAACTGCGTCTACACCGTCAACCTTGGAGATCCGAGCGGCGGTCACTGGATCCCGACGGGGCTGCCGAGCAAGGGCGTCTTCGTGAGTCCGCACATCCACCCGCTCATCGGCCTCAACGGCGGCGATCTGTTCGCGGTGGTCGCCGACGGGGAGCAGTGCGAACGGCAGGGGCCGCCGCCGGTGGGCGGCTACACGAGCTGCGACGGCGTCAGCTTCGGGACGACCGTGACCGGCGACGGCGGGATGCTGCTGGAGCCGCTCGCCTACCCGTTCGTGCCCCGCAGGCCCGCGCCGCCGCTGCGCATCAATGATCCCGTGACCCAGGTGGCGTTCCTCGGGGCCAATCTTCAGATCACCGCGTTCTCCACGGCGTTGATCGCCCCGGTGCCGCTGCAGCTCCTGGCGGTCGTCGCCACGACCGGAGGGTCCTTCCTGTACGTGGACATCGGCTTTGGAGCGCCCGGGGCGGGGACTGGGCCGAGCACCGACGCCGGGGTGTTCCCTTTCCCGCCCGCCTATCTCGCGCCGCGCCTCTTCGACACCGGGGACTACGTGGCGTCGCCCGGTCCGACGATCTCGGTGATCAACCTCTACGACGCGATCGGCGGGACGACGCTGGGTGGCCTGGCCGTCGCCACGACCAACCAGGTCTTCACCGCGGACGGGGGCCCGGTGCCCTTGCTCGATCGCCAGGACGCCGGCTTCCTCACCGCCGTGGACATCTCGGGCAACGTGCAGCCGCCGGTGACCTGCTGGAGCAGCTTGACCAACTCGCAGCTGTGCGTGACGGAGGGGCTGGCCCAGAAGGGGGTCAACAACGACGAGACCTTCGTCGTGACCTACGAGGGGATGGTGAAGCCCTTCGCGGGCGTGGCGTGCCAGCTCGTGGGCCGCAGCTTGCAGTTTGGCTACGCGCCTTTTGAAGACCTCACTCACATCGACGACGGCCTGCTGGTGCGCGAGGCCGCGAACCTCCAGGTCGAGCTGTCGTCGAACGGTGCGATCTGCGGCGAGTATGTGATCGGTGACGGCGGCGTCTCCTCGGGCGGCATCGATCTCGCCCTGCAGAGCGGGCCCGGGTGTCCCGGGGCGGGCGCGCAGTTGCTGGTCACGATCTTCGCCGGGGGGGCGAAGCCCTATACGGTCGAGGGCTCGACGACGGGGTTCATCTCCGAGCTCTGGCCTGCCGACGGCACGCTGCATCTGGTCCCCGGGACGCGCTGGCAGTATCCGGCGGATCTGCTGCTCATGGAGCAGCGCGCCCAGCAGCTCGTCGATCTCGTCTACGGCTCGTTCGCGGCGCCGCTCGCGCCTGGCAGCGCGCTCTCCGTGCCCACCGCGCAGGACTACCAGGCGCTCGATGCCCAGGTCGGCCTCTCGGTGTTTGGTCCCCTGGGGCCCCTCGACGAAGCGGGGGTGGCCGTGGTCCCGCAGCGGGGCGCGAACTGGGCGTTCGGTCAGTCCGCGGGCGTGTATCCTTTGGCGGTGAGCCCCCTGGACCTCTCCTCCTACATCCAGGGCCTGGTGGCCTTCACCGACACGGTCGACGGCGGCACGCCCAACCTCTATGGCACCTTCCGGGGGGGCAGCACGCTCATCCTCCTCGACCCCGATCTGGCGACCAGCGCCGCAATTTTCGAAGTGCATTGAGGCGCTTGAGGGTTCCCTCCCACCTCTGTTAACGTCCTATCCATGAGTGAGCAGAACACCCCGCAACGCAAGGTTGCGATCCCCGACCACGTTTGGGACAGCTTTGGCCAGATGGCTGCCGACATGGGCAGCGACAAGGACTCTCTCATCAGCCAGGCGCTGTTCATGTTTGCCAGGCTGAACGGCTACTTGGCGCCGGGAGTCGTGTCGGCGGCCAATGGCCAGTCCGCGGCGGCTCCTCACACCGCCGCACAGTCAGCGCCGACCGTGACGCCGCGCGCGGAGCCGCCGCCTCCCGCGGTGGCCCCCCGACGCGCCGATCCCGACAGCTCGCTGCGCCGCCCTTCCGTGCCGCGCTCGACCGAGCCGCCCCCCGACGATCCGGTGCGGCGCGAGGTTGCTTCGCGGGTGCTCGAGACGGCAGCGGAGCTCGAGCGGCTGATGAAGGACAAGAATCAGGCCGAGCCGACCGCGCTCCCCGAGGCGGCCACCGGCCACGAGTTGTTCCTGATGGCCGAGGATGGCTCTCTCGACAAGGTCGTCAAGGAGCGCTTCGTCATTGGCCGCGGCAAGCACTGCGACCTGGTGATCAACTCCGGCAAGGTGTCGCGCGAGCACGCGGCGATCCTCCGCGAAGGCGAAGAGCACTTCATCGAGGATCTCGGATCTTCGAACGGCACCTGGTTCAACAAGCAGCGGATTCGTCGTCGCAAGATTGAAGATGGGGACGAGTACTTCATCTGCAGCGAAAAAGTGAAGTGCGTCATTCGCTGAACTTCCGGGAGAGCCCATTGAATTCTCGTGCTGCGGTGCTTTTGCTGACCGTCTCTGCTCCGTTTCTGACCGCGGGTCGAGGTGGAGGAACTCACGCGGGCGGCAATGACGCCGCGGACCTGGCGAGTGTGCTGGAGGTTCCGTCGGGCTCCAGCCGCGTCGTCACCGTTCCGGGGATCGCCAAGGTCGCCATCGGCGACCCGCAGATCGCGGACGTCAAGGCCATCAGCACCAGCCAGGTCCTGGTCAATGGTCGGCAGGACGGTCGGACCACGCTGATGATCTGGAAGGACAACGGCCAGCGGGTCACCTACACGGTGGTGGTTCGCAAGATCGACCCGAGCGCCATCGTCGAGGAGATCCGCAAGCTGCTCGGTGACATCGCCGGCATCAACGTCCGCATCGTCGGCGACCACATCTACATGGATGGCAACGCCTACACCCAGGAGGACTACGACCGGGTGCAATCCGTGCTGGAGATCTACCCCAACGTGCGGAGCTTCGTCCGGGTGTCCCCGAACGCGAAGAAGCTCGTCGCCAACAATCTCTCGGCCCAGTTCCAGCGCGCGGGGATGAAGAACGTCAACGCGCGCGTGGTGGGGAGCACGATCTTTCTCGAGGGCACGGTGGAGTCCACCGACGAGCTCAAGCGCGCCGAGCTGATCACCAAGGCGGTGGGCGAGAAGGTCGAGAATCTGCTCACGGTCGGCCTGCGCAAGATGATCCTCGCCGACGTCCAGTTCGTCGAGCTTCGCAAGAACGCCAACGACCAGCTGGGGATTCAGTGGCCGTTTGGGCTCTCGGGGGAAACGACGACCACGATGGGGCTCACGGGGGCGATTCCGCAGGCGGGCCCTCTCGCCGGCTCCTGGAACGTGGCCATGGGTCCGTTGACGGCGCTCACCAATCTGTCCCTGCTTCTGCAGCACGGTTACGCGCGCCTGCTCGCCCAGCCCAAGCTCGTGTGCGCCTCGGGTGAGAAGGCCGAATTCCTGGCGGGGGGTGAGATCCCCATCGTCTACGTGACCTTCAACACGTCGATGGTCGAGTGGAAGGAGTACGGCGTCATCCTGAAGCTCGAGCCCACCGCGGATGCCCAGGGCAACATCGAGCTCAAGCTCGAGGGCGAGGTCAGCGAGATCGACACCTCGGTGTCGATCTCCCAGGGCTCCAGCGCGAACCTGCCCGGGTTTCGCGTGCGGCGCTTCCGGAGCACGGTCGGCGTGAAGCACGGCGAGGCCATCATGCTCTCCGGCGTCTTCGAGCACGAGGAGCAGAAGAACGTCAACAAGGTGCCCCCGTTCTCGTTCATTCCCATCCTGGGCGAGCTCTTCAAGCAGCACGTCTACAAGGAAGACAAGGAAGAGCTGGTGATCTTCGTGCGGCCCTTCATCATCACCCCGGAGAGCGAGCGGGTGGTGAAGATGATCAAGGACATGGAGCAGCGCTACAAGGAAGCGAAGGACGAGGTTGACTACTCGATCTTCGACTGAGGTCGCGCGTGATTGAGCTCTCGGTCTCGGAAAAGGGCGGGGAAGCGGAGCCGTACACGTTCGACAAGGACGAGGTCACCATCGGTCGCGTCGAGGGCAACGATCTCGTCTTGCCCAAGAGCAACGTCTCCAAGCAGCACACGAAGCTGATGGTGCGGGAGGGACGACTCGTCGTCGTCGACATGAAGTCGACCAACGGCACCTTCGTGAACCGCAAGAAGATCGGGGGCCCGCAGGTGCTCCGCGAGGGGGACAAGGTCCAGATCGGCGACTACGAGATCGACGAGCCCCCCCGCGCGATCGCGCGAGGCGCTCCAGGGCGAAAGCGCAGCGATCTCCTCGAGGCCTTGCCCGCCGACGAGCTTCCCCCGCGCCCGGCTCAGCGCGAGCCCGCGCTCCCGACCGCCGTGAGCCGCGGCGCCAAGGCCGCGCCCGCCGCGGCAGCACCCAAGGCCGAACCTCGACCGGCGTCCGCCGAGCAGCGCGGGCCGCGACAGGCGCTCTTCCGTCAGCGGGAGCTGCCGCCCGAGGTCCTGGAGTACGCGAAGCTCCAGCGCGACATTCACGATCGGCTCATCGAGCACCTCGACCTGCGCCGCACCGACATCGACAAGCTCAACGACGAGGAGCTGTGGAATCGAACCGAGAAGTCGATCCGCGAGATCATGAACCAGATGGCGGTCGACGGGGAGATCCCTGGCCACATCGACCGCGAAGGCCTCGTCAAGGACGTGCTCAACGAGGCCCTGGGGCTGGGACCGCTCGAAGACCTGCTCCACGACGACGACATCTCGGAGATCATGGTCAACCACGCGCAGCAGGTCTACATCGAGCGCAAGGGCAAGCTGACGCTGAGCGACAAGATCTTCAGCAGCAACCAGGCCGTGCTGGGGGTGATCGAGCGCATCGTGGCGCCCATCGGCCGTCGAATCGACGAGTCCTCGCCGCTGGTGGATGCGCGTCTGAAGGACGGCTCGCGGGTCAACGCGATCATTCCGCCGCTGGCGCTCAAGGGCCCGAGCCTCACCATTCGCAAGTTCAAGCGCGACCCGCTGGGCATCAGCGATCTCGTGAAGTTCAGGACCGTGACCGCTCAGATGGGCGAGTTCATGGAGACCTGCGTCAAGGCCCGCCGGAACATCATCATCAGCGGGGGCACCGGCTCCGGTAAGACCACCACCCTCAACGTGGTCTCGAGCTTCATCCCCGAGGACGAGCGCATCGTCACCATCGAGGACGCGGCGGAGCTCCAGCTCTCGCAGGACCACTGGGTCCAGCTCGAGACGCGTCCCGCCAACCTCGAGGGCAAGGGCCAGATCACCATCCGTGAGCTGGTGAAGAACTCGCTGCGCATGCGCCCGGATCGGATCGTCGTCGGCGAGTGCCGGGGTGGCGAGGCGCTGGACATGCTCCAGGCCATGAACACCGGCCACGACGGCTCCCTCACCACGCTCCACGCGAACACCCCCCGGGACGCGCTGGCGCGCCTGGAGACCTTGGTGTTGATGAGCGGGATGGAGCTGCCCATCAAGGCGATCCGCGAGCAGATCGCGAGCGCGGTGAACCTGATCATTCAGCAGACGCGCTTCTCGGATGGCACCCGGCGCATCACGGCGATCACCGAGGTTGCGGGCATGGAGGTCGACATCATCACCCTCCAGGACATCTTCTACTTCAAGCAGGAAGGCTTCGACGCGAACGGCAAGGTCAAGGGGCGCTTCGTGTCGACGGGCTTCGTCCCCAAGTTCTACGAGGAGATGCAGCGCCGCGGGCTACCGGTGAACATGAACATCTTCCGCGAAGAAGGCTGAGGCCCACCTGGTCATGGCAGCGCCTGTTCGCTGGAAGCTGCACATCGAGGGGCCGGAGGGAAGTAAGCGCGTCGTGCCCGTCACACGCAGCTTGGTGCTGGGACGAGATGCCGAGGTCGATCTGCGCCTCAACGACAGCTCGGTGTCCCGACGGCATGCCCAGCTCACGCTGGAGCCCAACGGCTCGCTGCTCGTCGAGGATCTGGGCAGCGCCAACGGCGTGCTGGTCGATGACTCGCGCGCGGCCGGCAAGGTGAAGGTCCGGCCGGGCGCCACGCTCAAGCTCGGCCTGTACACCATCTCCTGTGAGCGCCTGATGGACGCGACTCTCGATCAGGCGAGCCGGGAGCGGCCGGCGCCCGCGGAAAAGGGGAAGGTCCCCGCGACCTCCGCGCCCGAGGAGGCCGAGGAGGTGCTCCCGAACCAGCCCGTGCTTCGCTTCCGGAGCGGGCCGCTCGCGGGCAAGGACGTGGCGCTGATCCGGCGGGAGATCTCGCTCGGACGAATCGCCGAGGGGAATGACATCGTCATCCCCGATGAGTCGATCTCCAGGCGGCACGTGGAGCTCGTGCGGCTGGGGCACGGTTACTCGCTCAAGGATCTGCAGAGCGTCAACGGCACGTCGGTGAACGGGGAGCGCGTGGTCTCGCGGCCGCTCCGGACCGGCGATCGGATCAAGTTCGGCATGGTCGAGGCCGACTACCTGGGCCCGACCGCGGAGGACGTGAAGCCCGTGGACCGGCGGCTCTTGAAGCGCGTCCTCGTGGCGGCCACGGGCGTTCTGTTGCTCCTGTTCCTCTTCGAGGGGTTTCAGCTCTACCGCGTGCGCATGGCCCGGCTTCGCGCAGCGCAGGCGGCGCAGGATGACGACTCGGGGAGCGTCGAGAAGAGTCTCGTCGAGGCGCAGACCGCGCGGCGGGACGAGCGCTGGGATCGCGCCAAGGCTGCTTACCAGAGCGCGCTCTCGCAGGATCCGGTGAACGCCGAGGCGCGCAAGGGGATCAAGGACGTGCAGGCGGAGATCGAGATGAAGCAGGCCTTCGATCGGGCGCGCCAGCGGGTGGACGTGGGGCAGGACGAGGAGGGGGTCGAGGTCTACCTGCAGATCGCGCCGACGAGCATCTACTATCCGCGCGCGCGCGCGGAGGTCCACCGGCTGGCCGAGATGCTGAAACGGCGCTACGAGGAGCTGTGCCGGGAGACCATGAAGGCCGGGGATCAGCAGGGGATCCTCCAGGGCTGCACGCGGTATCTCAATCTGGTGTGTAACAGCACCGTCGACGAGGTGCGGCTCAAGGCCGTGCGGACGGCCGAGCAGAAGCTGGGCGCGAAGAACCGGAGCCCACCCTGGAGCTGTCCGCCGACCTACGCGCGCTGGTTCGCGGATGACACCGTCCAGGCCTCCAACTCGCTCGAACAGCGCATTGCCGCGAAGTACAAGAACCCTCAGATCGCGCTGATCGTTCGAATCTATGCCAACGGTGAGCCCCGTCAGGCGCTGAACCGGATCAGCACCCTCAAGCTGACGCCGGCCGAGGCGCACGACGTCGAGCTGGACAAGCTCCAGCGGCAGATGGAGCTGGCCTCCGGGGCTTACAACGACGGGATCTCGGCGCTCCAGACGGGCGACTGGCGCGCGGCCAAGCGGCAATGGGAGCAGTTCTGGGAGTACGACAAGGAGATGCTCCCCGAGGGGGACGCGAGCAAGCTGGCTTACGACGCGCGCGCGCGGCTCGGCAAGCAGTTCTACAAGCTGGGGCTTCGTTACTTCCAGCGGCAGCAGCTCGAGGAGGCAGCCTCCATGTGGCAAGCCGGGCTCGCCGCGAACCCCGGGGACGCCGACATCCAGAACGGCATCATCGGGTTGGAGCACGCCGCCGACCCGTTCGTGGCCGACGACGCGAGCTGTGCCCAGCTCGCGGTGGCGCTGAAGATCACGAAGAGCGAGCCGCCGAGTCTCAACCACAAGCGCGCCCTGGCGATGTTCAAGGATCACGAGTGTCGCCCTTGACCGCGGTGTGGGCCGCCGCCGGCGGGCCCCCGCCAATCGCGAACGCACACTGGGCGCAGGCGCTGGTGCTGTTCCATGGCCTGTGCGGGATGGCGCTCGTGGGGGCCTGCACCCACCACGTGGTGGTGAGCCTGGGGTACTTGCGGGGCAGCTACCGCGTGCGGCTGGCCCGGGTGTACGCGGCGGTGACCCTGGCGGGCTGGGGGGCCACCGTTGTGCTCGGGGGGCTCGCTTATCCGGCCTACAGATACTTCGTGCGGGGGCTCTACTTCGACTGGCACGAGGTCTGGGCGAGCAACCTCTTCGACATCAAGGAGAACTTCGCCGCGCTGGGCTTGCCGCTGGCCGTGGTGATCTTCCTCTGGTCGCGGCGCCTCGACCCGAGGGGGGGCGAGGGCGGCCAGGCTCGACTGCTGGTGGGCCCCTACGTGGTCCTGGTCTGCGTGGCCGCGGCCATCGCGTGGTTCGTGGCGGTGGCCGGCCTGGTCGTGACGCTGCAGCGCGGGGTGCCGACGTGAACGACGCGGCGCTGCGGCGTGGCTACCTCGGGGGGTGCGCGGCCATCCTGGGCTTCGCGGGCGCGTTCTTCCTGCTGCAGCTCCTCCCGATGCCGCTCTTCTGGTACCACCCGCTCGACCGAGCCTTCCGCCTCGAGACGCGCCCCACCGGGCTGGCGATGGACTTCTACGGCCGGTCGCTCTGGTCCGCCATCGCGGGCGTGCTCGGATACCTGCTCGGGGCGTCTTTGGCGCCGCGCCTCACGTTCACCCGCCACCGCGTCTGGCTCTGGCTGGCCTATGGTCTGGGGATGACCGCGCTCGCGCTGTGCCTGATCGGGTACCAGATCTGGCCTCGCCCACCCGCGCCGATCACCCTCCCGAGCTGGTACGTCCCGCGGTGAGCGAAGGTACGCGCCCCGGCAGTGGAAAGTGAAGTATAGG
>VFSW01010094.1_pt1 | contig 13425 bp, 15 predicted proteins | sample 5358111 | NCBI WGS metagenome assembly VFSW01 (sample SAMN11554181, study PRJNA540505) | mine drainage metagenome | isolation source: sediment from site ElyBrook_90M | place: USA: Ely Copper Mine, Vershire, VT | collected 2017 | reverse complement strand
TTATTGGCTGGGGGGGCCAAACGTCGAGCGCCCGCTCGCTTCAGTGAAGCGAGCGGGCGTCGTCGTTTTTCGGCCCCGGACCTAGTCCTCGTCGCGGTGAGGAACCACGACGTTCATCGCCACGAGGTGGGGAGATCCCCGCCGTACTCCGATGGTGGTGATCGACGCGTTGTCCACCCGAGTGCGCCAGGCGACGGCCCCGTCAACCCCGAGCGCCCACACGGCGGCCGACTTGATCGGCGAGACGTGGCTCACGACGAGCAGGTGGCGACTCGGAGAGTGCAGGTAGGACCCCGAGTCCTCTAAGAGGGCGTCGAGACGGGTCGCCACCCGCTCGTCGACCGAGGCGAGGGACTCTCCACCTTCGAACGCGACCGAGTGGTCGGTCTCGAAGGCCAACCACTGGTCGTCACTCACCTCGAGCAGGGGTGTGCCGTCAAAGACGCCGTAGTCGACCTCGATAAAGGAGTGCTCCACGCGCGCCTCCACGTGGGGCAGGGCGAGGGCCGCCGTCTCGCGGGCCCGGCGAAGTGGGGAACTCCAGACCTCTTCGACCCCCTCGAGGAGAACGGCCACGCGCCGAGCCTGCGCTCGTCCGAACTCAGTCAGGGCGGGGTCGGAGCGCCCGACGAGGAGTCCGAGGGCGTTCGACTCACTCTGTCCGTGGCGTAGGAAATGGATCATCCGAGCAAGATACGTCCGCAGGAGGGACAGTCGGTCCACTCACCTTCCGGGGCCCGGCGACGTTCGTCGAGGTCCGCCGGGGCGAGGGCCACGTGACACCCGGCACAGCGCCCCTCGACGAGGCGCGCGGCCCCCGCTCCCCCCACTCTCTGGAGGGCGCGTTCGTACCGTTGGCGCAGACTCGGCTCGAGAGTCGTGGCGAGCGCCTCTCGCTCGAAGGACCGGGCCGTCGTCTCCTCGTCCAAGGTCTCTTCGAGATCACGAATCGTCTCTAGAAGTTCGGCCCTCTCCTCGATGAGGGGTTGGGCCCGACTCTTCATCGTGACGATGGCCTCGTCGAGGGGTTCCATCTCAACGAGGGCGGTGAGTTCGGCGTCTTCGGCGGTCTCGAGAGCGTGAGTCACCTGATCGAGTTCCTCGTGGAGAGACTCGGCCTCCCGGGCGTTCACCGACTGGGCCAGTCGGGCCCCCACCTGAGTGGCCCGAGCGCGGAGGCGTTCGGACTCCGCGCTCGCGGCGCGTAGGGCGCCGGCGCGCGGAACTCGCGCAGCCTCGACGTCACTGAGTTCGGCACTCAGGGCCCGCAGGTGACGCTCAATCTCCTCCACCCGAGTTCGCTCGACCAGTCCGGCGCGCGCGGCCCTCAGGCGATCGAGAACTCGGTCGAGATCGGCCAACTGGAGCAGCGCCTCTTCACTCACCGGAGAATCTCCGGTTCGGTCTCGAGGAGTCGAAAGACCTTGGTGAGGGCCCCGGTGAGATCATCGGTCGCCCGCTCGCGAGCGCCCGTCTCGTCGAACCACCCGATCTCCTGGCTCTCGTCGGGCGGCGGAGTCGGATCGAGGGGGTCGCTGACGAGCAGGTAGCGCAGGTCGTAGTGGGTGTGGCCCCGAGGTCCGGGGTGTAGGTCCACGTGAACGAGTCGGGGCGGCTCGAGGTGACGGGCCCGAAGCCCCGTCTCCTCCAGTGTCTCTCGAGCCGCCGCGGTCGCCGGGTCCTCTCCGGAGTCGATGTGTCCACCCGGTTGGACCCAGATGCCGAGACGACGGTGACGGTGCAAAATCACGCCCCGAGTCGAGACGACGAAGGCCGACGCGGTGAGGTGGTGGGACGACGCCTCCTCGTTGGCGGGATCGGTCTCCTCCAACTGGCCCAGGACCGCCTCCTTCGAGAGACGCTCTCGCTCGTCGACGGGACGAACCTCCTCGACGGCCCGGCGAATTGCGTCGACGTTCACTTAACTCAACCTCCGTAGCGAGGGGGGTAACGGCAGTTCACCGTGCGCCTGGGCGCCGTCGCGTTGAGCGACCGGGGTCCCGAAGGACTCGTAGAGGGGCACGAACCCGGCCCAGATGTCGAGCGCGGCGTCGGCCGGTTCGTCCTTCGTGGGTCCGGACGCGGCCTTCACGGACGCTTCGGAGATCTCGAGGCGGAGCACCGTGGTGAGCGAGACCTCGCGCTCCTCCACCGGGCGCACCTCGGCCACTCGTCCGGGGAGAACCCGGTCGACGAAACCGTCGAGGACTCGGCGCTTCTCCAGTGGGTCGGTGACTTCTCGCACCTCACCGACCACGAACACGCTCCGGTAGGCGAGAGAGGACTCGAAGCCACTCCGGGCCAGGCGTAGTCCCTCGAGAACGGTCGCCGACAGGGTGGCCCGTCCGACCTCGAGAACGTGACGAAAGAGGGCGTGGGAGCGAGAGCCGTGGAGGTAGAGGGAGCGGCCCTCGCGCAGGTGAATGGTGGGAAGGGCCACGCCCAAAGAGTCCACCACTCCCACGAGGTAGCAGTAACGAGCGTCGTCGAGGACCCCGTACACGCTCGCCTCGTCGTAGGCGGCGTACTCGGGCATGCGACGCACTCGCGTGTGCTCTCCCGGTCCGAGACTCATACTCGCAAATCCCCACTGAAGAAGGTGCGGGCCTCTCCGGCGACCTCGACGGCCCGCTCGAAGAGTCGGGCGTGCATGAGCCCGCCGCGGGCCGAAGCCTGACGGGCCGAGACGGTCGGCTGGCCGGTGCGCGAGGCCCACCAGGGCGCCAGAGCGCACATCGCCGAGCCGGTCACCGGATCTTCGGCGAGCCCGAGGCGGGGAGCGAAGACCCGGAGTGCGAGATCGCTGTCCGGAGCACCCGCGCAGACCACGACCACGAGTGACGCGGGAATGGCGAAGAGTTCGAGAGCGTCGACGCGAAGCCCGCAGAGAGTCTCGTAGTCCTCGACGACGGCGAGCACGCTCGAGGGTCCGGCCTGCCAGACCTCCCGAAGGGGTCCGAGGGCGGTGCCGAGGGCGGTGGGTTCTAACTCTTCGAGGTAGCTCCGGGGTAGGTCGACCGCCACCAGTCCGGCCGCCAGACGTCTCCCACTCAGGGGGCCCGAACGGGTGAGGAAGGTGATCTCGCCCGCCGGCACACCCAACTCGGCACTTAAGACGTGGACACTCGCGAGGGTCGCGTGACCGCAGAGGTCCACCTCTACGGTGGGCGTGAACCAGCGCAGACTCCAGGCGTCGCGGACGCGGCGCAGGAAGGCCGTTTCGGAGACGCCCAGTTCGAAAGCGATCTGTTGCATCACCTCGGAGTCGAGGGGGGCCTCGAGCAGAACGACCACGGCGGGGTTACCCCTCGCGTTGTCCCCGATGAAGGCGTCCACCCACCACAATCGGGGAGAAAATCCCACCCTCACAGAATCCACCCCCCCACCTTGCCACACCGACCCCGGAGAGGACCTACCATCGGCGGGTGCGCGTCGTCGTCTGCAACCTGCACGCCGGAGTCGACGGGTGGGGTCGCGCGACCGGCGCACTCGAACGCGTGATCGATCTCGCCCCCGATATCGCCATCCTTCCCGAGTCCTGGCGCGGCGAGACATTGGACATGGTGGCCCAGTTAGACGCGGCCGGACTGCGGGGTCACTTCGCCCCCCTCGCGCGCGGCGAACGAATTGAGAGCGCGTCGGGGGGTTCTAGTTGGCAGCCCCCCCTCGCCCACTTCACCGGGGAACGGGGTATCAACCTCACCGAACACCGTCAGCTCTCACGGGCCCAGCGCAAGTTTCGCCAGACCCACCCGGTCCACGAGTCCGGCGAGTGGGGACTGAGTCTCGTTTCGCGCTACCCCGGCCCGGTGGAGGTCATCGATCTCGGGCGACTCCCTCGCGAACGGGTGAGCCGGGTCCTCCTCCTCGCTCGACTAGAGGTCGACGGCCACCCGCTCACCGTGGCGGCCCTGCACGGCGCCCACCTCTCCCACGGTTCGCCCCGGATGTACGCCCGAGTACGCCGTTACCTCGATCAACTGGGCCCGGAGCCGCTCCTGCTCGGTGGAGACTTCAACTGCTGGCGGCCCCTCCTTCGCCCCATGCTCCCGGGCTACCAGAGCCGCGTGCGGGCGAAGACCTGGCCGGCCTACCGGGCCCACAGCCAGATCGATCACCTGCTCAGTCGCGGAGAGATCACCACCCAAGCCTCACGGGCCCTCGACGTCGGTTCAGACCACCGCGCCCTCGTCGCCGACCTCGTGCTCGGCGGGGTCTAATCGGGCGAGCCTCACGAGGGCCCCGAGCGCGAGCAAGGTCGGCAAAAAGGTAACGCGGGCGGCGTCGGCGAGAACACCCGTCCCCGTCGCTCGCGCGGCGTCCGCCACCGCCCCGAAGACGAGGAGTCCGCTGAGGGCGCCGAGCACTCCCGCGACCACCAGCCACCCCGAGGTGGTGGCGCGCTGGGACCGCGGGAAGATCTCGGTCGACATCGCCCCGAGGAGGGGGGTCACGAAACCGGCCGCCCCCACGCCGAAGAGATAACCCACCACGAATCCGGTCCTCGACCCCGAGTAGGCGATCACCGAACCGATCACGACGAACAGAAAGCCTCCGGTGATCCCGAGACCGCGCGAGCCGCGCTGACCGACTCGGCGAGCGAGGAGCAGACCCGCGAGACCCGAGACCGACGAGGCGACGAGTACCAGAGTCACCCGACCGGGACTGAAACCGAGCACGTTCTCCCCGTAGACGAAGGTAAAGCCGTTCGCCGGCCCCGAGACCGCCGAGAGGGCGGCCACCACGAGGGCGACCCCCCAGAGTCGGCCCCTCCAGCGTCGCTCCACCCGCCCGAGTCGGGCGGGGTGCTCCTCGGTCACGACCGGCTCCTCACTCCGGCGAGCGAGGGGGCCCGTGAGCAGGACGGCCAGACCGGCCGAGGCGAACTGCCAGCGAAAACCCTGAGAACTCTTCAAGACGGAGTGCACGAGGGCCGCGAGGCCGGCGCCCGCCCCCGTCGCCGCCGCGAGAACCGCGAGGTGACCCACCCGGTCGCGTACCCGGGAGGTCTCGGTCGTCACCACCGTCAAGAGAGCCGACGTGGCCGAGAGAAAGGGGCGTCCGAGCGCGAAGCAGGCGACGAAGAACCAGTAAGTCGGGCTGAAGGCGGCGAGGGCGGTCAAGATCAGTCCCACGATCGTCGTCCAGCGAATGACCGGCCAGCGTCCGGTGCGATCGGCCCGAGCCGCGAAGATCAGAGCGAACAGGGAGGCCCCGCGCACGACGGCGAGACCCACCCCGAGTTGGGACCCACTGAGACCAGCTTCGGCGACCAGTGAACTGGTCGTCCCCGGATGTCCGAGGGAGTGAGCCACGTCGCCGAGTGAGGTCGTCACGCCAAACTGGGCGTAACTCGCGAGGGCCGCGATGACGGCGACCGCGCCGCGCGCGCGCGTCGCGGGCGACACCTTCATCCGTCTTCTCCCGCCCGGCGTTCCACGGGGGGAACCACGGAACGCATCAGGGCCGCGACGACGTGCATCAACACCCGGGCCGCGGCGAGCGTCGGGGCCGAGGTCTCGACCCCGAGGGCCTGACGTTCGGCCGGTGAGAGTAGATCGAGGGCGGCGACCACGATGAGGCGATGGACCGCTCGGGTGACGCGACCGGCGACAAAACCGCGACGCAGGAAGTCCCGGGCCACTACTCCCTCGTCGCGCAGTTCGAGCTCGGGTAGGAATCGCTCGGCGGTCGAGGCGAGATCGGCGTAGGAACGCGGCGGGTCCTCCGCGCCGAGGTCGTCGGCCAGACGGGCCATCTCGGTGACGTAGGCGTCGAGGTCCGCGCTGCTTAAGGGCGTGCGTCCGTAGCGCCGGTAGGCCTCCAGAAACATCCGAGCCTCGCAGAGGTGCACCCAGGTCAAGAGGTGTGGATCAGAGGCGTCGTAGACCTCTCCACGATCGGTGAGTCCGTTCACCACCGTGTGAACCCGGCGCACGCGCTCGAGGGAGCGTTCCGCGGATTCGACGCTGCCGTAGGTGGTGTTCCCAATAAAGTGCGCGGTTTGCACGAGACGCCCGAGAGGGTCTTCGCGGTAACGCGAGTGGCGAGCGACGCCGGCCATGGCGAGAGGGTGAAGCATTTGGGCGAAGAGGGAGGCCATCCCACCGACCACCATCGTGGCGAGGTCTCCGTGAACCAGTCGAGCGACGGCGTTCACCGGGAGGTAGGACTGAGTGTCGTCCAAACACATCTCGGGAGGATCCTCGACGAGACCGATCGTGGCCCGCACTCGAAGATTGAACCGTCGGCGCCAGGGCGAGACGACCTGCGGACGGACAACGACGGTGTTCACGACCATGACCTCCCCCGCCACCCTAGTGGTCAACCTCGTTTCGAGGATTCTTAGGGGCTCTCGTTAGATTGGAGTCATCACCTCCTCCCCCCCACGCCCGCCCCGCTGGCCCGCGCGTCTGAGAGAACGCCTGGGCGACGAGAAACTGGTGGCTAACGCCGTCTCTCTGGTGGTCTCGTTCGGGGGCTCAGCCGCCCTCGGGCTCGCCTACTGGAGCATCGCCGCCCACCAGCATCGACAGGTCGACGTCGGTAAGTCGGCGGCCATGATCGCCGCCATGATTCTGATCGCGGCGATCTCCCAACTCGGCTACGGAGCCCTCTTCCAGCGTCAGCTCCCCCTCGCCGGACGTCACAGCGCCCGGCTCATCGTGCGCGCTTACGTCGTCTCCACCACCGTGGGAGTCCTTCTCTCCACCCTCTACGTGTGGAGCGGACTCGCCCGGCACTTCTTGCCGAGTGGGTCGCACTGGGGTCTGATTTTCGTCATCTCGACCGGACTTTGGACCATTTTCGCGCTGCAGGACAACGCTCTCGTCGCCCTGCGGGCGTCTCGCTGGGTCCCGGTCGAGAACATTCTCTACTCGCTCGCCAAACTCGCTCTTCTGCCCTTCGCTCTCTGGGGCACGAGCGCCTCGGGCCTCTTCTTGACCTGGATGGCTCCCATCCCCCTCGCCCTCATCGGGGTCAACTGGTTCTTGTTCCGAGTCCACCTCCCGCGTCGGATGAAAGAGGAACTGCCGACCGAGGAGATGGAAAAGGGTCGCAGCCTCTGGTCGATGACCGCCGCTCAGGCGGTGACCACGATGCTCTCTAACGTCTCGGGGTCCATCGTGACCCTCATCGTCCTCGCCCACCTCGGGGGAGCTGCGAACTCCATCTACTACGTGAGTTTCCAGATTGTCCTCGGGCCGATGATGTTCCTCTGGTCGGTCTCGCGCAGTCTCTTGGTCGAAGCCCTGCACGAACCGGAGCGCATGAACCGGCACACCCGTCGGGGACTGGCGACCACTCTCGTGATCCTGCTCGGGACCTGGATCGTCGCCGTTCCCCTCGCCCCCTGGGTCATGCTCATCTTCGGCCACTCCTACGTCTCTTCGGGCACGACACTCTTGCGCCTCCAGTTGCTGGCCCTTCCCGGCACGGCCGTCACGGCCTTCTACACCGCCTACGCGTGGATCGACAAAAAACTGTGGAGTCTCACCGCCCGCGCGCTCATCAGTCTCGTGGTCAATATTTCAGTGCTTGAACTCCTCATCGACCGCTTTCGTCTGGCCGCGGTTGGGCTCGCGGCGATCGCCACCGCCGTCATCGAAGTCACGCTGTTCTTGCCGATGACGTGGCGCCGGGTTCGCCAAGAACTGCGCCCGACGACTCGCTAGTCGCCCGCTAACCCCACCTATCAGAACGGCTCTTCTCGCCCCGACCGGCGGCGCCGGGGCCGTCGTTGCCCGCGCGGCGACCGCTCGCCCGGTCACCTGGAACGAGTGACCGGCAAGTTAGTGACGGCCACATTTACCGAGTGGCGCGGTAATGAGGGCGGTCTCCTTCAGCGTTGAGGTGCAACGCGTCAGTTCCGGCGACGCGGCTGCCCGAGAATCACCTCAGCGTCGACGTCGGGCTCAGCACGCTGAATACGGACGCCGTCCCAGAGGAGGAGCACGTGCTCAGCACCGCTTCCGATCACACCAGTACGGCCGAGAGGAAGCTCACTCACGCCCAGCCCACCGCCTCGCGGGGCAGGTCGTCGCCTCTTCCGAGTCGCTCGCAGAGAGCCGACATCTGACGTCCTTTTCACAATGCGACCGAAAAGGTAAGTGTGAGTTTCGAATCCACCCCGTCGAGTTCCGTGAACGACCTTGGAATATCGCGCCGCACCCAATGACTGCAGAATATTCGATCGTCCACACCCTCCAAGATGGGTGTGGGTCTCAACCAATCAGCCGTTCATTTCGAAAGACTGCGATAGGTCATTTGGTCTGGCTAAGGAGGTCGAGCATGTCCTCAGCGTGCTCCTCTTCGACCGCGAGGATCTCTTCCAGCATGCGACGCGTGGTCGGATCACCATCAGCGAGCCAGGCGATGATCTCGGAATACGAAGCAATCGCTACCCTCTCGGCCACCAGGTCCTCTTTGATCATCTCTTCGAGTCCCAGGGACGAGTCGTACTCCGAGTGACTGCGCCCAGAGAGCGAATCCGGATTGAAGTCAGGTTGCCCGCCGAGTTGCGTGATGCGCGCGGCAATGCGATCGGCGTGCTCCGCTTCCTCGCCGGCGTGTTCGAGGAACTCTGCCGCTGCGGACTGGGCATTGAGGCCCTGAGCCGTAAAGAAGTGGCGCTTGTAGCGAAGGACGCACACGAGTTCAGTGGCGAGCGCCTGATTGAGAACATCAATGACCCTCTCCAGGTCGGCGCCGTAGGCATCAGTCACGGGTCCCTTGTCAATGTTCTCACGAGCCCGTGCGCGCAGCGTCTCAACATCCGTCAAAAAATCCTTCATCATGAGTCTCACTTTGTCGTTCTCGTTGTTCTGGTCGTCCCGGTCGCTTCTGCGGCGCCATTGCTCATCGTGTACACGGCATTCTCTAACGATGCCCGGGGCACACTCTCCTGCGACGTGTCAATTCTGAGACACGATGATCGAGAGAATGTGGCTCATGACCCATCGTCCGTGGGGCCTTCACTCTTCGCGGAGTGACCGTTCACTTGGAAGGCGTCACCTTCGGCCTCGTGTCGATGATCGCCGTCGCGGTGAATGCTTCCCTCTGGCTCACTGTTGACCTGGAACGCATTGCCTTCGGCCCCGTGTCGATAATCGCGGTCCCCTTTGACGACGCGGTGAGATTCGCTTTCCACGTCGCGACGTTGGTGCTGCGGTCGCACCCTGCGCCCGAGTAGCCGACTCGACCACTGATTCAGAAGTCTCGTGAATTCATTCACTGGGGCCGTCCTCGGCGCTCAGACCACCTGCGGCGCTGATCTCCGGTGGGCGACTCTTTTCTCGGTCGTCACACGCCATAGATTCCCTCCTCATTCCAAGGCTGACTACACGCCAACTTAGGAGGATGCGAAGTCTGGACGTCCCTACTTCCAGCGTACCTGCTTCACGTTGAACTGTGCCCGATTTCGTCGTATTTAATCGCCGCGAACAACTGGTGAGTGACGGCCGATGTAGGCACGATCACTTGGGGAATTGGACCCGAGATGCTCGGCGGCCGAAGAAACGCGAGAGTCTCGTTGTTGGTCGAGGCGACTCCTTGAGCCACCGCGTTGAGTCGAACCCGTCGGGGACTGTAGAAGTAGGCTGGCGAAGCCATCAGTCCGATGACCCTTTGCATAGAAACGGCGCAGGTGGTGCCGGCCGCTAACCCTCGAAGGGAGGCTTCGCCGGTCACGTTGAGGCTGGATAGCAGAGCGCGCTCGAGCCTGATCGAAAAGCGCGGCGCGCGAGAGCTCTATGACCGCCTCCAGGTTGACCGCCATGACCCGGTCCCACGTCACGTCGTCTAATTCGGCGAGGGGAAGAAACCGGTCCATGATTCCGGCCGCGTTGACGAGTCCGTCAATCTGCGGATCGGCCATCTCCACGACGCGCGCCACCACCGCGGGATCGGTGAGATCTCCCACCACCGTGAGCAACACCTCACTGGCGAGTTCGCGCTCGAGTTCCTCGAGCCGGGGCGCCGACACATCCGAGCCGTTGACTCGGGCCCCTCTGTCACCAGCGGCTCGACGCACGCGCGTCCGATACCGGAACCGGCCCCGGTCACCATGAGGGTGCATCCGTTAGATCGTCCGGGAATCATGACCTCTTCCACGGATCCACCTCGTTCTCGAGTCGAACCTACCGGGGAGACCACTTCTCGGGCCAGGAACGAAGGTCCCCGCCTAGTGCGACTGGTTGATTCGGACGACGTTGCCCGCGGGGTCGCGCACGGCGCAGTCACGCAGTCCGTAGGGCTGGTCGGTGGGTTCTTGAATCACCGGCACTCCCGCCTCCACGAGACGGGCGAAGACCGTCTCGAGGTCGGGAGTCGTGAGTACCACCATCGCGAAGTTACCTTTCGCCATCATCTCTCGGACCACCCGACGCTCCTCCTCACTCGTGGAGGGATCGACGGTCGGCGGAGCAAGCACCACCGAGGTGTCGGGTTGTTCGGGAGATCCGAAGGTGAGCCAGCGCATTCCTTCGTAGCCCACGTCGAGACGGAGTTCGAATCCGAGGAGATCTCGGTAGAAGTGCAGCGAGGCCTCGGGGTCAACATGGGGCAGAAAACTGGACTGGATGGAGAGGGTCACGGGGTCAGCGTACAGAATGGGATGCGCGCCGCGCTTCTCCGTTCCTGACCGGTCGCAGGACGAGCCGCGCGACGCATCCCGGAAGTGGCGGATGAGAGTGGGACTGCGCGTAGTGCGACGGACTTACCCCGACCATTTCGTGAAACCGGCGCGAAAACGTGCCGAGACTGGAGAATCCCACGGCGATGCAGACTTCGGTCACACTGAGCGAGCCCAGTTGAAGCAGAGTCCTGGCCCGCTCGAGGCGTCGCGTGGTCAGGTAGTGGTGGGGAGTCACCCCGTAGACCCTCACGAAGGACCGAGAGAAGTGTCCGCTCGACATATGAGCGCACTCGGCCAGGTCGGCGAGGCGAAGGGGAGAAGCGAAGTCTCGGTCCATACGGTCACGGGCTCGACGGAGAGCCTCCAGCTGGTCGAGTGACGCGCTGGAGTATCGCGCTCGATTACTCACGCGAGCTCTCATTTCGGGGATTTCGACTGGGGCTTCTCACACTGGGAGTCGGGGGTGACACTTCACCAATCTCTCACCGTCGGAACTCGCCGCGCGACTAGAGATTCCTTCACCACACATCTCGACCTCGACCCGGTCCGACCAAGAGGACACGGTGCGGCCACGACGCCGTCGAAAGAGCCGCTTCGACTCAAGACTCCCAGCCAACCGCCCACGCTTGTTCGGGGGGCTCACCAGCGATTTCGACGAGACGTCGAAGGGCCCGCACGAGAGCGACACGATCTTCGGAGGATATCTCGCGCATCAAGCTCGCCGTAGCGAGACGCCGATGTTCCGTGACCATCTCCACTACTCGAATTCCCTTCGTCGTCAATTCGATTCACACCTGGCGACGATCAACGTCGTGCTCGCGACGCCCAATGAGACTTCTCCTCACTAATCGATCACACATCCGAGTAGCCGTTGCGGGAGTCACCCCCACTAGTTCAGCCCACCTCGCGAGGCTTTGCGGACCTCTCGACGACAGCACGGCGAGGGTGCGGTACTGCGCCATACTCACCTTCGCCCCCCGACCACCGACTGACTCCTCAGCGAGAGCGACTAGGACTCCGCACGCGGTCAAAATGGCCCCAACAACGGCCTCGTCCGAGTCTCGTACCGGCTTCTTATTTTCATGCACTTTCTAATTATTACATAATGCAAATAATGGTGGTAGAATGTTTTCAGTACCGAACGCGACCCCATTCAGTGGTCCACGTGTGCCGATGTACAACTCGAATTGGAGGGCGGCTATGAAGGCGCTCGTTTATCAGGGTCCCGGTACCAAGTCCTGGATGGAAGTCCCGAATCCGGTCATCAAGCAACCCACGGACGTCGTGGTGAAGATGATGGCCACCACCATCTGCGGCACCGACCTGCACATCCTCGCCGGTGATCTCCCTGAGGTGGAGGCTGGTCGAATACTCGGACACGAGGGTGTCGGAGTAATCACGGAGGTCGGCTCCGCCGTCACCCAACTAAAGGTGGGCGATCGCGTCATCTTGTCTTGCGTGAGCTCCTGTGGTCGGTGCGCGAACTGTCGTACCGGGCTCTACAGCCACTGCCTCGATCCGGAGGGAACACCGGGAATTGGCTGGATCTTCGGGTACATGATCGACGGCACCCAGGCCGAGTACGTCCGAGTTCCCTTCGCGGAGAACTCGGTGTACGTCATGCCCAAGGGAATGTCCGACCGAGAGGGAATGTTGCTTTCCGACATCTTGCCCACCGGATTCGAAATCGGTGTGCAGTACGGACGAGTACAGCCCGGCGACGTCGTCGCCGTCATTGGTGCGGGACCCGTCGGTCTCTCCGCCGTGGTGACTTCGCGCCTCTACGGGCCCTCCCGAGTCATCTCTATCGACCTCGACGAAGGCCGTCTGAAGCGGGCGATGTCCTTTGGCGCCACCGACACTGTGAACTCCGGAGACGCCGATTGGATGCAGCAAGTCCTCGCGCTCACTGACGGAGCGGGTGTCGACGTCGCCATCGAAGCGGTGGGCCAGGCCCAGACCTTCACCATGGCGACCCAGATTGTCCGACCGGGAGGAAGCGTGGCCAACATTGGAGTGCACGGGAACCCGGTGGAACTCGCCCTCAACGAGTTGTGGATCAAGAATATTGACGTCTCCATGGGTCTGGTGAACACCAACACCCTCGGCATGCTCCTCAAGCTCGTCGCCGAACATCAATTGTTGGTGGATGGCTTCGTCACTCATGAGTTCGCCTTCGATCAGATGATAGAGGCGTACGACACCTTCGCCCACGCGTCACTCCACGACGCGCTCAAGGTCCTCATTAGTTAGAAAGTTGTCGCACCACTCACTCTTCTCCCTTGGGTGCGCTAGGTCGACGAGAGTGAGTGGTGCGACGTGAACGCAGCAATGTCTCGAGACGGAACTAGAAGGAGACTCCCACGAACGGTGGACTGGCGCTCTCACCCTTCAGGTCCATCGAGAAGCCGTGGGGTACCGAACTAAAGGTGCCGGAGTACCGGCCACCGCCGAGTAGCACTAACGGGAAGATCGTTCGTTGCGCTGGTCGGTACCCCGCGACGGTCGGAAGAGACAACGTGCCACCGGCCGTCAAGAGCCCTCCCACCGTCAAGATGAATTGGCCGACCTTCTTCGGTCCGCCAATTTGGCTGGAAATCTGCGCTCCTCGAGAGTTGGTGAACGAACCAGCCGCGACCAGGTAGGTCGAGTCTGCGGACAGGGCGACGCGTCCGAAATTATCCGTCGGAGTACCCGTGTCTTGATAGAGTTCGCCCCCCGAGACGGAAAAGGAGCCCGAGCGTTGATTGATCAAGCCCACTTGGAGGTGGACCCCCCACGACTTGTCC
>VFSW01010093.1_pt1 | contig 13426 bp, 15 predicted proteins | sample 5358111 | NCBI WGS metagenome assembly VFSW01 (sample SAMN11554181, study PRJNA540505) | mine drainage metagenome | isolation source: sediment from site ElyBrook_90M | place: USA: Ely Copper Mine, Vershire, VT | collected 2017 | reverse complement strand
AGCTGACGCCGTACACTACCGTCGTAGACAGTGTCGCCGATTTGCGCCAGGAATCCTCCGACTAGAGTCTTGTCGAGTGAAAAAGATACGCGCACTTTCTTGCTCGTTATTTCCTCCAGCTTCCCCCGGGCACGCGCCAAGTGCTTCTCGTCGAACTCGAAGGGAGCCTTCAATTCTGCATTCACAATCCCCATCATTTCGTCCAGCAGTTCAGCGAACTCCACCACTATCCCCGCCACCAGGCTCTCTCTCCCTTTTTCGATGAGTAGGAGGAGAAAGCTCATAGTCAACATATCGGTCTTTGCTTCGAACAGCGCCTTGGTCACGGCCTTTTTCTTGGAACGGTCGATGACCGGGCTCGCGAAAAAAAGCTCGAGATCATGGGATGCTGAAATCGCAGCACCGATTAGGCGCATATCAGCCGCCACCTGTTCAACTTTCTTCAATTCCGAGGCAAGTTCGAGCAACGCGCCGGCATACCTTCTTGATGCAATTGATCGCTTCACGACCGGCCTAGTTCTTTTGAAGCGAATTCAGGAAGTTTTCGACGAGCTTCTTCTGGCGGGATTCGTCGATTGCCTCGTCGAGAATTTTTTCGGCGGCCTTCACTGCCAGTTCGGCCACCAGCCCGTGAAGCTGTGAGATCGCCTGCTGTTTGTCGCGTTCAATCTCTTCCCTGGCTTTCTCAAGAATCTTATTGGCCTCCGCGTTGGTTCTTCCGGCTGACTTGCTCCTTAGCTTTTCGGCGAGATCTCTGGCTTCCTTGATGAGTTGCTGGGCTCTCTCTTCAGCCCCGGCAATACTCCTACGACTCTCTTCCAGGAACTTCTCCGACTCCAGCTTCGCCTCTTCCGCCCGTTTGATCGATTGACGGATTGATTCTTCCCTGGTGTCGAGTGCCTTTAATATGGGCTTCCACGCTGTTTTACTGAGGAGAAAAAGCAGCAGTCCGAAAGTCAACGCAGTCCAGATAATTACTCCCGGATCCAATTGCACAAGCATAATATTCTCCTGTTTGAGCTGGAGTGCGGACCGACACCGTCGAGTATCGTCCGGCAGTCAAAGATCGCACTCCGCGTATTTAGGGTTTCAGTGCCATGATGATTGCAATGACCTCCGCGAAGAGCGTGACGCCTTCGATCAGAGCGGCGGCTATGATCATAGTAGTCCTGATATCGCCCTGCGCTTCAGGCTGACGTCCGCTTGCTTCCAATGCGGCCGCCGCAAGCTTGCCGATGCCCAATCCGCCTCCGATAACTGCCATGCCGGCGGCGAGGCCGGCAGCGAGGTGAGCTAGTCCTTCTGTTGGCATTTAAAACCTCCTGTTATTCTTTTTTAGTGTTCTTGATGAATTGCCATCCCGACAAACAACGCGGTCAGGATAGTGAAAATGTATGCTTGAATAGTTGCGATCAGTAATTCCAGGACTTCTATGAACAGCGCGAAGCCGACAGAAATCGGTGCAATAAGCACCGTCCCGAAAATAAAAATCAAACCTATCAACGAGAAAATTACGATATGTCCCGCGATCATATTGGCAAAAAGACGGACGCAGAGAGCGAAAGGCTTTGTGAAGAGTCCGAGGATCTCGACGATCACCATTATGGGGAGCACAAAGCCCGGCATACCGGAAGGTACGAGTCCTTTGAAGTATCCCAATAGCCCATACTGGACTATGCCCGCAATTTGAATAACGAAGAAAGCGATTATCGCCAATGCCGCCGTAACATTGATGTTCCCTGTGGGTGTCGAAGCGTAGGGGATCAGCCCGAAAAGATTCGCGAAAAGAATAAAGAAAAAGAGCGTCAAAAAGTAGGGGAGCAATTTCCGTCCCCTCTCACCGACTGCCGGCAGAACAATATCGTCCCTGACAAAGAGTATCAGCATTTCGATAAGCCCGGCGAACCGTCCCGGTATAAGCGACTTTCGGTAACTCCTGGCGGCGATCCTCATCACGATCAGAAGAAGAATTCCAGCCATCCAGAGCATAACGATATGTTTTGTGATCGACATGTCAATGGATAGCCCGGCGAAGTGGAACGGTCCGATGTGAGGAAGATGTACTTCACCGAAGGGCAGCAAATCCAGGGTATGAGAATCCGCGACGTGATTGATTATCCAACTTCCGTTCGAGGCGTCCCCGCCGTGCGCGGCCACCGCCTTAGCGGTATCCGCCACCACCTTCGCGGTCATTGTTCCTACGGTAGTATCTGCGGGAAATCCAAGAATCAATGTTTACTCTCTTTCGTCGCCTTTCTTAATTCGATCCTTTTGTTCAGAAATATTACCTCAAGCACAGTCATCGTGAAGTAAAACACGAACAAGCCGCTGACCAGCCCGGCTATGTGAACGCGGGCAACCTCAATGAGCAGCACGAAGACTCCAAGAAGGAGGACGAGTCGCACACCCATACCAAGGAATACTCCCTTAAGGAACACGATCGCGCTCCTGTCAATGAATTTCTCGATGGTGATAAATCCAACAGCGCCGTTGACAACTCCCAATAGGGCGCCTAGAAAGTACGACCCTCCGAAGTAGCGGTCTCCGAATTGCCAGATCAAGAGAGCCGAAATCAGCCCAAAAATGGACACTACGATCAGGGCCGTCTTAACAGTCTTCCTGCGCATCAATTGGAGCGGGAGGTCAGTCCCTTTTTCCGGTGCCAATCTTACCTAATTTTTGTACTTCTCTGAAGAAATTGTAGAAACCGCCTATTGTTCCTATGACCGCTCCTGTCAGGAGCAGCCAAGGCGATGTATTGAAATGTTGGTCAAGAAAATAGCCGATCAAAAGCATACCGGCGACAGATGCCGCCAACTCTGTACCGAGTCCCATGTAAGGACCCACCTGCCTGTACGCCTCACTTAAACTCTCACCAAGACTCTGCTTCTTCTTTTTGCTTGGCACGGATCACCTGAACAACTCACTTCTCTGGTCCGTGCGCTTCTCACCACTCATATCGCATTTGCCGTCGAAGAGGGCTCCTTCGTCGATCACAAGTTTTGAAGCGCGGATGTCGCCCTTGATCCTGGCTTTATTTTCCAGGACAAGCTTAGCATTCGCGGTGATGTTCCCTGTTATTTTCCCCCCTACCGTCACGGTCTGGGCTTCGACGCTACCGTTGATATCGCCGTTAGCGCCGATAACGAGATCGCCGGTCAGAGAAATATCGCCAGTCACCTGGCCATCTACTCTGAGACTCCCCGGACTTGTAATCTTCCCTTCGAAGCGTGAGCCGTGCGCCACTATGTTGATCTGTGCTTCTTCTTTTGCCATATCAATTCTTAGTTAGTAAGTAATTTTCTGGATTCAAATTCTTTCCATCGTGCCACAACTCAAAGTGGAGATGCGGTCCGGTACTCGTGGTACCGGTGGAGCCGACAAGCGCGATTGCTTCGCCTCTTGTAACCATCGCGCCGACCGGGACAAGGATTCGCTCACAATGTTTGTAGACAGTCATGAAGTCGCCGGGATGGGCAATGATAAGCGTATTCCCTCCGGTCAGGGTCCAGTCCGAAAAAACTACCTCGCCAGGCGCCGCAGCTACGACAGGTTCTCCTTCCTGCGCCGAAATATCAATGCCGTAGTGCTGGATCGGATAATTCACACCTCTCGTCACGAATCCCTGGACCGGCATAAGGAGTGGAAAGATATCCGCATCGGCTTCAGCCGTGGAAGCAAAAACATAGCCTCCCGACGCCGGGGCACGGTATTGCTGGGAATACTCCGGCTCACTTTCATATGCGGTCTTCTGTTCGCTCTCCGCCGCGCTGGCAGATACAGCAGGCTGTCGCGGCTCAGGCAACGTCGTGTCGCCCACCACGCTGTCTCCCAGTGCCTTCCTGAGCTTCATATTGTAAGATGCCAGATACGTGAGCTGTCTTTGGACTTCATCCACCTTCGTTTCCAAAACCTGAATCTTCTGAAGCTGCTCTTCCTGAGTACTGAAGTACGATGGGAGAATCAATTTCCCAAGCGGGGTGTTGATCAACGCCAAAACGCTAAACGCACCGATAGCTGCAATTCCAAAAAGAACGATCAGCGTGAGTTGAATCTTTGACGCCTTGAAACTCCGCGAAGGCTTCTCGGCATCTGATAATACAACAAACGTCAGCTTTGCTGCCGCCGTCTTGTCGTGCGATGATTTATGCTGCATCTTAACGACTATCAATATAGAAACGGGACGCCATAATGTCAATGAACTAAGTTTCCGTAAGATGCCGATAACCGAACCCTTACGACTGTTCCCCCGCCCTGTCCGTCCGAGCCTGCCATGCGCGACAGTTCTTGATAAATGGGATGATATTGAATAATCTTAGAGAAACGAATGGACAAATGATCGATCCGAGACTCCGGCGGGCCGCAGCTCCGTGGCGGTTACGGTGCCGACTGATCCTTCACGCTGAAGAGAACGAAGCCCAGCCAGCTTCAGAGACTCTTCTCACACCGAGGAAAAAATTCGCGAGGTTATACCATGAAAAGTTGCGGCAGTAAGATCCAGCACGACGAGCTCTATCTGCAGAACGAAGACACCAACAGGACTTTGGCGCGGAGGCTGAACACGCAGGAGGACCTCGTACGCAAGGGCGGAGGAGACGAAGCTGCATCCCGACAGAAAAAGCGCGGGAAGATGCTTGCGCGCGAGCGGGTGAAAACCCTGATCGATGAGGGGTCTTCCTTCCATGAAATCGGGACGCTTGCGGCTCTCGGGATGTACGAGGAGCACGGCGGAGCCCCGTCCGCCGGTATCATAACTGGTGTCGGTAAGGTTCACGGCAGGAACTTGGTCATCGTAGCGAACGATTCGACGGTTAAGGCCGGCGCTTACTTCCCTATGACGATCAAGAAGAACCTGCGCGCTCAGGAAATCGCGATCCAGAATAGGCTGCCGATTATCTATTTGGTAGACTCCGCAGGCGTGTTCCTGCCGATGCAATCGGAGATATTTCCCGACAAGGATGATTTTGGAAGGATCTTTTTCAACAACGCGGTCTTGAGCTCTCTGGGAATTCCACAGATATCCGCCATTATGGGGCCCTGCGTAGCAGGCGGCGCCTACCTTCCGATCATGAGCGACGAATCCATAATCGTTGAAGGTACAGGCAGCGTATTCCTTGCCGGCCCATACCTCGTAAAAGCCGCCATCGGTGAAGATACTGACGCCGAGAAACTCGGCGGCGCCGAAACTCATTCTGCTATCTCAGGTTTAACAGATTACAAAGTCAAGTCGGACGCGGAGGCACTCAGTCTCATCCGGGATCTCGTGTCCAAGTTCGGTGCACCCCGGACCGCGGGATTCGACAGAGTGAAATCAAAACCTCCAAAGTTCGATTCGCACGAGATTTTCGGGATCATTTCAGGAGATCGTTCTCGGCCATATGATATGTACGAAGTACTGGCGCGATTAGTCGACAACAGCGAGATCGATGAATACAAAGCCTCCTACGGCAAATCGGTCATATGCGCGTACGGGAGAGTCGACGGGTGGGCGGTCGGAATAGTAGCAAATCAGCGGACTACGGTGAAATCGAAGCGCCCTGATGACTCCACGGAAATGCAAATCGGTGGAGTAATATATTCCGACAGCGCGGACAAAGCCGCGCGATTCATCATGAATTGTAACCAAAAGAGAATACCGCTCGTATTCTTCCAGGACGTTGCAGGTTTCATGGTAGGAACAAGAGCTGAAAGAGGAGGGATAATTAAGGACGGTGCCAAGATGGTAACGCCGTTTCCAACTCCACTGTACCGAAGTTGACTTTCATACTCGGGAACAGTTTCGGTGCCGGTAATTACGCGATGTGCGGAAAGGCCTATGACCCCCGACTGATTTTCGCACTCCCATCCGCCAGAATAGCGGTCATGGGAGGCGACCAGGCGAGCCAGACGCTGCTCAGTATCAGACTTCAGCAGATGGAACGCAACGGGAAGAAAATAACGAAAGACGAACAGGCGGGACTCCTTTCGGAAATTAGAAAGCGCTACGAAACGGAGATGGACCCTGCATATGCAGCGTCCCGGTTATGGGTGGACGAAATAATCGATCCGGACAGTATTAGAGAAATGATTTCTATCGGCATCGACGTGGCGAACAATAATCCTGTCCTTGAACATTTCAACGTTGGCGTGATACAGACTTGAAGTATCGTTCGATACAACTCTTCACCGCAATTGTTCTTGTATTTTCCTTTGTCGGACAGGCTTCGGCTCAGCTTGAATTCCTGAAGATGATCTTTGAGCCCCGCATATTGAGGTTGACCGAAGAACTGCGCACATATATCAGGATAGAGCTCCCGCCGGTCAGCCATAAAAGAGAAGAAGAGCTGCATCACGTCGACTTGATATTCCTGAAAGCCATGGAGTTATCAAAGAGACAGATCAGCACCGCTCTCCTGGCCACATCCATAGTGGTCCTCAACAGAACGGATATAAAGCCGACTCTTCCAATTCTGGGAACAGTGACTGTTCCCTTACCTACCGAAGACTCGACCGATGCGGTCGCCCGGATCAATAAACTTCCGCGGTACATATACCCTGACTCGCCTCAGGACAGGTGGGGGGACAGCGACAAACTTGTCCATTTCTTCGGCTCTGCATACCTCACCTACGAGTCCGGTGCAACTCCTATCCCCGAAGCTTTAGGCAAATTCGTGGAGACAGGTGAGGTCGCCCTCAAACTCGACACGGCAACTGATCCGAGGGATTTATTTACCAATAGGCTGGGGCAACAATTCGGGCGGGCGCTAAGTGAAGGAAGGGATGTGATCCCTTCAGATTATCTCAGCGCAAAATATATCAGGAAATGAGTCTCCTGAGAAGGTCGAGATCTTCCGAAGTCGTGATCTTGAAATTGAGATGCCGGGGTTCGACAACAAACGCTTTCTCGCCTATCTTCTCCATGAGCATAATCTCATCTGTCAGCTTTGAGCAGTCGGCCACTTTCTCGTAAGCCTTCCGGAGTAGACCGGATTTCATAACCTGTGGCGTTTGGGCGGCAAATACCGCAGAGCGATCGATGGTGGACATACAGAAGCCCTTCTCGTCCACGACCTTCAGCGTGTCCTTGACTCTGGCCGCAAGGAACGCCACATCATGTTCCCACCCAGCCTGAATCACCCGGTTCAGGTCTTCTTCGGAGAGGAGGGGCCTGGCGGCATCATGGATACAAACCAGATCGTCGTCCGACAAGAAACCGCTCAAGGAAGTGTATGCGTTTTTCACGGAGAGCGGCCTCTCTCCCCCACCCTCCACCAACTCGATTAAGCCGGAGAGGCCCGGGGTGGATTCCGCAATCTGTCTGAAGTCAGGAATCCGGTCGGGCGGAACGGCAATGCAAATTTTGGAGACATCCGGCAGCGCAGCAAAGAGATTGAGGAGCCTTAGGATGATCGGTTTTCCGTGTGCGTCTATGAAGGGTTTGAAGACACCGCCGAGACGCTTGCCCGTCCCGGCAGCCGGTATTATTACGCCAATCTTCTCTGACATCTACAATATCAGCATTGCATCGCCGTAGCTGTAGAACCGGTACCCATCCTTGATCGCCTTTTTGTAAGCCTTCATCAGGAGCTCGTGACCCGCGAATGCGCTGACGAGCATAATTAACGTGGTCTCGGGGAGATGAAAGTTAGTGATGACATGGTCGACAACTTTGAAATCATATGGGGGATAGATGAATTTATCGGTCCATCCCCTACCCGCCTTGACATGGTTGTCGGTTGTGACGTTCGATTCAAGAACCCTTACGACCGATGTCCCGACTGCGAACACGTTTTTCCTGCTGTCAATGGACTGATTGACCGCCTTAGCCGTTTCAGGGGGGATCTCGTAGAACTCCGAATCCATCCTGTGTTTAGTCAGATCCTCGACGTCCACGGTTCTAAACGTTCCTATCCCGATGTGGAGGGTCACGGGAAGAATCTTCACGCCCTTTTTCTCCAGCTTCGTGATGAGGCGGGTCGAGAAATGAAGGCCTGCGGTCGGCGCGGCAACGGCGCCCACAACCCTGGCATAGATTGTCTGGTAGTCTTCCTTGTCCTTCTCCGTCGGCTCGCGCTTGATATAGTGCGGGAGCGGCATTTGACCGATCTTGTCGAGTATCTTGTAGATGTCGCCTTTGTAGTTGAACTTGATCGTCCTGCCGCGACTCGTCGTGTTGTCGATCACCTCGGCGTGGATCTTCTCATCGTCGAAGTAGATCTTGTTTCCAATCCTGACTTTGCGAGCGGGCTCAACAACGACGTCCCAGATACCTTCATCGTGATTCAGTTCCCGGAGGAGAAGGACTTCGATCTTGGCGTTTGTCTTCTCTTTTCTCCCGAGCAGTCTGGCCGGAAACACTTTTGTCTCGTTGACCACGAGAGCATCGCCCTTCTGAAAATAGTCCGAGACTTCGGTGAAGACCTTATCTTCGATCTGCTGCGCTTTTCTGTCAAGCACCATCATACGAGCATGGTCTCGCGGCTGCGCAGGCGTCTTCGCGATAAGGTTTCTCGGAACTGCGTACTTGAAGTCTGTTAGTTTCATCATTACCTAATCCCTCTGGTTGATTTAGTTAGCCCAGGCCCCGCGTAACGAGGCCGGGACGGGACTACGGTTAAATTACCTCTTCGATTTTCTGGTCGGTTTCCTGACGCTTTTCTTTACCGGTTTCTTCGGTGCCTTCGCTGCAACGGCCGGATACTTCAACGCAGCGCGTGCTGCCGCAAGTCGTGCGATCGGCACTCTGAATGGCGAACAGCTGACGTAATTGATGCCTATCATGTGGCAGAACTCGACGGACGAGGGCTCGCCGCCATGTTCGCCGCAGATGCCGATCTTGAGGTCGGAACGGACAGAGCGGCCCTTCTCTTTTGCCATCTGCATGAGAGAACCGACTCCAACGCGATCGAGCACTTCGAACGGATCCTTGGCGTAAATTTCCTTCTCCACATATGGGATAAGAAATCTTGCGGCATCATCGCGGCTGACTCCGAGCGTCGTCTGAGTCAGATCGTTTGTTCCGAAGCTGAAGAACTCGGCGACCTTCGCTATCTCATCGGCCGTGATCGCACCGCGCGGTATTTCGATCATTGTGCCGACATGATAGGTGAATTTGACGCCCTTCTCTTTCATAACGTCTTCCGCTGCCTTACGGACAATCGCAGCCTGGTTCTCAAGCTCCTTCACGTTGCCGACCAACGGTATCATGACTTCGGGCTCAACCTTCGTCCCTTCTTTCTGGACGTTCGCAGCGGCCTCGAAAATAGCGCGGGACTGCATGTCCGTTATTTCGGGATATATGATGCCGAGTCTGCATCCGCGGAAGCCGAGCATCGGGTTGAACTCGTGAAGGTCCTCCACTCTCTGATGGACTTTCTCGTAGCTGATTCCCATCTGAGCTGCGAGTTCTCTCTGAGGCTTCTCCTCATGCGGGAGGAATTCATGCAGAGGCGGATCCAGCGTCCTTATGGTCACCGGGCGGCCCGCCATCGCTTTGAATATTCCCTCAAAGTCAGTCCGCTGTAGAGGAAGCAATTTGGACAGGGCTGCCTTTCTGGCTTCCAGCGTGTCCGCGAGGATCATTTCACGCATGGGACCGATCTTCCCTTCGCCGAAGAACATGTGTTCCGTCCGGCAGAGACCGATACCTTCAGCGCCGAATTCAACGGCGTTCGACGCCTGATCCGGCTGATCGGCGTTGGTGCGTATCTTCAGCGTTCTGTACTTGTCGGCCCACTTCAGAACCTTTGCAAACTCCTGGTATACCGGAGCGTCTTTGGGATCGAGCGTCTTGTCGATCAGGACCTGGAGAACTTCGGACGGCTTAGTCGGCAGTTTCCCTTCGATAACCTCGCCGGTCGTTCCGTCGATGGAGATCCAATCGCCTTCCTTAATGACCTTACCGTTGACGGTCATAGTGTGGGTGGAATAATCTATCTCGAGTGCAGAGCACCCCGCAACGCAGACTTTTCCCATCTGGCGAGCCACAAGTGCCGCATGCGACGTCATTCCTCCTCGTGCGGTAAGGATTCCGACTGCGGCATCCATTCCTCTGATGTCTTCAGGAGATGTCTCGATTCGAGTCAGGATGACTGTCTCACCGCGCTTGTTCCACTCTTCGGCATCGGGCGCATTGAAGACGACTCGTCCCGTCGCCGCACCGGGACCGGCGTTCAGACCCTTTGCGAGGAGCCTGCCGCCCTTCACGGCCGCATCCTTCTCCTTGAGATCAAACACCGGTCTAAGGAGCTGGTTCAGCTGATCGGGCTCGACCCTGTTGATTGCATCCTTTTCGCTGATGAGCTTTTCTTCTACCATATCGACCGCCATCTTGATCGCGGCAAAGGCCGTCCGCTTTCCGACGCGGCACTGGAGCATGTAAAGCGTGCCTTCCTGGATGGTGAACTCTATGTCGTTCATGTCCTTGTAGTGCTTTTCGAGCGTCTTGCGGATCTTCTCGAGCTTTCCGTAGATCTTCGGATTGGCCTTCGCAAGTTCCGAAATCGGGATCGGAGTCCTTGTACCGGCGACCACATCCTCTCCCTGCGCGTTCATCAGGTACTCGCCGTAGAACTTGTTCGTTCCGGAAGCAGGGTCGCGGGTGAAGGCGACACCGGTTCCGGAGGACTCGCCCATGTTACCATATACCATTGCGACAACGCTCACCGCTGTCCCCCACGACTCCGGTATATCGTACATTTTCCGGTAAGCGATCGCGCGGTCGTTGTTCCACGAACCGAACACGGCACCAATCGCTCCCCAGAGCTGTTGCATCGGATCTTCGGGGAAATCATTTCCGGTTTTCTCTTTGATTGCCTTTTTGAACTCAACGACGAGATCCTTAAGATCCTGCGCCGTTAGTTCAGTGTCATTGTGTACACCCTTCTCGTGTTTCTTTTTCTCAATTATCATTTCAAAAGGATCGATCTCATCCTTATGAGTAGGCTTCAATCCCAGGACCACATCGCCATACATCTGGACGAACCGCCGGTACGCATCGTATGCGAACCTTGGGTTGTTAGTCTTCTTCGCCAGACCTTCGACGACTACGTCATTAATTCCCAGGTTTAAAATCGTGTCCATCATCCCGGGCATTGACGCGCGGGCACCCGACCTCACTGATACGAGGAGGGGATTCTTTTTGTCTCCGAATTTCGCACCTACCGATGTCTCAAGGCGCTTCATTGCCTTTACGACCTCATCCTTCAGAGACTTTGGATATGATCTCTTGTTGGCATAGTAATACGTGCAGACTTCCGTCGTGATGGTAAACCCCGGAGGAACGGGCAGGCCGATATTGGTCATTTCGGCAAGGTTCGCCCCCTTCCCACCGAGGAGATTCTTCATCTCGGCCTTTCCGTCAGCCTTCCCGTTTCCGAAGAAATAGACGTACTTTTCCTTACTCATTTTTTAACCTCCATGTGCATAGTTTTCTTTGTTATGATTGTTTGACAGACAGGAAGCAAACAGCTCAAGCACTCCGCGCGAAAACGGACTTTCAAATTGAATTCTCTCCGGATGCCATTGTACCGAGACAATTCTGCTCGGCAAATCATCGTTTCCTTCGATAGCCTCAACAGTCCCGTCTTCCGCTCTCGCGGCGACTCTCAGGCCGCTGCCGATTCTGTCGGCCGCCTGATGGTGCGCGCTATTCACTTCACCGCTTTCTTGTCCAATGTATTCCATAAGGTGCGAGCCTCCAATGAATCTGACACCATGGTATCTATCTTCATCTTTCGATAAAGCCTTGTGATTCCTGCCGTAGTATTTTTCCAGATCGAGTACGAGTGTTCCGCCGAAGTACACGTTCAAGACTTGCAAGCCGCGGCAGACTCCCAGAATAGGCAAGCGTTTACTTAATGCAATATCAATCAGTTTGAATTCCACTCCGTCGCGTTCTGAATTGATATGAACGGTCTCATCTGACCAGTCTCCGTACAATTCCGGCGCGACGTCTTCTCCTCCGGTCAGGAGGAGTGCGTCACATCCGTCAAGGTCACTTTCCATTCCCTGAGTCAGGACGATAACCTCCGAATCCGGTATCCTCCTCAGGTATGCACGGTACATATGGTTCTTCTCGCCGCAGTCTGAAATTCCGATCTTACGCATAAACGCCCCCGAAGACACGGCCCAGGGCGCTGTCGATGTGCTCTTCTCCAAAATTCACGACGGCTTTTTCGTTCACCGCGTAAATGCGCTTAACATCGTCGAGCTGTGACAGCTCCTCGTCCTGAAAAATCCTGACCGCATCCTTCGCCGTGGTTATCGCAACGATGTCTTCATTCCCTTCGAAAATTTCGTCGATGTCATACTCGTCGTACCAGTGATGATCACGAAAGCTTTTGCGCGAGACGACATTGCCGCCCAGCAAACCGGCGCCGTCGAAGAACTGCTGAGGGTTCGCGATGCCGCAGACGGCGACCACTTCCTTGTTATGCAGCATATCAAGTGAATGATGCACACCGGCATGATCGAGGAGATCAGAGACAACGAAACTCACTCCGGCAACAGGAGCCCCGGAGTACTTACTGAGCCGTTCCGCATAGTTCCCTGCGGCCGGGAAGACTGAATGTGCCGTCAGGACAATCAGGTCCGCCTGTCTGATACGCCGCTTCGAATCTCTAAGGTTTCCAGCCGGCAGATAACTGTCTTCCAGATCATATAGCGACTGTTTCATCAATACAAAATCGAGGTCACGGTGAAGTTCTCTATTCTGCAGGCCGTCGTCGAGGATAAAGACATCGGCGCCAAATCTTTCAAGTACTGCAAGTCCGGCCCGGTGCCGGTCCGCTAGGACGGCGACAGGAACCTCAGGAAAATTCGCGGATATCAACGCCGGCTCGTCTCCGAGCATTCGTACATCCGCTTCGGACCCGCGGTCCGGGCAGGCGATGACAAGCTTTTCGGTCAGCCGCTTGTAACCCCTTGAAAGAACGGCCGGCTTCTTACCGGAAGCCAGCAACTTTTCAACCAGAAGCATAACGAACGGGGTTTTTCCCGAACCACCAACCGATATATTTCCGACTGACACGACCGGCACGGGTAATTTTTTCGCTCTCAAGATCCCGCTGTCATACCCGTAATTACGAACGGCGACCCCGCCACCGTACAGGGCGCTGAAAGGGAGCAATATGTTTCTTATGCCTCCGCTCATCGCTTCAAATCGCCTTCAGTATAAGGTCTGCCGCCCGGTCAGATGCGCCTTTTCCACCGAGCACAATTCTGAGGTCGGCATAGCTGCGCCTGATATTGTCCACGACTTCTTTACTCGTAAAAATATCTTTTAATATATCCGCGGCCCTCGAAGGAGTGAAATCATCCTGAACGAGTTCCTCGACGATCTTCTTTTTAGATACGATATTGACCAGTGAGATCGTTTCCAGTTTTACAAGCATGCGACCGATGAAATAGTTGAGCCAGCTCGTCTTATAAACGACCACCATCGGTA
>VFSW01010092.1_pt1 | contig 13426 bp, 8 predicted proteins | sample 5358111 | NCBI WGS metagenome assembly VFSW01 (sample SAMN11554181, study PRJNA540505) | mine drainage metagenome | isolation source: sediment from site ElyBrook_90M | place: USA: Ely Copper Mine, Vershire, VT | collected 2017 | reverse complement strand
ATCTTTGCCGCTGCCTGCGGGCACAACTCCCAGCGCGCCGTCGGAAAGGTTCCAGAGCAGCGAGGAATCCGGATGCTTCAAATGCACGACCACCGTCAGCGGGCCCGGCGTGTCGATACTCGCCACGCTGGCAAACGCGCTGGCCTTGGCTGTGATGAGACTGCCATCGCGCATGGTGTTCAATGTCCAGGCCACATCGCGCGAGGTTAAAGGCTGGCCGTTATGGAAAAGGACTCCGTTGCGTAAATGAAAAATGTACGTCAGCGGATCGGGCGTCTCCCACGACTGCGCCAGATCGGGCTGCAGATTGAAGTGAGCGTCTTTGCGCACCAACGCGTCAAAGATCAGCATGTCGAGATGCTCGGACTGTGCGTCGACGCCGACGCGCGGATCAAGACTGGTCGGGCTGCTCTCAATCACCACGGTCACGGTGTTGGGATCGCGCGGCGCGGAGTGACAGCCGATGCCGCACAGCGCAAGGCTGGCAGCGACAATCAGGAAAATAAATTTACGTCGGAACCAGCGGGCTTCATGCATACGAAATTTTTCCCAGCACCGCAAGTCGCGCTGCGCCTGTTGCCGTTGGCAGATTTCCGGGTTGCTGATGCCAAGTCTGATAGGCCAGCAGCGCAAAGGCTGCGGCCTCCTTCGCCTCTGCTGCAAGGCCAAAATTATCGCTGGTCTCGATGCGAACGCGCCACGGTAACAGCTCTGTAGCGATCTCTGTCGCGATCAATTTCATCAGTGCGGGATTTTTCGCTCCGCCGCCAGCAACGATGAAATCCGCAGGGCCTGCGCCCAGTGCGGGCTGCACAAACTTCTCCCATGCGATGCGAATTGTCGCTGCAGTGAGCGCCGTCGCCGTCGCCACGGCGTCCTCTGGACGAGTGCTGATTTTTTTGCAGCGCGCAAGAAACCGCGCAGAAAACTCCCGGCCAAACTGCTCGCGACCGGTGGATTTTGGCGGCGGCGCGCTGAAGTAGGCCAGAGATAAAAATTCCTGCAGCACGGCGTCGAGAACATGGCCGCGCGCTGCGGTTGCTCCGTTGCGGTCATAGGGCCTTCCGTAACAGGTGGACATCAGCGCATCGCTCACCATGTTGGCCGGACCGGTGTCGAAGGCGCAGGTCGCCTCTGGAGCTGCGCCTGCAGGGCTCACCGTCAGATTGCCGATGCCGCCAAGATTCTGCAGCACGCGATGCCGCGTCGCGTGACGAAAAAATACCCAATCAAAAAAAGGCACCAGCGGCGCCCCCTGGCCGCCCAGCGCAAGGTCAGCTGGACGAAAATCCGCAACGACAGGGACACCTGTTTCCGCTGCAATCACTGCGGCCTCACCCATCTGCCAGGTGCAGGCGACAGGCGCGCCAAGATAAGGGCGCGGCTTGGCTTGATGGTAGATAGTCTGCCCATGACAGCCGATCAGATCGAGCTTGCAGGGATATTGCTGCAGCGTCTGCAGAACAGCATTTGCATAGAGCTGGCCCAGTCGCCAGTGCAACCGCGACAGGTCTGCGACGGATGCTTGCTCCGCGTTCATGGCTGCCAGCACTTGCTTTCGGATCGCTGCCGAATAAGGAATGGCGCGATGTGCCAGCAAGCGAAGTTTTGGAGTTGCGAGAGCATCCACATTTTTCGCCGCACTCGGAGTGATCCTCACCAGGGCTACGTCAATGCCATCTGCCGACGTGCCGCTCATGATTCCGGCCACGGTCATCGCGCAATTCACTGTGCACCTGCCACGTCATTCGAAAAGCGTTTCAACTCCACGCATAATTTTTCAATCTGCACTGGCGTGGCAGCGCGCAGCAGTTTGTCTGCGCCCAGAAATTTTTTCTGCGCACGTCGCACGCGTGCGGACGCCGTAGCCACCGTTCGAGCAAATGCAGGAGAGCACTCTGCCTCGGACAGAATCGCTTCATACGCAGTCATAATTCGATCCGCGCGATGACACACCTCGATCAGGTCGGCTCCGGCGGCAATGGCGCGAATGGCGGCCTCCTCCATGGACGCGTGCGATAGGACGCCGCCCATCTCCATGTCGTCGGAGAGGATCAGCCCGCGATAGCCCATCTGTTGGCGCAATATTTCCGTCATCCAAAATTTTGACAGCGACGCGGGTTGCGCGGGACGCTCAATTTTTGGATACGCTGCGTGATTCACCATGATGAAGGGCAGTTGTTTTTGCAGCGCGCGGTACGGAGCCATGTCCGGCTGCATTTGCTGCCAGGTGCGTGCAATCTTTGGCGTGGCCTGATGCGAATCCAGCGTGCCATTGCCCAGTCCAGGAAAATGTTTGCCGCAACCTAATACGCGATGTTGAGCCAGACCGGAAAGAAATCCGCGTGCGTACTCGGCCACCTTGGCTGGGTCTTCTGACGCGACGCGCGTGCCCATCACGGCGCGGCAGGCGGGCGTCGATAAATCCAGCACCGGAGCTAAATCCACATTGAACCCCAGCGCGGCCAGCATCTTGCCGACAATGGCTCCGTGGCGTTGGTACATCTCTGCGCTACCGGTTGCAGCCACATCCGCGGCTGCGGGAGTTGGGCCAATCAAATTGCGCAGGCGATCCACGGTGCCGCCCTCAAGATCGACACAACGAAAAAAAGCAGACCGATCCTCGGACTTCAACACCTGAGCAACGGCCTGCATCAATGCGTGAACTTGTTTCGCTGATTCCAAATTGCGCTGGAAGAGAATAATTCCCGCAGGCTGCAGGGCGCGCAGCCACGCGGCTTCCAGCGCAGAGAGTTCCATTCCTTCGAGTCCGACAATCAACAACGAGCCAACCTGGCGTCGTAACGTGTGCGATGATGTCACGATCTTCCCTCTATCGGCGGTTTGGGAATCTCCGCTCCGTCGGCAATCTCACGCTGCAACTCCAAAAGCAACGCCAGCGCCTGCATCGGCGTCAGCGCGTTCAAATCCAATTCGCGAATCTGATCCACCACACTTTGCGAGAGAGGAGTGAAGAGGGTCATCTGCATCGTGGGCTGCGCGTCTGCAGTTTCAATTTGCTTCTGCTCCGCGCGCTCATGCTGGCGCAGCACGATGCGAGCGCGTTCAATCACAGCCTTCGGTAGACCAGCCAGCTTGGCAACATCAATGCCATAGCTTTTGCTCGCCGGGCCTTTTTCAATGGTGTGCAGAAATGTAATGCCCTTCGGCGTCTCGCGCACGGCAACGCGCAAATTCTCAATCTTCTCCAGCTGCGTCGCCAGCATAGTCAACTCGTGATAATGCGTCGCGAACAATGTACGCGCGCCAATATCGTTGTGCAGATATTCCAGCGTCGCCCAGGCCAGGGAGAGACCATCAAACGTCGCCGTGCCGCGTCCAATCTCGTCGAGCAGCACCAGCGACCGGCTTGTCGCCGTGTTTAGAATCGTCGCCGTCTCGGTCATCTCCACCATAAATGTGGAGCGACCTTGCGCAACGTTGTCGCTGGCTCCAATGCGCGTGTAGATGCGATCCACCACCCCCAGCCGCATCTGCTGGGCAGGAACAAAACAACCCATCTGCGCCAGGATCACGAGCAGCGCGGTCTGCCGCAGATACGTCGATTTGCCGCCCATGTTGGGCCCCGTCAGCAACAGGACGCTGGTGCCCGCAGTATCCAGCTGCACGCTGTTCGGAACAAAGCGGCCCTCCGCATACTTCTGCATTCTGCATTCAATCACAGGATGCCGCGCGGCCAAAGCCTCCAATATCCCGGAGTCTTCGACCTGAGGCCGCACATATTTGCGAGCGCTCGCCAGATGCGCGAAGCACGCGATTAAATCCATCTCCGCCAGTGCTGCGGAGCTGGCGCGAATGCGCGGTGAAGATGTCAGAATCGTCTGGCGCAGCTCTTCAAAAAGTCGGCGCTCAATCTCCAGACATTCTTCCTGCGCGCCCAGCACCTTGCGTTCGTAGTCCTTCAGTTCCTGCGTCGTAAAGCGCTCGGCATTGACCAGCGTCTGCTTGCGTTCATAGTCGTCCGGCGCAAGCGCAAGATTGGCCTTGGTAATTTCAATGTAGTAGCCAAAGACGGAGTTATAGCGCACCTTCAGCGATCCAATGCCCGTGCGCTTTCGCTCCCGCTCTTCAATGGCCGCAATGGATTGTCGCCCGCTCAGGCTCAGCCCGCGCAGTAAATCGAGTTCCGCATGAACCCCGGCAGCAATGGCGCCGCCATCGGCCAGATGCACCGGAGGTTCTTCGGCGAGTGTTGTACAGATTTTTTGATGCAGATCGTGCAGCGTGTCGAGCGCATTGCGAAGGCGAAGAAATGCGCTCGATGTCAGTGGCTGCAAGGTGCGTGCGACCTTGGGCAATGCAGCCAGCGAATGTGCCAGCGCCACCATATCGCGCGGCCCGGCGCTGTCGAGTGAGATTCGGCTCAGCAGCCGCTCCATATCCTGAATGTTGGCCATCGTCGCGCGCAGTTCCTCGCGAGCGACCAGGTTTCCGTGCAACTCGCTCACTGCATCCAGCCGTTCGGTAATGGCCGCTACGTCGAGCATGGGTTGCAGCAGACTGGCGCGCAATTTTCTTTTGCCCATCGGAGTGACGCACGCATCCAGCGTGTGGAAGAGCGTGGTGTCGCGCCCGGCATCGGGCATCAGCGGCTCAACCAGCTCCAGATTGCGCACCGTGACGGCGTCCAACTGCAAGTGGCCCGTGCGCGCGTAGTAGCGAAGATTATCCAGATGCTGCAACTGGCTCTGCTGCGTGTTCTTCAGATAATGCAGCACCGCTCCCGCCGCCGCTGCCGCTGAAGGATGTGCGTCCAATCCGTACCCCGCCAGCCCGTGCGTGCCAAAATGATTTGCCAACAAGGGGCGACCATAATCGCCGCTGAAGACCCACGCGTCCAGGCGCGTGATTGTCGATGCCCGATTCGACGAACGGGATGAATTCCCATCCCCAGCAGAATTTTTTTCTGACGCCAACGTCGCAGACTCGGTGGTTCCGGGCAGCGAGGTTGCTTCCGCCAGCAGAATCTCCGCCGGGCAGATGCGCTCCAGCTCATCCGCACATAAGGCGCTGGCATCCGGACCTACAAACTCCGTCGCGCGAAAATCTCCGGTGGAGTTTTCGAGCACCGCCAGTCCGATGCGTCCCGGCTCCACGGAGAGCGCTGCCAGAAAATGACTGCGCTCATGTTGCAGCGCCGGATCAAGCGCTGTACCCGGCGTCAGAACGCGCGTCACCTCGCGCCGCACCAATTTTTTGGCGAGCTTTGCGTCCTCCATCTGCTCACAGATGGCAATGCGGTAGCCGCGTCGCAGCAGGCGCTGCAGATGTGGCTCTGCGGAGTGAAACGGCACGCCGCACATGGGCACGCCGTTGTTTTTGTCGCGCGAGGTCAGCGTGATCTGCAGCTCCTGCGCCGCAATCTTCGCATCCTCATAGAAGAGCTCGTAAAAATCCCCCAGCCGAAAGAACAGCAGCGCATCGGGATTTTGCTGCTTAGCCGTCGCATACTGGCGCATCAGCGGAGTGGTTGCTGTCTCCACGCTTACTGCTACTGCGGACGTTTCTGGCGTTGCGCGCTGCGTCTCTGGCGCAGATTCGCCGCCCGTTCCTTCGAGAGGATCGAGGACGGCCGTGGATTCCGGCATCGATTCCGGCATTTTGGGAGGCGTTGCGTTTGACATTAGATTCCAAGGTCAGCATATCGCGATGAGGAAGGCTGCGCGAGTCGCTTTCTCTCATCTGCAACCCACGCGCAAAAAATATTAAACAACTGCCAATCCATCGGACAATCCGCCCCGTTCTCCAGATGAAGGACACGGGCGCAGGCCAATTCGCTGCGTCACAACCGCAGTGCGTCATTACGATTACGAGGTAGGTCTACCGTGGACAAACTTAACGATTTATTCCGGAATGCGGTCTCGCGCCGCACATTTCTTGCGGGTGCAGGTACAGCAGCCGCCACTGCCATCGTCGTCGGATGCGGTCATGGCGGAGGCCCATCTGGTCTTGGCGATCCTCCCACGACTCCTCCCGCGCCAGCAGCTCTTACCGATGCGGACATTCTCAACTTCGCCCTGAACCTGGAATATCTTGAAGCCGAGTATTATCTGCGCGCCGCTACAGGCACGGGTCTCTCGTCTGCCGATGCTGGCGGGGCAAGCGCAGGTGCTGTGACCGGGGGCGGTCAGGTCAACTTTCCCACGGCTGCGCTACAGCAATATGCAGTAGAGATTGCTCAGGATGAACTGGATCATGTCCGGTTTCTTCGTCAGGCACTGGGTTCTGCTGCGGTGGCCCGCCCAGCCATTGACCTGACCAACAGCTTCAATGGTCTGGCAACGGCAGCTGGCATCGGCAGCACCTTTGATCCCTTTGGCGATTCCAACAGCTTTCTGGTCGGCGCATTTGTGTTTGAAGATGTGGGCGTCACCGCGTATCACGGTGCGGCCAAGCTGCTGACCAGCAAGACCTTTCTTGCCGCTGCTGCAGGAATTATTGCTGTGGAAGCCTACCACGCCGCAGAAATTCGCACGCTGATCTATGGCATGTCCGTCAGTTCTGGTAACACCGCATATCTGGATGACGCCAACAAGGTCTCGGCAGCGCGGGCATCGCTGGGCGGGGGAAATGAAACGACAGTCAGTGCCACCTCTATCGTTGCCGCCGATTCCACCAACGCCATTGCCTACGAGCGCACCACCGATCAGGTGCTGCACATCGTGTACGCGGCTGGCGCGGGCGTCGTTGCCAAGGGCGGCTTCTTCCCCAATGGATTGAACGGCACCATCACCGCTACAGCTTCCTAAGCAGCGCAACCGATTTCCAAGGACGGAACATTATGGCCAATCTCGAAACACAAAAGATCGATTCGATTCTCTCCAGCCGTCGGAACATGCTTGTGCTTGGCGGCACGGCACTTGCCGGACTGGCCTTTGCCAGCACGCTGCAGGCGCAGGCGACCGTCACCGATGCCGACATTCTCAACTTCGCCCTCAATCTGGAATACCTGGAGGCGCAGTATTACACCATCGCCACCACCGGCACCCAGCTGCAGCAGAACGGCGGCACCATTAGCGGCGCGGGTGGCGCTGGCGGCACGGTCACCGTCAAAGCCAACGCGCAGGTTCCTTTTTCCAGCGCCACCATTTCCTCCTATGCGCAGGAAACTGCGATAGAGGAACGCAAGCATGTGGCCTTTCTGCAAAATGCGCTGGGGTCGGCCGCAGTTGCCATGCCCAACATCGACCTGCTGAACAGCTTTAACGGGTTGGCGGTTGCTGCGGGGTTAGGCGCTTCCTTTGATCCATTTGCAAGTGATGTCAACTTTCTGCTTGGTTCTTTCATTTTTGAAGATGTCGGCGTAACCGCGTATCACGGAGCCGCTCCGTTGCTCACCACGCCTGCGTACCTGGATGCGGCTGCTGGCATCATGGCGGTGGAGGCATATCACGCCGGGCTGATCCGCACCGTGCTGTACGGCATGGATGCGGGCAACCCTGGCCTGGGCATCAACGCATCTGCGACCAAGATTGCCAACGCGCGTGCGCTGCTCGATGGCACCAGCACTTCTACCGCAGATGATGTAGGTCTGGGCACAGTCTCAGTTGCGTTGAATGGAACCTCCAACAACTACACCGCTGCAACCATCGTCGATGCCGACGTCAACGCGCTGGCCTTTAGCCGTACGACAGCTCAGGTGTTGAAGATCGTCTACGCAGGCGCAACTCCCGGAGGCTTTTTCCCCAACGGCCTCAACGGAACCATTAAATAAAAAAGTATTCCTCCCCCAGAGGGTTCCAAACAAAACAAAAGATGCATGTCCAGATCGGGGACATGCATCTTTTGTTTTCCTATGTTTTTCTAAGTGTTGCAGCCAGGCTACGCTGAAACCGGCTCCGTCTCCGCCAGCAGTGCCAGCAAGTCGCGGTCGCGAATGCCAATCAGGTAGAGCAGGCTATCCAATCCCAGATACGAAAGCGAATTGGCGGCCCGTTCCCGCACCACGGGCTTGGCGTGGAAGGCAATGCCCATGCCAGCAATGTTCAGCATCGGCAGATCGTTGGCACCATCGCCCACGGCGACCACCTGACCCAGAGAAATATTCTCCGTCGCTGCAATCTGCCGCAGCAGCTCCGCCTTGCGCTGCGCGTCCACAATCTGCGAGGTCACCTGCCCCGTCACCACTCCGTCGACGATGTCCAGTTCGTTCGAGAACACATAATCAATGCCCAAGCGCGATTGCAGATGCTGCGCGAAAAAATTAAATCCGCCAGAAAGAATCGCCGTCTTGTAGCCGAGGCGTCGCAGGGTGCTAATCAGGCGCTCCGCACCCTGCACCAGCGGAATGCTGTCGATCAGGGAGTAGGCTCGCTCCACCGGCAAGCCACGCAGCAGGCCCACACGCGCGCGAAAGCTCTGCTGAAAGTCGAGCTCCCCGCGCATGGCGGCGGCGGTGATCTTAGAAACCTGCTCGCCCACCCCGGCCAGCTTGGCCAGTTCATCAATCACCTCGCCTGCAATCAGCGTGGAATCCATATCAAACGCGAACAGGCGTCGATTGCGGCGAAATACGCTCTCGCGCTGAAAGGCGATGTCGAGCGTTAGCTCCTGCGCCAGCAGCATCAACGCCGATCGCATCCGCACCGCCAGCGCCTCCTGCATTCCTGCTTCATCGTGTGCGCCGCTGCTGCTGATGTGCAGCTCGATACATGCGTAGCTGTCCTTGCTGGGCGCCGCCATGGACAATCTGCCGGAGAGCCGCTCAATGCGGTCGATGTTCAGGCCGTACTCGGCGACCATTCCGCTGGCGCGAAACAGCTGTCGCGCGGTAATCTCGCGACCGAGCAGGGTGACAACAAATCTGTCCTTGGTTTGCGATTCCGCCCAGTGAGCAAAGGCCTCGGCGCTGATGGCGGTAAAGCTGACGCGCAGGCCCATCGCCTCGCCGCTCTGGCGCAACGCCTGCTCCAGCGCGGTTGCGGTGTGCACGCGGGGAGCGGTGGCGGCCTGTGTGGGCAGCGTCGAAGGCAGGCGGATCAGCATACCCAGCGCCAGCGTCTCATGCACCACGGCCTGACCTACGTCCAGCAACTGCGCATCGTGCTCGGCCAGAATCCGGGTCAGCGTGCTGGTCAGCCCCGGGCGGTCTCCGCCAGAAAAGCTGAGCAAATACAGCTCATCCCGCAAAAATTTCTCATGCAAACTTGAATTCATTGTCTTTTAAGACTATCAGCGGCGAGAGAGGGCGGCGGGGAACCCGCGTGGGGGTCGAGCCAAATGAAACGGGGCGTCCCGGAGGACACCCCACTTCGGTTGAGATGGATGCTTGTTACTTGACGACCACCGTGAACGGAATCACCTGGCTCACATTGCCGGTGCCAGTGATGACCAGTTCTGCCGAGGATGTGCCCGCCGGGGTGGACGGGGTTTGGCTGGTGGGTGCCGGAGTTGAGGCCGCAGAGCCGCCGCACGCCGTCAGCATGCCCACGCCACCCAGCAACAGCACCAGGAGCAACAGATGCCGCGCCCGTTGCGAGGCCAGCGATTTTTTCTTGCCCTTGGTTCCGGCCAACGCTGTTATCAGCCATCCGGGCATCCAGAAGGCCGTTGCCAGCATGGGCAGGCCCGGCAAGTTGCCTGCAGGCGACACCGGGTTCCAACGATCCAGAGCGGCTACGCTGGACGATTGCACCGTCATCGTTACCTTGATGCCGGTGCTGCTGCTGGTCAGCGTCTGGGTGGCCGGGGAGAAGCTGCAGGTTGCGCCAGCAGGAAGCCCAGCGCAGGCGAACTGAAGTGTGCCAGCGTAGCCGCCAGCAGAGGCCAGCGTCAGCGTATCGGTCACCGAGACGGCCGTGGACGTCAGGGTTAAGGAGGTCGAGCTTAGCGTTGCCGTAAAGTTGAGGCCCGCGACAGCCTCAATCTCCTCAGACGATGTTGATCCGTTAAAGTTTGTGTCGCCGCTATACTGCGCTGTCAGAACATCGGTGCCGACGGGCAACTGCATGGTCGTCATGCTGGCGGTTCCACTGGTAAGCGCTACCGCCGTTCCCAGCAAGGTGGTGCCGTTGAAGAAGCTCACCGTACCGGTGGGACTAAACGTCGATCCCGCGAAAGTAACCGTTGCCGTTAGCGTCACGCTCTGGCCTTGATTGCTGAAGCTAGGCGATAGGGCCAGCGCTGTTGTCGTCGCCACGGCACCAGTTACTGTCTCTACTTCATCCGGGGAGGTCGATCCGGCAAAGTTGGTATCGCCGCTGTATTGCGCTGTCAGCACATCACTGCCGATGGGCAGCGTGGTTGTGGTCATGCTGGCCACGCCGTTAGTCATGGAAACAGCACTGCCCAAAGCAGTGGTGCCGTTGTAGAAGGTGACCGTCCCGGTGGGTGTTCCGGAAGAACCAGCGGTTACGGTCGCCGTCAGCGTCACGCTTTGGCCAAAGTTGGAGGAGGTCGGCGTCAGCACCAGCGCTGTGGTGGTTGCTCCCGGGCCGGGCTGGGCCGTAACAACCAACGTAAAGCTCTGCGAGGGCGTCGCTGTGGAGTAGTCGGCGTCGCCTGCATAGCTAACGATCACGTTATGGCTGCCCACGGTCAGAGTGCCCGGCACCGTGAACTGCGCGGCTCCTGTGCCATCCAGCGCAACCGTTTGCGGATTCAGCCCGTCAATGGTGTAGGTGATGTTGCCCGAAGGCGTTCCATTGCTGCCGGTCAACGTTGCTGTCACCGTGACTGCCGTGCCGACGGTAACCGTCGAGCCGGGTGTCTCGGTCAGTGCAATCGTCGCCGCAAAGCCTGTGCCGGTACCGCTCAGCGAAATCTGTTGCGCGGCATTGCCGGGCGCGTTCAGATTATCGTCGGTCAGATCGACGGTGCCCGTCAGCGCGCCGGAGGTGGTGGGATCAAACTCCACGCCCAGGCCGCATTGCGCGCCCGCCGCCAAGGTGGTGGAGCTGGTGCAGCTTGTCGCCGCGCCGCCCAAGGTAAAGTTCGGTGTCACCGTCAGTGCAGAAAGCGTCAGTGTTTGATTGCCCGCATTGATCAGGCTCACAATCTGCTGCGCGCTGGGCACGCCGTCATTGGTCGTGGGGAAGGCCAAGGACTGCGAAGACCGTGTGACCTTCACAACGCGACCGGTGCCGGTGCCGGTGGAGTCGGCGATGTAGAGATTGCCCATGCTGTCCAGCGCCAGCCCGGCCTGATTATTCAAAGCGACACCCGCCGCCGTCACGTTCAGCACAGTCGGCGCTCCGCCGCCTGCGGGGATTTCGACGATGCGGTTGTTGCCACTGTCAGCGACATATACCGTTCCCGCAGCGTCCACAGCGATGCCGGAAGGGAAATTGAGTGTTTCACCGCCAATCGGGACGGTGGATGCCAGCAGGACGGTCGGGGCGGTCGAGGTATTGGCAGGGCCCATCACAATCTGGTTGTTATAGGTGTCGGCCACGTAGAGGTTGTCGGCACCATCCACGGCAACGGTCAAGGGCTGAACATACGGCGGCGTATAGCTATTCGAGATCTGCGGTCCCTGGTTGGGGGAGTCAATATTCGGGAACGTAATCGGCTTGGTCACTGCGCCGCCATTGGCGGGAGTCATAATGACTTCAAGGTTGCCGTAATCCGCAGTGAAGAGGTTGCCGACGGTATCGACAACAACATCTGTAGGATCGAGATACAACGTGTTGCTCGGAGTGAGCATATTTTCAACTCCGCTGGGCGCAATCTCCAGTACATTCCCATACACCACGGCATTGCCATAGTCGGCCACGTAGATGTTTCCTGAACCATCCACCGCCACGCCGTAAGGGGCCACCACCCCGGTCGTTGTCAACGTGCTCTGAACGCCAGCTGCGGAAAATTCAACGACGTCTCCTGGCGTTGACGTGCCGCTGCTGTTTTGGGCTGGCCCTGCATCTGCGATAAACAGGTTTCCCGATCCGTCGACGGCCAGTCCCACGGGATCGATCAATCCGGTGACAGGCAATACCGTTGCTGTTCCGGGCTCAAAGACGCTCAATGGCCCTTGCGCGGTGCCATACACCTGTGTCTGCGTCAGAATCGCCTGGGTGGTCGGGTCCAGGACATTCACCGCGTCCGCCAGCGCCCCGGGTGCCGCAGGCTGCAGGGTGACGGGGATGCTGCAAATCTCTGGAGCCGTGCCGCCCGAACAGTTCAAAGCGCCCAGGCTCATATTCTTGCCAAAGTTCATCTGCATCTTGGGCACGTACGAACTGCCGGAGTAGCCTGCGATGGAGTAATTCAAAATCATCGGATCCCCGAAACCGCCCACAGAAGCTACGCCAAGATTGCGGTTGGACTGCACGTTTTCCACGACCACGCGGCTGTGTCCCATGTCGGAGATGTAGATGTTCCCGCTGCTATCGGCTACCACACCCTGGGGTTGGCTGAGGCCGGTGGTATAGACCGTAGTCTGGGTGCCGCTGGCGGGCACTCCGCCGCTGGCCGGGATTTCCAATACTTGGTTATTCACGGAATCCGTAATGAAAAGGTTTCCCGTATTATCGATGCCAACACCAGAGGCCGTCCCTAAACCCGTGGTAGCCAAGGTTGTCTGTGAACCGCTTGCAGGGACACCTGCATTCGCATAAACCTCCACAACGCGATTGTTGCCGGTATCCGCAATGAACAGGTCGCCGTTGGTGTCAATGGCGACGCTTGTAGGGTTCGACAGTCCAGAGGTGGGGATGCGGCGCTGCGTGCCCAGAAGGCTGTTTGGCACCTCGACAACAGTGCTGTTACCGGAGTTAGCGATGTAGACGTTTTCCTGGGAATCCACCGTGATGCCCGTCGGCTGGTTAATCACGCCGTTGGTATACGTCAGTACGCCGCTCCCTTTCACAATCCGGTTATCGCCCGTATCGGCGATGTAGAGTGTCTCATCGGGTCCGATGGCGACACCCTGAGGTGCGTTGAGGGCGAGGGTGGGATATACCGAAACGGTGCCGTCTTTCGCCACCTGCAGTACGTCATTGTTCGCCGGATCGGCGATGTACAAAACTCCTGAAGTCGGGTCGAGTGCAATGCCCTGCGGTGTCGACAAGCCTCTAATCGCCAACGAGCTTTGTGTCGCCAGCAGCGTGGCTGTCGCCTGGGCGCACCCCGGCAATGCTGCCAGGCAAAATGCGGCCGCGCCCACCCAGGCAGGGATCACCCTGCGAAGTTTGTGGCTAAAAGCAAGGGGGGATGGGGATATCGTGCCGAAACGCGGCGTACACATAGGGGAAAAACCTCACGAACCTTAAAGTTGCTTCAACATCGGTAGCAAACGGGATGCTGAAATCCCGTTCCGGGGGGCCAGAATGGTCAAGCAGGGAACTCGCAGGAAGATCCAACGCGCAGCTTCCACTCCGCAGGCCAATATGGTAATTTCATGTCGGGTATAGCACGAATTCCTGAAACTTTTTCAACTTTTAATCCCGCTTCCAATGCCGCTTTTGGG
>VFSW01010091.1_pt1 | contig 13427 bp, 24 predicted proteins | sample 5358111 | NCBI WGS metagenome assembly VFSW01 (sample SAMN11554181, study PRJNA540505) | mine drainage metagenome | isolation source: sediment from site ElyBrook_90M | place: USA: Ely Copper Mine, Vershire, VT | collected 2017 | reverse complement strand
ATGGTTCGACCGAGGCGCAAAAAGCGAATCGTGCGCATTCAAGAGGAAAATACGCCGCCATCTTCGCTTTTTGACACAACCGTTGAATATCCATCCAATGAGTTGCCTGAATGGTTTCAGGGTCTGCAAGCCATTATCGAAGACGAGAATTTCACATGTATGGAAATCCATCTGGGCAACCGACTGCGGTATCTCATATACTGAGCATCGCAGTCGGAGAACTGGAACAGGAAAGGAAGGAGTTTTACGACCATGCCCATGCAACGTTCACTCTATCCGCACAATTGGAAACAAATCGCCGACGAGGCAAAGAGTGCCGCCGGGCAACGCTGTCAACGTTGTTTCAAGAAACGCGGCGACTGGACGCACAATCGGCACGGTCGACCGTGCCGGGTGGTATTAACCGTCGCGCATCTTGACCACGATCCAAAAAACCCACAGGCGCGTCTTGCGGTATTGTGTGCGGCCTGTCACATTCGCTACGATACTGGGCGCGATCAGCGCGGCAAAAAACGCGCCAACATGCAGCGTGCGCGTGGTCAATTAGTATTGTTTGAGACACTTTAAGGAATAAGGAAAAGGGAAATATGAACCAAGAGATATTACTGACCGTTAGTGAGTTCGCCAAAGTATTGCGCGTTGACGACACTACAGTACGGCGTTGGATTCAAACCGGGCATGTGGCAGCAGTTGCGCTACCACATAGTAGGAAACGGCGCAGCTACCGTATCAAGCGTAGCGTGCTTGATGCGATTTTACAACCGGCAGAGGGTGAGCGCAAAGTACACTCAGAACCGGAAAAGGCAGCAAAATAGCTCTCGCAAGGTTTGGCGACGGTGCGAGAGCTATTTTGCTGCGTAACTGAAATCTGCTACCGGGGGTAGCTACCGGAACAGCGTACCTGCCACGCAGTGTACCATGCTTGCCATTGTAAAGCAAGAAGCAAGCAGCTATTTTCGTACTATTTTGCATGTTTATTATTCACCATTCATCTTCTCCAAACACGAGGGGGTAACACGAGATGAGAACATCCATGATTCGCCACCGGGCCAATACCCGGTTTTTCATAAAATACGAAGACATCCTCGACCTGTGTCAAGGCAACCAGACACAGGCAGCACTCCACCGCGTCCTTGAGGCCAAGCTCAACGTCGTGGTTGCTCTTCTCGCCGAGCGTGGCGAGACACCTACCGGAGAGCGCGATGAGTGCCTCTGGATGACGATCAGTCTATCGGAGTTCGTCGAATGGAGTCTTCACGATAGAGACAAATCCGCCTACCAACGCGCTACCGAAGAGCTCATTAAGGATGGCTTTTTGGATATTCGCTATGTCAAGGCCAACGAAGATGGTTCGCTGAAGCAGCATAATGGTCGGTTCCTTACGTACGCCACCTACTTCGAGGCAAGAACAGATAGGCTCCACGATGGGCCTATTCTAAAGCAGTATCAGTACCTCTACGAAACGGTCAACACGTCCCTTGATGCATCTCCCTCGCCCACCGTGCCGCCGCCAGAAGGGCTACCGCACCATGAGTCCGACGAGGAGATGCACGAGAAGCGTGTACGAGGGGGTAACCTCCGAGACAGCACCACCGCGTCTCCACCGTCACTTCCTACTATACCACAGCCCGTCTATTCTTTTGAACAAGCGGGTACAAATGGGGCTGTCGGCGGAGACGAAGGGCTATTCGTTCGGATAGCCCCCCCTGTTCAAACGGCGAATACCCCTTCGCCGTTTGAACAACCTCCCGTTGTTCAAACAACCAGTAATAAGTATTACCGAGAAGAATCTTCCACTATTTCTCAGGAAACCACTGCGCCGGGTGGCGCGGTGTCTCCATCAGAAAATAATGAGTTTGATCGAGAAACGGTAGAACGTCTAGCGGCAACAATACTTGCGCCGCTTCCGCAAAACGTGAAAGCGGCGCAATTCCGTGAAAATGCGCGACGATGGCAGGAGGCCGCATTGGCAATTGCTAGTCACCCGCTTTTTGGCCTGATCGGGCGCGAGGCAGCCACCGACTGCCTCCATCAATTGATGGCCTATATCACCGACCCGGCTTCGCCAAGCTGGTGGGTGCGCGAATTTCCAAAAAAACCGCGCCACGTCGTGCGGCTGTGGCATCTGGCTGATAATCTTCAAATGATTTATCTGGATATGACGCGCCACCCCGACTGGCTAGCATCCTACTCGCTGTCGCCCGCGCCCGCACCCGCACAGGAACCACAGGAAGCGTGCGCCGGTGAGGTGCTTCCTGCCGCCTATGAGGAGCCAGAGGAGCCGTTTGGCATGAATATCATGGTATGCAATCGGCTCATCGAGGAGATCGGCTGTGTCCTTTCGCGTGACTATCGTGTGCAGCGCAGGCGAAGCGCAGGCGGAGGCTTTGTGGCCGATGTGTACTGGTCGCATTATATCACCACGTTGTATTGTCCTGAAGGATGGGCGCAACTGCAAGCGGAGATGGCAGGCACGGCTGCCTGATTGGAGAAAACCCATGCAGAACGTTTTTCTGGCGGCTATGATTTTTTACGTACTCTTCGCACTTGGGCTGCTGCTCTACGGCATCGCTATCAGTTTGCGGCCTGTACCGCCGTATGACGTGCTGGCTGAGGCGGAGCGGATTGCATCGGCACGGTGGAATGCCGAGAAAGTGAGTGAGGAATGAATGCGCAACACCAGCACAGTGTTGCAGCTGAGCGGATATTGGACGCAACCTACGACCGTACAAGTACCGGAGGATTACGCACTGCTCAAAGATGCGGTACTCGACATCTGGCCTATCGCGCACAATGGCGCGATTATCAACCGCTATCGAGATAGGCCATTGCGCTTCGAGGATGAGATTGAAGCACGCGAACAGTATTGGGTATGCAGTCTTGCGAAAGGAGGTGATGCATTATGACCACGTATGAAAAAACATGTGAAAAATGTGGGAGTACTGTCGATGTGAAAGTCGTGCAGTACACATCTGGCTCTCAAAAAGGCCAGCGCGTGAACCTGTGCGCGAAACACCGTACCAACAAAAAGGAGTGAAGCAAAAGGTGCCAACGTTCACGCCGTCAGCACCGTAACCCAACCCTAGTAAGGCGGTAGGGCGGGCTATGAACAGTGTAGCATAGCCTGACCTCCGTTTCGATCCTATAGCGCGTTTGAGTAGTGATTTTATCGAAACGAAGAGAGGTAATTATGAGCAATCCGTTATCTGCCATGAGTGCCAACGCGAAAGCGATTGGGGGCTCCGCAAAGTTTATCGGTATGGCGGTGATTGTCCTGGTATCGCTGTTTGGAGATGTGATGTTCGTCTCCTTAATGTGGAGCGCATTCCCACAAGGCTTTTTATTGGTGCTGGCAGTTGGCGGCGCATTTTCCACCGGCATTTCCCTGATCGCATTGGTGATCGGGAAAAATCACTGGTTTCGTCCAGGCCCGCAATTAGTCTTTGCCTGGTGCTTTACCGGCGCGGAAGTGCTGGTATCGTGCATGAATGTTATTGTAGCGGCGATGGTAGCGCGTAATGAGCCGCTTGGCTATCTGAGCTACTACGTGATGATTGTGCCAGTGACACCGTTTCTCGCAATGGTCGGATGGATTGTAATCGGCTTTCTGGACTCGGAACGCAAGGAATTGCACGAACGCATGGAGATGCAAGACCATTTCCGCAAGGCCGAAATGGAGCAAGAAAAAGCGACACACGCCGCGCAAATGGATTTGGCGGCGATTTTCTTGAAACAGCAAACCGCCGCTCTCCAAGAAGAGATTGACAGTCCAGAAATTCAGCAAGCGATACAACGCGCAGCCGCTACCTTGGCCGCAAAAACACTCCAAGATTTGACAGGCCAATACGTATCACCGCGCAATTCGCGTACAAATGTTCCACAACGGCAAACCGCGCAAAGCCCTTTAGAATTGCCGCCTCTGATGATGAATACCGCGAAGCAGAGCAACGGGAACGGCAAAACGAGCCAATAGCAGCGGAGCCTGAAACGTCGGTGCAATTGCCAGAAATGCAGGTTGCACCGATAGCGGAAACGGAAGTTGAAACCACTGGCGTTTCAACTTCCGACGCGGAAGAAAAAACTTCCGATCTGTTTGAGAAACTGAGCGTGTATAACGGACTCGGAAGACGGCATAACGATGAGCAAATGGATGAAATTTTGGACTGGTATTTGCTCACTGGTCAACTTCCGAAATACGTCTCGGATAGGCAGCGATTATCGTACCGCAAGCATCCAAGACTGGAACTAAGGAGGATTTATCTTGAGCAAGCGGGACTACTCAAAACGAGCAAAACAGGTATGCGCAAAGCCGTATCTGGAACTGCGGAAAGTAGGTCAAACGTTCTTGACCTTCAACGGGCAAAGATACAGCGTCGAGGCCGCTCCTCCTGAAATCTTCGACCAGTGGATACGGCAATTCGTGAATACCATTCTCAATGTTGATACGTTCCTCTGGGACATCTTTGACCGGTGGCAAATTATCAACGCTGTGCTTGATGGTGGTTTCCTCACACTGGAAAATGGCGAACTGAATCGGAAGAAAAAACTTCCGATTCGTGAGGAAACGCCAGCGATTTCAACTTCCGATGTGGAAGAAAAAACTTCCGTTTCAGACACAGAAGGGAAGTGAGCCGATGTCCCACAAAGAAACCCTACAGCAAAAAGTTGATCGCTTGAACGGTTATCACCTGAATGGACATGACTGGCTCTTTGACCGCCTGTTCGCGTCGCTCAAACGCAAAGTCGAGCAAGCGGGAAAACAACTGGTATGCCGCGAAGGTAGCTATAGAATAGAGAAAGACATGATAAAAGATGCGGTGACGACAATGCACACAGAAAGCGTGGAGCGTACGATGTCGCTGGACTGGATGGCACGTGAGAGGAGGAATGCATGACCACTATCACGCTCGTGCGAATCGCCTTTCTTACTGCACTGGCACTGGCACTGGCATGTGGCATCGGCCTCACCGTGTTTCATAGCCTCACGCCTCGCAGGCGTATCGGCTTTCTGTGCTTTGCGGTGTTTTGTGTGTGCATGATTCTTTTGCCCATTCTTGGACATTGGACAAACTGGTGACAAATGAGGTGACAAATGAGGTGCGTTGTGTGTGGCGCAACGTTTGCGCGTGGCAAGCCAGTTGCAGGTGATTTCCGCGTCTGCGGAAATCACTCATGCATCAAGGCAATAGCACGAAAAAGCTTGAGCGAAAAGCGAGTTGCAGAACTTGCTCAAGCGATTCGATCCAATGGGCGCATGAGTCGAGAGAAAGGGAAAATATGATACAGATACTGATTGTTTTATTCGTCATTGTCTCGGTCTTGTTTACCATCTGGCAAGCTATCCAAGCATACCGGATGAAAAAGTCGTGTGAGCAGCATGTGGCTGAGCGAAAGCGACGAACGCAGGAGATTATCGAACGCGGGAAACGAGCAAGCACCGATGACGAGCGATGTGCGCTGATCACCGAACTTCTGAAAATTCGGTGAACCTCTACACAAAGAAATGGAATGACCGGAAGGAAATATGACGATTTTTCTGTGGGTACTTATGGGATGGGGAATAAGTGCTATCGTGGCACTAACCTTTTACCTGCTGTATAGCACCGCATGGATACACCGCTATGCTCGTCGCTATCCAACCGTCAAGGTATGCAAGGCCGCCTTGGACCAAGACCGTATGCAGCGTGTACTCTTCCATCTGCTGTTTTTTACGGCTTTACCTCTCGTGATTGTACTACACCTCTGGCGACAGTACGATGTGTTTCTCGCGCATCAGCGCACGATACAGCATCTCCGTCGTCAAGGCTGGGACGTTGAAACGCATGTCGGCCCCGATGGCCTTGTGGTGAAATGCCATCAGTACACGACTTCTGCTTCAGAAGCACGAGATGTCGCCGCCTCTGCCGAGGCACGCATCCGCCAAGACTACGCCGAGGCAACGCTTATTTGCCAAGAAGAATATCAGGAGAATTGGACAGATGACCGAACTATATAAGCGGCACATTCGCGTCGAAGGTAAACCAGAGCATCTAGCTGGATACCTGCTCACTGTACATGATGCGGAGACGGGCGAACAAATTACCAATATTACAAGCGTTGACCTGCACCTTGAACCAGATTTGCTCAACGTGGCAACGGTCACATATATCGAACAAGACGAACATGAGAAAACAGGTCTATCGGCACGACCAGAGGTAAGCGTGACGGCCCTCGAGACGTTTACGCCGCTTGAACAGGCAACCGCACATGAGAGCGATATCCGAGCATTGATACTCCATGCCTTTGGCGAGGCATGGATGTGCTGGAGCGACATGCCGACAGGCGAATTTGATAGTGCAAAGGTCACGCAGATTGCTAATGGACTGATACGAGACATCAAAGAATTTTCGCTTGCACGGTTGAAAACAATTGAAGCGCGATTAGAGCCGCCGCGTACGAGGCAATGGACGCGCTATCGTGGCACGCTGCTTCAATGCCTCGAAAAGGTAGCAGAAACCTACTCCTACACAACACAAGAGGACCAAGGTGATCACGATTGGCGTATAGAAACATCGGGCCTTCTCCAAGATAACGGCACGTTTACTCCACAGGCTCTTGTGGAGAAGATAGCACAATCAGAGCAGGCCACATTACCGGCGGTACTGGACTATGATGAATCTTGGTTTGGGTATTCACTCCATAAAAAAGGTGCGCCAACGGAATCGCTCTGGGTATTTGCAAAACTGTACGTTATTGGCGACATCCTTGCATCGGCATTGGTTTACCGGATTGATTTTGACACAGAAGCATAAATAGCAGAGCAAAGGAGACAGACAACTATGGACGCTCACACGCAATGTACCACAAAATACTGCTGGTTCAAACGACTGGCCCTGAAATGGTTTCGTGAATTTTGCGCAATTGACACCTCCATGTCGTGGACAAAAGCGCAATGCCCTGCTTGCCAGCGAGCCATCACTGCGCCGACTGCTGCCTACTGCGCTTGGTGCGGAGCGTCACTTGCTCCTGCGCCTGCGCCGACGATGATACTATCCATGCCATTTGCGCCTGTCGTGCCTACGCCTACGCCGCCATCCGAGCGGCTGCCACCAGAGACGGATGGCTATAACCTCAATATGCGACCATTTGTGGCGTATACGCAGATGCGACACAAAGGCGCGGGTACGCATACCGCCACGACCGTTGCAATCACCTTGCAAAAGTTGCGAAACGATGGCGATGAAGGGAGGAGGAGGGAATCGTAGTGGAAGAATTGCTGTTCTGGCTGATTGTCATACCGCTTATGGTCGGCATTGGCGCATGGATGATACGACACTGGCACTATGAGTATCCGCTTTCCAGTGGCGCGGTGGATTACAAACGCATCGCGTGGCCTGTGGGCAAGAGCGGTACATTGCCTGCGCCGACATGGAAAAGTGGAACGGTTGCAGAAGATACTTCTCTTCGTGGCATTCCATACTATCTGGATGCGCAAAACCGCCCGCATCCACTCCCGATGCAATCCACGTCAAGCTACACGCCCGTTCTCGAGGACACCGACATCGTGGCGACAGAAGAGCCATATGCGCCCGATGAGCGGCTGTTGTGCGCAGATGTGCTGCATTCGGAATACACTGGCCAGCCATATGACCCGGAGTGGGGTGTACCGATACGGAAAGGATTGTGGGGAGAAAGTATCATCACGCCTGAAGAAATTGGCAAAGAGTTGTTTGACCGCATCTATAAGGAGTTTCATGCAAATTAGTCTCAGTTTTATGCGCCTGCGTCTCAGCGAGAAAGCCGCGCTTGCTGCGGTCAAGCTCGATATAGACGAACTGAAAACGCGATTTGATGATCGCGTGACCATCACGGAGGAAGAACCGCAGATGCTTGTTGAGCGATACGCAGATAGAGGCATGACAGGCTGCATCATTCGAGTGACCATTGATACCGGCTTCGATTATGAGAGGTGGGACGTGATCGCAAATTGGTTGACGCTTCTGCAAAACACGGCACATGAAGAAACGAGAGTAGGAGTACTACACTAGCACAGCAGCCTCAGCACATTTTCGCGCTGAGGCTGCTGTCATGGTGGCTTTGGTTACCCCCTCTGCCCGGTATGATGAGAGTATCTCATGTATTGCAGAGAAATGCAATGATTAAAAAGCGGAACCCCCTCGGAAAACACTTGACATCCTGTTTGATTTCTGCTAAAATCAAAGTGTACCGAGGATGAGGTACAGAAATGAAGATTTATGGCAATAGAGGAGCAAGAATATGAGTACAGGAGACACAATTTTTGACTTTGGCAGACATCGCGGTAAAAAGGTGAGTGACGTTCCGCAAGAGTATCTCATCTGGCTCTGTGACGATGACAGCAACCCGAAAGATGTGGTGGTTCGCGGCACGAACTGGACGATGATTGCTCATGCGTATTTGCAAGAGCAACGCAAGCTCCGAGCAGCACAACCAAAGCCCGCAAAGCCCTCACGATTCGACGATCCTGATTTTCGCCGCCAGGCATGTGAAATTGAGCCCGTTGTTGTAGACGGCGTGACCTACACGCTCATGTGCAACTATGGCTTAGAAGAGAGCTACTGGACATTTGCGACGTACAATGATGCTGGGAATGTGGTTCCGACGAATGTTCCAAACACGCTCTATGGCGACCAGTATAAGGTCATTCGTTCATGGATTACGGATAAAAACAAATCCGTTCCTGAAAGCTTCTATCATTAGAGGAGGTGAACATGCATGAATATATCTGTGCTTATTGCCTTAAGGTAATCGCTGATGAGGTGATTGAGCGCACATATGCGCAGGGTGAATGTAGGAAAGCTTGGAAAGCTTGGAAGGAAGGCGGTATCACATGACTGAGAAAAGCAACAGACGCGGTGGCTCACGTGTCGGTGCTGGTCGCAAGCGCGGTATCAGGAAACGTTTAGAACTTAACGATGAGACAGCGAAAGACCTCTACCGCTTGACCAAGTACCGACGCGCACTCTTCGCTCATTCCGATTTGAGCGAAGAGCAAGTGGTCGGGCAGCTTATTGATGCTGCGTGGAAAGCTGTTCAGCAATCGCTTGAAGTGATAGAAGAGGTGCAACCGCCATATATTGTGTGAGGGAGGTAGTAAAAGGCAGGGCAAGAGTACGTATCACTCTTGCCCTGTCTTTTTGTTATTTTGTTGGATTTCAATCCCAAACAGCACTGCTTTCAAACTTTTGGCACATTGCCAGTATCACCGAAGCTGATTGATGGTTGCTGTGGCGACGTGGTGATATTCGGCGTGCTGTATGTGCCAGCCGTCATGTTGGCGATAGTCGGAATCGGAAATGGAACCTGTTGACTGCTATATGACGGTACAGGCTGTGGTGTCGTCGTTGCAATCAGGCTAGGTAACGCAGCTTGGACGCGCTGTGTGACTGCCTCCGTCACCATCGCCGCCAGTTGCGCGGCCTGTGGCGATTGCGCGACTTGCTGATAGAGCGCAGCGACCTGATCAACGAGTGCCTGATGATTGCCGGTAAGCGTTGCCAGTTGGGCCGATACGTCCTTTTCGGCTTGCCCAAATTGCGGATTATTGCGAAGTGCGATAAAGCCATGCACGAACCAAGCCAGGAACGCCGCCACGCCCGCGCTGACGATAATTGAGAAATTGATACCTGTTTGTGCGATAGCGGCCCCTGCTGCTGTCAGACCGCTTGCAAGTCCACCAATCAGCAGACTCAGGAACGCATGAAACACGAACGTCTCTGCTGAACTGATACGAAGTTTAGAAAACATAACTTGTCCTTTCGATACTGATAGTATTAGCTGAGTGCTTTCACGGCATTGGCTATTTTCGCTTGCAATGTGGCGACAATAGCTGGGTCGCCTGATGCTTGCACCGTTGCCAGTTGTGCTTGTAACTGCGTCACGAGCGGTCCTTGTCCTGCGGGATTCGTCGGATCGTACAATTTGAGCGGATAACAGGAACCCGCATCAGGCGGATTATCGACGAGATGTTGAGGATCGTACACGTAAGCCCCCGCTTCGTAGAATTGAACCACGATGCCTTTTCCCGCGAGATGCGCGTATTTTGCGCCCACGCCTGGCAGTTGCTCTATTGGTATCTCGTTACTGAGCGGTAGCCTCTTTGTGCTTAATCCGCAGAGTGGCTTTGCGCCGTTCGTGCAGTAATCTTGCAACATCCCGCCTTGCACAATTTTGCCTGTTTGCCGGCATCGCCACTGCGAGCCGACGGTGTTTGCAAGCTCGAAGTAGCGTGCGACGACAGGATTGTTTAAGTCTATCGTAATAGGCACATCCTCTATCCTTTCTAAGTACCAGATTTGATTGAACTGTAAAAGATTTGTCCATTCCTCATCGCTCTTTTTCGTCGGTTTGCCGGGCCACGGGTCGAGCATGGTAATGTAGCCTGGCTCGTCGGCATAGGCTACCAAGACATGCGTATAGCCGTAGGACGAAGGCATATAGGGATCGGGAATGGTCACAATAACCGGATGTTCTAACGCCAGATGTTCGTGAATGCGTTGTACCAGCACGCTCGGCATTGCGTTGATTGACGAAAGTTTACATCCAAGCTTTGCACAGGCATCCACGAATGCGAGAGCCGACGTACCGCCTGTGTATCCCTCTTTATAGTCCATGTCGAGCAATTTATCTGGGTTCCATTCAGGTGACAATGTTGTTATGCCATTCAGGTACATCATGCCCGCCATAAGCGACGTTGGAACGCAATCGAAGTTTGCGTTGGGCGATGAGCCATCGGCACTAATTGGCGTTCTCTGCGAAATCATCGGGAAATTTGTAAGTACGGTCATACATACCCGCCTTGCCTGAGACCCATGATAAAGAATCTGTTGAGATTGTCGCTTACCGCGCCTGCAACGGCAGGCAAAACGGTCAGGTTTGTCGCCGAAGTGCGCATAACTGTAAACACGCCGGCATTGGACGAACGCACCAGAATGCTATCTGCCACCGTATCCAAGAGTGCAAGCCAATACTGCCCAGGTGCTAACGGCAAACTTGCCGTTAAATTTTGCGTGAAGACTCCGGTAGAGGCAGAGATTGGCCCCGTGTGACCTAAAAGGTTCCCCGGACCGCTATTCGCGCCGCTTGCATCGTAAATGCCCATGTCGATCATTCCTGTGGGCGTACCTGACAGAAATGTCCTCATTTGCGTGAGAGTTATGCAAGCGTTAAGAGAAATCCCATTGAAAAAAGCGGCTCCAGCGACTCCGGCGGCTGCCGCTCCGGCGGCTGGATCGTCAAGGTAAAGTGCAAGCGGTGCAACTTGTCCGGTATCCACGGTTGTTGGATAACTCATCAATGCTCCTCCTATGGTGGGGGGATATGGCATATGCCACCTCTTTTCTTTTCTATTTTCCGTACACATTGACGGAAAATGTGTAACTTGGCGAAGCGGACCCGCCAATTGCCCAGCGTAACCTTCCCGTCATGCCCAAGCTTTGATTATAGGCCATCCCAGCACCAATACTCGTCGACAGCGTGTTCGTAGCTACCGTGAGAATCGCGCTTTGCCATAATATATAGTAAAGTCCATCCGCCCCTTTTCGTTCCCAAAAAAACTGCACGGTCGGACTTGTACCCGACTGCACAGTGGTGTTGATGTCTATACCAACTTCGGTGTACGGGCCAACCACGAGATCGCCGCTATTGCCAGTAGAACCGCTTGATACGGTGGAGGCCAGCGAATAGAGGGCAACAGCCTGACGTGTGACCGCGCCTGTTACTGTCGTAGGTGTCACAGCCTTTTGTGTTGCAGGATCGACCATGTAAACTGGTTGGACGTGCGTCGATCCTGATGTGCCTTGCTGTGTGTCTGGGTCTTGCCATACTACGGTGTTTGCCATTAGGGTTACTCGCTTTCTTGTTCGGGCGTATTCGCCTGTGTGGTTTTCGGTAATTGGATCGGCGTGGGCTGTTTGCGTCGTATCAAGGTGCGCTTTCGTGCTTCCTCGACCGTCATCAGATCGTCAATTAAGCTCGTCAGACGCATATTTTCCGTTTTGAGCTTTTGGATATCGGCCTCAAATTGCACGCGCTGATCATGCAATTGATTTTCCAGATGCGCCACTTTTTGCGAGAGTGTGGTGATCAGTTCATTTTTGAGAGATACCACCGTCTCTTGTCCGTTGCGTCTCGCGGTAAAGTAACCGGCTGCCACGCCGATCATGAGTAATCCCAACATAATTAACAGATTCAGATAATAGGGATCATTGCTACTCATACTATGCTTTTCCCTCCTTTTTTGTTCATTGCCCAAAAATCAGACCCGCAAGCTTCGTCCAGTTTCCCAGCGCCGGTCCTTCCGAGGCCGTCACCGCGTACTTATACACCACAGAGCCATCGCCACCCAGAGCGGCTGACGTATCCACTTGCGTGATGAGCATTTGTGCATTTTGTATGCCGTGTTGCCCGATAAACACGGCGAGTTGTTGTCCTGGTTGCAAGCCTTGTCGAAAGGTCGTAAAGGTCGCAGTCCGTCCAATTACGCCGAAGCGCTGAAGTTGGCTGTCGCCATAGGCTTCGGCCTGTGCGACCGTCATGCTCGCAGTGGCGATGTTCTGGCTCAAATCCTCGACAACGGTGACGATGCCGGTCGTGCCGGTCTGTAGTGCGGCGTATTGGCTCTGCGAGGTGGTGCCTGCGAATTGTCCCGTGTTGTTGCGTGTCACGTCCTGCAGGTAGGTGCCGACATACGTCACCGTGAGCGTTTGCACTTGTGTCAGAACCACCTGTGTGCTGTCTTGACTGATACCTGTTCCACCGGGCGAATAATAGTAGGCTTTGCCTGTGTCCTGTCCCTTGACGCCGACAAGTTGAGGAATCGCCGCCGACGTGCTAAGCGTAATCACCGGCACCGTCCCAACGGCAACCGGATAGTCGAGCGTCCAACTGGTCGAAGTGCCATCTCCCACAAAGACCTGTGTAAAGTCTTGTGTGGCGTTGGCATTGCGCACAATCATCTGATTGCGGTAGAGGTCTCCCGAATATTCGACCACCAAACCAGCGACCTGAATGTCGCCAATCGTTTGACCATAGAGCGTTGTTAATTGATTGGCCTGTGCAATCACAAATGGTGCCGGATAGGCAAACTGCTCCGCGAACGCCAATTGTTTGATGGCAAGACCCGCAAATTGCGCCGTCGAGACGATGTTCCACCAGTAATTGCTTTGCCGATTGAGCGTATCAATATTTTTGGAAATGTAGGTTTGCTGGTAGGCCGTGCCAGGTATCAACGCACCCGGGCCAATCGATGGACCGGCGACCAGCGTCGCCATGTCGAGGATTTGTGGCGTATTGAGTGGATCAGTGGAGGTCAAACTGAATTTGGTCAGCACACTTAGTGCTGACACATCCTCACCTTGAGGCTGCGCACGGAACTGGTAAAAATAGGACGTTCCGCTATTATTTCTCAG
>VFSW01010090.1_pt1 | contig 13427 bp, 25 predicted proteins | sample 5358111 | NCBI WGS metagenome assembly VFSW01 (sample SAMN11554181, study PRJNA540505) | mine drainage metagenome | isolation source: sediment from site ElyBrook_90M | place: USA: Ely Copper Mine, Vershire, VT | collected 2017 | reverse complement strand
TACCCGCCCTTCGCTCAACATGCTCCGATCTTTCTTCACGTGGCGCAGGGCGCTCGCGATCGTCGCGCCAGATGAAGCGAGGAAGCCGAAATCCCTCATGCAGCTGAGAGCAGAGAAGGAGGAGGCATGCATCGCCTCACAGACACCTGGAGCCGCCGCTGCCGCCGTCGTTGTACAAAAGCCATGCGTGCGGCCAACGAACCGCAGAAGAGCCGTCGCGAATGATGAGGGCGGACAGCCGCTCGCTTCCACTCCGGACCAATCTCCAGGAGCCAGTCTCCCTACGTTGGAACCCCACGCCCCAGCCGGCACACGCAATCAGCCTCTCAGTGGCTTGTTCGACGTGGACTCTGCGTTCGATTCAGCCAAGATGAAGGCTCTGAGGATGCTCAACTACTCTCCCCTGTCCTCGTGGGAGCTTGAGAAGAGGCTTCAGGAAAGGCACTTGGTGCCTGAGGCTGTCGCGGTTGAGGTGGCAGCGTACCTCAAAAAGATGGTGAGGCCCCAATTCCTTGGCCGCCTAGAAGCAGCAGCTGATCGACGCCGCCCCATGGCTCAGGGACTGCAAAGTGACGCAGATTTGTGCGAGGTTTGGATTCGATCGAAATGGAATCAACAGCGCAAATCGCATCGGGTCATCAAGCAGGTGAGTGACGTGTAGCTGATACTGTACCTTGCCATGACCAAAATGAGCACCCCAGGAATTGCTGCGGAAACGAATCGACGCCGACCTGATAGACAAGGCATTGCAGTCCTTCTTTGGTGGGGGTGTCGGCGGTGAAGAAATGCACAACGCGCAGTTCAGCAAGCGACACGGAGGTGCATCCAATGGTATTGGAGGGAGTGAGGAGGAGGACTCTGATCCTGCTCAAGGTGAGATCTCTCAAGAGGTGATTTCAATGCACAAGTGGCTTAATGTTTCTCTTGTTGCTCTCTCAGTGTTGGCCCGGGAGCTTCTTGACACCCTCAAGCGACGCGTCAGCGCTTTGCCCGCAGATCTCAGTAGAGACGCCAAAAGGTGCGTTATTTCTTCAAACAAGCGAGCCGGTCTTGCTCATTCCTCATTGCCCCTTTCTCAGACGACGGCTATCTGGATGGCTTCTACGGCGGGGCCACGGGTGGGATGTCGTTCACAAAGCATTTCAATTGCTTCAAATTTGATTTGATTTATTATCTCCTATTTGTTTTATCGTATCTCTGACGGATCCCAGCAATACTTTTGTCCGTCTGCCATGGAGGCCAGTCTGTTCAGCAATGCTTGGTCCTGCTCCTGCGACCACGATGGTCCGAGGAGGTGTGTCTCTGAGAATTCTGCAACCCTGCTGGGCTGCGAGGTCTTGGGGATTACTCCACAGCCCTGCAACAGGCCCCACCGAAGCAGAACCTGCGGGTATTTTATCGAATCAGCAAAGCAACGAGAAAAACAAGACTGGAAGTCACCTGAGCCGGCGTTCTCCCAAATTCCAGAGCGAGCGATTTGACTGACGGGGCAGTCAATAGGTCGCCACACCCAAGGCTCGCGTAGGCGACGACCTCAACACCTTGATGACATACCAGTAATTTAACCGCTGTTTTTTGTCTTCTGATCCGGATCGAGAATGAGCCTCTCACCAGCTTCCCTGCAAGCCTCCCGCGCCTCTGCTGCTGGCCTCCGGGGATGAATTTCGAATTGGTTCACGGCTGGAGGCACGGATGCTAATTCCATCAGCTCGCGAAGGTGACTGGGCTCATAGTTGCTCACCCCAATCGCACGAAACAGGCCCTGTCTGAGGGAAACAGTTAGTTTCTCAGGTAAGGTGCGTTCTCATGCGAACGATACAACCGATCTCCCTCTGGCCTCATGCAAGTCACAGGAAATGCAGCACACCTGTAGAAGTCTTCGAGGACGCGCCAAGTCTGCATCCTCAGCCGGGCGTTCTCTTCTGAGGCGGGTGGCGTCTTGCTGACACCGGGCCAATGGACAAGAACGAGATCCTGAGGAACCATAAGGTTTCGCAACTCTTGGCTGTGTCAAGAGAGGTCGAAACACACTCACCACATACGGCACGTCAAGCTTGCGAAGAATGTCAACGCACGCCGCTTGCGCCTTGTCTGTTCCTTGCTCGTAAGGAGAGACTTTGGTCGTGATGAACACCTGGGGTTGAGGTTTTGTTCATTCTAGCACCAACAAATGGCATTGCTGATTATCATGCATCATGATGGGCACACCTCGGATCTCGGCACCGCTTTGATTGCTTTGCCGATTGCCTCGTGATTCTTGTAGATCGTCGCAGTGTCAATGTGCCTGAGGCCCGCGACAAGGGCTGCATGCACCGTCAAGTTGACCTCTGCTGGGGAGACCTTGAAGGTCCCTAAGCCAACTCTGGGCATCTCCACGCCGTTTCTGAGCGTGATGCACCGATCCATGCGATCAATCGCGATCTGATCTGAGTTGGCGGGCGGATCCACTCAAAATCGCAAAATCGCTCTGATGCGCGTACAGTTGTGCCCACGCCCACTAAATCGCTGCTTTCCAGCCCCGATGAGGACCCATACACGATCTCCTTATCGCCTCATGACCAGCAGCTCTCCGTCAGCGACACAGGCCTCACAGTCAGAGGCTCGCTTGTCCATGTCGTCGGTGTTCTCTGACTTTAGCCATGCGGCCGTCATCGCTCCCGCCCTCTACGAGCTCAAGAGCTTGAAGCTGCTCGGTGTGGCGTTCTTGGCGGCAGCCGTCAGCCTCGTCTCTTTCAACTTTTTGCAGCAGCTTATCATCGAGGCCTCCATCAAGGACGGATTCCAGGTCTCACACTCCTCGCACCGCAATGACTCTTACGTGCAACTCACGCACACAAAACACAGGGTGACCTCTCCGTCTTGGGCATCCTAGACCTTCGCAACGGCTACACCCCTGCAGAGGTTTCTGCGACACTCACTGCCTGGGGCCCCATCGGCCAACGACTCTACCTGCTGATCGAGGCCGTTGATGCCACGATCTACCACGCGGGTTACCGGACATTTGGCGTGGTCCTCTGCAACAACATCAATGCAGTGATTAGATCTCGTGCGCCCTCAGTGGGTCACTGGATCAAGTACTCAGCGGTGAGTGCCGCTGCTGGATCCATTTCTCGGTGAGGCGCGGCTTCATGATGATGAATCCACGACAGATGGGGCCGGTGATCCTGGCTGGCGTTGATTTCACCGAGGACTTTTTCCAGGTGGGGCGGGTGCAGCAGTTCCAGGCGGCGGTCAAGGCTCTCCCGTTCATCGCCCACCGCCTCTCTCAGGTGGCATCGGTGTTGACATTTGATCCAACATCTTCGACTGGAGGCGATGCATTTACCTCAATGGTCAGGGTCGCCAGTATCAGCAACGTCTCCAAATGGTGAGGGGACGGGGGAATTGTGCCAGCCTCTCTCAAGCTCCCACCTTCTCCCTTCCTCACCAGGACTCTCTGTAGGGTGCTCTCCGCCGGCGTCTTACTGTCAGCTGTCGTAGCCGCGGCCATGGCCGCTTTCCTGCCAGCAGCAACAGTGCCGAGTGATGGAGAGCTCATATCAGAGCGGAAAGACAAGTAGAAAGATCGTTAAAATACCGGATAACCAAAGTGAGAAGGGAATCTGAAATCTGATCGTGCAATTCCATCAAAATTGTTCACTTCAAAATTGTTAGGAGCTGAGTACGTCAAAACAAAAGCATTCATTCATTGACGGCCTCTTTCATCTTCATCCACGCATCCTCGTGCCATCGCTCGATGCGGGCGTGGTCCTCCGCAAACTCCTGATGCGTCCAAGGTTCGGGCGATGGGAGTTCGGGCCTGGAGTCCTTGAACTCTTCCGCCTTGCTTTCGAGAACCGAGGCCTGGTACCCATGCTGCAGGAATTGGACCGTGCTGGCCCTTTTTATCTCTTCGATTCTCTTGGCCAGTCCGGCCAGCTGTGTTGGGTGGGCAAGAAGGTTTGTGAGTCGCCATTTCTCCTATTTCATCTTCTCTTCTACGCGCTGTCGATTGGTCGAGGTTGAGAATTCTCTTACCACGGTCGAGTTGAAGGCTTCCGTCTCGTCGTTGAATTCGTCAACGTGAGAGGACCGTGCCACAATTGTTGCTCGACGTGGGCGGGTGGACCATCCACTCGCAGCAGTTTTCGACGTCGCCTTCGAAGACAAGAGCATCTCTCTCGGCGTGCGCGCGTTCGTGGCGCTTCGCTGACCTGGAGATCAGAGTTACGAAACTGCACGTTTGAAATGGTGGTCTCGTGGAAGCGCGCACTCTTTGGGATCCCTAGCCTCTCGGTAAGGGCTCTGATCCAGGCGGAGCACAAGACAAACTGCGTTCGCGCGTCATGACTCTGCAGGTGTTTGTATCTGCCATCTACCTGGCACTCCTACTCCCCGGTGTCGTCGCATACCGATTCGGCGTATATGGCTCAACTGACGCATGGGCGTGGTTGATCTCAGTGATCCTTATGGCCTTCACTTTTGCCCCGCTGGGTTGGGTTGACGTCCCCATGGCTCAAAGAGCGATGCGTTTCATCGTTGGGTCAGCATGCGACTACTTTCCCGTCACGGTCAAGATCGGTGCGTAACTTTTCTCTGTCTGTTGGCCTGCATATTTTGACCAAACAACCGCTCTCAACTCAACTCTGGACCAGAGGACGAGGAATCCCTGAAAGCGGGAGCCTCGTACGTGATTGGCTACGAGCCGCACAGCGCGTTGCCCGTAGGCATCCCCTCAGTCTTCAGCACGCCATCGCCTTGTCTGCCCAAATTCTTAGCGAAAAGTCAATTTCACAGCCTGGCTTCCGGAGTCTGCTTCATCGTGCCGTTTGTGAGACAGCTCTACTGGCTATTGGTGCGCCAAGGAGTTTCAATGTTTGTCTTGTCTCTCGAGTGGCCGAGAGGCTCTTGACCTCATTTTATTTTAGGGTCTGAGGCCGGCCGATAGGAAGGTCATGGAGAAGATCCTCCAGTCCTCAGGGTCTGTGCTTCTCAACCCCGGCGGAGTTCAGGTCTGCTGTTTCGTAAAGCATTAGGGAGAAGATCAACTCGATGTTTCGCTCGTCAGGAATGCCTCTTCATGTCTCACGATGATGAGCTGGTGTTCTTGAGGCAGCGAAAGGGCTTTGTCAAAATGGCGATTCGCCACGGCAGCGGATTAGTGCCTGTTTTTGCTTTTGGTCAAGCACAATCGTTTTCCTGGTATCGGCCTGGGCCACCAATAGTGAGCGACAGCCTAATCCAATGGATCTCGCGAAAAGCAGGTGCGTTAAAGTTTCCAAACAACTGTGCAACTAATTCGTGGTGATGATGACACAGGTGCTGTCCCCCTGATGATTTGGGGGAGGTGGGGGACGGGGGTGCCGCATCAGAAGCCCATCCTGGTCGTCGTCGGCCGTGCGATTCAAGTTCCCAAAGTGCCAGAGCCGAGCGAAGAGATGGTTGCAGAGTACTTGGAGAGGTTTGCGGCAGAGATCGAGAGGATTTTCCACAAATACAAGGCAGAAGCTGGCTTCCCAGGTTTGAAGCTGAGGGTGATGTGAAAAGTTGGTGGATCTGGATCTGTCAGTTGCTGACGTCCTCAGTCCTTATCCGACCTTCCCGGAATCGTGTCTCGTGAACCGCCGTTCACTCCATCATAACATCTGATGCAAGGCCGCATCAAATCCACGCAGCGCGCAGCATCGGCCCCCTTGCGATTGCGGCGGCTCGCGATTCTATGCACGAAGCTGAGTCGCGATGAAGCGGTTCCTAGGTCGACCATCAGCACCGTGCATCGGCTGATCATGGAGAAGGGAGCGATTTTCATTCCAGGTCGATACCGTTATTGGATGGGCGGCGATTGCGATTGGAGGAATCGCACCAGGTCTCTCATCTGATTCATTCATCAGGTTGCTACGACGCGCTCAGTGCAAAGATCATGGAAAAGGCTGGACATGACACAGCCTTTGTCTCTGGAGCTGCGGTGCGCGAGGATTGACCTGCACTGCGATGCGAGTGACCGAAAACGCCATGTGTGTCAGGTTTCCGCGACGTTGCTGGGTGAGCCCGACCTTGGACTGCTGACCCCGCCCGAAATGGCACGGAAGGTTGGGCAGATTTGCACGGCGGCGAAATCCCTGGCCGTGATTGCAGACGCCGACTCGGGTGAGCTGCTGCACGTTGTGTCGTTGTAACACCGCTGTGTGATCTCAAGAGCCGCTGTCGTGCAGGCGGCGGCAATGTGCTGAACGTGCAGCGGTCGATCAAGCAGCTGATTGCCGCTGGCGCAAAGGTATTGAGGTGGTCTCATACGTTTCAGTCAAGATCTGAAACCTGATGGTTCCTTACCTTACAGGGCTGTTTCATCGAAGACAAGGTATGGCCCAAGAACCCAAGCGAAGGGAACGTGCGTATGGATGAGGTCCTTCCGATGGATGAGTTTGCCGGCAAGATCGCCGCCGCACGAGAGGCCATCGGTGACGCCGACTTTTTCCTAGTTGCGAGAACTGATGCCCGAGCGACCAGTGCCAAGTATGGCCTGGAGGACGCCATCACCAGGTGTGTAGCTTTCATGGCCGAGCCGTGGCAATGGATGCACGTGCACAGCTGAGACCTTGGTATAATCTTGCTCCCTACCTGACCTTATGTAAAGGGCCAACCTCTACATGGACGCCGGGGCAAACGCTTCGTACATTCAGGGCGCACGCACGGATGAGGAGCTGAGAGAGATTGGCAAACGGACGCAGGTGAGCAAAGGCACATGTTACCCCCATGATATTAAAGCACCTTCTCACGGCCTTCATTTCACTCCTCCCTCCCTCGTGCCGCTACGTTCTTAAGGGACTTCGTGCGTGCACCATGATCGAGGGCGGCGTCACGCCTCTGCATTCATACGAGGAGCTCAGAGCAATGGGGTTCCAAATAATCGTGCACCCCATGTCGAGCATCCTGGCCACCACCAAGGCCCTCATGGGTGTTTACGGCACCCTTGCAAAGAAGGGCACAACCAAGGAGGATTTGGGCGGCCTGGCGGAATTCGAGTAAGTTCTTGTCCATCCGAAGTTATGCAATCGAGCTCTGTGATTAAGGTCTTCTCGATGCCTGGTAGGACATTTAACCGGATCATTGGAAAGGAGGAGAAATTTGAGCAAATGGAGAGGCTCACCAGCAGAGACAAGGAGAACAAGCTCACTGTGAGGGTGAGAGCTCCGCAGAAGCCAGTCTCATGAGCTCAACATCGAAACATTTTTGTCCTCTCGGATCATTTATAACTGTGAAATAGAAATTCGTGATTTTGTTTGATCTTTAGATCTCATCAACCGGTGCATTAGCAGCCGTGATTTCGTCCCACGGGATGATAACAGGTGGCAACCGTTCACTCTCAGGCAATACACTCCAATTTGGCGACTGTACAGATTTGATCCAACCAAAGTCTTCCACCTGGCGTGTCAGGAGCGGTGCAGATTGAGAAGAAGGTTTCTTATGGAGCCCGCATCCCCGATATTCCACACCTGTTGGTACATATCATTCTCCAGGCCCAGCTTGTGACGCTTCAGGAGCTCCTCCACCTGCCCCTCCCTCCCTGAGCTCCCAGGGCCATCGGCAGCAAGCTGAAATGGAGCGAATCGCAGACGGCAGCTGTGCTCAATGATCGGCTTGCTGCCCGCCGTCCGCAGATAGAAATCGCTGTCGGTCGCGCTGTGGATTCGAACCTTGGGAAAACAGCGAAGGTGTTACAGTGTCAAAAGTATGCAAATGGACTGGTGGGGTGCAACACTCAAATACCTGATACGCAGCCAAAGAAATTGTGCAGCTGACGGAGCCATCCACAAAGCATGCCCCTGGTGATGTAAAAATAGACATAATCTTGTTGTAGATAGTGCAATGTCATTTGGATTCGCTCACCAGTGACCGGTCCAGCAACGACTGTGCAGTCTCTCAAGCCCAGCATCCTCAGCGCGGGCATGTGGCCAAGAAGATAAATGCGGCAACCTTGGAGATCGATCAAAACAAAATCTTGGTTTCTGATTTGCTCCGGGGGCAGCACGATGACCTGATTCCTTAGACCCCGCAAGCCGCTGCCAGCATCGACTAGGGCGATATCCCGTGGAGTGCCATAGGAAGTTGTTGCGCCAGAGGGATCCGTCGCTGACTGGCTGCCAGCCAGGCAAGCAGCTCCGGCCAAAGCCGACGTGCCGCCTGCGCTGATCGGCGCCGCCCCCGCTGGATTGGCCTCGGCGGCAGTGCTGGAGAGCGCTGACCCCTTGACACGGCTGACTTTTTTGCTGAACGCAAACTTCCGCTTCGGCAACAGCTCGTCTCGCAAACTTTCGATTTCCTGCTTCAGTTCCGTGACCGCCGCAGTGCACTGACGCAGATCGTAGGAGGGAAGAAAGTAGGATGCGTCCGCAGTTTGCTTTTCCATCTGGCGGGCATGCAGAGGACAATTCAGTGTTCGCATGGGCAGCACGCATGCGGATGACCCACCGTGAATGCCAGCTCCGTGAGCTGATTGAGCCGTGCCTGCATGTCGCTTTCCGAAGCTGCGTTGATGGTCCTCAGCTCTGCCAAGCTCGTCCTACACAGCTGTTGCTGAGACGCGAAGCCGGCCAGAAACGAGGCTATCGATTCCTTTGGGTCTGACTGATCAGCGGCCTCCTCTTTCCGCTTTGAGGCGGCCTCTTTCCTTGCCACCTCTAGAGCGGCCAGGCGAGATATGACCGCCTCCTTGGCAGCTTCAAGCTCAGTCATCGATGCTGCGATCGATCCGCTTCAGAGCAATCGATGCGTGTGGATCTTCGCCCGCCACATTTGAGTTGTTTTGTATCGACGTTGTAGCGATCGATCGCGTGCCTCCGATGGCGACGTTGGAACCTCATGATGAGGTATGTTGTGCACCATCCACTCCCTCTCTCGTTATCAAGCCTACTGAACGCGCTCTTTTCCAGACCGTCGATGCACCAATGTCATGCATCGCCCCTTCACTTGACGGTGGCGTGGAGGGCGCATGGACGACCGGCGATAAGGCTCTGCGTGTCGCAGTTGCCCTCCTCTCCCTGGGCTTGATAGTGATCTTTGTCCTGGCCTACCGTGGACTGGACAGCGCCCCGCCTTGGCTGAGGAACCGCATGCTGGCCTTGCTCAACGGCCGCCACCACACGGGCATGTCCAGCACAGAGACCAGCCTCTCCAAGCTGCTGCGGTACCGGATCGACCAGCGGCTGGACCGCCAGCCCTCGTTCAAGCTGCTGTTCTTCGCAATCCTCACGGCGCTGCTCGTCGCCTTTGGCGCCCTCGGTCTCTACGTCGCAGGCGAAGAGTCGATGTACTCGGCGCTCTGGCTGGCCCTCGCCGGCTCCGGCCTCGACTGGACGTTCAACGAGAGGGCGCAAGAGGGGACGTGGGATGCGTTGGTGCGCCGGAGCGTGTCTCTCGTCGTGTCCATCGGAGGTCTTCTCGTGACGGCGTTGCTGCTGTCCCTCGTTTCGGATGCCATCGGAAACAAGGTGGATGAGCTGCGTAAAGGCAAAGCTGCTGTGCTCGAGTGCGGCCACACGCTCATCATAGGGTGAGGGGTCATCATATTTATTTGAAGCCGTGTTGACCGGTTGTGATCTTCCGTTTGATGTGTCACTTCCATCAAGGTGGTCCGAGAAAATATGGACTCTCTCTGAGAAGCTGTGCGAGGGAAAGGAGCTGCTGGGCGGCAGGCCGATTGTGATCCTGGCTGACAAGGACAAGGAGGAGATGGACAGTGAGATTGAGTCCTTTGGCATCGATCTGCGTGGCTCCTCCATCACCTGTCGCAACGGAGACCCTCTGATCAAGGAGGACCTGCTCAAGGTGTCGGCCCAGCATGCGAGTGCGATCATCATTTTGGCGAACGAAGGCACCCCGGAGCACAGCGACGCCCATGTTATCCACATAATATTCACACTGCTCGCGCTCGACAAGGAGCTGAAAGAGCAGGGCTCACATGGCCTTCACGTGAGTGCTTTTTTGGCAGTTGGAGACGTGAGAGCGAAGGCACTGTTGCTCTATGGATTGAGAGGTAAGTGAGCCACCCTCATCCTCTTCCACAGGGCCACATCCTGGCGGAAGTGATGATCCAGGACAACGAGGATCTGATCTCCAAGCTGGGGGCTGGGGAAATGCTACACACACTGGTCCCGCACCAGCTGTCGGCTTGCATGATGATCCACGGCGCCAAGCACCCACAGGTGAATTGAGGAACAGTGTGTATATCAGTCCATTCGCAGCAACAATTCATTAATAGCTTGAAGCTATTGTTTCTTTCTCGGTCTATCAACATATTCAATGAACGGCTCTCTCTGACCCCATATCGCATCACATCTCCTCACCCTCAGATGCTCCCAGCGCTGCTAGAGCTTGTTCGTTTTGAGGGCAACGAATTCTACATTACGACCGACGTCCACCCTCTCCTCTTCGGAGTGGAGTTCAAAGAGCTCCAGCTGGCCTTCCCAAAGTGCATCCCTGTCGGCATCAAGCGGTCTGCCTCCGGTGGCGGCGGCATCCTTCTCAAGCCTCCTCCTAACGCAAAGTTTGAGGAAGGCGACGGGCTCGTGCTTCTTGCTGATGACGAAACAGGGCTGCAGCCGGACCTTGCGGTCCTTCAGCAGCTTCAGCCCAAAGCAAGGCAGAGATCGAGGGAAGTCAACTCGCCCTCTGTGCTTACCAAAACGGGGCCTTTGGTCCATTCTGGACCATCAAGGCTGTCGGCAGTGACAGGTCATACGAACAACGTTGCTGACCATCAAGAGGAAACGGATCCGGAGGAGTGTCTCAGCCCGTGGTGGGATCGGGCCGAATCAGCGTCAGCGTTGCATGAGAGGGTGGAGAGGATGCGTTCACACTCGGGGCCCTCGATCCAGTCAGAGCCATCTGCATCAAGGCTATCAGCAGCGTCAGATGATTCAAACAAGTTTGCCAACGATGAAGAGGAAACGGATCCGGAGAAGAGTCTCATCCCTTGGTGGGATCGTGCCGCAACCTCGGCCTGGCAACAGAGGATTGGGAGGATCTCGCTGCATTCGCATAATGAAGGCTTGTCACGTAACAGTCGCAGAGGTAGCGATGGTGGTCAAGAGGGAATTGGCGAGGAGGCGGACGACGAGGAGGAATACTCTGACGACGAAGACGAGGAAGATCAGGAAGATCAGGACGACGCCGATCACGGCAGCGGAGGCGACGTGGTTCAGCTGAGCGGGGCCGAGGCCCTGATTCCTTGGTGGGATCGGCAGACACCAGCGATTGTTCGTCATGCAGCCGGGTGCCAGAGGCAGCTTCGAAAGGTCATGGCCCTTCAGACAGGTCTGGGCCAGTTCAGCGGACGCTTCCTAGTCCTCGGCTGGTGCAGAGATATGGCCGGCCTCATCCAACTGTTTGGGGAGGCAGTGACCAAGCCGTCTGAGCTCTGGCTCTACAGCCCCGTGCCGTTGGAGCGGCGGGAATTCCTGTTGAAGAGGGTGAGCGTCGGCTCTTGATTTCGGTCGTCCCCCGTTGCGCTGAACTCGGCTCGTTGTTGACGCTACAGGGCGGTCTGGTCCTGGACAAGGAGGGCAGCCACCCCGACATGCCGCTGCTGCGAGTCATGTTCCGCGAGGAGCATCTTGTCGGCAGCATGGTCAACAAATTCGAGCTGCAGGTCCTCGACCCGCTGCAGTTCAAGTGCGTCCTCATCCTGCAGCAGTGCCACGACGCCATCACCAATGAGGGCATGTCAAGTGAAGGGACCGTTGATCAAGCCTCGATTGCCGATGACTCAAGTAGGATCACGTAGGACTGTTGCTTGAGATTCTTGGCCGAATTCTGAGTCCGCTGCTGCTAAATGATTCTGTTATCGCAGTGAGCATGAACACGTTGATGATTTTGAGGATGATCCAACTGCAGCAGCTAAGGAGGCAAAGGGAGCTGTTGGATGACCGCTCTCAGCACATGTCCAACAGCGCATCGAAAGCAAACTCTTTTAGGCGTCGCACAGCTGAGCAACTAGCCCATCAGCCGGAGGACTCCATTGCCCCGATGCCGCTTCAGTCAAAACCAAGGCAAATATCGTTGAGGGACAGCAACAAGGGGTCACACAAGGATCCAAATCTGAAAACAGTCTCCGGGCCATCCCATCCTCAGCAACAGGCTTTGGTTTCTGCTGCCCAGCCACTCGGCGCGTGCTCTCCAGCAGAGGCTATCTTGCCTGAGGAGATGATCCGTCTCGATCCGTCTCGAGAACAGAAACCCGTCAGAGAACCTCCGCTGACGTCGCCTCCTGAAGCTGCTTCTCCGCCTGCGACCGTGGGCCTTGGGCGGTTGGGCCTCGTGTTCACCCCCTCCTCGGGGGAGAGTCCTGTTCCCGGCATGTCCTGCTTCGACAGCCCTCTGTATGACGACGACTGCGGTCGTGACAGCGATGACGAGATGGCTGGTGATTTTACGCGCTGGGATGGCTCGCCAGCTCAACGACGCGCTCAACGCATCAGCCTCGGCGGGTGGATGAAAGGCGATGCTGCAGGAGCCTCATCGGGATCTCAGCAGGGCAGAGGCAAGGGCAGCTCCTTACTCGAGAAGTTCAACACAGCTCAGGGCAACGGCAAGCCCATCGATTCGCAGCAGCAGGCTGCTGAACACAAAATTGTACCAGAGCAGCATCTTGCTTGTGGCATTGACTTCCACAGCGATATGGCAGAGGCGGTTTGTTCTGTGGTAGAGGCCGATGTGTCCTCCGTTAACGTTGGCGATGAGGGTCAAGGGATTCGGGGGCGTCAGGGTCTCCTCGCAGCAGTGCGATCAACGGAGTTAGCCAGGGAGGTGCAGACAGCTTCGAATGAGCCTCGCAAGGCCGAAGAGGAAGGAGACAGAGAGAACTTGATGTGGAAGCAGGCATTGGCAACAGTGAGTTTGTGAGATCCTGTACCTCGGACCTTGAACGCTCTCACGCTCTCGAGCGCTCACGCTCTCACGCTCTCACGTGCTAACGCTCTCTGACGCACCGTCTTTGTCAACGCAGGTGGTGTCGAAAACGACGGTGGTGACTGAAGTTTACGATTATCGTCTTCCGAGCCTTCTGCAAGCCTTCGACAACGTTTCTGAGTTTATTCTCACCAACGATGTGGCATCGCAGGTGGGCACTTTAAGCCAGCATCCCAGTCGGTCATTGTTTTATCAAAAATAGCTGATGAGATTCTTTGTCGTTGCCCCTTGGGGACTGCCTGACTGCAGCTGCTGGCGCTCATCAGCTGCAGCCCCGAGCGACACGACGTCTACCACGAGCTGCTGTGGCCAAAGTAAGACTTATGTACATTTGAGTGTCGACGTGCAAATCACCTGGCTGTTTTAGTTTCCTGACCGCCCCTCTCAAATCCACCGCCCCCGCACTCTCCCCCATCCATCCGCTGGCAGGGGTAATCAGATCTCGGTCCGCCTCGTGGGCACCGTGCTGGACGGATGCGAGG
>VFSW01010089.1_pt1 | contig 13427 bp, 15 predicted proteins | sample 5358111 | NCBI WGS metagenome assembly VFSW01 (sample SAMN11554181, study PRJNA540505) | mine drainage metagenome | isolation source: sediment from site ElyBrook_90M | place: USA: Ely Copper Mine, Vershire, VT | collected 2017 | reverse complement strand
CCCGGACCCCGAGCAGCCCCCGCCGCCGTACGTCCGCTGCCCGGCCTGCCGCGACGAGATGACCGCCGCCGCGTACCGGGAATGGACCCGCCAGTACGCCGCCTGGATCGACGGCAGCGGCATCCTCACCTGCCGCCGGTGCGAAATAGGGCTCTGCGCGGAGTGCTCGTGGAAGGCCTGCACATGCCGGCACGCAGGCCGCACCGCCGCCTGACTTGCAAACGATCGCCCGGGGCCGTAACATCCGCAGCTAGAACCACACGTGTCCCCGGTCGCCCTTAGCGGGCGTGCCGGGGACTTCGCGTTCACGGGGCGGGTGATCATGACCCCCTCCCGCCCCGACGGCTACCTGACCACCGCCGAGTCCGCCCGGCTCGTCGGCGTGCAGCCGGTCACCATCCGGCAGTGGCGCAACCGGGGTTATCTCGCCCCGCAGGGACTCGACGAGCGCGGGTACCCGCTCCACACCGCCGAAGCGCTCCGCGCGGCCGAGCAGCTCGTCCGCCAGCACGGCATCGAAGCATCCGGGGTCGACCCCAGGCGGCTCCGCACCGGGGCGGCGCAGGCCGCGTGACCGTCGCCGTCGCCGAGACGGACGGCAGGCACCGCGCCCTCATCTACGGCACCATCCCCTGCTGCGGACCCGGCCACCCGGACGCGGAAGAAGCGGCACGGCACGCCTGGACGCTCACCAGGGCCATCGCCCGCAAGCAGGCGACGGGAGGCACGTGCCGGCCCGCTGGGTAGCCACCCGAGACATCCTGCTCAGCGATCTTGAGCGCTTCCCCGGGAACGCCCGCCGGGGCAACGTGGCCGAGATCCGCAAGAGCATCCGCCGCCACGGCCAGTACCGGTCCCTCGTCGTCCGCTCCCATGACGGGAAGCTCACGATTTTGGCGGGCAATCACACCCGCGACGCACTCGAAGCCGAAGGGCACGACACCGCCCGGTGCGAGGTCATCGAGTGCACCGACGACGAGGCCCGCAGGATCAACGCGGCCGACAACAGACTGGGCGAGCTTCCGGACCCGGACACCGGCGAGCGGTACGACTCCGACGCGCTCGCGGAACTGCTCGCCTCGCTCGACGGTGACCTCGACGGAACCGGCTGGGACGTCTACGACCTCGACGGCCTCGCCGACGTGCTCGCGGACGCCGCACCGAATGACCGAGCCAAGCCGCTCCCGCGCGAGCCGGACGACGACGATCGCGAGCCCGGCCCGGACCCCGACGAGGACGCACCTGCCCCTCCGGCAGTGCCCGTCAGCAAGCCCGGCGACCTCTGGCACCTCGGCGACGCCCACCGCCTCATGTGCGGCAGCTCCATGAACCGCGCCGACATCGGCCGCCTCATGGACGGGCAGCTCGCCGACATCATGGTCACCGACCCGCCTTACGGCGTCGCGGTCGGCGGCGACAAGGGCAAGAACTCGATCAGCGGCGACCTTACCCAGGCCGCGATCCCCGTCTCGTTCGCCCTCGCCCTTGACGTGCTCGACGACAACGCCCGCATCTACCTGTTCGGCGGCTCCGCGAACTGGTCAATGTACGCCGGCCTGTTCGACGCCCACCTCCGCATGCAGGTCCGCGTCATCGTGTGGGCAAAAGAGCACTTCGTGCTGCGGCCGAACAACTACCACTCCAAGTTCGAGCTGGTGTACTTCGGCTGGAAGGGGCGCGGCGGCAGCGCGGACCATTGGCACGGCGACCGCAAGCAGACAGACGTCTGGCAGGTCACCCGCCACGAGCCCGGAACCGAGCGCGTCCATCCCACGCAGAAGCCCCTCGAAGTCTGTGCCATCCCGATACGGAACTCGTGTCCGCCCGGCGGCCTGGTCTACGAGCCGTTCGGCGGCAGCGGGTCAACGCTCATCGCCGCGCACCGCGAGGGCCGCAAGTGCCGGGCCATGGAACTGGACCCCCGGTTCTGCGACGTCATACTGCGCCGCTTCGAGCTGCTGACCGGCATCACCCCCGAGCGCGTCCTCCCTGACGGCACCACGGTGCCCGTCTCCTTCACCTGACCGTTCGCCTGTCAACTTGACGCTAGGGGGCTTGACAATGCCGGAAACTCAGCCCGGCCAGCGCGTCAGTGCCGCCGAGCGCCGAGCCCAGGTCGTCGCCCTCCGCCGCCGCCGCGCCACGTTCGACCAGATCGGCCGCACGCTCGGCATTTCCCGCCAGCGCGCCCACCAGCTCTACAGCCAGGCACTCGGCGAGATCCCCGCGCCGCAGCTTGACGAGCACCGTGCCGAGGAGCTCATCCTCATCGATGACGCTATCCGCGACCTGATGAAGATCGCCCGCGACAGCCAGACGTCCCCGCGCACCGCCGTGGAGGCATGGACGTCGATCAGGGGATGGGCGGAGCGGAAGGCGAAGCAGCTGGGGCTGGACGCGCCGACGCGGTTCGAGCATCTCACCCTCGACGCGATCGACGCGGAGCTGCGGCTGGCGCGGGCGGAGATGGGCGAGCTGCCTCCGGAGATCCCCGCGAATCATCCTGGGTGAACCGGCGACTGCCTGCGCAGCGTGAGCGCCGATGCCGACCCTGGCCGAGGTTAGGGCCGCCAAGCTCGGGGAGCTGCGCCGGTACGTCGCCGAGCGGAAGCGGCGTGATGACGAGGCCGCCGCGGTGGCGCGCCGGACATGGGCGACACCGGGCGAGCTGGCCGCCGCGGTCGACCCGTCGACGGTGCAGACCCCGGCACTGGACCTGATTGACGAGTCGATCGCCTGGGCGTACACGACGCCGGGCGCGCGCCTGCTGATCTCGATGCCCCCGCAGGAAGGCAAATCCCAGCGGGCGACCCGCATGGGGTCGCTGTGGGCGCTGACCCGGAACCCGGAGACCCGGATCGGGATCGCGTCCTACGCCCAGTCGCTCGCCGAGGGGTTCGGCCGCGACGTCCGGAACCTGATCGCGACGAACAACGGCGACGAGGACACCCTCGACCTCGGCCTGCGCGTCGCCCGCGACTACGGGTCAGCGAAACGCTGGCAGCTCGACGGGCACCGCGGCGGCGTCGTGTGCGTCGGCATCGGCTCCGGCCTCACCGGGCGCCCGCTTGACGCGCTGACGATCGATGACCCGTTCGCCGACGCGGTGCAGGCCGGGTCGGCGTACTACCGGGACCGGGTGTGGGACTGGTGGCAGTCGGTCGGCGCACCGCGTCTCGCGCCCGGCGCGCCGGTGATCGTGATCCTGACCAGGTGGCATGAGAACGATCTCGCCGGCCGCCTGATCGCCGCCGAGGACGGGCACCGGTGGCGGGTCATCAACATCCCCGCCCTCGCCGACCACGACCCCGCCAAAGGGCAGTCTGACCCGCTGGGACGCGAGCCCGGCCAGTGGCTGACGTCGGCGCGCGGCAGGACCGCGGCCGAATGGGAGCAGATCCGCATCCAGGCGGGCACCCGCGCGTTCACCGCCCTCTACCAGGGGCGCCCATCGCCGGACGCGGGCAACGTGTGGCAGCGGCAGTGGTGGCGCCGCTACCGCGAGCCGCTGTGGTCGCAGCACCCGGACAAGCCCGGCGCGTACCTGGTCCACGGCGTCGACGAGCTGCTCATCTCGGTCGACGCGGCTTTTAAAGACACCAAGTCCAGCGACTACGTCGTCATCCAGGTGTGGGCGCGGCGCGGCGCTAACGTCTACCTGCTGTACCAGATCCGGAAACGCCTGTCGTTCACCGACACGGTGACCGCGTTCAGCGGCGTGTGCGCCATGTGGCCGCAGGCGGCCCGGAAATTGATCGAAAGCGCGGCGAACGGCGTCGCGGTCATCGACCTGCTGAAGTCGAAGATCCCCGGCATTGTCGCGGTCACCCCGCACGAGTCCAAGTACGCGCGGGCCAGCGCGGTGTCCCCGTTCATCGAGGCCGGCAACGTCTTCCTCCCCGACGCCGCGGTCGGCCTGTTCGACGCCGAGGAGCTCATCACCGAGGCGGCCGGATTCCCGAACGCGGCCCATGACGACCAGGTGGACGCCGCTTCCCAGGCCCTCGCGGAGATGCTCTTGGACGGGACCGGGGCGCAGGCGTGGATCGCGTGGGCGAAGCGGAAAGCGGAGGCAGCGGCGGCGGCAGCCGAGGCCGGGGCTCCCGCGGCGCGCGTCGCCGTGCTCGAGCAGGACGGCGAACCGGCGGCCGGGAGCGGAGGGGAAGCCGCGGAACCCGTGCCGCCCGCCGTCCCCCTAGACCCTGCGGCAGCCCGCAAGGCGGCCAGGGACGCCGCCTACCGGGCGCAGCAGCGGAGATAGTCACCGGTGGCAAGAACCGGACCCTCACCCGCCTGTCCTTGCCCGGATCGGCATGGGCCGTGCCAGCGCCCACGTCCTGCGGCCGGGGTCCGGCCAGTGCCGCGGTGCCCGTTCCGCGTCGCGCGGCCTCCCGCGCAGGTGCCCGCCGCCATCGGCGTAGAGGGTGTCGACCTCGCCCCTGAGCCCGTCCCATGCTGCCTCCCGGCTGGCGTAGACGCCCTGGACGCAGCGGTCCTCACCGTAGGCGCCCCACGTCTCGGCAACCCAGACCTCGCCGTTTTCCACCCGCTTATCATCCCGCAATCCCGGAAGGGGGGCCGTGGCAGACGCCGAGGTTCCGCCCGTGCTCGAGGTCGACGGCCAGTGGCCGTTCACCGGCACGGTGAAAGTCAACGGCCACCCGCTCGCCTCCGTCTCCTCCTGGTCCGTCACCGCGGCATCCGACGGAGTACCGGTCGTCACCCTGGGCCTGGTCGACCAGGGGGCGCTCCGGCTCCTCCTGGACGCCGGGACGGTGAAAGTCACCGACGCGACCCGCCAGGCGCTGGTCTCGCTCGGCTGGACGCCCCCTGACCCTTGACCGGACCGCGGGGGGCTGCTGAATGAGCGTCCGCTCCCGTCTCGCCGACGCGCCGGTGCCGGTCGCGAAGGTCTTCGGTCCCGGGGTGCCCCCGCAGATCGAGGCGGCCGAGGCCCGGTCGCAGATGACCCCCGCCTCGCCGTTCGGCCCCGGGGAGCCGATCGGCCCCTACGACGGGTTCTCCCGCGAGCCCCGCACCCGCGAGTTCGTCACCAGCGTCAACACCTCCGCCCGGCCGAGGTCGCACGAGCGGGTGTCGTTCGAGACCCTGCGCGGGCTCATCGAAAGCTACGACGTTGCCCAGATCTGCATCCGGCATCGCATAGCCAGCCTGCGGTCCCTCGACTGGAAGCTCATCGCCGCCGAGGGCTGCGAGGGCGACCTCAGCGCCGAGATCGCCGAGGGCAAGCGGGTCCTGAAGCGCCCGGACCGCAAGACCCTGTTCAAGCCGTGGCTCGCCAAGTACCTCCGCGACGTCCTGTCCTACGACGCCGGGACCCTGTACCGGATGCGGAACCGGGCCGGGCGCCCCGTGGGCCTCAAGGTCGTGTCCGGCATATCGATCGCGCCGATGCTCGATTACTGGGGCGACCGCCCGGACGCCCCGGCCCCCGCCTACGTCCAGTACGTCAACGGGCTGCCGTGGAACTGGCTCACCAGCGACGACCTGATCTACGAGCCGTACGACCCGCAGGTCGACTCGATCTACGGGCGGGCCCCGCTCGAGGACGTACTCCTCAACGCCAATACCGACATCCGGTTCCAGCTGTACTTCCTGCAGCGGTTCACCGAGGGCAACCTCCCCGCCGCGTTCGCAAGCGCACCGGACAGCTGGTCGCCGGACCAGATCGAGCAGTTCCAGGAACTGTGGGACGCGTTCATGGCGGGCGACCAGTCCCGCAAGCACCAGATCCGGTGGCTTCCCCCGGGCAGCAAGATCGCGTGGTCGAACGAGAAGGACTTCAGCGACTCGTTCTCCCTGTTCCTGATGCGGAAGACCTGCGCTTCATATTCGGTTGTGCCCGCTGACCTGGGATTTACCGAGTCGGTCAACCGGTCCAGCGGTGAGTCGCAGGCCGACGTGCAGCACCGCGTCGGGGACCTCCCCCTCGCCCACCACGTCCAGGACATCCTGTCCGCGTACCTCCAGGACGACCTGCAGCTCCCCCTCCAGTTCGCGTTCGACCTGGGCGAGGAGCAAGACGACCGGGTCGCCCAGGCGCAGGCCGACGACATTTACATGAAACAGGCCGTCATCGGGCCGTCGGAGATCCGGGAGATGCGCTACGGCCTGTCGGACCCGGTCCCGATCCCCCGGACGTTCTACACGGAACGCGCCGGGCCCATCCCGATCGCGTCGCTGATGGCGGTGGCGGGGGAGATCGACCCTGCGACGGCACTGCCCGCCGCCGGGTCGGCGCTGCCGCACAAGGTGTTCGGCGGTACCGAAGGGGTGCTGCCGAACCCGCCGATCAAGGTGATGTCGCTGGCGGAACAGCAGTACGGGCCGTCGGCGATGCCGCCGGCGCCGCCGCCTCAGCCGAAGATGACCCCGGCCGACGAGACTCCCGCGCTCCCGTCCCCGGTCGCCAAGGACGGGGAAGCCTCGCCGGGGATCACCAGCGAGACGGGCCTGTACTCCTACGACCTCGTGAAGGACGACGAGGACGAGAACGGCGGGGCGCTGGTCGCGAAGGAGATGCAGGCGTTCCGCCGGTTCGCGAAGGCGAGGCGCAAGAGCGGCGAGTGGCGGGACTTCGAGTTCGCCGCCGTCTCCGCCGCGGATGCGCGCCGCCTGAACGCGGAGGGCCGTCGCTCGGTCGCCAAGGCCGCCACCGGTTACGAGCTCAGCCCCCGCTCGGGGATGATCTCCCTTGACCTGCCGCCGGGCACGGTCGGCTCCGTGCCCGGCGGCGTGGATGACCACCACGTCACCGTCGTCTACCTCGGCCCCGACGTCGACGACGGCGCGTTCGCGTCGGCGTGCGACCGGGCACGGCAGGCTGCCGTGTCGGTGCCGGGCCCACTCTCGGGCACGGTCAGCGGCGTGGGCGCGTTCCCGCCGTCGGACAGCAGCGACGGCAAGGTCCCCGCATGGGCTGCGATCGCCATCCCCGGCGCGGAACGGCTACGCGAGGCGCTCGCGGACCTGTCAGCGTCCGAGTTCCGCGACTGGTCTCCGCACGTCACCCTCGCCTACCTCGATCCCGGCGACCCGCTTCCGGCCCCGCTCGAACCGGTGCCGGTGACGTTCACGCACCTGTCGGTGCACCGCGGCGAGGACGTGGAGCGGTTCCCGCTCGGCGGCGAGAACGTGGCCAAGGCAGGCGATGCCCGCCCAAAAGACTGGCACGGCTGGACTCTTGACCTTAAGACGGCCGCGCACTGGGCTCCGAAGGTCACCGCCTCGGTAACGGCAGCCCTCCCGGAGGGCAAGGCCCGGCAGATGGGCCGCGACTACCTTGCCGACCACCCGGGCCAGGACGGCAGCGCACCGGGCAAGCGGGACCGGAACAAGGCCGCCGCGGCGTGGCTGGCGGCGTGGCTGCTGAAGCACGGCATCACGCTCGTCCCCGAGACGCTCGGCCAGGGCGTGGTCACCGACGGGTACGCGATCGGCGCCATGTCGGCCGCGCACCAGGTCACCGGCCAGCCGCCGGGCGGCCAGTCACCAGGTGACCAGGCCAGTGCCCGCAGGCTCGTCGAGGCGGCCGGGCTGACGGCACTGCTCGGCGCGCTGCTGCACGGCGGTGACGGGAGCGCCCCGGCGGCCGAGGCGGCCGCGGAGGCGATCGGGCGCGGCTACCTCGGGTCCCTCGCGATCATCCTCGCCGGGACGGACGCCGACTGGGCGGACTCCCGGGACACGCTCGACGAGCTCGGCGGCATCCTCTCCGACGCCCTCGCCAGCGAGGACACCGCCGTCACCCTCGTCGGCACGGAGATCAACATCTACACCGGGCTCGCCGCGCACGACTACTACATGGCCAACAGCGTGGCGTGGGTGCAGTGGGTCACCGACCCGTCATTGACCGGGCCGTGTCCCATGTGCCAGGGCAACGAGGACGGCAGTCCGGTGCTGAACGGGCAGCCGTTCCGCAGTGGTCACGTTTCGACGCCAGGGCACCCGAACTGCCGTTGTTCCGTACTCCCGAGCGCCCCGCCGGGAGCCTAGCCGAGGCTGGCGAGCATCCCCTGCGACAGCGGCCCGGACGCGAGCAGCAGCTGCTTCCCGCCCTGCCTGCCCGGGATGTGCACCGGGCACACATCCGTCCCGCCCACCGTGGTGGCCGCCACGGTCAGGGGCGGCATGCCCTGCGCCCCGGCCCCGGGCTGCAGGTGCTCCGGCAGGAACGGGGCGGGGTCGAGCTGGGCCCGGCGCGGGTCCTCGGGGCCGATCCCGGCGAACGCCGCCGCCGCCTCGATCGCCGCCTTCATCTCCCGTTCGTGGGCTGCTTCCCAGTTCAGGCGGCCCAGGAGGCAGGGGCAGCAGACATGCTGGCGGGTCTGCACCGGGACCTGCTGGAGAACTGAGGCGAGGGCCTGCGGGAACTGGGAGAGCATCCCGGCGATCGCGGCAACGCCCTCGGCGGTCTGCTTTGCGGGGGTGCCGGGGGCGGAGCCGTTGAGGCCGGCGGGGATCTCTGGGGAGCTGTCGGTCATGACCGCCATTATCCCGAACGGATACCGATGGGAGCGAAGTGGCACTGACGCGCTTGTGCCCGTTCTGCCTTGAGGCCCTGACGGCGTGCGTGTGCCCTGACACTGACCCGCCGCCCCTGGTCAGCACCGGCGGCTTCTCCGGGCCCGAGGGCCTTAAAGTCCTGCGCACTGCGGCCGAGGGCGCGCGGGAGACCGCAGAGCGCAAGCTGGCCCTGCTCCGCGCCGCCGTGCAGAAGGTGCTTGACGACGAGGAGTCCGGCAAGAGCGGCTGGGGCCCGGACGTGACGATGGTGACGGTGCTGCGCGAGGCGATGGAGGCCAGCGCGTGACCTCCGCCGTCGTCGAGCCGAGGATCGCGGACGCGGAGCCGTTCCGCACGTTCATCGCCGCCGTCGGGTCGGCGCTGGGGCTGTTCAGGGACGCGGACATGGACGCGCTCCCCGCCGCCGCGCGGGCCGGGGTCGCGGAGCTCCGGTCGGCGTGCGAGGTGCTCGGCGCGGCCATCCCGCCGCGCGAGGTCCCGGACGACGCCTACCGGGGCGTCGTGATCATCGAATGGCCCGCCCCGTACGGTGCCGGACCGTACTCGGCGATGCACGGCGGGAAGGCCGCGATCACGGACGCGGTGACCGGGGCGCTGCTCACCACCGTTTCGCGTGCGGTCGTCACCGCCTCCCCGCAGGACCTGATGACCGCCGAGCTGACCATGCTCGCCGACGCCGGCGGGGAACCGGTTCCCGACGGGCCGCCGGTGGTGGAGGGCGGGACGGTCCGGACGGGGACGTTCACGTTCCTGGTCACCGAGATGCGGGTCCGGGGCCGGTAGCGTGAGCGGCATGAGCGAGACCGGCGGCACGTGCTCCCAGCATGGCGCCTACTTCAGCACGGACTGCCCGGTGTGCAGGGCGATGCTGTCCAGGACGCCCCCGGAGTTCACCGAAGCCCAGGCCGAGGAGTTCCGGGCCGAGTGGGAGCGGCGGGCGGCCAGCGGCGAGCTCGGCCGCGGCGCGCACTTCCTGCCGCCAGGCCCGCTGCCCGCCACGGAGAACGCCGACCCCGACAAGCCCTGCCCGCACGAGAACTTCGATGCCCTCGTCGGGATCAACCGGCTGCTCCCCGGCGACGACAGCACCGGGCCGAACGGCTTCTCCGCCGACATCACCGTGCACTGCACCGCGTGCGGCGAGCGGTTCCGGTGGACCGGGGCACCGGCCGGGCTGAACGGCGGTCACCCGACGGTCTCCGTGGATGAGTTCACGCTCCGCGCCCCGCTGCGGCCCGCGTCATCCGACCCTGATTTCGGGCTGGGCATACCGGGGTTCGCGATCACGATGCGCGGGGGAGAGTGACCGCATGGCCGGCGAAGACGACCGCAAGCCGTTCGCGGTCTGCGCGCCCGGCATGCGCCCCCTCGTCGAGCTTGCCCTGGCGCTCAGCGGCGAGCAGCCGATGGAAGTCCGGGAGACCTCCCTGCTTGAAGGGGCAGCCGCCTACATCGTCACCCCGCCCGACTTCGCGGCCGCCGCTCCGCCGCTCGCGTTCGCCCCGGAGCCGCCATCCCCGCCGCCGTACTCGGCACTGAACCGCCTGGCGCTGGACCGCCTGGCATGGGCAAGAGCCGTCCGCCCGTCGTACCCGCTCATGCTCGGCAGCGTCATCTGACGCCGAGCAGGTAAGCGGGCGGCAGCTCGTCAAGCGCCTGGATCGCCGGGTCCTCGATCTTGTCGGTCAGCCTCCCCTCGTCGTCGCGGACGTAGCGCAGCACGACAGCGAACGGCGAGTCGACCAGGTAGAACTCCGCCCGGCACACGTCGTGCGGGCGGTCAAGGTGCCGCATCGACCACAAGCCCGCCCCGAGCAGCCGAGGGTCACTGAAACCGTAGAAGCACGAGAAGTCGCGCGTCTCCCAGACACCGAGAGGCTCCGGCAGCCCGGTCACGGCTTCCACTCCTGCCTGTACCCGTCCTTGAACCGGTAGCTGTAGCCGAGCCGGCGCACAGTCCGCTTCAGCGTGCGGGCCTGGTCGTACAGGCTGTGGACGCCCGCCTCCGCCTCCCATGCTGCCACCGCGAGCCGCCAGTACGCCTCGAACTCGTCGAGGACCGCGAGCTCGAACTCGCACCGGGCGATCGTGTCACGCGGGTCGTTGGCCTCCATGAGCCGGGTAAGCGACGAGTCGCCCATCGGCCAGGTCCCGTGCCAGCAGTCGGTCTCGGTCGGCTCGCCGGTCACGAGGACGCCGGAGCTTGTCTCCTCCCAGACGGCGGCGTTGCCCAGCTCGATCGCGTGCGTGGCGAGGTAGAGCCGCTCCTTGATTCTCTGCCGGAGCCACGTCGCGAGCTCGTCCGCTCCCTCGGCCGCCAGTTGCGCCGGCGGCAGGCCGAACGCCCGCACCACGTTCTCGCGTAGGTAACCGGCGAACGCCTCGTCCCCGCTCACGGCCGCATCATCCTGATGGTTCCCTCCGGGACGCCTGCCGCGCGCAGGCCTGCCTCCCGCCTGGCCAGCGCCCGGTGCGCCTCCTCTGCGTCCGCCCTGCACGCCGCGTCGTAGCCGCTGCACAGGTCACGGTCGTACCCGATCGGGTTGCACCTCCCGCATTCCGCGAGGTGCAGGATCGTCCTGTTCCCGTCCTCGTACACCTTCCGGTACGCGGCGAGCGCCTCGGCATCACCCGGCAACGGGAAAAGATACGGCTCGCCCAGTGCCCGCAGGATCATGTCAGACGGCACCATCCCGCTACCGGCCTCTGCGGCTTCGGCATAGAGCCTGACTGTCCGCAGCGCCGCGTCCATGGCCTGCGCGTGCCTCAGGAGCTCCTGCTCGTGCGGGGCCGGGCAGCCGGCCGGGCCGATCAGGCAGCGGGGGCCGTCCGCCTCTGCCGGTGCTTGCTCGTCGCTCATGCTCCCCAATCCTGCCAGGGGGTGGCGCATGGCCGACGAGCCCCAGAGATTCTGCCTGGGCATCGCCTACATGCCGGGTCCCGATCCGAGGATCGCTAAAGGACAGGACGGCGGCCGGGATTTCCTGACCGAAGCCGAGCTTGAAAAAGCGGCCTGGAGTTACCTGATCAACGGGCCGCAGGTCAATGCCTTCCACGCCGCCGGGACTGAAGGTTGCGCGACGGTGGTCGAGTCGAGCATTCATCGCGGCCCGGACTGGGACCTCGGTGACGGGATCGTGGTCCGCAAGGGCACATGGCTCGTCGGCGCCATCCTCGACCAGCCCATGTGGCAGGCAGCGCTAGACGGCAAGGTAAACGGCTGGTCGCCCGAGGGGACCGCGCACAGGCGCAAAGTGCGGAAGGAGGGTGCCGTGATGATCGCCAAGAGCGCGCTCCCGGATGACGGTGACGGCGAGGAATTCACCGAGCTGGTAGATGCCAACTTCCCCACGATGGGGCTAGTGGGCAAAGGCGCGAACGGCATCCCGCGATTCCTGGTGATGAAGGACGCGGCCGGGGACGCATCGGGACTCCTGGAACCGGACTTCGTCCGCGGCCTGATCGCCAAGTCCGACGACAGGGAGCAGGCGGAGATGCCGAACGGGATCATCATGTCAGGGTCGCCGGCGGCCCTCGCCTCGTTCATCCACAAGGCCGCGCTCGGCGCCAGCGATGACGCCCCCGCCGCGTACTACGACGCGGTCGTCAAGGCGAAGTACAACGCCGCCGACCGCAAGCGCATGGCGGGCAACGGCCAGGCGATGGAGGGCGGCGGGTACCCGATCGCCGACGAGGACGACCTGGACAAGGCCATCCGCGCGGTCGGCCGGGGGGGCACCGCGCACGACGCCATCAGGCGGCACGTGATCAAGCGCGCGAAGGCCCTCGGCAAGTCGTCCGAGATCCCCGACAACTGGAACAGCGACGGCTCCCTCAAGGGTGACGTAGCCAAGGAGGCGGCCGTGGCCGGTCAGGTAGCCAAGGACATGGGACCGGAACTCGACGGCGACCCGGACGCGATGGACGCCCTGGACGTGACGATGCCGCTCGCCGAGCCGGAGAACATGGGACCCGGCGACCCCACCGACCCCGGCAGCCCGGCCTGGGAGAGCATCGACGCCGCCACCGCCCAGAAATGGACCGGCATCCTGGCCCGCGCGAAGGTCGCGATCACCGTCATGTCCGACCGGGAGATGATCGAGGCCGCCGCCGCCGACCCCGAAGACGCCGGGAACGCCATGGACCTGGACGACGCGTGCTGCGCGATCGACTACGCCATCAGCGTCCTGGCCCCGTTCGCCGTGTCCGAGCAGTCCGAGGCCGACACCGGGGCGATGGGCATGGCCGCGATCGGCAAGGCCCTCGCCGGGTTCGACGCTGCCCCGCTCGGCGTGATCGAGGGCCTGGCCGCCGTCCGCAAGGCGGGCCGGGTCCTGTCGTCGGCGAACGAGGGGAAGATCCGCGACGCCGCGAAGGCGCTCGGCGACGTCCTCGCGAGCCTCCCGTCCGCACCCCAGGCCGAAACGGTCGCCAAGGAGAAGGGGGCAGTCATGCCCGCAACTACGCTTACCGCCCCCGTCGCCAAGGCCGGCGACGGCACCAGCGCCGGCCCTGCCGTGTCCTCGGGCACCACCGGCCTCGGCGAGCCCCGCAAGACCGGCCCCGACGAGGCGCTGCCCGCAGACGGCCCGCAGGCGGCGCTCCCCGGCGACACCGGCCGCACCGTCGTCAAGTCCGCGCTGGCCCTCGTCTTCGACCGCGACCGCAACCTGGTCGGCGTCACCGACCCGGCAGCGGTCGTCACGCGGGTCGCCAAGGCCTGCGCTGACGCCCCCCCGAAGGTCCCGATGCAGGCCGTGTTCGACGAGAACGGCAACCTCGTCGGGATCGTCGACCCCGCCGACATCACCCCGGTAGCGGGGGCGGGCGGCAAGACCGGTGACCCCGCCGGCGATCCTGACGGCGACGGGGCGCAGGAC
>VFSW01010088.1_pt1 | contig 13428 bp, 15 predicted proteins | sample 5358111 | NCBI WGS metagenome assembly VFSW01 (sample SAMN11554181, study PRJNA540505) | mine drainage metagenome | isolation source: sediment from site ElyBrook_90M | place: USA: Ely Copper Mine, Vershire, VT | collected 2017 | reverse complement strand
AAGGCACAAATCGCCGACTTAGACGCCTTCTCCTGTGCCGTAGCCCCGGCACAGAAACCTAGAATCAAAACGAAAAACAACCCTCTCCGCATCGCTGCCTCCCCATATTTTGGCCGCGCCTGGACGCAGCTTTGCCCATAACGTTTATCGGTGCACGACTACGCGGTTCGCGCCGGAACATCCCACATTCGTGCTGCGATTTGAGCACAGAAGCTCACCGCGTACCATTGGATAATTACGCGTGGTCGCCTCTCAGCCACTCATTGTTGTTTGCTGGATATACTGTTTCGATGCGGCACCCCACGTGCCAGGCGATTAACAGTACCTTGTATCCACCTATCCCGGACGAAAAATTACCGGTGCAAACAGCACTTGTGTCGAAGCAGCTCTAGCGCCCGTCCTCCAGCCGTACCGCCAGCATCCTCGGCAGCCCTGCCTGCAAGATGCGCTCTTGCGCGAGTGCGATGTCGTAGGGCACGCGGTAGAAAAGGATCTCGTGTTTCTCGCTGTCGTAGAGCGCGAAGGCGGCGCGGCGGTCGTAATCGCGCGGCTGTCCCACCGAGCCTGGATTCACCAGGTATTTGATTGTGGGATTTAGCTTCAGCCGCGAGATATGCACGCGGCTCGCAGACCTCACCCGCTCCAGCGCCAGCGCCTCCGTCACCAGCCGCGGCCGCGCAAATGCGCCCTGAATATGGGGGTGCCCGAAAAAAGTGAGGTGAACGGGCGAAACCTCCAGCGCCGCGCGCGCGCTGAGCTCGGAAGCGATGTAGGTGGCCTCATCGAGCGGCGAGCCATGCACAAACTGCACCCCGTCCCAGGCCGCGTCTTGCAGCGGCCCGCGGGGTAACTCGCGTAGCCAGTCCAGATGGCTGTCGCTCAGTTCGGCGCGCGTCCAGATTGCCGCGTCTGCGGCAACCGGATTGAAGTGCGAGGTATCTTCCAACCCGCAGCAGCAGCGGTCGTGATTACCGCGTACGCTGATCGGCTCCATGGCGCGAACCAGCTCAACCACCTGGTTGGGACTTCCGCCATAGCCCACAACGTCGCCGAGGTTGGCAACGCCGTCGTGCTCGGGAGCCGCGTCAAGACAGGCTTCCAAGGCCTCAAGATTACTGTGAACGTCGCTGATCAGGAGTAATCGCACCAGCCAGATTATAGATGCTCGCCGCCGCCGCAAGCCCGAAGCGGGGAACTTCTTCGCTTTGGCCGCAAAAAGGGGATACATTACCGCTATGCGTCCCATTTTCTTCTCCGCGCTCTGCCGTCTTGCTTTCTGCCTGCTGCTCGCCTCGCCGCTGCTGGCCCAGTCCGTGCCTCCGCCTGCCGCCTCGCCGCTAGGAGACGCGGCAGCTTACCTGGCGAGCCAGTTCGGCCCCAAATTCAAGCTCGACCCCAAAATCCCGCCCATGTTCGGCGACCTCGATGGCGATGGCAACGAGGATGTCGTCCTGATTGGAAGCAGCAGCGCGCCCTTGGAGTCGCAAGAGGAGTTTGGTTTCAAGGTCGCCGACCCCTACGACGCCTACTTTGGCACCGGCGATTCTCGAATTACCTCGCAATTCACGCTTCACTTCGACGGCTCTGCCCGCGCCATCCTGATCGTCTTCGGCTGGCGTCTGCCGCAGGCCAAGCCCAAGCGGACAACTAAGTTCGTCCTTATCAATACCCCCTTTGAATCCACCAGCCTCGTGAATCTCCGGCTCAAGAAGAAGAATCTCCAGGCCATTGAAGCCATCGACCGCAGCACTCTGCACTCACTCATCTTCTGGGATGGCAAGCGCTGGCACTGGAGCGCGCAAGGCATGGAAGGCGACGAGTCCTTCAAAATGCCTCCGCCAAACTAAACCTTGGCACCAAACCGTATTCCGCGGCTATAATTCCCGGTCATGAACATCGAGCAGAAACTTGCAAAGCTTAAACTGCGCGACGAACTCGCCGAAGCAGGTGGTGGTGAGGAGCGGCGCGCCCGTGAACACAAACTCGGCAAGATGACCGCACGCGAACGCATCGAGCTTCTTCTCGATGAGGGTACTTTCGAAGAAACCGACAAATTTGTAACCCATCGCACCACCGAGTTCGGCATGGGCGAGCAGGTCATCCTTGGCGACGGCTTCGTCACCGGCTACGGACGCATCGAAGGCCGCCTCGTCTTCGTCTTCGCCCAGGACTTCACCGTCTTCGGAGGCTCGCTCTCCGAGACCAACGCCGCCAAAATCGTCAAGATCATGGAGCAGGCCATGCGCGTCGGCGCACCCGTCATCGGGCTCAACGATTCCGGTGGCGCGCGCATTCAGGAAGGCGTCCGGTCACTGGCCGGTTACGCCGACATTTTTCTCCGCAATGTTCTCTCCTCCGGCGTCGTTCCGCAGATCTCGGCAATCATGGGACCCTGTGCCGGCGGCGCAGTCTACTCCCCGGCCATCACCGATTTCGTCCTCATGGTTGATAAGACCTCCTATATGTTCATCACCGGCCCCGATGTCATCAAGGCCGTCACTCACGAAGAGGTCACCAAGGACGAACTGGGCGGCGCGGGAACCCACAACACAAAGTCCGGCGTGGCGCACTTCCTCGCCCACGATGACGCCGAGTGTCTCTCCATGATCCGGGAGCTGTTCAGCTTCATCCCCTCCAACAATCTCGAGGAGCCGCCGCGCAAGCCCACCACCGACCCAATCGACCGCGCCGACGAGCAGCTTGACACCGTCGTTCCCACCGAGAGCAATATTCCCTACGACATCAAGGATGTCATCACCCGTGTCGTCGATGACTCCTACTTCTTCGAGGTGCAGGAGCACTACGCCAAAAACATCGTCATCGGCTTTGCCCGCTTTAACGGCCGCTCCGTCGGCATCGTCGCCAACCAGCCCAACTTCCTGGCCGGCGTGCTGGACATCAACTCCTCTATCAAGGGTGCGCGCTTCGTCCGCTTCTGCGATTGCTTCAACATTCCCCTGGTGACCTTTGAAGACGTTCCCGGCTTCCTCCCCGGCGTCCAGCAGGAGCACGGCGGCATCATCGCCCACGGTGCCAAGCTGCTATACGCCTTTGCCGAAGCCACCGTTCCCAAGGTCCTCGTTATCACCCGCAAAGCCTACGGCGGGGCCTATTGCGTCATGAGCTCCAAGCACATTCGCTCGGACGCAAATTTCGCATGGCCCACCGCTGAAATCGCCGTCATGGGCGCCGAGGGCGCGGTCACCATCGTCTACCGCCGCGAACTCGACCGCGCCGCCAAAGAGGGCGTGGACGGACTCACCGGCGAGGCCGCCTTCAACAAAGTGCGCGCCGAAAAAATCGAGGAGTTCCGCGATAGCTTCGCCAACCCCTACGTCGCCGCCGAACGCGGCTACGTGGACGCCGTGATCCGCCCCCGTGATACTCGCAAGAAAATCATCAACGCCCTCGAAATGCTCGAAGGCAAACGCGACAAAAATCCCCCGAAGAAGCACGGCAACATCCCCCTGTAACTTCTTCGCCGCAAAAAAGAGGCACTGCTCCGCGCGGTGCCTCTTTTTTGCGGCGCATGGCCCACATGCGGGCTGGTGGCCCAGATCAGGGTGAGAAAGATCACAGGTGCCCCATATCTGCCGCGGTTAGCAGATGTGGGCGGGGCGCATGGAAAGGTCAATGTCTTGTAATACAAAATAATACATGATACAGTCATGGTATTATGCGTAGCAAAGAGAAAACCATCAGCTTCCGTGCCATCCCCGAAAAGATCGAGGCGCTTGATTCGCTGGCGTCCGCGCAGGACCGTTCGCGTAGCTATCTGATCAACGAAGCGATCACCAACTACATCGAACTGCACGCCTATCAGGACGCGCTGGTTCGCCGCGGGCAGGAAGAGATGCGGAAAGGCCGCGTCGTTAACCATGATGAGGTTGTAAAGCGTCTCCAGAAAACGGGACGCGCGAGCTGATGGTCGAATGGACCGAGCAGGCAACTCGGCAACTGGATCAGGCTCACGATTACATCGCTCTCTCCAACAGCGAGGAGGTTGCCGCCAGGGTCACGATGCAGATTGTCACCACCGTCCAACAGCTTGCCTCTTTCCCCATGTCAGGCAGAGCGGGCCGGGTTCCCGGCACCCGTGAGCTGGTCGTTGCGAATACGCCCTTTATCGCCGCCTACGCCATCCTGAAAGCTCGCATCGTGATCCTCGCCGTCTACCACGGCGCACAGCAATGGCCCCAAGTCTTCTAAACCCAGCTCCGGTATTCACCCCGCCCCGTAAATCGCCCTGTACAATCGATGTTGTATGCACAGCCTTCCTCTACCCGTGGCGGCCTTCTTCGCCGGAGTTCTTTCCTTTCTCTCGCCCTGCGTGCTGCCGCTGGTGCCCGGTTATGTCTCTCTCATCTCAGGCGCCAGCGTAGAAACCCTGCAAACGGCTGACCGCAAGCTCTTGCGCACCGTCATGCTGAACTCGCTCTGCTTCATCCTGGGCTTCAGCGTGGTTTTCATCTCCCTCGGTGCGGTGGCCACCAGCGTAGGCCAGCTTACGCAGCAGTATCACCGGCCGCTGGCTATCTTCGCCGGCATCGTCATCGTCATCTTCGGGCTGCACCTCACCGGCATCTTCAAGATCAACGCGCTCTATTCGGACAAGCGCCTGCACAGCGTCAAGGGAGGCTCCAGCCCGCTCGGCTCGTTCCTCATCGGCTTTGCCTTCGCCTTTGGCTGGACCCCGTGCATCGGCCCCATCCTCGCCGGAATTCTCCTCCTCGCCGGCTCGCAGGACACGGTTTTCAAGGGAATCCTTCTCCTCGCCGTCTATTCGGCGGGCTTGGCGCTCCCATTTCTTCTCACCTCGCTCGGCGTCAATCGCTTTCTCGGCTTCTACGCCCGCTTCCGCCGCCACCTGCACACGGTTGAGGTACTCAGCGGCGCATTGCTCATCGTTTTCGGATTGCTGATTGCTCTGGGACGCTTCACCTTGCTCTCCGGATACCTCGGCTTCTTGAATCGCTTCTCTCTGTAATGCATCTGTACTGGAGGGAGTGTTTGGTGTGAATCGCAATAACGTCAAGCGCAATATCGTCGTCCTAGCAGCCATGGTCGTGGTGGTAGCGGGCCTGCTTTTCCTGGCCAAATTTCAGAAGAAGTTTTCGGCTGGTCAGCATCTGAGCGGTAGCGGTGCCGCGACGGTGGCCGCCAAAGGCCACGACGCACCCGACTTCGTGCTCACCGATCTCCAGGGCAAAACCCTCAAGCTCAGTGATCTGCGCGGCAAGGCCGTTGTGCTCAACTTCTGGGCCACCTGGTGCCCCCCCTGCAAGGCGGAGATTCCGTTGTTTGTCGAACTCCAGAAGCGTTATGGCGCGCAGGGCTTGCAGATCGTCGGCGTCTCCATGGATGACGGCGACCAGAACGATGTGGAGAAGTTCGCCGCGGAAAACTCCATTAACTATCCCATCCTGTTCGGCAAGGAGAAGGTCGCCGAGCAATACGGCGGCATCGAGTATCTGCCTACTACCTTTTATATCGACCGCAGCGGAGTCGTGATCGCTCGCGTCTTCGGCCAGCCCGAGCGCGCTGAGATCGAGCAGAACGTAAAGCGCGCCATCGCCAGCAAGCCGAGCTCCTAGCCTTCGGCCTTGCGGTGCCGGCTCTGACGAATTCGCTCTGAATCCGCTAGACTATAAACCTTGTCCATGAATCTCATTCGCCATCTCGCGCTCGCTCTCCTCGCACTGTTCCTCGCCTCCGCCGCAATGGCCCAGGGCTCTTCCCCGTCGGTTACGGTCGCGCCCATCGGCACCATCGTCGTCGCCCGAGGCAGCAAGGCTCCGCTCGACATCGAGTTGCAGGTCAATCGGGGATTCCACGTCAACTCCAACAAGCCCAATGACGAACTGTTGCTGCCCACGGTCATTCACCTCAACCCTCCGCAGGGAATCATGATCGTGAACACCCAGTACCCGGAAGGCGAGCAACTGGCGCTGCCTTTCATGGGCAAAGATAAGCTCAGCGTCTACTCGGGAAACTTCGCGGTCACGGCAGACGTGCGCATTCCGCAATCGGCCGGACTCGGCACTCTCCGCGTTCACGGCGATGTGAAATACCAGGCCTGCGACAACCGCCAGTGCTTCCCGCCCAAAACAACTCCGCTGGAGTTTGACGTGCGAGTCGTCAGGCCCACGGTGAAGAAGAAGCCCACCTACACTCCCGAAAGCCCGCACATCCACTAGCGGCCACTCCAACCCGTCCCGCTCTGCTACCATTCTTTCTATGGAGCAGCAGTCAATTCCAGGCAAGGTGCGAGTTCGCTTTGCCCCATCGCCCACCGGTCAGGTTCACGTCGGCAACGCGCGTACCGCGCTCTTCAACTGGCTCTTCGCGCGCCAGCAAGGCGGCGTCTTCGTCCTTCGCATTGAAGACACCGATCTTGAGCGCAGTGAAGCGCGTTACGAAACCCAGCTCATCGAAGACATCAAATGGCTCGGCCTCGACTGGGACGAAGGCCCCGATGTCGGCGGCCCCTATCCGCCCTATCGCCAGAGCGATAAGTGGCAGGTCTATCGCGATCACGCCGAGCGGCTCGTCAGCGAAGGCAAGGCTTACCGCTGCTTCTGCACCCAGGAAGCGCTCGACCGCCAGCGCGAGTTTGCCATGGCGCAGCAGCTTCCGCCCAACTATCCCGGCACCTGCCGCGGCCTGTCGCCACAAGAGGCGGAGCACCGCCGCGCCGCCGGTGAGCCCTGCGCAATCCGCCTCAAGATTCCCGAGAAGCCGATTCGCTTTCACGATATCGTGCGCGGCTGGGTTGAGTTTTCCAACGAAGTGGTCAGCGATCTCATCATCGTCCGTTCCACCGGAGTTCCCCTCTACAACTACGTGGTCGTGGTCGATGATGACGAGATGAAGATCACCCACGTAATCCGCGGCGATGATCATCTCTCGAACACGCCGAAGCAGGTCGCGCTCTACGAAGCGCTCGGCTGGGCGGTGCCCGAGTTCGCGCATCTTTCCACCATTCTCGGTCCCGACAAAGAGCGTCTCTCCAAGCGCCACGGCGCTACTTCCCTGGCAAATTTCCGTGAGATGGGCGTGCTCCCCGAGGCGCTGATGAACTACATGGCGCTGCTCGGCTGGGCTCCCACCGGAGGCGATCGCGAAATCTTCTCGCCCAACGAACTGGTGCAGGAGTTCGAACTCGCCCGCGTCACGCCGTCGCCGGCGGTCTTCGACTTCGAGAAGCTCTACTGGCTCAATCGCCATTACATTAAGGAAGCAGCAGTCGAGCGCATTGCCGCGCTGGCCGAGCCTTTCTACCAGCGCGCCCTGGGTATGGATGATGCCATCGATGAGCTTACGCCGCAGGCCAAAACGTGGCTTGCCCACATCACCGCCTCGCTGGTGCATTCGGTCAACAAACTCGACGAACTGCCCGAGCGCGCCGCCGCGGTGCTGCACTTTGACCCCGCCGCGGCCAGCGCTGCTGCGGAGAACGCCGAAGTGCTCTCTGCGCCAACCACCCAGACGGTGCTCGACGCCTTCGCCGCAAAGCTTGCAGCCGAGCCCGAGCCGATCGAGGCCGCGCGCTTCAAGGCGCTGATCAAGGAAGTGCAGAAGGAGAGCGGAGTCAAAGGTCCAGCGCTCTTCCATCCGATCCGAATCCTGCTCACCGGCGTGCAGTCCGGGCCGGAGTTCGACAAACTGGTGCCGTTGATGGAAGAAGGCGCGCAGCTCGCCCTTCCGAGGCCGGTCCTCAGCGTCAAGCAACGCGTCGCAGCCTGGCTGCAGATCCCGAAGCCCTAGCTTTTTCGCTCAGTACGGATACGAAAAAAGCGTCGCGCGAGGTGCGCGGCGCTTTTTCTTGTCCGGCAACTTTACAAGCGCCTATGCCGCGCTCTTGTACATATTCTGCAGAGTGCGAACCTGGTCATGGGCGGCGAACACGCTCTCGGCTTGCCGTTCGACGATGTCCTGCACATCGCGCGGAAGGCCCGCCCGCAGTGCCTCGCGATAATGGTTCCGGGCGTTGTGTTCGCCAGACTCCACGGACACCAGAACACTGTCGTCACCGCCCCCCAGCCTGTGCTTCAGATCGATCCAGGCGCGATGCAGTGTACCGGCCACGCTGGGTTTGCGGCCGGGGTCAGCCTCGCCAAGATGCCGCGCTGCGCTCTCCAGCTCTCCCGCGAACTTTGCCCGCTCCAGTGCCTGCTGCGAAAAGAACATCCTCAGCTCTGAATTCCTCGTGTGTTCCGCGGCTTCCAGGTAGCCGGCCTGTCCGTCGCGGCAGGTTTCAATCAACTTTTCGATCACATTGATGGTGTTATCAACCATTTCCGCGCACATCCTTTTCTAATTCGTCTTGCGTTCACACCTAACTTGGATGGCGTGCATGGCGTCACGTATGCTCGCCCATTCTCGAATCCTTATGATTGAATGGTGATTGCCATGAGCAAGACCAATGCCTGCCGCATCCTGGATTCCCTCGGCATCCCCTACGCTTTGCGCGAGTACGAGGTGAACCCCGGCGATCTCTCCGCGGAGAACGTCGCCGCCAAGGTCGGCCTGCCGCCAGAACAGGTCTTCAAGACCCTGGCCGTCAAGGGCGACCGCAACGGAGTGGCCGTCGCGGTGATTCCCGGCAATTACGAGCTCGACCTCAAAGCTCTCGCCCATCTCACCGGCGACCGCAAAATAGAGATGCTCCCGCTGAAGGACGTACAGAGTGTCACCGGCTATGTTCGCGGCGGAGTCACTGCTCTCGGAATGAAGAAAGAGTATCCCGTGTTTGTCGATGAAACGTTGGAATTGTGGGATGCGGTCTGCGTCTCTGCCGGCCAGCGCGGATTGCAGATCGTGATTGCCCCCGCCGATTACCTGCGCGCAACCGGTGCGACGGTGGGAGAGATATCGCGCGAGAAGCAATAGTAAACCCGCGCGACGTTAAACCGTTTCGCCGCACGTCTTACTCCAGCAACGTTCGCAGCGCCGGCTCCAGCTCCGGGTCCTCAAAGTTAAATCCCGCCTCCAGCAGGTGCCTTGGAATCACGCGCTGGCTGGCCAGCAGCATCTCTTCCGCCATCTCTCCGCCAATCGCGCGCAGGGCAAAAGCCGGCAGAGCGAGCAGCGCGGGCCGGTGCAACACCCGGCCCAGCGTCCGGGTGAACTCCGCGTTGGTCACCGCATCGGGAGCAGCCAGATTCAACGCGCCGTGTACCTGCTCATTCTCCACGGCGAAGCCGTACGCCCGCGCCGCGTCGCGCAGGCTGACCCAACTGCACCACTGCCTTCCGATGCCCAGCTTTCCGGCCACTCCGAAACGGAAGGCGGGAAGCATTTTGGCCAGCGCGCCGCCCGCCGTGCTAAGCACAAGTCCCGTGCGCAGGTGTGCCACGCGAACCCCGGCCATCGCCGCCGGTTTCGCGGCGCGCTCCCAGTCTCGGCAGACCTCGGCGAGGAATCCCAGCCCCGCTTCGCTCTCCTCGGTCAACTCATCGTCGCCGCAACTGCCGTAGTAGCCGATCGCCGAGCTGCATATCAGGGCATGTGGCTTTCCGCTCTGCTGGAATGCCTGCGCCACCGCCCCTGCGATCATGGCCGTACCTTCCACCCGACTGCTGCGGATTTCGGCCTTGGTTTTCTTCGTCCACAGCGTCGCCACCGGCCTTCCCGCCAGATGCACAATCACGTCGAAGCCGGCAATCCGTGCGACATCCAGGGGCGAAGCAGGCTGCCATAGCACGTCGTCGCCGCGCAGCCTTGCCGGATCGCGAACCAAAGCGTGTACCTCGTGCTCGCGCGCACGCAGCACGGATGAGACCGCCTGTCCGATCAATCCGCTGGCGCCGCTCATGAGCACTTTCATTGCATCGTTCCGTTCCGAATCATTCTCCGTCCCTCCCGCATCGGATGCAATAGGAGCAGCTTTCGGCCGATCCTGCTTGGCTTTACAGGAAGGTTACAAGCTAAAATCAATCATGGCGAGCTTTCGCGAACAGGTAGCGACGAATGTTTTGACCGCGACGCGGTTTCGTGACCTGTTGAAGATCGCCCGCGCCAACCGCCCCAACGATGACCTTGATGTCATCCGCCGCGCCTACGAACTCTCCCTTGAACATCACAGCGGACAACAGCGCGCGTCCGGCGAGCCCTACCTCGTGCATCCCCTGGAAGTCGCGATTTTGCTGGCGGAGATGAAGCTCGATACCACCGCCATCGCCGCCGGACTGTTGCACGATTCCGTCGAAGACACCACCGCCACCACCGAGGAGATCAAGGCGCAATTCGGCGAGCAGATCGCTCACATCGTCGAGGGCGTAACCAAGATCAGCAAAATCGACTTCGCTTCCAACGAAGAGGCGCAGGCGGAAAACGTGCGCAAGATGATGCTGGCCATGGTGGACGATATCCGCGTGGTGCTCATTAAATTGGCCGATCGCCTGCACAATATGCGCACTTTGCAACACCTCTCGCCCGAGCGCCAGGTGAAGATCGCCAAGGAGACGCTGGAAATCTACGCCCCGCTGGCGCATCGCCTCGGAATGGGCAAGGTTCGCGGCGAGCTTGAGGACCTCTCGTTCCCCTACGTCGATCCGGTCGGCTACAAAATGGTCTGCGAGCAGGTGGAGGCCTTGCGCAAAGACGGCGAACGCGCCCTGGCGCAGATGGCCGACACCATCCGGGCCAAACTGCGCGAAGCCAACATCAACGTGGTGCGCGTCGATTCGCGCATCAAGCGCATGTACTCCATCCATCAGAAGATGCTCAAGCAGAAGATCACCGCCGACCAGATGTACGATCTGCTCGCCCTCAGGGTCATCACCGACTCGGTGAATGACTGCTACGCGGTGCTCGGAATCATTCACAACGCATGGCGTCCGGTGCCGGGGCGCATCAAGGACTTCATCGCCATGCCGCGTCCCAATCTCTACCAATCACTGCACACCACGGTGATTGCCGAAGACGGACGTCCCTTCGAAGTGCAGATCCGCACCGAAGAGATGCACAAGATGGCCGAAGAAGGAATCGCGGCGCACTGGAAATACAAGGACGGCCCCATCTCGGCGCGCGATGAGCAACGCCTCTCCTGGCTGCGCCAGGTTGTGGAGTGGCAGCGCGAGATGGCCGATCCCAGTGAGTTCCTCTCCACCCTCAAAATCGATCTTTATCCCGAAGAGGTCTACACCTTCACCCCCAAGGGCAAGGTGGTCATCCTTCCGCGCGACGCCACGCCCATCGACTTTGCCTACACCGTACACACCGAGGTCGGCCACTCCTGCGTGGGCGCCAAGGTCAACGGACGCATCGTTCCGCTGCGCTCCAAGCTGCGCTCCGGAGACATCGTCGAGATCATGACGCAGACCGGCCACAATCCCAGCCGCGACTGGCTGGGCATCGTAAAAAGCTCGCGCGCGCGCCAGAAAATCAAGCACTGGCTCAACATTCATCAGCGCGAGCGCGCCATTGAAATCGGCCGCAAGCTGATCGAAAAAGAGGCGCGCAAATATCGCATCGCGATCAAAGACATCAAAGACCCGGAGCTGCTGAAAGCCGCTGGCGAGTATGGCGTGAACAAGGTCGATGACCTGATGGCCGGCATCGGCTACGGCAAATACTCGGCGCGCTCGGTGCTGGCCAAGGTGTTGCCGGGCAGCAATCTGCAACCCGGCGAAGAGCACCAGGGAGTAGCCTCGGCGGTCAAGCGCGCCTTCGGCTCGGATAGTTCCGCGCTCACCGTGCGCGGCACCGACGATCTGCTCGTCTATCGCGCCCGCTGTTGCAACCCGATCCGCGGCGAGGAAATTGTCGGCTACGTCACCCGCGGCAAGGGCGTGGCCGTACACAGCAAAGCATGCTCCAATGTGCAGAACCTGATGTATGAACCCGAGCGCAAGCTTGCCGTCGAGTGGTCGCACAAGGAGCCCCGCGTCGCCGGCGCGCAAGCCTACCCGGTCAAACTCGTCGTCTCCAGCGACGACCGTCCCGGCATGATCACCCAGATCTCGGCCGTCATCAGCGGCGAGGACGCCAACATCCGCCACATCGAGGCCAAGACCGGCGGCCCGCTCGCCATCATCGACATCATCTTTGAAACCCGCGACGTCAATCACCTCAACCGCATTATCACCGGCATCCGCCGCATCCATGGTGTGCGCGATGTCGAACGCGTCCAGAAGCTGACTAACTAATTCTGACTCCTAACTATGTCCCGTTTCGCCAAGAAAGCCCGCTCGCACTCACGCGCTCTGCCCATCCAAACCCAGCCTGTCGAGTTCGCCTATCTCTCGCTGCAACGCACCCAGCGCGGGCTGGTCGGAATGTTGGCCGTCTGTGCCGTGCTAGGCATGACGCTCTTTCAGGCGAGGCCGGGAATGCTCGGCAACCACCTCTATCTGCCCATCATCCTTTCCACCTCGCTGCTCACCTTCGCCTACACCATCCGCAATTCCATGGTGCTGCCATCGCTGGCGGAGCTGCGCCGCAACCCGCGCGACCCGAAACTCCTCAAGCGCTGGAGCCGCAACAATCTCATCGTGCAGTCGCTCTGTGCGGCGGTGGGCTTGACCGGCTTTGCCATGCAGTTGCTGGGCGCGGCCACACCCCTGGCGATCACCCTCTATGCGATTGCGGTTGGCTATCTGTTTCTGCTGCGTCCGCTCAGGCCCTAGCTCGTCCATTCGCCGACCCGGCGGTTTGGTATAGTGTCCTCTTCGCTACAAGGAGACACATCATGCGCGAAGTCGTCGCCACCCCCAACGCCCCGCAGGCCATCGGCCCCTATTCGCAGGCCATCCGGGCCAATGGCTTTATCTTCGTCAGCGGCCAAATTCCGCTGAACCCGGTGACGCAGCAAATCGTCGAAGGCGGAGTAGCCGAGCAGACCGAGCAGGTCCTCGCCAACCTGGAAGCGATTCTGAAAGCCGCCGGCAGCGGTCTGGACAAGGTCGTGCGCACCGGTGTCTATCTCAAGGACATGAACGACTTCGCCGCCATGAACCATGTCTACGAGCGCTTCTTCCCGCAGCGTTGCCCCGCCCGCTCCACCATCGAAGCCGCCCGCCTGCCCAAAGATGTCCGCATCGAAATCGACGCTATCGCCCTGGCACTGTGAACTGGCGAGAGTATAGGGCGCATCGAGGGCAGGTGGCCCATTCAAGCCTTCTGCTGGCTTGAGTGGGGCTGTTCCTCCGCAGCCTCGCTCAGCTCCCGCCTTAGCCACCCCACTCTGCGACGCCACGCCACGGCAGTCACGCAGCCAATGCTGATCAATCCCGCGCTCAGCCCGAACCACAGTCCGCGCACTCCCCATCCGCGCCCAAAGCAGAGCCACGCGCCCAGCGGCAATCCAATCAGCCACCAGCCCACCAGATCCGTGATCATCGCAATCCGCGTGTTGCCCGAGCCGCGCAGCGCGCCGATGCCCGTCCCCTGCCCCCCGTCAAAGAACTGAAACACGGCGGCAAT
>VFSW01010087.1_pt1 | contig 13428 bp, 9 predicted proteins | sample 5358111 | NCBI WGS metagenome assembly VFSW01 (sample SAMN11554181, study PRJNA540505) | mine drainage metagenome | isolation source: sediment from site ElyBrook_90M | place: USA: Ely Copper Mine, Vershire, VT | collected 2017 | reverse complement strand
TCTTTAACTTATATTTAATACGTCAATATCGATAATAGTGCCGAATATGGATGAAGAAGCGTGGAAAAAGAACGCCAAGAACTTGCTCAAGGCTGAATTAAAACGCCGGGGAATCGATTACGAAATGCTGGTTGCGAAGCTCAAAGCCATTGGCGTGGATGAAAACTACAACAGCGTGAACACCAAGCTCAATCGTGGCTCATTCACTTTTGTCTTTGCCTTGCAGTGCTTCAAAGCGATGGACGCCAAAGAAATTCGCTTGGATTAAGGAATTTACGATTAACATTCCGCCCGAGAACTAGTGATCCGGGCAAATAGGGAGGGTCATTGATATGTCACAAACCAGCCGCATTGAATGGACAGAAGCAACATGGAATCCCACAGTGGGATGCACAAAGATTTCTTCTGGCTGCAAGCACTGCTACGCCGAGGCAATGGCGGTGCGCTTACGCGCAATGGGTACGCCGGGCTATGAGAATGGCTTCAAATTAACGGTGCTGCCGGATCGCCTAGCTGAACCTTTGCGCCGCAAGAAGCCAACTGTATATTTCGTTAACTCGATGTCCGACCTCTTCCACAAAAGCATACCGGATGCCTATATAGACCAAGTTTTTGATGTGATCGCACGCAGTCCACAACACACGTTCCAGGTGCTGACTAAGCGCGCAGAACGCATGGCCGTATATTTCCGCAATCGTACCGTGCCACGCAATGCTTGGCTGGGTGTGACGGTTGAAGATCGCAAGGACGGCGTACCGCGAATTGACAAGCTACGTGAAATTGATGCGACAATTCGCTTTCTGTCTGTTGAGCCACTTCTTGAGGATATTGGTGAAATCAATCTGACCAACATTCATTGGGTAATCGTTGGTGGCGAATCAGGGCCAAGGGCAAGGCCAATGAAGCCGGAATGGGTTGATCCGATTCGTCAGCAGTGCGAGGATACTGGCGCAGCCTTCTTCTTCAAGCAATGGGGCGGCTGGGGCGCGGATGGCGTTAAACGCGCGAAGAAAGAAAATGGTCGCCAATTTCGTGGGCGTACTTGGGATGCCATGCCAGCCTTGCAGCAATTTATATAGCCAATGACCCTAAATCACTACGACTGGAAAGATGGGCCGGCGCCTATTCAGCAGCATAGTGTTGCAAAACATCGCATCTTGCAAAGTTATTTGAGTGCATATTTTCAAACATTGGTTTGCTCACCGAGCCAAGATGTATTGCGCTTAACTTTGGTTGACGGATTCGCCGGTGGCGGACTTTATTACCATAGCGATACCAATGAACTTATCAAGGGATCGCCATTTATTTGCCTTGATGCAACGCGGGAAGCCGATTTCTTAATTAACAAGAATCGGCACAAGCCGGTGCAGCTTGAAGTCAGCTATTTTTTCATTGAGGCAGACCGTGATGCACACCTTCACTTGGATAAGGTTCTACGTGAAAATGGGCATGGCTCCGCATTAGGAAACACAATCCAATTGCGGCATGCAAAATTTCAGGATGAGGCTGACAGCGTAATACAGTTCATCAAGAAAAAGAGTCCTAAAAATGGACGATCTATTTTCATTCTCGATCAATATGGCTACAAGGATGTTCCAACAGGGATAATCCAGAAAATATTCTCAAGCCTCCCCAGCGCGGAAATTATTCTCACCTTTGGGGTTGACTCGTTTCTGAACTTCGCTAGCGACAAGAAACTTACCCAAGAATTGCTGGATGAAGTTGGGATACCACTTCTATGGCAGGACAGAACGCTAGAAGAAATAAAGAAGTCCGAGCGGGACTGGCGCTACTTTATTCAAAGTGCCTTATACAAAAACCTGGTCTCTCGGTGCGGCGCTGAATATTTCACACCATTCTTCATTCGAAATAAAAAGGGGCATGGCGACTATTGGCTTATCCACATGTCCCAGCATCATCGCGCACGCGATGTAATGACAGAGGTGCATTGGGATAATCACAATTACTTTATTCACTACGGCGGCGCAGGATTAAATATGTTCCAGATGGTAGGTTATGATCCGGAGCATGACAGCAACTTCAAAAATCAATTCGATCTTGGATTTGAATTTGACAATGTCGCAAAGACTGCAAGTATCGCCACGCTGATGGAGCAAATACCAAGGTTGATTTATGCGCACGATGAAGGCATAAGTTTTGGAGAACTATTTGCTAAAACCTGTAACACTTCACCAGCATCCGCCGCGATTTATCGTGACGCCATCGAGAAGTTGCTCGACGAAAAAATAATTGAAGTGGTCAGTGTTGCTGGTGTACATCGTCGATCCGGGCAACAAATAAATGCAACAGATCAAATTTTACCTCCTCTCCAAAGAGGATTTTTCTTCTAGGGGAAATAATTGCAATGAAAGAAAATGAACATGATCGAGAACATCAAGCCCAGCCAGCCAGCCAGCCAGCCAGCCAGCCAGCCAGCCAGCCAGCCAGCCAGCCATTAGGTAGGAGTCCTAAAAAAAGTTCCGCTTGGAACGAAAAAAAATATGACCACCTCTCGAAAGAAGAACTACTAGGGCTGCTTTATCAGCGAGACGCCTCTCGCAAACTTGGCTTGGTGTGGGAGCGCAACGAGATTGAGCATGAGCGCTCTCTAAATGAGGATTTCGTCACTCTCGAGCTTGACGAAACCCTTTCTGTCGGCCAATCGCCATTTGAAAACTTTCTGATCGAAGGTGACAACTTCGATGCATTGCGCTATCTACACATCGCGTACAAAGGGCGCGTGAAATGTATCTACATTGACCCACCGTATAACTTGGGGCGAAAAGATTTCATCTACAACGACAAATTCATAGATAAGGACGATGCCTATAGACACTCAAAATGGCTCGAATTTATGTACCGACGCCTGCTTTTGGCGAAAGATTTGTTGGCCGATGATGGTGTAATCTTCATTTCAATTGATGATATCGAGAGCGCCCACCTCACGTTGTTAATGGATCAAGTGTTCCCGGGCATGCGCGCGGGAACTTTCGTGTGGCGCCGCCGCAGCGGCGCGAATGACGAGAAGCAATGGTTTATCAGCGTCGATCATGAGTATGTGTTGTGTTATGCCAACAAAGGCTTCTCCTTTGCAGGGCAAAAAAAGGGGCTTGGCGATTATGCCAATCCCGATAATGATAAGCGCGGAGATTGGGTTAGCAGCGACTTAACAAAACGCCACAATATAAAACAACGCGAAAATGCGTTTTACCCTATCCACAACCCAGAAACGAATATCTGGTACCCATGTAACCCAGATTTTGTTTGGGCGTATGCCACTAAAGAGAGAATTAACGGCAAGAAACTCCGCGCAAAGACGATTGAAGAAATGATCGCCGAGAAGCGAGTTTTATGGCCAGTTAATGAAAAAACGGCCTTCTATCAAAGTACGGACGAGTTGTTGCAAGCCATTTCAGATGGCTCCGCTCCGCACAACTTGCGCATTTATTCTGAGTTGGAAAACCTGAAACGTGAGGTTCAAGAAGGAAAGCTAAAACAAAAAGTCATCGACTGCATAGAGCCACTGGGAAACTGGGTAGGCCGTAAAATCGGTTATGGCAAGCCTCGGTATAAGCGTTTTGCCAAAGAGTTGAAACGTACTGAGAAACCGGTTTCAACATGGGTACTCCCATCGTCGATGAAGAAGACGGATTTGGAAGCTCTCGACCTGTCCGAGGTAACGGCCTTCAAGGTTGGTTTTACCAGTGAAGGCACGACATTACTATCGCAGATTGTTGGCAATAAGGATTTCCCATATCCAAAGCCAATGAGTCTGATCAAGGCGTTGGTCAGTCAGGCGACGGATGGCGAAAGCGGCCACATAGTAGTCGATTTCTTCGCAGGTTCTGGCACAACCGGCCATGCCGTGCTAGACCTTAACAACGAGGACAATGGCAATCGCTCCTTCATCTTGGTGTCGGCTACTGAAGCCACCAAGGACGAACCGTCCAAGAACGTGTGTAGCGACATAACCGCGAAACGTTTGCGTTCCGCAGTTGAGGGCTATTCCTATCGGGCAAAATCAAAAACCATCAAGGTAGATGGTCTGGATGGCGAGTTTGCCTACATGCGATGCACCCGTGTGCCTGGTGAAACGCTTGCCATCGACATTCGGCATGATCAAATCTGGTTCGTGTTGCAGCAGATGCATGCGAACGCAATTTCCCCATTCAAGGCTAGGGAGCCCATTCAGATACTTGAAGGCCAAGAAATTGGCCACGACATCCTGTACGTGCCTCAGTTGAATCAAGCGTCCATAGACGCCTTGCGCACTCGCTTTGATCTCACGTTAAAACCGTGCATCGTGTATTCATGGCAACCCGGTGTGATACGCCAGCGTTTCAACGAAAGCCAAATGAAGGTTGAGAAGATCCCTGATTACCTGATCGAGCGTTTTGGGAGGGTTGATCTGTGAGTACACAAATTATCGGAACTGTCTTGAAGACCTTTCAGCAAGACGCAGTAAAGAACGGCACCGCTGTTCTTCGAGCCTGCCTGATCGAACTTGCCAAGGTGCGCGACACAGCGAACTATGCGGCCAATAAAAAATTGATTGTGTCTGACGTGGGGGCTTTGCTGTTCGAAGCACCGACTGGAACCGGCAAGACTTTGATGGCGGGCCATGTTGCAGAGAATATTTCCCAGCTCCATAACACCGCAGGCTTGCCAAAGGTCATTTGGTTCTGGTTCGCCCCGTTCTCCGGGCTAATCGATCAGGCCGTCCGTACCATTCGTACGGAATTCGATACGCTGCGCCCAAAAAATCCAGCCATAGATCGCGAGCCAACCGACCTAAAGTCTGGCGACGTGTTCGTAACAACTTGGGCCAGCGTGGCCGTGGCCAATGAAGACAGCCGCAAAGCCCGTACCAGCACAGAGGTCATGCCATCACTTGATGATCTGGTGGACTACGCACGGGCGCAAGGATTTGCCATCGGCGTGATTATTGACGAAGCGCACCACACTTTCCGTGGAGCCACTCAGGCGTTTTCATTTTACAAGGATATCTTGTCGCCTGAGCTGACTATCTTGGCCACTGCCACGCCGCGCGACAAAGATATTGATGCGTTCACAAAAGCTACCGGAATCACTAACCTGCGCCGAATCACTGTATCCCGGCAACAGGCAATCGATGACCGTTTAATAAAAGAAGGTGTGAAGGTCGCAGTTTTCAAGGCTCCCAATGATGTGCAAAGCCTAATTGACTTTAAACGTACAGCCTTGAATCAAGGTGTCGCAACACACAGAAAGTTAAAGCAGATCATCGCTAATGCCGGACTCACTGTCACTCCATTGTTACTGGTTCAGGTTGATAGTAAGCCAGGTTCTGTCGAACAGGCAACTCAATGGTTGAAGGAGCTTGGTTTTCGAATTGACGGCGACAGCGGCTTGATCCGTTCACATACAGCCGATGAGCCTGACCCGTATTTGTCCACAATTGCTGCGGACGAAATGGTGGAGGTTCTCATCTTTAAACTGGCTGTTGCCATCGGGTTTGACGCACCACGGGCGTTTACTTTGGTATCGTTCCGTCCAAGCCGCGACGAGGATTTTGGTGTACAGATTGTTGGTCGTATTATGCGCGTTGATCGGCGCTTGCAGATTGTAAAGAAACTGCCAAGCCAGCTAAATTGCGGCTATGTATTTTTATCTGACAACACGGGGCAAACAGGTTTGACCAGTGCCGCCCAGCGTATCAATGCCGTAAAAACAGAACTGGCATCAATCACAACCAACGTGACTATCGTATCAATCGGCGGAGACGAACCTGCCGCACAAGTAACTACGCATGGACAAACCACATTCCTAACCAGTAGTGGTCGTGTGGGTGCTATTGATTTCGGCATAGACTCATCTATTTCGGACGAGGAGACTCAGCCTGATGGTCGAGAAACTCCTGGTGCCAGCAATACAGACCGATCGCAGAGCCTTCAAGATGCCTTGTGCGACGAGTGGGACTTGACGGCTACAGTTAGTTTCAATTCAACACCAGCATCTAAGCTGGGGCTTGCGACTGGCAATCTTTCTTACCCTCTATGCTCTAACTTGGGTGCACCAAGCGCATTTCGCCGAGCTATATTGTCATTGGAAAGCGCCGATATCGTAAAAGAGATTGTAGGGCGATTCCGCTTCGACGAAAGTGCTTTGCTCGTTGCTCAACGAAACGCAACCATGATCATCATGGAAGAGGTCGAAATATTTGGGAACCGCAAAGATCGTCCGGAACAAATTCGTGCTGAATTGGCACAAAAAGAGATCGACTCTCGCGCCCAACAGATCCTTATCAAGGCGGACGACGATTCTGTTATTGATATAAGGGCGCTGCACCAGGCGTTAATGGCTCAGCTAGTAAGAGAATTTGAGCGTAGTGGAATTGACCATCTTTTTGACACGGACGCAAAGGTTCGCGCCGGTCTTCATAAGATTTTGGCTCTACACCCTTTGCAATTGAAGCGGGCAATTTCCGAAACTGTCGCCAATCACACGATAAGTGAAGAAGCCGACCCCATTCCGTCAGAAATAAAGTCATTTGTTGCGCTTGATCCGGCACGCCTCAACCTTTACGGAGTATTCCCGGATGACCTAAATACATGGGAACGCCCATTTGCGGAGCATCTGGACAACGATTTGACTGGCACGGTGTTGTGGTGGCACAGGAACCCTCCGCGTAAGCCCTTCTCTGTAAGTATGCCTTTGCCAGGACAACCAGATTTTTACCCAGATTTCATCGTTGGAGTGAAAGATAGAAAACACGGAAATGGTATTTTGTTGATGGAAACCAAGCGCGTAATTAATGACCAAGAAGGAAACGCGGTAGAAAAAGCGCAGGCAGAACACCCAGACTATGCGAAGGTTATGATGATTTATTGGGAAGAAAAACGGAACTGGAGAGTTGTGGAATATGACCAAAAAACTGACATGAACTTCCTTGACCGCATCCTGCGCCCAGAGTTAATGGCATCATATTAAAAATATGGGTACCCGTAATCTGTGGCTGATTCAGGTTGATTTGCCATGATTATGTAGCGTCTCAGTTGTTCCATGAACGGAACTTCAAAGTGGGAAAATTAATGTCCGCTCCCCGCCACATTGTTGCCAGCAGAAATTTCGAGGACTCCAGAAGTAACAATGTATCGCTTTGACAACGATGTATCCTGCCACATCTAATGCATGACAAGTTGGCAACTGTGGCTAAAGAAGCAGAAGGTCGCGGCGCACCCAGAAGTTACAAACTTCCAACCGCCTCCAAATATGCGAGCAGGAGATGGGGCTGCACCAGAGACATGCCCTCGTTCTTCAATACGTAGTCCACCTGCCGTTGCGAAGGATAGCGACCTTCCGCATGGATCATCTTCACAATCTCCTCCACCCGGCGACTCTGTTGTGCTTGGTAAATTTCAGAACGAAGTTTTACTGCAATCTTGTACCGTTTCGACAGCAACGCACACAAGTCAGGAAACCAATATCGCAAGCAACTTTGACTCACACCAAGACTCGCGGCGACCAACTTTACAGATGGACTCTCCTTCGAGATTAGTAGGGTATTCAGAGAATCATCCAGTTCTTTTCGTCTCTGAAGTGACGGCCTAGGGCAAACTTTTCGTTCTTTGAGTTTGTCTGACGGCGAGCGAAACCCAGTTCCTACGGTATTAAGCGGCGATTCTGCGAATACATCCGTTGGCATTACATTCACACCATAGCAAAGGGTCAGAAATTGAGAAAAGGATGGACGTTCCCCCTTGTTTAGCCAGCCCTTCAGTCCCTGATTCTTGAACCCCACTGCCCGGCAGAAAACAGCTTGGTTGCCAGCAGCCATAGACTGAACTCGCTCACGAACAAAATCATGGAAACCGTCAGCGGTAGGAACAAAGTCCGGCGCCGACTGGCGCATCACCATGCCACCAATCGCATCATTCACCCACAACTGAAATTGCGATATCTCTTCACTAGGGCGAATTCCCGCAAGCGACCGATGGCAGTACTCACAAATGCCGATATCCGGAAATCGCGGCAAGTATGGCTGGGTCTTCCCACACTCGGGGCAGTGATCTTCAAGAGAACACATGTGTTCCGCGCATGATCGATAGGCTTCGAAATACCATCTCAGAGGAAAAATCGCAGCTTGCCCCAGGAGGTGCTGCTGATGAATACATGCAGGGCACCATCTCGGGTGGCGCGCCAACAGCCCCTGACCATTGAAGGGAAAGAGACCCTGCCACGGGAGCAGGGTCAAGTGGCGAAGAGTCTGATGCGCTGTCAGACGTTCAATCGCGGACACAAATATCTCGGCGTAACGTCCAAGCCCATTTACCGTACCTGCGTCGATTCTGAAAAAATCCGAGTAGCCAAGTTTCGAGATGGCAATATCCTCAGCGCCCAATACGTCGCTGACCAACTTCCTCGGGCTAACGCCATGCGCCCTGCTGGTTCTGACCAGCAGGGACAGGAGGCTTTCCTGATCAGGCGTACCGACGCCTGATGGAGCTAGTGAAAACAGTACACTCCTTGGCGGGATAAGCGGTGGTTGGTAAACCAGCGCATCATCGAGATCCACGAATGAACTCACGCGAGCACTCCGACCGGATCGCGTTTCGGATTGCGTTTGCCCGGACGCGGTCGTTTTCTGGGCATATCTGGATCATTTTTTGCAAACAGGACGCCATTGGTGAGCATATCCAGTAAGCGCTCGTCACCAACGTCGGTCAGTTTAAGCTCCCCCAGGCAGGCCTCCTCAATGATGGTCAGGAGACCTCGGTTTTTTAGAGCAAACCTCTCGGCAAAAGCGGCGTCAATGATGGAAACATTTTCCTGTAGCGCATATTCGAGGCATCGACCCAGCCAGTCCTTGAGTATCCCGACGCATCCTGCGGATTTTTGGTAAAAATAGTCAGCCTGCACATCAAGCCGGGTTGGGATGTGCATTGATAATTTTCGCTCCAGAAACCCCAATACCTTGCGGAAATTCTCTCGGTCGTCTCTTTGTCGCATGTCATACCGCGGGAAATTCACTACCTGACTGCGGCGGGTGAGCTGACCGCTTTGATCGAGGATGTCCAACAGCTTATAAGTGCCCACTAGGAGAATCGTGACTCCCGTTTCGATGGTTAGGGACTTCAAACTTTCGAATAGACACTCCAGTCGCTGCTTGTTGCCAACAAGCAGCATGTGTTGTGCTTCATCGATAATCAGGAGCCTGGTTTTTCGAAGGCGGAGGTATTCCTCCATCGACCTGCGCAATGCAGGGGCATCCGATTTTTGCATGAAGGATGCTTCCAATGGGTGATCAGGGAATAACGATGTTTGCCTGGGGATAACCAACTTGCGATCAACCAGCGGCTCGCCTTGACCAGTGAGAAGCCGAATGTAGAAATCTTTCCAGTTAAAATTATTGCCACTGGGTGGCACCGCATTGATCGTAACTACAGGGACGAAGTCGGGCTCCGCGATCAGTCGATCCTCGTAGTATTGAAGCAAACGGTTGCTGGCTGCTTTGACCAGCGTACTCTTCCCCACCCCAGTCGGCCCCGTAAAGATAATAATTTGTGGAGATGATGTCGCCCCAAGGGCTGCACCAATGTCTCGGAAAGTCTCTTTGGCGACGGGATGCGAGAAAACATAGTCCTTAAAATCGGCTACTATTTCTGCGACGGGGCGTTTTTGTTGGATTTGCGTTTTCATTTTAACTCCTCAAAAGTTTCGGTAGCGATTGGGGTGGACCATAGATTGCTGTCAGCTGGAGACTGATTGCCAAGCATAGGAACTCGCTGCGCCGACGCGGGAGCTTCGTTAGCCTGCCGCTCCGCATCGCGCCGTTGTTGCAGCAGGACGGTTTCAGATTCACGCGCTTTGGCGACATAAGCAGCAATATCGCCGGCATTCACCCCCCGCCGAACATCGGCCAAGTGATGCAATACTCGGATTTCCTGCGTAATCGTCGCAATTTCCCGTTCGGTGCGTCGCTCGAAAAAAGCTTGGTGTTCGGAACGGCAAAGTACCCACTCGCCGCCGGCCAGCGCATAAGCGCGCGAAACGTCGAACGGGTCGTAAACGATGTGAACTTTTGTGCCGGTAACTGTTGCTTCCCGAAAACCAGGATGCCAATAGAAGATGCCCTTGATCTTTATGCCTCGCCCCGAACGGACCAGCGCCTTGCCGGCAATGGTGGTTGGCATGCACAGCCGGTTAAAATCCTCGGTATAGGGAATCAGGATGTGGTCGCGACAACCCGTCATAGCCAACCCTCGTGCCATAGCCTCCTTCGGAGACATCCCCAGAGCAGGATGTTTGAGGCCTGCATACGTGTTGTCGACGAATCCTTCAAAAGCGTCGGTCAGTGCCGGCAATGTCCAGACTGCCAAGGTGCGAGGATCGTGGCTAGGCGACATACTTCTGGGCCGCTGCAAGGACTGACTGTTGCCTCTCAGGTTATGAATAAAAGCTTGATTGCTCACTCCGAAAAAGCGTTCGATGACGGAACCGAACCGACTTTTTGCGGCAGGACGGGATTTCTTATGAGTTTCCAATCTGGCGAGGAGCGCTTCGAAATACAAACTCTCGAAATCGCTTCCCTGATCGACCACGATGGTTTTCGGAATCCGTCCGTGTCGTCGGACAGCGTTTCGAATCACGGCCATGCAACTGCGATAGCTGGGCGGATCAAACGTGAGAAAGAAGGCTATGACCAGCCGCGTAAAGGCGTCCAGAAGAATCGTCAGCCATGGACGCCCCAGATTAGCGCCGGTACGGCTATCCACCAGTTCCAAGTCAAGCTCGGTGTGGTCGATATGACCGATTTCGAAGGGACGCTCGCCATGGCGAGGCGTGGATTGATCCACATGCCATTGAAATTCCGTAACCCCGTAGACTGCACGACGCCCCTGCCTGGCCAGCACCACCGATTCTTCCTTGCGACGTTTAATCTCGGCACGGAATGTTTTTTCTGAGGGTGGTGACACCCCACGCTCAGCACAGAAATTTCTCACTCTGCCATAGCAGACAGAAATCTTTGGCTGGAAATTGACAAGCACATCTGAATCGATAACGTCGTTCATCACTACAATGACTTCCTTATCGATCTTTCTAGTACGATTGCCCCGTGCACTGATTCGTGGGACGAGGCCAGCAAAGCGATTACCATAAATAATCTCCCCCTCACGTGCACGCTTGCGCCAATATCGCAGGGTTCTCGCCGACGAGGAACTACCCCCCACCTCTGCGGCATTGAGGTGATCGGAACGCCGAATGGCACTCTTGAGGTCAACTGGCGCAGCCCGTTTCATAACCGTGGCAGCCAGTGCATGGCGCTGGTCTGCCTCAATGGGAACGCCCGTGATTGCCCCGCGCGCAACGAGGGTTTGGAATATATCGAGCCGGAGATTCGTTATGTCCTTGTTTTCGTCCTCCAGAAAAATATCTGTGGCCCCCACATTCAGAATTTTCCAGGGGCTTCCGTCCCAAACGATGGCAGTTCCGGAAGCCATCAGGATCGTGCGCAGTGGCGCAACGGCTTGCTTATCGGATCCTCTCAGCTGGTGCTGGTAAATCTGTGCGCTGAGGCTATCTATGCAGACGTTCGTGAAGCCCGGTTCTGAGAGCAGTTCACGCTCCAGATCGACGATCAGAAAGCCATATGCGATCAGCGCAAATACAATGTCGGCCGACGCCTTCTGTTGTTCTAGCAAGTGCTGCAAGAGTACCCATCGCTCGCCATCAAAATATTTTGTGATGGCGCAATATGTTTCTTGGGATGGCAGAGGGCACTTATCCTGAAGATAATCGGACAGAAATTCCAGATTTCGGACAAGCATCCAATTAGTTTCCAGCGTCGACCGTACCTTGAAGCCAAGTCCGAACTGCGCTGCGAATTCTTCACCTGGAGGGCAGCACCAACCGCCATTTCCATCCGGCACGAAGCGGTTGCTGCCGCTTTCGTAGGATTTTTTGAGATCTTCCTCGGTTTTGCATTCAACCCATCCCATCCAATGTTCCTGGATTAAAAAATAGTCCGGCGTAGAGAGATGCGAGATGCGCTTACCACCAGCATTTTGGTAAATTAGTTTGACCTTGCTCGGTTGATCGTAGAACTCGTGGGTATCTGGGTCATGCTCCCAAAAGTAGATCGCCGGTAACTCTCCCTTGTGACTTTCGGCTTGAATGATGCAGCCCATTTTCCGGCTGGCAAACCGGGTTGCGACATTGTGAGTTCCTCCCCCGACCCGTCTTTCCGGCTCGGATGCCCGAATCGTTTCCACGGCCTTGCGACCGATGAGGGGAATGTTCTGTTGAATAAATAGGCGTAATAGTTCGTTTCCGGACAACATGTGCATCTCCTTTTCGTTTTCCATATCTCAGGCGACTGCGTTGGCAAAAGGCGTGTGTCGGCCAAACGGCTCTAGGCCACCAAGAAATAAAATGCATTGAAATGCCCGTGAGGGCGAAACGAGGCCGGCGGCTGTCAATAACTATTGACAACCGTCGTTGGGACGCGGAAAATTCAAACATCAGGTCGATCATCTGATAATTTGATTTTCGCAAAAGGCTTGGGGTTAGCGCTCCAAGCCTTTTTCGTCTCTGGCCCCTCAAACTAAATTGATCGGCGTCAGGTCATATTTATCTCCATTTCTTTAGATCGTTAATCAGTGAGCTTACGTCGCAGCTTCCGACGACGACGGGCGGTGATCTCGCAATTGAGTAACTTCGCTAATTATTCTAATTTGCGCAGGGCTTAAATTTTCCAATTCGCGCCAAAGCCGATTAACCATTCTGGATACCTCGGCAGATGCATTGTCAGGTAGCGTGTAGTTGCGCTGCGATTCCTCCACAGCTTGCCGTAGTGCCGCTTGCTCCACAGCATCGAGCTTTAACCCCGTGATGAGTTGCGCGATGAAATCTTCATTAGTCGGGGGTTTTCTGCCAACCTCCAGAGCGGATATGTAGCCCTGTTTGTAACCAATGAGATTGGCGAGTTCTTTCTGGCTGACTTTGTGACGCCTGCGCAGGTCATGAAAAAATGTTGAGAAAGGGCTCAAGAAAACCATCCCGTGCGTTATTTAATTCGATTTCGGATTCGCAAGGTAATTCAATTGGGAGGATGAGGTCAAGAGATGAAGCTGAATTAATGCAATGATTTCAATGACTAAAAGTTATTCCAGTCAATATTGACCTATACTGGCTCAACCACTTTTACGGTGGAATAGGCACATCCAGAATTTATCTTATGCGCTATTTTTCAAGGCCTTCAGGGTGTGGTGAAGGTGGAATTCGCATCAAACGAAACCGCTGCATTATTGGCACAAAAAAAGATAAGGAAGCGCGGCATATTTTTTCATGCGCCAACGCATAGCCAACCTGTCGGCTTGAGGGATAGTATAGAAAGCGGATCAATGATTATTCGGTCTGAGTGGGAGCCGTGTAGTGCCAATTGCGCTA
>VFSW01010086.1_pt1 | contig 13428 bp, 14 predicted proteins | sample 5358111 | NCBI WGS metagenome assembly VFSW01 (sample SAMN11554181, study PRJNA540505) | mine drainage metagenome | isolation source: sediment from site ElyBrook_90M | place: USA: Ely Copper Mine, Vershire, VT | collected 2017 | reverse complement strand
GTGAACCCTCCCGCTCAGGCCCCCTTGAGACGCAACGCCTCGGCATAGAGCTGGTTACGGGGCAACCCCGTCGCCTCTCCCATCCATTGCACGGCTTCCCGGACCGGCAAATGGGTCAGCAAAACAGCCAGCCAGCGTTCCTGGGCCGGTTCCAGCGCCGTAGCGGCCCGGACCACCACGGGAGCCGGCTCGATGGCCAGGACGAATTCTCCGCGCTGCTGGTTGGGATCCGCCTGGACCCACTGTACGGCTTCCTCGAGCGTGGAGCGGTGCAGGGTCTCGAAACGCTTGGTCAACTCGCGCCCCAGGGTCACCCGGCGAGTCCCCCCCCATTCCTGGGCCAACACCGTCAACGTGGCCAGAATACGGTGCGGCGCTTCGTAAAAGACCACCACGGCAGCCAGATCCGCCAGGGACTGGATTTGACGCTGGCGTTCCCCCTTCCTGGCCGGCAAAAAGCCATGAAAATAAAACTGCGGACAGGTCATCCCCGCAACCGACAGCAAGGTCGTCACTGCACTGACCCCGGGAATCGGCACCACCTTCCCGCCAGCATTCAGGACCTCATCCACCACCCGCGCGCCGGGATCGCTGATGGCAGGGGTTCCCGCATCGGAAATCAGGGCCACCGAGTGCCCTTCCTGCAATTTGTGGATCAGAAGTTGCGCTTTTTTACGTTCATTGTGCTGATGCAGGGACATCAGGGGCGCCATAATCCCGAAGTGATCCAGCAAGGGACGGGAAGTGCGGGTATCCTCGGCCGCGATCAGGTCCACCTTGCGCAACACCTCGAGGGCGCGCAGGGTCAGATCTCCCAGATGGCCAATGGGGGTCGCCACCACATAGAGCGTGCCCTCAGGTCCCGGGGATTCAGAAGCGTGCAAGGGGGAATATGTCAAGGAACTCTCCATGAACCAGAAAGGCAGTACAGCAGAAGAATGGGCCGCCCAGTTTCTGCAACGTCAGGGACTGACCCTCATCGCCCGAAACTACCACTGCCGATTCGGTGAAATCGACGCCATTGCACGGGACGGCACCACCCTGGTTTTCGTGGAAGTGCGCTGGCGGCGGCGCGCCACTTCCCTTCTACTCGAAAGCATCGACGCCCGCAAACAGCGGTGCTGGTGGCTGACCGCCCGACACTATCTGGCGCATCACGGTCTTCCGGCGCGCTGCCGCTTCGATGTCCTGCTCCTGGAAGGCCGTCACTGCCACCTGCGGCATTGGCTCCGGAATGTGGCCCTCGACTCCTTCAGTCGCGAAAGTTATTGAACTGCAGGGGGATCTCCAGATCACGGGCGCGGATCAGAGCGATGGCTTCCTGCAACACATCGCGCTTGGCCCCGGTGACCCGCACCGTGTCCCCTTGCAAACTCCCCTGCACCTTGAGTTTGCTGTCCTTGAGCAACTTGACGATCTTCTTGCCCAATTCGGTTTCCACCCCCACCTTGACCGTCACGACCTGCTTGACCTTGGCACCGCCAATGGTTTCTTCCTTGCCAAAATCCAGCGTACGGATATCGATGCCCCGCTTGACCAGTTTGAGGCGCAATATTTCCTTGACCTGTTCCAGTTTGAACGCATCGTCGGCATAGACCGTCAACACATACTCGCTTTGTTCCACCCGGGCATCGGACCCCTTGAAGTCGAAGCGCGTCCCTACCTCCCGGTTGACCTGCTCCACCGCATTGCGCACTTCCTGCTTGTCCACTTCGGAAACGATGTCGAAAGAAGGCATTTTCCTTTTACCCCTTGCGCTGCAAACGGGCGGCAATGCGCATGCGCAGCGCATTGAGGCGGATGAACCCCGCCGCATCGGCCTGCTGGTACGCCCCCCCGTCGTCTTCAAAAGTGGCGATGGTCGGATCGAAAAGAGAGTCCGTCCGTGACTCCCGTCCGACCACCGTCACCGTCCCCTTGTATAACTTGAGGCGAACCCATCCGTTCACGGTCTGCTGGGTATGATCGATCAGGGTTTGCAGGGCCCGCCGTTCCGGGCTCCACCAGTAACCGTTATAAATCAGGGCCGCGTAGCGAGGCATCAGATCATCCTTGAGGTGCGCCACTTCACGGTCCAGAGTCAGGGATTCGATGGCCCGGTGCGCCTTGAGCAAAATCGTTCCGCCGGGGGTCTCATAGCACCCGCGCGATTTCATTCCGACAAAGCGGTTTTCCACCAGATCCAGGCGCCCAATCCCATGCTCTCCGCCCATGCGGTTGAGTTCGGCCAATAAAGTCGCGGGCGTCATGGGGACCCCGTTCAGGGTGACGGCATCGCCTTTCCCGAAGGTCAGTTCCAGGTAGCAGGGTTGATCCGGGGCCGCTTCGGGAGCCACGGTCCAGCGCCACATGTCCGCCTCGGGCTCGCGCGCCGGGTCTTCCAGGCCCTTGCCTTCATAGGAAATGTGCAGCAGGTTGGCGTCCATGCTGTAGGGACTGCCGCCGTTCTTGTGTTTCATCTCCACGGGAATCCCGTGGGATTCGGCGTAGGCCAGCAATTTTTCGCGCGAGTTCAGGTCCCATTCGCGCCAGGGGGCAATCACCTTGATGTTGGGTTCGAGGGCGTAATAGCCCAGTTCGAAACGCACCTGATCGTTCCCTTTCCCCGTCGCTCCGTGAGAGACCGCATCGGCCCCCACCTGTCGGGCAATCTCGATCTGGCGCTTGGCGATCAGGGGGCGGGCAATGCTGGTCCCCAGCAGGTACTCGCCCTCGTAAACCGTGTTGGCGCGAAACATGGGATAAACGAAGTCGCGCACGAACTCCTCACGCAGGTCCTCGATGAAGATCTGCTGAATACCGAACTGCTGGGCCTTGCGCCGTGCCGGCTCCAGTTCTTCCCCCTGTCCGATGTCCGCCGTGAAGGTAACCACCTCACATTGGTAGGTATCCTGCAACCACTTGAGGATGACCGAGGTATCGAGCCCTCCGGAATAGGCCAAGACAACTTTCCTGATATCACTCATCACTGCGCTTTCCTTGTCAATCGTTGCCGGGGATCATGCCGTTTCCAGACGCCCCAGGAGCAAATATTCCATCAACGCCTTCTGCACATGCAGACGATTCTCCGCCTCATCCCACACCACGCTCTGCACCCCTTCCAATACCCCGGCAGACACCTCTTCACCCCGGTGAGCGGGCAGGCAATGCATGAACAGGGCTTCGGGATGGGCCTGAGCCATCATTTCCTCGTCCACCCGGAAATCCGCGAAAACTTCACGCCGCACTTCGCTTTCGGCTTCATAGCCCATGCTGGTCCAGACATCCGTGGTCACCAGATGCGCGCCCCGCGCCGCATCCATGGGATCGGCAAAGACACTCAGATGCGCCAGTTCTTCGGGAGTGGCTGCCCGGGTGTCCAGGGCATAGCCGTGGGGGGTCGAAACATGCAACTGGAACCCGAACAGGGCAGCCGCCTGCAACCAGGTGGCACACATGTTGTTGCCGTCGCCCACCCAGGCCACGGTCTTGCCCGCCAGGGAACCGCGCTGCTCCATGAAGGTGAAGATGTCCGCCATGATCTGGCAGGGATGGTATTGATTGGTCAACCCGTTGATGACGGGAACCCGGGAATGCACCGCAAAGCGCTCGATGATGGACTGGTCGAAGGTACGGATCATGACGATGTCCACCATCCGGGAAACCACCCGTGCCACATCCTCGATGGGTTCGCCCCGTCCCAACTGGGTTTCCCCCGTGGTCAGGTTGATGGCCGAGCCGCCCAACTGGTGAATGCCGGCCTCGAAGGACACCCGTGTGCGCGTGCTGTGTTTCTCGAACACCATGGCCAACATGCGGTCCCTGAGGGGATGGTAGATGGTGTAGGACTTGAAAAGCGCCTTGAGGTGACGGGTGCGCTGAAAGAGGTAGTCGAATTCCTCCTGGGTAAAATCCTTGAACTGAAGAAAATGCTTCATGCCCCCTCCAAAAACTGCCGCACCAGGGGAATCAACCCGGACAGCAACCGCTCGATGTCCGCCTGCCCGATGATCAACGGCGGAAGCAACCGGACGACCTTGTCCGAAGTGACATTGATCAACAGCCCCTTCTCCAGGGCCAACGTGACCAGTGCCCCACAGGGACGATCCAGTTCGATGCCCACCATCAGCCCCTGCCCCCGGATCGCCACGACTCCCGCGACCGAGGCCAGCCCCGCTTCCAGTCCGGCCCGCAATTGTTCCCCGCGTTCCCGCGCATTGGCCAGCAACCCTTCGGATTCCATGATCTCCAGCGTGGCCAGGGCAGCCGCGCACACCAGGGGTCCGCCCCCAAAAGTCGTGCCGTGATTTCCGGGCTTGAACACCTCGGCGGCTTTCCCACGCGCCAGACACGCGCCAATGGGCACACCGGAACCGAGGCCCTTGGCCAGAATCAGCACATCGGGAGAAACCCCGGCCTGCTGGGTGGCAAACCAGTCCCCGGTCCGGCCGATGCCGGTCTGGACCTCATCCACCATATAGAGCCACTGGCGTTCCTCGCACAGCCGCTTCACCCCTTGCTGGTAGGCGTGGTCCGCCACGTGAATGCCGCCCTCTCCCTGGATGGGCTCCAGCAGGACGGCCACCACATTGGAATTGCGTTCGGCCACCGCGGCCACGGCCTCCAGATCGTTGTAGGGAACGCGCACGAAACCGGACACCAGCGGTTCGAACCCCGCCTGGGCCTTACGGCTGCCGGTTGCCGACAGCGTGGCGATGGTACGTCCATGCCAGGCTTTTTCCATGACGATGAGGGTGGGCAGTTCGATACCGCGCTGATGTCCGTACAGGCGCGCGAGTTTGATGGCTGCTTCGTTGGCTTCCGCCCCCGAGTTGCAGAAAAAGGCCCCGTCCATCCCGGCAATCCGGCATAACCGTTCCGCCAACTGTTCCTGGCGCAGCACGCGATAAACATTCGAGGTATGGATCAACTGTCCGGCCTGCTCGGCAATCGCGCGCACCAGACGAGGATGCGCATGGCCCAGTCCGTTGACGGCAATACCCGCCAAAGCATCCAGGTAAACGCGCCCCGCCTCATCCCACAGCCAAACCCCCTGGCCATGGGTGAAAGCCACGGGCAACCGCGCGTAGGTATTGAGCAAATGATCCATGCACTCTCCCATTCAAGAAAGCGATAAAACAAAAACGGCGACGATATGCCTACCGCCGCCTCAGGGATTTACCCCTTCAACCAGAAACCGTAGGTCGATCAGGCACTCATCCCCTTGATCGCAGCGGACAACCGGCTTTTGGTGCGTGCTGCAGAATTCTTGTGAATGATTTTCTTGTCGGCGATCCGGTCAATGGTGGAAGTGGCTACCTGAAACACGGTCTGTGCAGCGGTCTTGTCCCCTTCCAGGACGGCCTTGCGCACCTTCTTGATGGCGGTACGCAAGGTAGAGCGCAGGGACATGTTGTGCGCGCGCTGGGCTTTGGCCTGACGGGCACGTTTTTCGGCTTGAGCGGAATTGGCCATTTTGAATCACCTCTGGTGGACGGGAAATACCGTCACGCATCATTAACATTAACGGAAACCCTGGATTCTAACCTGTTGACCGAGGATTATCAATCCCATGAAAAGAAAAAAAGCAAGAGAAATTGAAATTGACAGGGGGATGGGGTATAGTCGAGACTGGATCTAATCTCAGGGAAGGAGAAGGCAGTGAGCATGGTACCCGATCGCGCCGAGTTGGTGGATCGCTTGCGGACGTTCGACATCATCCCCACGCACCAGCGTCTGGTGATTGCCCAGGCATTGTTTTCCCGACGCCAGCACGTTTCGGCCGATCAGTTACTCAGCCAGGTCAACCTGACCCATGCCGAGGTTTCCAAGGCCACCATCTACAACACGCTCAACCTGTTCGAGGAAAAAGGCCTGGTCCGGCGCGTCGTCGTTGATCCGGAACGGATTTTCTACGACACGTTCGTCGACTCCCACCCCCACCTCTTTGACGTCGAGAAAGGCGAACTGTACGACATCGAAGCCCCGGACCTGCAGATCGTCGGGCTTCCACCGCTCCCGCCCGGCATGCGCCAGGAAGGGCTGGACATCGTCATTCGCATGCGCCCCGTCGCTTCCTTCAACCAGGGCTGACCGGCTCCCGGGCGACACCGGACCTCGCCGAAAGGCGGGTCAGGCCAGCGCCCTGGGCAGAGGGAAAACCACGCGTTCCGGCGTCCCCTCCAGTTCCTGAACCCCCTGCGCCCCCAGTTGCTTCAGCCGGTCCACCACTTCCTGAACCAGAACGGCAGGCGCAGAAGCCCCGGCCGTGACCCCCACATGGGATTTCCCCACCAGCCAGGCCGGGTCCAGATCGTCGGCACGGTCCACCATGTAAGCCTCGATCCCGCGGTGGAGAGCCACTTCACGCAAGCGGTTCGAATTGGAACTGGTGGGAGAACCCACCACGATGACCAGGTCCGCGCTCCGGGTCAAGTCCTTGACCGCATCCTGGCGATTCTGCGTGGCGTAGCAGATGTCGTCCTTGCGTGGGCCCTGAATGGCCGGATAACGAAGGCGCAGGGCGTCGATCACGCGCTGGGCATCGTCCACCGACAAGGTGGTCTGGGTGACATAAGCCAGTCGTTCCGGGTGGCTGACCTTCAAATTTTCCACATCCGCCGGGGTTTCCACCAGATAGATGCGATCGGGGGCCTGACCCAGCGTTCCTTCCACCTCGGGGTGCCCGCGATGCCCGATCATGACGATTTCCTGACCGGCCGCATGCAAACGGGCCACTTCGGTGTGAACCTTGGTCACCAGGGGGCAGGTGGCATCGAACACATGCAGGCCACGCGCTTCCGCCTCGGCCCGCACGGCCATGGAAACCCCATGGGCACTGAAAATGACCGTGGAACCTGCGGGAACCTGGGCCAGTTCGTCCACAAAAACCGCTCCCTGACGGCGCAAATTTTCCACCACGAAACGGTTATGCACCACCTCGTGCCGTACGTAAATCGGCGGACCGAAACGTTCGAGGGCCCGTTCCACAATCTCGATGGCGCGATCCACCCCCGCACAGAAACCGCGGGGATTGGCCAGAATCACAAAAAACGGGGGTTGCTCGCTCATGCCAAAGGCCCTCCTGACTTCTCTCCGGATTTGGCAGAAGCACGTTTGCCCTGTCCTTCCAGCAGCAACATGACCACGCCCACCGTAATGGCCGAATCCGCTCCGTTGAACGCGGGCCAGTAATGTTGTCCCACATGCCATTGCACGAAATCGGTCACCTCTCCCGCCACCAGACGGTCCACCAGATTCCCCAGGGCGCCCCCCATGATCAGCGCCAGTCCGGTGCAAAACCAGCGCTCTGCGGCATGGCGCCAGATCAGAATACTGAGCACGATGACGGCAAGCACGGCGATGGCGCTGAACAATCCTTTCTGCCACCCCCCCGAACTGGCCAGAAAACTGAACGCCGCGCCCTGGTTGAAGGCCAGCACCCAGTTGAACCAGTCCGTCACCCGCACCACCTGCCCCGGCACCAGATGTCCGCGTACCCAGGCCTTGCTGGCCTGATCCGCCCCCACCACGCCCAGGGCAAGCAGCCAACCCCATCCCAGGCTACGCATGCTGGCGCTCCTCTCCCGCCCCGAACAGGTTGCAGGTACAGCGGTCGCAAAGATCCGGATGGTCGGGCAGGGTTCCCCGCACCGAACGATAATGCCAGCAACGGGGGCATTTGGTGCCCTGCGTCAGGGCGATCTGCAGTCCCACCTGCCAGCCCCCCCCGGTCCCGGGAACCTCCAGGGAAAGGGTGCCTTCAGGCCAGTCCGGCATCGAACGGGAACTCACCCTGGCCTGCGACGTGATGAACAGGAAACGCAAATCGTCGCCCATGGCCTGCAAGGCCTGCAAGGGCGCCCCCTGGGCGTGCAAGGTTACCTCTGCCTGGAGGGAGGAGCCCAAAGCGCCGGCGGCGCGCAACGGTTCCAGGTGCTTTCTGACCTGTTCGCGCAGGGCGCGCAATTGATCCCAATCCGAACGCAATGCCGCTTCCCCGGTCAACGCCGGCAGTACGTGCCATTGTTCCAGAAATACGGAAGAGGCCGTTTCCGGGGTTTTGCCCTGCAGAGTCGCCCAGACCTCTTCCGCCGTAAAGGTCAGAACCGGAGCCAGCCAGCGCGTCAACGCCTGGGTGATGTGCCAGAGGGCATTCTGCGCCGCGCGCCGGGAACGGGACGCCTTCCCGGCGGTGTAGAGCCGGTCCTTCAGGATGTCCAGATAAAAGGCCCCCAGGTCCTCGGAACAGAAGGTCAGCAACCGTTGGGTGACCTGATGAAACTCATTCTGGTCATACCCTTTCCGAACCGTTTCATCGACTTCACGGGTCAGGGCCAGCGCATAGCGATCGAGGGTGAGCCAGGACTCCGGCGCCAGGGCATCCCGCCGGGGATCGAAATCCGCCAGGTTGGCCAGCAGGAAGCGCAGGGTATTCCGCAGGCGACGGTAGGCTTCCACCACCCGGTCGAGAATCTCCTTCGACAAACACAATTCTCCCGAATAATCCGTACTGGCCACCCAGAGGCGCAGGTTGTCCGCCCCCAACTCCTTCATCACGGTCTGCGGCACCACCACATTGCCCAGAGACTTGCTCATCTTGCGTCCGTGCCCGTCCACCACGAAGCCATGGGTCAGCAAAGCCCGGTAAGGCGCATGCCCGTTGAGGGCCACGCTGGTCAGGAGCGAAGACTGAAACCAGCCCCGATGCTGGTCCGAACCCTCGAGGTACAGATCCGCCGGAAAACCCAGTTCAGGGCGTTGGCCCAGGACGGTCGCATGGGTCGAACCGGAGTCGAACCAGACGTCCAGCGTATCCGTCAGAGGACGGTACGCTTCGGCATCCGCGCCCAACCAGGATTCGGCTGGCGTGCTGAACCAGGCTTCGATTCCCTGCGTCTCCACGGCCAGGGCAACTTTTTCTGCCAGGGCTGAAGTCTCCGGGTGCAGGGCTCCCGTCTGACGGTGGACGAAAAACGGAATGGGCACGCCCCAGGCGCGCTGGCGCGACACGCACCAATCCGGCCGATTGTCGATCATGGCGGACAAACGGGCATGTCCCCAGGCAGGGTAGAAACGGGTTTCCGCCACCGCCTTCTGGCTGAGGGAGCGCAGTGCAGGTCGTTCCGCGCCCGGCGCATCCATGACGATGAACCACTGCGGGGTGGCCCGAAAGATGATGGGAGTCTTGTGACGCCAACAATGGGGATAACTGTGTTGAAGGGGCACATGAGCAAGCAGGCGTTCCCGCGCCGCCAGGGCTTCCACCAGCACCGCATTGGCCGCCCAGACCTTGAGCCCCCCCACCAAAGGCACCTCCGGCAGAAAAACGGCGCGGTCATCCATCAAATGATCCACACTCAACCGATAGCGCAAACCTACCTGATGATCTTCCACGCCGTGGGCCGGGGCCGTATGAACCAACCCGGTCCCCGTCTCCACGGTCACATGCTCGCCGCAGACCAGGGGAACGGTACGTTCCGCCAGGGGATGCTGCAGGGAGAGGTGCTCGAGACGGGCGCCCTTGACCGGCCCCCATACCTGCTGCGCTTCCAGCCCGTAACGCAGGAGCGCGCCGACCCGCAGACTTTCCTGCAGGAGCAGCAGTCCGCGCGTCGTTTGCACCAGTTCGTAGGCCAGTTCCGGGTGTACCGCCACCGCCTGGTTGGCCGGCAGGGTCCAGGGGGTGGTCGTCCAGATCACGGCAAAAGCCGGCCCCGGCAAGGCATCCATGCCAAAACATCGGGCCAATCCGGCCTCATCCCGCACCGGAAAAGCCACATCGATGGCCGGTGAAGTACGCTCCTCGTATTCCACTTCGGCTTCCGCCAGGGCCGAACCGCATTCCGGGCACCAGTTGACCGGTTTGAGGCCGGGTTTCAGATAGCCGGCTTCCCAGATCCTGGTCAGGGTTCGAAGAATGCCTGCTTCCGTTTCCGGGTTCATGGTGAGGTAGGGCTGATCCCAGTCCGCCATCACCCCCAGACGGATGAAATCGGCTTTCTGCTGGTTCACCTGGGTCGTGGCGTAGGCCCGGCACAGTTCGCGGAAACGGGCGGGCGGAAGGTGGCGCCCGTGTTCCTTTTCCACCTGCAGTTCGATGGGCAGGCCGTGACAGTCCCAGCCCGGCACGTAGGGGGCGTCAAAACCGGACAATGTACGACTCTTGACGATGATGTCCTTGAGGATCTTGTTGACGGCGTGACCGATGTGGAGGTTACCATTGGCGTAGGGAGGACCATCATGGAGAATGAAGCGGGGTCTCCCCTGACAATGATCCCGTAATTGCCGGTAGCGTTTCTGTTCCAGCCATGTTTCCAGCCAGCGCGGTTCCCGCCGCGCCAGGTCGGCACGCATGGGAAACGGGGTTTCCGGCAAATTGAGGGTATCCCTGTAATCGGTCATGACGCATCCTGAATGAGTGACTGCTGGGCAAAGTAGGCGCGCGCCGCTGCGGCATCCGCCTGCATCTGTGCCACCAGTTGATCCGTATTTGAAAAATGTCGTTCATCGCGCAATTTATGCAGAAAGCGCACTTCCACCCGTTGCCCGTAGATCGTCTGCCCGAAATCGAACAGATGGACCTCCAGCAATGGCGCATCGAGGGGATTCACCGTGGGGCGATGCCCCAGGCTGGCGACCCCGGACAGAGGGTGCGGCGCAGGACCGCATACTTCCACCACGAACACCCCCGCCAGGGGAGGCCGATGCCGCAACGCCAGGTTCAGGGTGGGAAACCCCAGGGTACGCCCCAACTGATGTCCATACCCCACTCGCCCCACCAGGGAAAAGTGACGACCCAGCAAGGCCGCTGCCCGCGTCAGGTCACCCGCACCCAAACAGGCGCGAATGGCGCTGCTGGAAACACGTTCGCCCCCAATCCGCACACTCTGCATTGCCGCACATTCAAAACCCAGGGTCCGGCCCATCTCGCGCAAGAGGGAGAAATCTCCCTGACGGCGGTTCCCGAAGCGGAAATCATCGCCCACCAGCACCCAGCGCGCCGAAAAACCCTGCACCAGCACCCGACGCACGAAATCGGCAGCAGGCAGGGCGGCCAACGCCGCATTGAAGCGCAAAACCCGCACCTGGTCCACCCCCATCTGCTTCATCCACAGATACTTGCGCGTCAGGGAAGTCAGGCGGGGCGGGGCGGAAGCCCCCTCAAAAAACTCCCGGGGATAGGGCTCGAAGGTCAACACCGTGGGAACCAGCCCACGCTCGCCCGCTTCCCTCACCAACTGTTCGAGCATGGCTTGATGACCCCGATGAACGCCGTCGAAATTGCCCAACGTCAAGGCCGTACCCACGGTCCCTACCGGCAAATGATCGATGGCGATGCGTTTCATGGGTCAATTCAAAAGGTACGATTCTATCATGAGCCCTCCCGCCTCAGGAACTCTCGTCCTCAGGGCTCGCGGCCGGCGCGGCCAGGGCCTCCTCGACCCGGGCACGATCCAGCGCAGGCGCAAAAAGTTGTATGAAGTCATAGACAAAACCCCGCAAATAGGTTCCCGCCCGCAGGGCGATCCGGGTCAGACTGGGTTCGAACAGATGGGCCATGTCCCGTACCCTCAAATCGCGATCCAGGTTCTGATCGTAGGCCATGGCGGCAATGACTCCAACCCCCATCCCCACGCGCACATAAGTCTTGATCACGTCCGCGTCCAGGGCCGTCAGCACCACATTGGGCGACAACCCGTGGCGCTCGAAGGCCTGATTGATCCGGGCGCGCCCCGTGAAAGCATGGTCATAGGTGATCATGGGGTACTGAACCAAGGCCTCCAGGGTCAAGGGTTCCAGTGCCAGCAGGGGGTGATCGGGCTTGGCCACCAGGACCCGGTTCCACTGGTAACACGGCAGGATGCGCAAATCGGGAAACAGGTCCAATCCTTCCGTGGCGATGGCCAGGTCCGCCCGTCCCGCCACGACTTCCTGCGCCACATGCAGGGGATTCCCCTGATGAAGCACCAGTTTGACCTCGGGATAACGCTGGGCGAACTGCATGATCACGGGAGGAAGCACATACCGCGCCTGGGTATGGGTAGTGGCAATGGTCAACTGGCCCGCCTTTTGGCGGCTGAACTCCTGTCCTGCCGTCTTGAGGTTGCGCGCCTCCAGCAGGACCCGGCGGGCCAGGGTCAGGATTTCCTGTCCTGCCGGCGTGACGCTCACCACCCGCTTGCCATTGCGCACGAAAATCTCTACGCCCAGTTCATCCTCGAGCAAGCGAATCTGCTTGCTCACACCGGGTTGCGAGGTGAACAGGTTGTCCGCCGCCTGGGACACGTTCAATCCCGCCTCGGCCACTTCCACCAGATAACGCAATTGCTGTAGTTTCATGGGTCCACTCCCGCCACAGACTCAGCATTCATTATAATCATTGGTTAGGTACATACAATAACTTATTACTTAGTTTTCTATAACGCCTCAGGTATGCTCTGTTCCAAACTCTATCTCACTCTCTCGGGGAACCCGCTGGCATGCTTGTCAATTTCATCCTGTCCGGCGCTGCGGGGGGACTACTGATCGGAATGACCGGAATCGGCGGGGGATCCCTCATGACCCCCCTGCTGGTCATGGGCTTTGGCATCCCCACCGCAACGGCCATTGGAACCGACCTGCTCTACGCCGCGTTGACCAAGGCCGGGGCCGTTGCCTGTCACCAACGCCACGGAAATGTGTCCTGGCGCACGGCAGGCTGGCTGCTGGTGGGCAGTCTGCCGGGAAGCGGACTCACGCTCTGGATCCTGCAGCGGATTCCCGCCAGCCCCCTGCTGGATCAAACGCTGCGCCAGGGATTGGCCGTGGCCCTGACGCTGACCACCCTGGCCCTCTGGAAACGGCGCACCAAACCCAAACCGACCGATCCCCCACATGCACGGGCCTGGACCCCGATACTGGGCTTTTTCATCGGCGTCCTCGTCACGCTTTCCTCAGTGGGGGGCGGCGCACTGGGCACAGCGCTGCTGCTGGTTCTCTACCCCAGTTTCACCCTTTCCACCATTGTCGCCACGGAATTGGCCCATGCGGTGCCGCTGACCCTGCTGGCCGGTTTGGGACACCTGCGTCTGGGACACGTGGACGGGACCCTGTTGGCCGCCCTCCTGGCAGGATCTCTCCCAGGGCTTTGGGTGGGTACCCGGCTCAATCACTTTTTACCGGAAAGAATCACCCGCGCCGGGCTCTCCCTGTTACTGCTCGGTCTGGCTTTTGGCTTGTGGCACAGCGTGCCGGGAAAAATCGCGTAACCGGAATCCCAAACCCCACAAGGTCGCAAAGTAACTGCCGCCAGCACCCACCAGCAACGGGATCAGATGCCTTATCCGGGCATCAAAGGGAGCCGTCAGCCAGAAGGATTCCGCTCCCTGACCGAACCAGAGCACCGCTCCCATCCCGCCCCGCGGGGGCGCCCGGGTGGCGGGCGGCCCGGGGGCGGCCCCGCCGGGG
>VFSW01010085.1_pt1 | contig 13429 bp, 8 predicted proteins | sample 5358111 | NCBI WGS metagenome assembly VFSW01 (sample SAMN11554181, study PRJNA540505) | mine drainage metagenome | isolation source: sediment from site ElyBrook_90M | place: USA: Ely Copper Mine, Vershire, VT | collected 2017 | reverse complement strand
GCGACGGCGGCTCCGCGCTTTCCAGCACGATGAGCGTGGAGCCGATCTGGATCTGGTCGCCCGTGCGGACCTTGCACTTGTTGACGCGCTGGCCGTTCACGAGCGTGCCAGGCTCGTTCCCCAGATCGATCAGCGTGATGTCGGACGGAGAGGCGACCTCGATGACCGCGTGCATGCGCGACGCGAGCTCGTCGTCGACCCGCAGGTGGCTACGTGGATCTTTGCCGACCTTCACGATGTCCTGAGCGATCGTGTCGCGCCGGACGAGCTGCTCGCCCTGATAAAGTGCAAACGTGAGAGCGACCTTCGCCTTGCCCTGGGGGTCCATCAAATACCTCGAATCAGATGACGGTGTTTTCCCGTCTCCAGCGTCAAATATTTTCGACCGATTTGAGCATTTCCGGAACGAATGACGTTCGCGGGCGAATCAGCGTCGTCCGCACCGGGCCCGGACGAACACGAATCGTCGCATCGGCAGGCCCGAAGCCTCCAGCGCTCAGCGGGTCGTCCTCGAACTTGTAACCGTAGTCGCCGCCCCCCGCCGAGGCTCCGCCCGCGGCCGGACTGCCGCCGGAGGCGTCCTGCGCGAAAGACGGCACCGACAGGAAGGACAACGTCCCCGTCACGGCCGCAGCCCATAACCACCTGTTTCTGCTTGCGTTCCTGCGCTCCATGGCTTCTCTCCGCTCGATGGTCCACCACGTCGAGCGCTCGACACGCTCGCCGAAACAGACGAATCCCAGCCATCCCAATCCAACCGCTGCGGAAATCTCCGCTTTGATTACAATATAAGTGTACGCGCCTGCGATGTTGAGGTCAACGTCGTCGCGAGTAACAACGGCGTCTCCGAGCGATTCACATCAAGACTACACACCAAGGCTCCCTGGTTGTTCCGCCGGTCCCCGCGGGCCATGGCGGTCGCCGACTCGCCCTGGCCTCGCCGCACGGGCGCGTCGGCGATCACTTTGGCGGCGAAGGAGCGGGCGGGGCGGTGGACGCGGAGGGAGCCGCCGAAGCGGACGCGGGAGGCGCGGCGGCGGACCCGCTCGCCGACGGGGCGGCCGCGGAGCTGGCGCTCGGTGCGGGCGCTGCCGCAGGGGGAGGACTCGGCGGACCCCCGGCCTGAAGGAAGGTGATGGTGTCGTCGATGTCTTGCATCCTCTCCCCGGCCTTCTTCACTGCACCCGCGTATTCGGACTTGCCGTTCGCCTTGTCCTGGAAAGTCTGGAAGATCTGCTTCGCCTGCTGGTAGACGGCGACGCTCTTGTCCACGGCCCCGGCGCCCTTGGCCTTGTACTCCTGCGTCAGAATGCCTTCGTTGAAGTACGCGTCGGGCCGCGCCGCGTCGATCTTCTTGCAGGCGTCGAGCTCCGCTTGTACCGCAGCGACCTGCTGGTCGTAGTTCGAGTCGTCGATCTGCCCGCGCAGCGCCAAGGCCAGCCCCAGGTGGGCGTCGTAGTCGTTCGGGTGCATCTCGAGCGCCTTGCGGTACGCACCCTCCGCCTTGTCGAACCCGCGGAAGCTCAAGTTGACCGCCGCGAGGTTCATCTGCGCCTCGAAGAAGCGCGGATCGAGCTGCGCGGCGGTCTGGAACTCCTTCACCGCGCTGTTCACCTGCCCGAGGTCGTTCAAGATGAGGCCCGACGTGTTGTGGATGGGCGCGTACAACGCGTTTTTCCGCACCGCCTGGGAGCACACGAGGGCAGCAAGCTCGAGCTGCTGAACGTCGCCGTGCTTTGCGAGCGCCGCGTTCGTTGCGATCGTCCGGCCGAAGCTCCTGCCGCCGCCCGACGCCTTCTTCTTCGCGGCGCCGTAATAGAAGAGCGCGAGCTGGTTGAAGGCAGGCATGTACCCATCGTCGATGGCCAAGGCACGCTGCAGGTTCAGCTTTGCGCACTCGAAGTCCTGAAGATCGACGTCCTTGCCGGCGGCGCGCGTGTGGCAATTCGCGCCGACCATGGTCGAGTCTCGCTGCATCTGGAACATCGCCAGGTCGACGAGCGCCGGCACGTTCTGGAAGTTCGCGTCCGTCACGGCCTGTTCGAGCGCGCTGATCGCGGCGTCGACGTTGCCATCGGCCTTGAACTGGTAGAGCGCGAGCTGCGCGCGCGCGAAGTGGAATTTCGGCTCGTCCGAGAGCGCTTCCTGGAAGTGCGACTTCGCCTCCTTGTCGTCCCCGCACCGCTGGTAGGCGAGACCCGCGTCGTAGCTCGCCTCGGGGAACTTGCCGCCCTGTTCGCTCCGAGCGCTCTCGAAGTCCTTCGCGACCTCGCCGCACGTGACGTCCGCCCAGTCGTTCGCTTTGTCGTGCGCGTTGAACGCGTCGAGGGGCTTGCCGCACTGCTCCCGGGCGTGGTCCTTGACGTGCTCCGTGATGCCCGACGGGTTGCTCGACTTCGGCGTTGCCCCCGCCGCAGCCGACCCCCACCGCGCCGACCACGGCGAGCGCCGCCCTCAAGCAACCGCTGATCTTCATGGTGCTCATCTTCGGCCCCTCACTTGCGCCTTGCCGGGCTTCTTCTTCGCCGGGGTCCCCGAATCGCCCGAGTCGACCGAGTCGACCACTTCGACCTTCTCCGTCGCGGGGCCGGTCTCGAGCGGATGCCAGAGCTGCCCCCCGATGGTGAGCGGCGGCGGACGGTCGTCCAGGCCGCTGTTCGACAGCGTCGGAGCGCCGCGGAGCTCGTCGACGATGTGGTATTCGGTCTTGTAGTTCTTCGCGAGCCACTTCTCGCAGTCGCGCGAATACTCGTCGAAGTACTGGTACTTGACCGAGTCGTCCAGACAGCGCTTCAGCGCGGGCTTGGCCATGCGGCTCTTGATGGGCTCCGACGCCGCGTCGATCCCCTCGAGATAGGTCGCCTTGACCTCGTTCCAGCTGAGCGTATCGCCGGTTCCCGGAACGAAACCTTTCTTGTCCCAGTCCTTGGGGTAAGGCGCCTTGCGGAAGTCGTCGACGAAGTTGCCCCACATCATCCCGGCGCGCGACGCGGCCGCGATGACCCAGCGGGGCGGCGGCACGGGCTGAAGCGCGGTGACCTTCTGGTAGTCCTTGTCGACATCCTCGATCGCCGTCTGCTTCTTCAGGTACCAAGGCTTGAGCGTCTTCTCCATGTACTTCTTGATGTCGTCCTTGGTGCCCGGGCCCTTGTAGGCGGGCAGCGGGATCGAATCGACCTTGTCGTGCTTCCTCTGCTCGGAGGCGAAGAACATCGCCTCGCCGACCGCGTCGAGCGCCTTTCCGAGCTTGTGGGCCTTCGAGTCCTCGCTCTCGCCCTTGTAGGCTTCGCTGATCTTGGCCTGGGCCGCCGTACCGTCGCCCCAAATCTTGCGGACGGTGTCGTATTCGGTCTTCGCGTTGGCGAGCGCCTTGAGGTGCATCAGAGCCCGCGCGTAGGTGGCATGCGCCTGCACCTGGATGTCCGGAGGCGCCTTCGCGAACATGTTCATCGCGCCGGCGAGGGCCTTGCGTGCGTCGTCCCAGGCCTCCTTGTCGACGTAGTGGGCGCCGACGGCGAACGCGATCTGCGCGGTCTCCGTCGCGTTCGAGCTGCCGTAGTCCTTGCGGTACTCCTTCACGTCGTTGACGGCCATGTCCTCCTGGCCGAGGCCGAGGCGGAGGACGATCGCGTCCGAGAGCGCCTTGTCGGCGTTCTTCCTATGCGGGTTCTCCTTGGCGTACCGCTCGTACCAGTCGGACGCCTGATCGTAGACGGCGATCGCCTGCCAGTTTCCGCCGATCTTGTACATCGCGTCCTTCGCGAGCTCCGTCTTCTCCATCCGAAACTGCGGATTGAGCAAGACGGAGCGGGCGCTGATGGCGCTCGCGATGAGGTGGCCCGCCTGGAAGGCGCGCGCCGCGTTCTCCACGATCTCGTCGAGGCGCTCGCACTGCGGCTGCAGGTTCGCCTTCAGAGGAGTCGCCCCGTACGTCTTCCAGAGCTCGATGTACGCCTTGCCCGCCTTCTCGAAGAGCTCGAGCGAGTTGTTGCCGCCCTTGTCCGCCTCCTCGACGATCCGCTGCGCGCGCAGGCGCTGGATGTCGCACTGGACCTTCGTCAGGATCGTGCACACCTCGTCGTTCGCCTTCTCCTTGTCGCCCTGGCAGAAGAGGTCGATGAACTTCGGCACGTCCGAGATCATGTTGTCGAGACACGACGTGCGGTTCGGGTTGCCGTGGAAGGTGAGGACGTTGATGCTCTCGAGGTAGAGCTGGGCGGCGTACACCGCCGAGTCCGTATTCGAGTTGTTGTACGCGATGTCCCGGAAGCAGGACGCCGCCTCCTCCCAGTGCTGGGCCTCGAAGTAGAGGCGGCAGCGTGCGTACTTCACCTCGACGAGCTGCTTCTGCCCGTCGGCGTCCTTGTCGTCGGGGTGGATGTAGCAGACGTACCGGTTGAAGGACTGGACCATGCCCTTCTGGGCCTCGGTCATCTCCTTCGCCTTGTACTTGTCGTCGGGGTCTTCCTTGATGTTGTGGCCGACGCCCGGGAGGTTGCCGCTGCCCTTCTTGTCGATGCCCTTCTGGTGCGTCGCGAGATAGATGTTCTGGTAACAGAGCACCGCCGCATAGGCCGCATCCGCCGCCTCCGGCCCGTTCGGATTCTCCTCGACGACCGCATCGAACGCCGGGCCGCACTTCGCCCAGTTCTCGCGGAAGTAGAGGAGGTCAGCCATGTAGTACTTGATCTTGTACATCGACGGCCAGTCGTCCTTGACCAGGCGCGGGAACTCGAACTTCGAAAACTCGTCGGCCTTCCAGGTGTCGACGACCTTCTGGAAGAGCCCCGAAGCGAGGTCCATCGTGTGGCCGTCGCCCGTGCCGCGCTGGCCGTTCGAGCCGACCGCCTCGAGGTCCCACGCGAGCGCCGTCTCGGTCGCGAGCGCCGCCGTGCGGTTGCTGCACTTGAACTTCGCTTCCTCTTTGTGGTTCTCGCTCTTGAACTTCTGGTAGCGATTGAACTGGTTGAGGAGCTCGGCGACGATCGCCGGCTTGTCGCCCGACTTCATCGCCATCGTCGCTTCCGTGATGTGCGACTGGTACTCGCAGATGCGGTCGCTCCCGGCGTCGCGAGCGATGAGGTCTTTGTAGAGCGCGATCGCCTCGGGGTAGTGGCCGGTGTCGAGGTAGTTCTGGCCGAGGTCGATCATCATGTTGAACGTCTTGTCGTTCGACCCGGGGACGTCCCCGCTCATGTTCTTGAAGAAGTTGTACGCGGCCGTCGGGCTGCCGGCCTGAGCGTAGACCGGGATGACGTCTTTGCGCGCGCTGTCGGCGAGCTTCGACGCCCCCGAGAGCTGCGTGTACTGCGTCCCGAAGTCGACCACCCTCTTGAACGATTCGAGCGCGTGCGGAAGGTCCCCCATGTTCCAGAATACGTACGCGAGCTTGTACCAGGCGTAGCCGTAGACCTTGTTCGCCGGCGGCGGCGACGTGATGACCTTCTGGTACGCCTGCTTGGCGGGCTCCCACTTCGACGGGTCGCCCTGAGCCTCGTTGAAGAAGAGCTCTCCGAAGGCGAGGTAGGCGTTCGGGATGTACTTCGAGTTCGGCGTCTTCGTGATGAGATCCAGGTACACCCGGCGCGCGTTCGCCGTGTCGCTCGCCTGCTCGTACTCGTACGCGAGGTAGTAATACACCTCGTCGAGCTGCGGGTACGCGGCCGGCGGATTGTTCGGGAACGTCGTCGAGGGCGAGCCGTTGTAGTCGGTGACGAGGATGTTGTAATAATTGATGGCCGCCTTGCGCGCGCGCTCCATCGTGGTCTTGCGCGAGTTCGCGATGCCCTGCTGGCGGCCGGCCTCGCTCGGGTTGCTCGTCTTGAGGCTGTCGCGCTTGATCTCGGCCTCCGTCTTCTCCCGGAAGGCCGCGTTCTCGAGCTCGACGTAGTCCTCCGCCAAGCGGCGGAGCAGCTGCGGGCGGTCGCTCGCGCGCGCGGGCGTCGTCCGGAGGAGCGACTCCGTCTGCTGGATCGACGTGATGAGGAGCGAGAGGAGGCGCTGGTGGAGCGCCGTCTTCCGGAGGTCGCGGAAGCTCGACGCCATCGAGACGTCCGGCCCGCCCACCATGTTCTTCTTGTCGCCCTTCTTCAGCTCCTCGACCGTCGAGTGGAGCCTCACCTCGGGCTTCTTGCCGCCCTCCGACGTGATCTGCGGCCCATGCGGGCCCGTCGCGCGGACCGACTTCGCGGGCGCGCCGAGGCACACCCCCGGCGGGGGGGGGGGCGCGGCGGGGTCGCCGGAGCCGGAGGCGGCTCGGGCGCTCCGTGCGCTGCCGACGACGGCGAGGCACACGGCGGTGAAGACGACCAGGATACGCGAACGACTCGTGGCGCGATTCATACGATTACCTCCCGCACTTCGACGTGATCGTCTGGCGGTAGAACCCGAGCTCGTCACGCCAGTACTCGCCGTTGAACGGCCAGATGACGTGCTCGTCGTCCGGCTTGACGATGTTGGCCTTCGATTCCTCGGCGGTTACTTTGGCGTTCTCGAGCGCCTCGTTGAGCTGCCCGATCTTCGCCGACGTGATGTCGATGAGGATCTTCTGTCCGTTGCGAAGCTGCTCGTTCAAGTCCGCGAGGTTGCGCTCGTAGCGGTTCTTCGCGAGATCCCCCGCGTTCTGGACGGCGCGGGCGCGCGCGTCCGTCACCGAGTCCTTCACGAAGTCGGCGACTTTGGCGTTCTTGAACGAGTGCGGCGCCTTCTCGAAGCGCGCCTTCTCGTCTTCGAGGAGATGCACGTACTCGAGGTTCCGGAGAAGCTGCCGATCGGACAGCGACGTCCGCACGATCGGGGCGATCTTCGGGTCGAGGCTCGCCTTGTCGTCCCGGACGTCCTTCAGGAACTTGTAGAACGCCTCGTTCGGGTCGCTCGCCTTCTTGAAGTCCTCGAGGCGCTTGGTGAGCGCGTCGCGGATGGGCCCGTACTTGTCGTTGAACTTGGCGACGATCGTGAGCGCGTCGTCGTACTGGCAGTTCGAGAAGTAGATGACGGCCTTGAGGACGTCGGCCTCGGGGTAGTTCGCGTGCGGGAAGTAGGGCGACTCGATCGTGTGGATGTTGCCGAGCGCGTGGCTGTAGTCGCCCGCCATGAAGTACGCCCAGGACTCCTCGAAGAGCGCGTCGAGCCAGTACTCGCTGCCCTCGTCGACTTTGTTCCAGTACTTCACCGCCGCCGAGAGGCGCGTCTGGTCGACCGTCGGCGCGTTCGTCGCCTCGTCGAGCTTGATGCTCGCCGAGTAGAACGTGCGCGCCATCGAGAGGTACGCGAGGTCCCTCATCCGCGCTTCGTCCTCGACGTCGACGTCCCCCTCCTCGATCGCGCCGAGGATGCGCTGGAACGACTGCACCGCCGGCTTGCTCTGCCGGAGCTGCACGTTCGAGATGCCGCCGAAGAACTGCGCCTGCACGTACTCCTTGCTCTTGCGGTTGACCTTCTCGAAGAGCGCGAGCGCGTCGGCGTACTGCCCGTTGCGGTACCGGTAGCGGCCGAGCAGGTAATTGAGCTGCCAGTAGAGGTCCTGCTGCTCCTTGTTGTCGAACTTGCGGACCTGCTCTTCGTTGTACTTTCCGACGCGCTCGACGATGTCGGCCGGCTCCGGCAGGTCGGTCGCGAGCTTCGCGAGCCAGAGGAGCGTCTCGTTGTATTTGAGGTGGTTCGGCTTGTCGGCGATCTCGCTGAAGATCGAGTAGGCGGCCTGGTAGAACTTGAGCTTGTAGAGGGCCTTGGCCAGGTTGAACTGCGCGAGCTCCTTGTTGCCCTCGTCGTCGCCGGTCTCCCCGCTCCACACGCGGTAGAGCGCCGCCGCCGAGTCCCACCACTTCTGGGTCTCGTAGAGACGCTTCGCCTGCGCCGCGGCCTCCGTCGGCTGGCCCGCGGTGGGGGTTGGGCCACTGTCGGCGGCCTTCGACGTTCCCTTCGCCGGCTTCGCCGGTGTCGGGTTGTCCGCGTCGAGGTCTACCGCAGCGGGCTGCTGCGATGGCGACGGCTTCTTCCGCCTGTGCTGCGCCTGCGCCTCGGTCGAAAGACCGGTGACGCACACGGCAGTGGTCAGCACCCAAACACCGGCCCACTTGGGCGTCGGCAGTCTACGCATCGTCGTGCTCCTCATTTCGAGTCGAGAGCGAGGCGGATAATCAGCGAGTACGGAATCCTCAAAGAGTCGCGAGGGCTCTCGCGAGGCACTTCAGAAAAACTCAACGATGTTCGCAGGATCTGTACGTCTCGCGAGCGTTCCGGAGCGCGAGATGGTACGAACCGCAATTCTCTCTTGTCAAGGTCAAAAGGCCGAAGACAACGAGAAGGACAACGACAAGTCATGTTCGAGGGGAGCGAGGCCGCTCCCCTCGAGCTCCCCAGCCAAAAGGCGCGCTCGGCGTCTACAGCCAGACCGTCCGGCTACAGTCAGAGCGTGAACCGCATTCGCGGGGACATAACGCAGTCACATGACACATGGCATTGTAATTCGGGCGAAGCGAGCAGGCTTGACGGAAGGATGGCGTAGCGGCCATTCTGCCTGCCGTTGCTCCGCCTTCGCAACTCCCACGAGCCACTTTGCCTTGACGCGTTTGCGGCCGCACGCTTAGTTGTGTGCCTCGCGTAACCGCGCGCGGGCGTTGCGTAGCCGCCGCCACCTCTGAGAGGGAGAGCCGATTCGATGACCCGCTCGATCTTCGCCCTAGTGGCGTCCTCCATCGTCGTGATTGTCATGCTCGGCGCCGGCGGCTGCACGGCCTCGGGCATCGGGGACCCGTGCACTCCCGAACAGGAGTACGACCCGTCGTTCACCGGGTTCAACGCGGGGGAAGTGAACGTCGAGTCGCGGAGCTTCCAGTGCCAGACGCGCCTTTGCCTGGTGAACCACTTCCAGGGACGCGTGTCGTGCCCGTACGGGCAGGCAGTGGATGGGACGCCGTATCCCCCGGCCAAGAACTGCGCAACGGGGACCCCCGGGGCGAACGCGGGCTGCTGCATCCCGGGCGTCAACCAACCCGTCACCGGCAACGACCCGAGCGGGATGCCGCTCGACCCCATAAACAAGGCGAAGGTCCGCGCGCAGTGCCTCGATCGCACGGCGGCCGAGGCGGTCTACTGCTCCTGCCGCTGCGCGAACGTCAACGGCGACACGAACGACGGCGCGAATTACTGCACGTGCCCGACCGGCTTCAAGTGCGAGCAGCTCGTCGGCACGATCGGCGCCTCCACCGCGGGCCTCGCGGGCGCCTACTGCGTGAAGAACAACACGGATTACGACAAGAACATGTCCTGCACCGGCGCCATCTGCGACCCGACGCTGGCGAACTGCGGTCCGGTGCAATAGCGCGTGACCGATCGCGCGCGGGCGGGGCGTCGGGCCGAGAGCGCCGTCGCAGACTACCTTTTCGCGTGCGGCTTCGCCATCCTCGAGCGCAACGTCCGCGTCGGCGCGCTCGAGCTCGACATCGTCGCGCGAAAGGGCCCGCTCGTCGTCGTCGTCGAGGTACGCACGCGTGGTCCTCGCTCGTACGAGCGCGCCTTCGAGAGCATCGACGCCGCCAAGCGCGAGCGCATCGTGAGGGCGGTCGAGCGTCTCTGGAGGAAGCGGCTTTCGGGCATGGCGGGCGTCGAACGCGTCCGGATCGACGCAGCAGCCGTCGTCGAGGAGCGCGGAAAGACGAAGGTCGAGTACGTCGCGGGGGCGATCGGGGCGTTCTAAGTTCACGGAAATGGCCACATGTGGCCGACCGAGGAGCTTGCCTCACCCCTTGTGCACCGGCTTGACGAGCAAGAGAGGCTCCTCTTCGCGCTCGGACGGCGGCTCGCCTCCCGTGATCTCCGTCCCGGTGCTCGCTCGAGCCGCCGCCTCTTCGATCTGCATCGCGGGCGCGCGGGCGGACGCAGGGTCGAGCGGGCCGTAGGCGGCGAGAGAGCTATGGAGGGCCGTGCGCATGGCGGACGCGCTCGGCCAGCGCTTGTCCTTTTCGAAGGCGAGCGCCACGTCGACGACGTTCGCGACGAGCGGCGGCACGGCGGGCCATACGTCGAAGAGCGATCGCGCGGGCCTCGTCGCCGCGAAGACCATCGTCTCGATCGGCCCCCGCCCCTCGTGCACGAAACGCCCGGTCAGCAGCGCGAAGGCCATGGCGCCCACCGAGTAGATGTCGGTGCGCGGGTCGATGTCGCCGATCCTGCCCGCCGCCTGCTCGGGCGCCACGAACTCGGGCGTACCCATCATCTGGCCGCTCGCCGTGAGACGCAGGTGCTCCTCGATCAGACGCGCGACGCCGAGGTCGAGCAGCTTGAGGTCGCTCGCGGTCAAGAACACGTTCTCGGGCTTGATGTCGCGGTGGACGAGCCCCTCGGCGTGGACGGCCTCGAGCACGTCGAGGATCGCGTCGAGGATCGCGCCGACATGAAGGAGCGGGAGCTGACGCCCGGCCGACTCCCACTTCTGCAAGAGCGTCACCCCCGCGAGCAGCTCCATCACGAGGAACGTCGACCCGTCGTCGTCGACGTCGTCGTCGATGACCCGCACCAACCCCGGATGGCGAACGCGGTTGGCGAAATACCCCTCGCAGAGGAAGCGCTGCCGCACGTCTTCGACGCACGACAGCTCGGCGTGCAGGATCTTGACGGCGACGCGCGACCCGTTCCGGTGCGTCGCCGCGAAGACCGCCCCCATCGCTCCGACCCCGAGGAGCCGCTCGAGCGTGTACTTGCCGCGCCTCAGCGTGGTCCCGAGCCGCTGCTCGGCGCGGGCATAGAGCTCGGGGTGCATTTCGGCCACGGCTACATTCGTTTTCTCTCATCCCTCGAGCGAGTGCACCATCGATTCGCGCAGCCGGCCGAGGATGGAGCGGGCGTCGTCCGCGGCCTTGCGGTCGAGGGCGCCTAGGGCCGTCTCGAGCTCCGTCAGCTGGGCCCGCTCGAAGCTCGCCAGCGCGGCGACCATTTCCTGGAAGGCCTCGAAGAAGTCCTGGAGCTCGTCGCCCTTGCGGAGGCGGGCGTCGACGCGGAGATTTCCTTGGCCGACCTGCTTGAGCAGGCGCTTCATCTTGTACACCGGGCCGACGACCTTGTGCGTGAAGTAGATCCCGAGGACGCCGATCGCCAAGACCAGCAGCGCGAGGCCGCCGATGAGCGACCTGATGAGCCGCGCCTGGGCACGGAGCAGCGACGCCTGCTGGAGGACCACGGCCTTCTGCTGGCTGGCAACGACGTCGTCGGTCTCGGCGGCCTCCCGGTTGAACACCGCGAGGAGCTCGGGGCTGTCGGAGGCGAACTCCTTCACGTTCATGCGGCTGACGTCGGAGACCTTCTTGCTCTCCTCGGCCACCTTGCGGCTCTCGTCGACGACCTTCGCGCTCTCGCTGACCAAGTTTCGCGTCGTCACGTAGAGGGCGGTCCCCATCGTGGCGCTGATGACGAGCGCCACGAAGACGATGAAGCCCGTGTACTTGAGCTGAAAACGCTTATCGAGCAGGTAGTTGCGGAGGCTCCTCTTGTAAGGTCCGCCTCGCTCGGCCGTGGCTGCGTGCGTCGTCGTGGGCTCACCCCGGCACTGGAAATTCTGCGCGAAGAGCTCGACCGCGTGCGCGGCGAGGGCGTTCATGAGCTGATCCTCGGAGGTCCTGTCCCCGGGGCGGGCCCCGGGCATCGTTGCGGAAGCCGGCACTTCGCCGCGCAAGTCCTTCTCCGGGTAGGAGAATACAGCGATTTTGACGCGGACGCGCAGATTGCCGCCCGAGTAATCGAACTTGTCGAGGCTGACCGACAGGTAGAAGCCCTTGAGCTTTCGCCTGCGGATGAGCGCTTTGGCTTGCGCGATCGTCTCGCCGCCCGGGGCGACCTGGTAGCCACCTAGCTCGCCGAGCTTCTGGACGATGGCGTCGTGGATGATGCTGTCGACGTCCGAGGTGGGGCGTGTCGAGCCGTTCGCCACGGGCGAAATCGAGATGTAGTACTTCGCGTTGGCGACCACGGGCGCCGCTCCGCCCCCGCCGGAGGCCAGCGCATCGAGCGTGCGCCGGATCTCGGCCTTGACCGAAGCGCTCGACTCGACGCCGAGGCGCCTTCGCAGGCAATCGGCGCTCGACGGGCGCGCGAGGCGGCGGAAAGCGACGGCCACCGCCTGGCGGACGGCGTCGCTCGGGTCGGCAAGGCCCCCGCAGAGGGGGGCGAGGGCGGCGTCGTCGTTCGTCCCACCGAGGGCGAGGGCGGCGGTGGTGCGCACGCGGAAGTCGTCGGCTTGGCCGGCAGGCGGGGGGTATTGCAGGCGGGCGGCGAGGAAGTCGACGCGGCCATCGGCGAAGGCGAAGGAGCCCGCCGAGAGAAGCGCCGCGCCGAGCGCCACGAGGACGAGGAGTGCGCGCCCCCGTCGGACGATCGCGTTGCGGCCAGTCCGGATCGCCGTCATTCGCGAAGGCATGCCATCATCGACGCTATCATGGGTTGGGGCACGGCTCGAACGCTCGTCGTGATCGCAGCGAGTGCGTCGCTTTTCAAAGCGTGGGGCGCAACGCGCATCGCTCTTCATGGGGCCGCGCGGATCGAGCTTTCTGCGGCGCGGAGCGCGGGCCGGCTGGTCATCCGCGGAAGATCCGTCGACGACGCGGGCCGGCCCCTCGAGGGACGAATCCGGATCGCGCTCGAGCGCGAGTCGGATCCCGGGAGCAAGGTGGCGTTGACGGATGCGTCGGCGGAGCCCTGCGAGGTTACGCCTTCCGGCACCGCGCGCGCTTCGGCCCTCGTCGACGAGACCGGCAGTCTCGCCCTGGAGACGAGCGAGGGGGGACGATTCTGCGCCCGGCTCCTCGTGCCGGCAGACCGCTACGTCGTCCGCGCGCAGCTCCCGGCGTCGGAGCTCGTCGACGCCGGCGAGGCTTCCCTTGCCGTGGACCTCGGGCGCGCGACCGTCTCGCTCCACTTCGACCCTGAGCGCCCGGTGCTCTCGCTCGACGACGGGCCGGTGAACGTCGAGACCACCGCGACCCTCGAAGACGACGACTCGCGGGCCGCCGCCGCCGGCCTGCCCCTCGACCTCTCCAACGAGGCAGGGACGGCGCTCGCGCACGCCGTCACCGACGAAGGAGGGCACGCACGGTTCGTCGTCGACGGCACCGAGCTCGGGCCCCCGGGGCACGGGGAGCTCCGCGTGACGTTCGCGGGAAACGCGGCGGTGGGGGCGAGCGAGCAGTCGCTCCGGGTCGAGCGGAGGACGCACGTCGACCTCGCCGGGGTCGGGCTCGGTGCGAGGCTCGCGCCGGGCTCGCCCGAGGACGGGATCGAGCTCCACGTGCAAGCGTCGCTGCGCTGCACGAAGCTCGGGTGCGCAGGTTCGCCCGATTTGCTGACGGGCGCGGTCGAGGCGCGGCTCGATGGGCCGGGAGCGCCGTTCGTGGGGGCGGGGCCGATCGAGCCCCGGGGAGGCGAATGCGGTGCGCGTCGC